>Ga0070690_100001872_pt1 | contig 11160 bp, 9 predicted proteins | sample KBSS33HmetaG_FD_64671 | JGI IMG/M metagenome (GOLD analysis project Ga0070690, IMG submission 64671) | Switchgrass rhizosphere microbial communities from Kellogg Biological Station, Michigan, USA - KBS S3-3H metaG | ecosystem: Host-associated > Plants > Roots > Rhizosphere ...
AAGCGAAGATTTTCGAGGAGCATGACGTCGCCGGGCTTCATTTTTGCGACCAGGCTCTCGATGCTCGGGCCGATGCAATCCGGCGCGAAAATCACGTCTTTGCCAAGCAGCCGTCCCAGACGTTTTGCAACGGGGGCCAGACTGAACTTGGGATCGAATCTGCCCTTCGGGCGGCCGAGATGGGAGCAGAGGATGACCTTGCCGCCGTCGTCGACCACACGGTTGATCGTCGGGAGTGTGGAGCGGATACGGGTATCGTCTGTAATCTGCAGCGAGTCGTCGAGCGGAACGTTAAAGTCGGCGCGGATAATGACCCGTTTACCGGACAGGGAGATGTCGTCGATCGTCTGCTTATGCAGGTTCATGAACGGTCCTCTCGGGTCAGCGTGGAGCGGGCTGACATGTCATCGGGGAAGCGGGCGATTCACCGGCATTTGGACTTGGCCGCGAGGACCTTGATCAGGTCGCGTACGCGGCAGGAATAACCCCATTCGTTGTCGTACCACGCCGTGACCTTGACGAGCCGCTTGTCGATGACCGTCGTCAACGGCGCGTCGACTGTGGCGGAATGATCATCCCCTTTCTGATCGATGGAGACGATCGGGGCTTCCGAGTACTGCAGGATGCCCTTCAACGCGCCGTTTGCCGCCTTGCGGAACGCGTCGTTGACGGCCGCCACATCGCAGTCCCTTTCGGTTTCCACTGTCAGGTCCACCAAGGACACATTCGGGGTCGGCACACGAATCGCCAGCCCGTCCATCTTCCCCTTCAACTGAGGCAGCACGAGGTGCAACGCTTTCGCGGCACCGGTGCTCGTCGGAATCATCGACATGCCGGCGGCCCGGGCGCGCCGCAGATCCTTGTGCGGAAGGTCCAGCAATTGCTGGTCGTTCGTGTACGAATGAATCGTGGTCATCACGCCGTGCTTGATGCCAAACGTTTCCAGGAGGACTTTGGCCACAGGGGCGAGACAGTTGGTCGTGCAGGAGGCATTGGACACGATGTGATGTGTCTTGGGGTCAAATTTGTCTTCGTTGACGCCCAGGACGATCGTGACATCCGGGTCTTTGGCCGGTGCGGAAATAATGACTTGCTTGGCGCCCGCCGACAGGTGCTTGCCCGCTCCTTCCCGATCGGTGAACCGTCCGGTTGATTCGATAACGACCTCGACGTTCAGGTCCTTCCAGGGCAGTTCCTTCGGATCCTTGACGGCGAGGACCTTGATCGGCTTGCCGTCGACCAGAATCTGATCATCTTTGGCTTCGACACTGCCCTTGAGCGTGCCATGCACCGAGTCGTATTTTAGCAAATAGGCCAAGGTTTTGGCGTCGGTGAGGTCGTTGATCGCGACAAACTGCAAATCTGGATCGCCAAGCGAAGCACGTAAGACATTCCGGCCGATCCGTCCGAATCCATTGATGCCGACTCTGATAGCCATGTAGAGCAGTCCTCCAAAAACTACACTTCTTTCCCTCGTTAACGATGGCGATAGTATCGGCGCCCGACCCCCTGAGTCAAGCGGTACAAAAGTGGTAACTCCGCGTTGTCAGAGCGTTTTCGGTCAACTTTCCGGAGAACGACCGTGGGCAACGGCCGGCGGCTCCTCCGGCGACCGTGCTTGCGCGTCGGATAGTCGGTTCGCTAGAGTTTTCCGGCAATCCCATCGCGGAGGACATTCCGTTGTTCGACCAGACGACCGACGCATTGGAATGGGAGAAGCTGCTTGCGCTGCTCGCCGCTCACACACGTTCAACGAGAGGCGCGACATGCGTGCGTTCGGGCGGGCTTGCAACGGATCTTCCCGAGGCGCGCCGGCGTCAGCAACTGACCACCGAAATGGCCAAGCTCCTCGACGGCCCTGATCCCATCCCGGTCCTGACTTTTCCGGATGTCGAGGACATGCTCGGGCGGGCGGGGAAGGGTGCGGTGCTCGAAACCCACGAGTTGCGCGACCATGCCCTCCTGCTTGCGATCTGGGAGGACGTTGAGCGCTACCTCGCCCGGCATGCGCACGATGCCCCCGCGCTCACCGTCGTCGCGTCCGTACTCACGGCCGGTCGTGAACTCCGCGGCGTCAGGACGATGCTGGATGCCTCGATTCATCCCGACGGATCGATTCGCGATTCCGCCACGCCGGAACTGCGCCGGCTGACGCATCACGCGAATGATCTCAAACACCAGATTCGCCGTCGTCTCGAAGACCTGTTGCAGTCACCCCGCTATGCGGAGGCTCTTCAGGAACGCTATTTCGCCGAGCGGGAAGGCCGCTATGTCGTCCCCATTAAGATCGATATGCAGCGGCGTGTGCCCGGCATCGTGCACGATGTGTCGGCCAGCGGGGCCACGGTATTTCTGGAGCCTCGTGAGCTTGTCGATCTCAACAATGCCATCAAGGTGGCCGATCGTGAGATCGATCGTGAGGTAACACGGATTCTTCGCGAGCTCTCAGGCAGGCTTGCGGACAAAGCCACGATCATCCTCGCCGGATTGGAGGCCCTTGCGGAGTTGGACGCCGTCGCCGCTCGTGCTGCTTTTGCACGGCAGTTGAAGGCTCATCCCGTGGCGCTCAACGATGAAGGGCGAATCCGGCTGCGGCAGGCGAGGCATCCGTTGCTGGTGCTCTCAAAACCGCATGTCGTGCCCAACGACCTCATGCTTGACCATCAGGTCCAGGTGCTGGTCATTTCCGGGCCCAATACCGGCGGCAAGACCGTCACACTGAAGATCGTGGGACTCTTTGCGCTCATGGTGAGAGCAGGGATGCATCTGCCATGCGAGCCCGAGTCCGAAATGGCGGTCTTCCCTGATCTGTTCGCGGATATTGGCGATGCCCAGGACCTTGCCCGTGATCTGTCGAGCTTCTCTGCCCACATGACACAAATGATTCAGCTGCTGCGGCAGACGGCTGGGAGAGCCCACGTGCTCGTCCTATTGGATGAACCGGTTACCTCCACCGATCCCACCGAAGGGGCGGCGCTGGCGGAAGCGCTGTTGTGCCGTCTGGCTTCGTTGGGGATGAAGGTCATTGTGACGACGCACTACCGCTCCCTGAAAATCTTGGCGCAAACGACGCCGGGATTCGCCAATGCCAGCGTTGGGTTCGACATGCCGACGCTCTCGCCGACCTACCAGTTGTTCATGGGAGTCCCGGGTGGGTCGTCGGCCATTGAGATCGCCGGGCGTCTGGGCATGGAGCAAACCGTGCTCGACGAGGCCAGGCAGAAATTAGAGGCGGAAGATCAGAGCTTCGAGCAGATGCTGGGCGATCTTCAGGCCAAGCAGCGCCAGTTGTCCATCGACCTGGCACGCGCCGTGGAGGCGAGGGCCGAAGCCGAACGTGCGGCGGAACAAGCACGAGCACAATTGGCAAACCTCGAGGCGACGGAGCGTGAGGAGCGCAAAGGAATCAAAAGACGCCTCCAGGAACAGTTCAGCCGTGCACGCGCCCAGGTGCAAGCGACTGTGGACGAGGTGAAGCGTGAGCAGAGACTGATCAAAGCAAAAGAGGCCAAACAGCGCCTGATCGAACTCGAGGTGCAAACAAGCGCTGCTCTGTCCCCGCCGGTCATTCCAATTCCGCTCGAGCAACTCGGAGTCGGTGACCAGGTTGAGATTGGAGCCTTGGGCATGAGGGGCACGCTACTAGAATCGCCGAGTGGGAAAAAGCGTGTCCGAGTCAGGGTGGGGGAGGGGGAGCTCCTGGCAACAGTGGCCAATCTCGTGGGAGTGGGACGATCGTCATCGCCCTCGTCGGCCCCTGCCTCGGCATCGCCCCCGACGGCGCCACCCGGCCCCTATCACGCCGAGGAGCACCGGATAGTGGATGTACGGGGTCATGCGGCCGACGAGGCCATGGACCGTGTCACGGCGGCATTGGACCGCGCCACCCTCGAAGGAGCGCCTTCGCTCCGCATTATCCACGGCCACGGGACCGGAAAGCTCAAGGCCACGTTGCGAACCTATTTGAAAGATTCGCCCTATGTGGCTCACGCCCGTCCCGGTGAACGGTCGGAAGGTGGCGATGGGGTCACGATCGTCACCATACGGTAACCTGCGTCCGTGGAGTCGGCTTCAGTCGATTAAGAGATGCGGTACTTGGCCATGCGATAGCGAAGGGTATTGCGCGTTATCTTGAGGAGACGGCTGGCCTCCGATACGTTCCCGGCTGCTTTCCGGAGCGCCTCTTCGAGGATTGTCTTCTCCATTTCCTGAAACGAAAGTCCGAATGCCAGCAGCGACGACTTCTCCGGCACGACGCTTGGCGCAGCTGTTCTCGGCGTCCGAAATGTCGGGGGCAAGTGCTCCGGTTGGATCGTCGGGTTTCTGCAGGTGATCGTCAACCCTTCCACCACGTTATGAAGCTCCCGCACATTCCCGGGCCAATCGTGACGCTCAAGCAAAGTGACTGCCGCCGGGGCGATGCCTTGAATGCGACATCCCCGTTGCTGCCGCGCGTGCTCGAGAAACGACCGCAAAATGGGTTCGATGTCGTCCGGGCGTTCACGGAGTGGCGGAAGACGAAGCTGATACACGTTTAAGCGATAATACAAGTCGAGCCGGAAGCGCCCGGCCTTGATCTGCGCTGGCAGATCTTCGTTCGTCGCGGCGATCACCCGGATGTTGACTTTGATGCTGTGCGTATCGCCGAGAGGATCGACAAGATGGTCTTCGAGCACGCGGAGCAGCTTGGCCTGCGCCGGAAGGCTCATCTCGCCAATCTCGTCGAGGAACAGCGTCCCGCCGGCGGCAAGCTGAAACTTTCCGGGTTTGGTCTGCTTCGCATCCGTGAAGGCGCCGCGTTGATACCCGAAGAGCTCCGATTCCAGGAGAGGTTCGGGAATGCCCGCACAGTTCAAGGCCAAGAAAGGGCCCTTCCCTCTGGGGCTTAGCGCGTGGATGGCGCGAGCGAACAATTCCTTGCCCGTCCCGCTTTCTCCCGTGATCAATACGGTGGCATCCGTGACTGCGACTTCCCCGGCCAGCCGCTTCACCAGTTGCATCTGCGGGGACACGCTGATGATGTGGTCGAAGCCCAGAAGCCGTTCTTGCGCATGGTCGGCCTCAAAGTGTCCGGTTTGGGAAGGACGTAGCGAGGCCCTGATTGCATCGGCGGTCACAGGTTTCGGCAGGTAATCGGTTGCCCCTTCCCGAACGGCCTGGAGTGCGGCTCTTGCCGTATCTGATTCGCCGAGCACGATGAACGGGATGTCACCTTCCGACTGTCTAGCCTGTGCGAGCAGCGGCGCGCGTGCGATCCGTCCTTCGCTGTCGTCACAGACGATCAGCGTGAGGTCTTGCCGATCAGCGAGGAGGCGAAGTCCGGCGTCTGTGGTCGTGGCAACGAGCAGGGTTGAGGGCTGATCGGAGAGCGCTTGCTCGAGAGCGGTTCTCGACGCAGGCTCGGCCGATATCAGCGCGACAGTCGGGGCGTGCATAGAGCACTCCTTGGTCGGGCTCCACCGCGATCCGCCGAAGGGCTCATCGCGTAGCCTACTCCTATTTCGGGGCCGATGGAAGAGGACGGCGTGAGGAGAGAATTAAGGAGTTTACGGTAGGTAGTGCCTTCTAATCGTTGTCCTGAGCGATCTCGACATTTCGCCGTAAACCGCTGAGAGTTGTCCTTCGAACGGGGCTGCCTCGGAATCGTTCGGTGAAGGCGTCTTCATCCAGCCGAGCCAGTTCCTCGAGCCGCGGGGCCAAGGCTGTAGCCGAAGGAGTGAACACCTGGTCCGTCGTCGGTTCCCCACGAAGGTTGAAGGGGCAGACGTCTAGGCAGTCATCGCATCCGAAAATGTGATTCCCCATGCGCGCGGCAAGATCCTCGGGGATCTCGTCCCGGCCTCCTCGAAATTCAATCGTCAAATACGAAATGCACCGGGTCGCATCGACGATATAGGGCTCGGTGATGGCCTGGGTCGGACAAGCCTGAATGCACAGTGAGCAACTTCCGCAGAGATCCGTCGCCGGCGCATCAGGAGCCAGATCGAGCGTCGTCAAAATCTCACCCAGCACGAGCCAGCTTCCGTGGTCGGCGGACACCAGGTTGGAGTGTTTCCCGATCCATCCGAGTCCGGCCTGTTGCGCCCAGGCTTTTTCCATGATTGGACCGGTATCCACATAGGACCGTGTGAGGGTGCCTGGCGCCCAGTCGCGCACTTTGGTTTCGAGACGGGACAAGCGGTCACCCAGAATTCGATGGTAGTCCTGACCCCATGCATAGCGGGCGATTCGCCCGTACCCACTGTCCTCAGTCGGGCGATGGCCGGTGTCGTAGTTCATTCCGACGGCAATAATCGACCGACAGCCCGGAAGGACGAGGCGGGGGTCGGCCCGACGTGCCGGGTTGCGGGCCATCCAGGCCATCGTGCCATGAAATCCTCGGTGCAACCATGCCTGCAGGCGACCCAGCAAATGGTCGTCATCTGGCCCATCAGAGCTGACGGCCGCAATGCCCACGGCCGAGAAGCCCAGCGACCGAGCCTCGCGCTTAATCGTTTCTACCAGGGGCATGATCCATCGAGGTTCGGCGGCGTGAGAGCGGCCAACGCATGAACGAACGAATCAGTGGGGGTTGCAGTCGAACCGAACGATGAACTGGACCGAGCACTGTGCCGTGGTGCAGCGCCCGCAGGTGCCGGTGATTTTGGTTTTCCAATCCGTCTGTTTCTCGTCGAAGCGGCAAGAGGTGTTGCCTCCTTTTGAAATCGTGGTCCATGGCGTGTTCGTGCCGGGCGCATGAGCCACAAGGCAGCCGGCCGGGATGGGAACCTGGCACATATGCGAGAGTTCGCCCTTGGCCATGCCGAAGCTGCAGGCCTGTTCGGTGGTGGCAGGAAACTCGGAGGGCATCTGGGCAGCAACGTGAGGCAGCGCAAAGCCGAAAAGACCAAGGGCGAGCGCTCCCGCGAAAATGATCGAGGCACCTGACCCGCGCATGGGCCGGATGCTACCACAGTCTGCTCGCTTGCGGCCACCGGCACGACTGCGTAGAATCTGGCTGAATGACGGATCAGAATGATGAACGCTTGATCGCGTTGCTCGATGAGCTTCCGCGAGGATTGCGGGCAATATGTAGGGGAGGACATCCATGCTAGCAACCCGGATCCGTCAGAAGGAAGGCACGTTTTATTTCATCGCCTACAATGCGGGCGATCTTCTCGACAAAGTGAGGTTTACAAGTCGCTATTTCTTTGAAGGGGAAGAACTCGCGCAGACGAAGATCTCCGAACACGACGACGTCGCACAATTCATCGCCGGTATCGAACGGAGTGAGAAGGGGTTTCAGCGTCAACTGAACCGGCAAAAGGTCAAGCAGATCGTCAACTTCTATGAGACCGTGGTCGCCCAGCCGATGATTCCAGGGACAGTGTTGATTTTCACGGACGAAACCCTTCGCTTTCAGCGATCAGGCGAGTCCGAGTCTGTCGGACATTTAAGCGAGCCGAAAGGTAGATATCTCGTCATCGACGGCCAGCATCGCCTTGCCGGACTCCACTTCTTCCGCGCCAAACACCCGGACCAAATTGCCAACGTCGAAGTGCCCTGTGTGCTGTTCGACGGCCGCAGCAGCGATTTTGCGACGGAAATGTTCGTGATCATCAATAGCACACACACCCGCATCAACCGGTCGCACCTCGTCGACCTTTATGAAAAAGTGTCCTGGGAAACGCCGGAGAAAAAGTTTTCTGCGAAGGTCGTCAATCTGCTCTATGCCGAAGATGACTCGCCGCTTCAGTACAAAATCAACCGGCTCGGCGGGCGAAGTAAGCAGGAAAAGTGGATTCTACAATCCGAAGTCTTCAACGAGTTGCTCAAGGTGGTGACCGCCCATAAGCGCTGGATAGAATCCCACCTCAGCATGAAGCCGGACCGGTGCTACGCCCTAGTGCGAGACTACCTTAAAGGCATCAAAGAGGTGATGGAGGAGGTGTGGGGCAACAACGAGCGCTACATGTTCACGCGAGACGTCACGCTCAAAGCGTTGATTCGCGTATTGGACGATCTCATCGTCGACCGAAAGCTGATGGCCGACTGGGATGAACAGCGGTCTCAGAAACCGTTTGCTGACATCGTCAGGCCGTGGGCAGCGTTGGCGAAAGAATTTCGCTCGGAGGGTTTTTACGAGCGGTTCGCCGCGAAGGGGCAGCTGGAGCGGGTGCGAAAGATTCATCAGCGGCTGCTCGATGCCATCGTCGGATAGGTATGCTGGCTTGGTCCGCCGCCTGTTCCTGAGCTGTACGCTGTCTTTCTTGTGGGGCGTGTGCGCGTTCGGTGCTGACCCTCCTCAGGAATTTCTTCACGTCAAGACCGATCCCGCGGGCGGGGTAATTGCCACCGCCCGCGTGCTGTTTCCCGCCCGCCCTGAGGTCGTCCTTTCACTCCTGACCGATTTCCCACGCTGGCCTGAATTGTTCGAAGTGCGGATGCGGGTGGTCGATGTGCAAATCCGGCAAGACGGTGTGATCACCGACCTGCGCATCGAGCACGCCTTGTTGCCCGGCGAGCGACGGTTGGTGACCGAATCGCGAATGACGGCGAACGACGGCATCGTGACCGACCTAGTCGCCGGGGATTTCAAGCGGTATCACCGGGTGTGGAAGCTTTCATCGGCGAACGCCGGCAGAGAGACCTCGGCTGACTTTGAGCTGACGGTCGCCATTGATTCGATTGTTCCCGACTGGCTGGTGGCCATGGCGACCAAGCGCGAGCTCGAAGCGCACTTTCGCATCGTGAAGGAAAAGGCGCGCGCTCGCGCGATTATTCCGGGAAAGTGAATTCCGACGATTCGACTTTGTCCAAACCCTGCTTGACCAGCGTTCCGACGTCGAGGCTGCGCTCGATTCTTCGGATATCATCGATGCGGGTTTTGGTGCTGGGATGTGGCGGAACGAAGAGCGAACAACAGTCCTGATCTGGTTCGATCGACGTTGTGAAGGTGCCGATCTGCTGAGCCTGATCGGTAATCTCAAGCTTGTCCATGCCGATCAGCGGACGCAGGAGCGGCAGATCAGACGCCTCTTCGATGACAGACAGATTTTCGGGTGTTTGGCTCGCCACCTGGCCCAAGCTGTCACCGGTGACCAACGCCCAGCAGCGGTCGGCAGCCGCCAGCTCGCTGGCGATGCGGACCATGAGCCGACGATACAGCACGACCCGGTAAGGCGCAGGGGCTTGTGCTACGATCTCACGCTGAATCTCCCCGAAGGGGACGATCAACAGCTTTGACCGGTATTGATGCGCCGTCAGGATTTGAACCAACTCGCGGACTTTGTCTTCCGACGCCCGGCTTACGAGCGGACGGCCGGAAAAGTGGACAAAGACGGCGTTGCAGCCCCGTTTCATCATACGGTAGGCCGCGACGGGTGAATCGATCCCTCCGGAAATCAGACAGGCCACCGTGCCGCTGACACCCACAGGCATGCCACCCGGGCCTTGGACTTTCTCCAAGTAGTAGTAGGCGTCTTTGGCCAACAGTTCGATATAAATCGTCAGATCGGGCGCCGTCAGCTTCACGGCTTTCCCCGTCAGGTCGCAAAGATATTTCCCCACCGCTCGTTCAACGTCCATCGACGTGAGCGCAAGCCGTTTGTCAGCCCGCTTGGCACTGACGCGAAAGGTGTCAAAGGTCCGCTGAACGGCCGCTGCGCCGATCCCCTGTGTCAGTTCCCCCAGGTCCGGGGTCAGCAAGTTCAACGGTACGCCTCGAGCGAGAGAAAAGTTGGCGATGCCGAAGACTGCAGACAGACGTTCTTTGACCGTCTGATCGGGAAGAGATTCGCGAAGGACGACGCGAAGGCGGCCGCGGAGACTTTCGATGCGTGTCACGCCAAGGTCTTTGAGCGACGTCCGGATATTGCCGATAAGTTGACGCTCGAAGAACTCCCGGTTCCGGCCTTTTAGGGCTAATTCATGATAGTGGACTATCGCGCAGCGCATTTCGTCGGCAACCCGGCGGCGTCGCTTCAGCCGTGTCCTATGAGTTCTAAATATCGCTCGGCATCGATCGCCGCCATGCACCCTGTTCCCGCAGCCGTGACCGCCTGACGATAGGTCGAGTCCTGAACGTCTCCCGCAGCGAACACACCGGGCACGCTGGTGGCCGTTCCTTGTTTCGTCACGATGTAGCCCATGGCATCCATGTCCAGTTGTCCGGCAAACAGCGAAGTGTTCGGACGATGACCGATCGCGACGAACACGCCGGAGCAGGGGAGTGTCGAGGTGGTTCCCATGACGACGTTCTTCAGCCGGACGCCGGTGACGACGTCGCCACCGAGAATGTCCTCAACTACGGAATTCCAGATGAAGGAGATCCGTTCGTTCTTGAGCGCCCGCTCCTGCATGATTTTCGAGGCGCGCAGTTTATCGCGACGATGCACCACGAACACCCTCGTGGCGAATTTGGTGAGAAAATTTGCTTCTTCCATCGCACTATCCCCACCGCCCACGACGACCAATTCCTTGCCGCGAAAGAAGAACCCGTCGCAGGTGGCGCAGGTGGAGACGCCGTGGCCGGTCAGTCGCGCTTCATTCTTCAGACCGATCTGGATCGCCGATGCGCCGGTGGCGATGATCACGGTTCGAGCGTCAACGGTGCGCTCGTGGTCGACGGTTATCGTCAAGGGATGTTTGCGAAATTCGACCGCGCTCACATCGCCGGTCAGGAATTCGGTGCCGAACCGCTCGGCTTGCGCCCGCATCTCCTTCATGAGATCGGGGCCCATGATGCCCTTCGCGAATCCTGGGAAATTTTCTACTTCGGTCGTCGTGGTCAACTGCCCGCCCGATTGCCACCCTTCAATCAGCAGCGGCGCCAGGTTCGCGCGGGCGGCATACACTGCGGCAGTGAGCCCCGCAGGCCCAGAGCCGATGATCACGACGTTATGCATGGCCTCAATCTAACATAGGGAAGAAGCGGATTACATGTGGGCGGGAGTCTGGCGGAAGCTCCGGATCAGCCGGCGCACTTCCCGTCGTATCGCTGCTCTGTCGTGTGTGCCGTCCAATACCACATCGGCGCGACGAATCTTTCGGGACAGCGGCATCTGGTTCTTGATCCGTCGGAGTGCGTCCCTTCTCGTCAGACCATTGCGCTGTTTCAGTCGGGCAATTTGGGTTTCGCGGTCGGCCGTGACGACGATGATTTTGTCCACGCGCTTGTGG
>Ga0070690_100001874_pt1 | contig 11154 bp, 14 predicted proteins | sample KBSS33HmetaG_FD_64671 | JGI IMG/M metagenome (GOLD analysis project Ga0070690, IMG submission 64671) | Switchgrass rhizosphere microbial communities from Kellogg Biological Station, Michigan, USA - KBS S3-3H metaG | ecosystem: Host-associated > Plants > Roots > Rhizosphere ...
CCACGGGCACGGGGACTTCAGGGACAGCGGCGGCTGCGTCGAGCCGGGCCACGAGCGCATGCAGCCGGCGGGCGAGCTCGGGCTGTTCGGCGAGCGCCGCGCCGATGCGCGCGCGTTCGGCGGCATCGACCTCGCGGTAGTAGTAGAGCAGGAGTTCGTCGTCGCTAATCATTTTCGCCTCTCCACAGTTGGAGGTCGACGCGCAGCTTGCGGACCGCGCGAAACAGCGCGTTCTTCACGCTGCCCAGGGGCATCTGCAGGCTCTCGGCGATCTCGTCGAGTCGCCAGCCTTCGACGTGTTTGAGCAGGAAGATCTGCCGTTCCTTGCCGGTCAGCCGTTGCATCGCGGTCGACAGGTCCTTGCCGAAGGCTTCCTGGACATATTCACTTTCGGCCGACTCCGTGGCCACGGCTTCGGGGAGTTCCGGATCGAGTTCTTCCTCGCCGCGCCGCTTGCGCCGCCGTGTCAGGTCGATGGCCGCGTTCAGCGCGATGCGGTGGATCCAGGAATCGAGCGCGGCCTCGCCGCGGAATTCGTCACGCCGGTGCCAGGCCTTGAGCAGCGCATCCTGCACCGCGTCCGCGGCCAGGTCTGCATCCCGGGTGATGCGCAGGCAGGCGTTGTACCAGCGAACACTGCGTTCGCTGAGCACCGCCTGGAAGGCGTCGGGGAAATCCCATGAGCTTTGAAGGCTGAGCACGGAACTTGGACGACCCGGGGGCCAAAAGGTTAGGAATCCCCGTACCGGGGCATCAGTTCGTGGGTTTGAGTACCCAGACGGCGGCCTCGTGGCCACCCTCGGCGCGTGCCGCTACATATAAGGTGTCGGCTTCCGCCGAGTACAGCCCGGTGCGCGCGCCAGGCGAGGTGGGAAACCGGTCGATATGTCGCAGCGTTTCCCGATCGAGGATATCGACCGCGCCCGAACCGCATATCACGTACAGGCGATTGCGCTTCGCATCGACAAACATGTCATCCGCATCACCGCAAACTTCAGCGTCCGCCGAGACAAAGCCACTCGTCATGGAGTAACGAACGATTCGGTGGGGATTGCGGAATACGGCAATGACCGAGCTGGCGCTGGCGTCGATTGCCATCGGGTAGTTTGCAGCCCATTTCCCCACGGGCCACGACACGACCTGATGAAGCGTTGCGCGATCAACGACGGCGATTTCCCGCGCATCGGGCAAGTTCACGAAGATGCGCCCATCTACCGGCGACAGCTGAAAGCTCTCGGGATGAGTCTTCAGCACCACCATCCCCTTCAGTCCGAGAGAATGGAGATCGAGCGCGGCCAGCGCGCCGTTACCAAAACCGACGTACAGTCGTTTTTCGACCGGGTCGATTCGCAGATTGTCGGCGTCGCCGGACAGTTTGACGCCGCCGACCGGTTTGAAATCCGTGGCGTCGTACGCGCGCACCGAGCCATCGCCCCCCGACGCGACATACAGCCGTTGCAGCGGCGCGAAGTACGCGATGCCCTGCGGTTCGTCGAAACCCTCGAGCCGGCGCTCGAATCTTTGTTTGCCAAGGTCGACGACCGCGACGCTGTTGTTGCCGAGCTCCGCGATGAACAGCCGCTGGTGATCCGGATCGAGCGCCAGGTGATCGATCCGGCCCTTGCAGTCGGGCAGCGGAATCCTGGCCTCGAGCTCGAACGTCGCCGCCGTCGCGTGAAAACCCGCGAACAGGAATCCCAGAACGGCCAGACTGGCGCACCGCATTGGGTAATCTAAACGCAGGCGCGAATGCGCGTGAAACCCGCTTCGACTATTTCGCTTTGTACTTGAACTTCTGCCCGGCGACCGCGGCCTGGTACATCAACCCACCCTTTGCCACGGTGAACACGGCCATCCCCTTGCGATACTGCCCGGCCGTCGCCGCATCGTTCTTGCCGCCGGCGGCGCCGGCCGAGGTGCCCGACGAGCCTGCGCTGGCGGTCGCGGATGCGGTAATCGCCACGGCCTGGACGGTGGCATCGAACTCGTATTCGCCCCGCGTGAAATCCTCGAAGGCGTTTCTGTCTTTGAAGAACACGATCTGGCTGAACGCCTGACCGCCGGCCTGCAGACCGATACTGAGCTGATTCATCTTCACGTCGCCGACGTACTTGCCCAGCTTGTAGGCACGCCCGCTGCCATGGGCTGCTCCGACGCCCAGACCGCCCTTGCCGACGTTAGGGAGCACCAGGTACGCGTAACTATTGTCGAAGAAGCCGGCGCTTTCGCCCGCATTCTTGAAGAGCGCGATGGTGTCGCTGTATTCGTTCGCGGATGCGATCGCCGGCAGCAGGAACAGGGTCGTGATGATCATCATCACTGAGAACTTGGATTTCATGATTATTCCCCAGATATTGCGCTGCCAGACAATGGAAGGATGGGGCAGCAGTCGAGGTGCGCCCTGAGTCTAGTCGCGCACGAACCCAGCCGTGGATGAGAATGGTGCCGGCGAAGCGCGCTGGCTACTTCTTCGGCTTGTATTTGAACTTCTGGCCGGCCACGGCCGCCTGGTACATCAGACCGCCCTTGGCGACGGTAAACACCGCCAGCCCCTTGCGGTACTTCCCGGCCGTCGTCGCGTCGTTCTTTCCTCCGGCCGCCCCCGAGGTGGTGCCAGTCGATCCGGCGCTGGCAGTCGCCGAGGCCGTGATCGCAACCGCCTGGATCGTGGCGTCGAATTCGAATTCGCCGCGCGTGAAATCTTCGAACGCATGTTTGTCTTCGAAGAAGACCATCTGGCTGAACGCCTGACCGCCGGCCTGCAACCCGACACTGAGCTGATTCAACTTGACGTCGCCGACGTACTTGCCTTGTTCATAGGCGCGCCCGCTGCCATGCGCGGCACCGACGCCCAGCCCGCCCTTGCCGACGTTCGGAAAAACAAGATAGGCGTAGCTGTTGTTGAAGAACCCCGCGCTTTCGCCCGCCTTCTTGAAGATCGCGATGGTGTCGTCGTACTCATCCGCGGATGCGGGCACCGCAGCCATCAGCAGGGTCGCGAAGACCATCATCAATGAGATTTTGCTAGTCATGGATTTTCCCTCATGGCATCAATCATGAATCCCTGGCGCCCGGACCGATGTCAGCCTTGGGTCCAATTGCGCTGCGACCACAAGAGTTGATCGAGTACAACAAGACAAAATCAGGAGAGAAATCATGAAACGTCGTCCAGGAGCGCGTTGGTCGATACTGTCCGCGCTTGCGATTTCGCTGTTAGTCGCGGGGTTGTCTGACGCGCAGGTCAGCCAGGTTCGGAAGACCGAGGTCCTCAACTTCGAGGTCGTCTCGGTCGATGGCAACACCGTCGTCGTCCGCGGCCAGGATGGCGCGCGTGAGGTAACCGTGCCCGATGACTTCCGGTTCACCGTGGACGGCAAGTCGGTATCGGTGCATGAACTCCAGGCGGGCATGAAGGGCATGGCCCAGGTCACCACGACCACAACGATCCGCCCTGTCTACGTGACTACGGTCAAGAAAGGCACGGTCGTGAAACGGGTCCGCGATACCGTTTACGTGAAGACCGAAGACGGTACCACCCGCAAATTCACGAAGGGCGAGCTCGAGCAACGCGGCATCCAGGTCATCATGGATGGCAAACCCGTCCGCCTCGCCGACCTGAAGGGAGGTGACCAGTTGACGGCCACCATCGTCACGTCCGGCCCGCCGTCGGTACTGACGCAGAAGGAAGTGCAGGCGGTACTCGCGGCGCCCGAGGAGGCGCCCGCTGCCGAAGAGCCCGCAGCCGCCGCACCCGCCGCTGCCGCGCCCGCTCAGGCGGCACCGGTCGCGGCTCAGGAGACGCCCTCGGCTGCCGAACCACCCGCAGCGACCGAGACGCAGGCGGTCGCGGCCACGACCGAAGAACCGAAGCCCGAGGAAAAACCGGATCGAAAGTGGCTGTGGATAGGCGTCGTTGCGGTTGGACTGATCGTTGCGTTCCTGCTGATGCGCAAGAAGAAACCCGAGGCGATGTGATGGTGCCGGCTGCAGGGATCGAACCCGCGACCCCCTGATTACAAATCAGGTGCTCTACCAACTGAGCTAAGCCGGCGTCGAGATGGCCCGGAATTCTAGGCCCGGACGCGGCGCGGCGCTATTGAAGCGCGCCCGGATTCGATCCGGGGCCTTGGGGGCGGCTAAGCGCCGGCGGGCGACGCCTGCCGGCCCCTGAACAATGTCCACGCGGCGGCGGCGAACACCAGGCCGTTGGCCACGACCACGGGGATGGCGCCGATCAGCGCGCCATACACGATCCACAATATAGCGCCGAGCATCTGCGCGGCGCGCAGCAGCGCCGGCCGCGTGAAAAAGTACGAGCTCACGAAGATGGCGGTCGCGATCCAACCCAGTATTTCGTGCATGGCTTTTCCTCAGGCCGGAACCGCGAGCGGCTCGAACTCGCGGATCAACACGCGATCGGTGCGCGCGCGCTGCCATTCATCGAGCGCGAGCCCGGTGGATTCGAGCAGCGCGCGGATCTCCGAAGTCCGCAGCCCGAGCAACTGGTCGAGGATGGGCACGAGCACGCTCGACGCGTTGTCGCTGAGCACGGTGCTGCGCGCGATGCGCGCCAGCTGGCGATTCTCCGAGACCGCGATGGTGAAACCGTCGCCGTTGTTGACGTGCAGCATCACATGGATGTCGGAGCTGCCGTCGCCGACATAAATAGTTCGATCCGGCGTGATGCCGAGCGACGCGCCCAACTCGTCGAGCACCGCGACCTTGCCGTAACCGGCGCGCACGCGGTTGATGGAGCGCACTTCGCCGGTCGCCGGGTCGTAGTCGAGCTCGGTGCCGAAGATGTGCTCCGGCGGCACGATGCCGTCGAGCGCCGACACCACCACTTCGCGTGGCGCTGCCGACACCACGTAGAACGAGAAGCGGTTGCCGCCGACGCCGTGCTCGAGGAAATCCACGAAGGCGCGCAGACCCGCCTTGAGCCGCACGCGCCGGCCGGCTTCGACGAGATGCTCGCGGCGCACGCCGCGGTACTCGGGATCGTGCCGGATGAGATACGCGAGCTCGCCACCCTGCTGCACCAGGTGGCTGTGCGCGAGGCCCGCCACTTTGTGCTCGAAGCCGCGCACGCCTAACAACTCGCTCAACTCGAAGCCGGAGTCGTTGAAGCTCAGCGTCTGGTCGAAGTCCGACGCCAGCAGGAAGTGCCTGGAAGATTTCATGGGTCCATCTCCACGAGATTTCAGTTGCGTCCGACCATAACAGCCGAACTACTGCCGAAAGGAGACTGCGGTCACACGCGGAGGCTGAAATTTTCTTGGGCACCGGTGAATGCGCGCCACGGAAGTGCGCCAATCCCTGTCGTGCTTTTTCTCAGTGCGTTGCCGGCGGGCACGGGCGAAATTCCAGCTCGGCGTCGCCGGCCTGGAACTTCTGCCCTTCGAGCGGCTGCGCACCGCTCTTCAATTTCAGATCCAGCCAGATGGCGCTGGAAGACTTCGTGCGGCCTTCGATCTGCGGCAGCAGTCCGAGCTTGGCCACTTTCTCTGATTGCGAGGCGGCGCGTTCCTCGTCGCTGAACACGCCGAGAGAAATCCTGCGTGCGCCGGGTTCGCCGACGACCTGCGCATCATTGATGCCGCCGCGTTTCAGCCGGTCGAGCAGGCGGCGTTCACCCGTCTCCTGTGGCGGACTCTCGAGGTACACCCAGAATCCATCCGGCGCCGAGGTCGCGACCTCGCGCGGCAGCGAGGGATAGCCGCTGTCGGTCAGGGTCTGGCGAGCCTTCGCGGCGAGCTCGTTGGTCGCGAAGGGCCCGACCGTGACGCAGGTGCCCTCGCCCGTCGCCACGGGCAGTGTTTCGGTAGCCAGTTGCAATGGAGGCGCGACGACCTTGGCCGAGACGGGAAGCTGCGCCTCTTTGGGCGCGAGCCAATGCGACCACGCGAAGAACGCGAGATTCATCAGCAGCAGGACGAAGAAAGCGACGCGCAAGCGGCGCGAGTGTAACAAATGCCCTACGTTCGGCGACCCACCAGGATGGCCAGGCCCCGCAGCACCAGGTCGGGAACCTCGTAGAAGGTTGTACTTATATATGTGCGCAGGCGGCTGGCACCCCCGCCAGTCAGCAGCAGCAGCGGCCGGGCCCCCAGCGCCGCGCGCGCCTCGGCTGCCGCCCGGTCGATGAGCGCGGCAGCGGCAAACGCCGCGCCGGCATCGAGCGCGCCGGCGGTGTCGGCGGCAAACAGACCCCGCGGCCTGCGCTTCACGCCGCGCGCGCCACGTGCACGAGTGCGGATTCCGTGGGTGCCGGCCAGCAGGCTCGCGATCATGGTGGCGGGACCCGGGGCGATGGCGCCGCCGAGATGGCGGCCATCGGCGGCCAGGGCATCGATCGTGAGCGCGGTGCCGATGTTTGCTACCAGCACGGGCCGGCTACCGCCCAACGCATGCGCCGCGATGGCGGCAACCCAGCGGTCAGCGCCCAGGCGCCAGGTGTCGCGATACGCGTTGCGCACGCCGCAGGCCTGTCGCGTCGAGCGGATGAACGTGACAGGCAGCCGGAAACGCGCGCGCACCGCCGCGGCCAGCGCGCGCTCCAGCTTCTTGCCCGCGACGCATACCGCGACGACCTGCGAAACATCTTTGGGGGCGCCGCGTACCAGCGCGCGCAGGCTGGCGGCCGAACCCCGGTGCACGGCGGCGTGCCGGCGCTTCATGAGTCCGTCCGAGAACAGCACCCACTTGACGCGCGTATTGCCGATGTCGACCAGCAACGTGCTCATCGCTCGAGCCTCACGCTGACTTCGCCCGAGACGAAACGCTGCACGCCGCCGGGCGTCTCCACCAGCAACGCGCCATGCGCGTCGACGCCGCGGGCCACGCCGCGGGTGATCTCGCCCGCATTCTCGATGCGCACTTCACGATCCTGCAGCGCATCGCGGCGTTGCCAGTCCGGCAGAAGCGGTGTGAGCCCCTGCCGGGGGAATGCTTCCAGCGCGAGCACCAGCCGCGCGAGTATCGCGGCCGCGACCGCGTTGCGCGCCGGAACTGGCGAGGGCTGGGCGCGAAGATCGTCGGCAACGTTGCCGGTCCCGGCGATCGTCTGGCGCGCCGCCTCGTCGAGCAGCACGTTGATGCCGATGCCGATCACGACGTGCACCGGACCGCCCGCCTCGGCACGCATCTCGATGAGAATGCCGCCGAGTTTGCCGCGCCCGGTCACGAGGTCGTTGGGCCATTTGAGCTGCACGCCCTGAACGCCGAGGCTTTGCAACGCATCCGCGACCGCCAGGCCGGTCACGAGGCTGAGCGCGGACAGGTCCGCCGGCATGTCCTGGTACTGCCAGGCCACCGACAGACAGACCGCGCCGCCCGGCGGCGCGACCCAACCGCGGCCGCGGCGGCCGCGCCCGCCCCATTGATGCTCCGCCAGCATCACGGCGGCGGCACCCGCCGCCGGCGGCAGCGCGTCCAGCAACTTCGTGTTGGTGGAGTCCAGGCTCCACTCGACCTGCAGCGTCTCGATACGCGCGCGCACCGCGGCCGGCAGCCACTCCCGGATTCGATCCGCATGCAGCGCGCTCACGCCGGGCGACAGCCGATAACCCTTGCTGGTCTGCGCGTCGAGCGTGACGCCGAGCTCGCGCAGCTGTTCGACGGCCTTCCACACGGCGGCGCGGGTCACGGAGAGGTCCTCGGCCAGCGCCTCGCCCGACTGATAGCCGCGGTCGTCCAGGCGCTGGAACACGCGCTGCGGCAGCGGCATGGCGGCGCCGTCACTCACGGCTGCGCCCGAACAGCCACAGTTTGCGCGCGTGCGGCTCGGTGCCGGCGCGCATGCGGCGCACGTTGCCACGATGTGTCCAGATCACCAGCGCCGCGCAGGCCAGTGCGAACCCCATGAGCGGCGTCAGGTGCGCGCCGTCGCGCAGCAGTAGATAGACCGGGATGGCGAGCGAGGCGGTGATGGAAGACAGTCCCACGTAGCCCGATACCATGATCACGGCCAGCCAGGTAACGACCAAGGGTGCCAGCAGCGCCAATTCGAGTCCCGCCCACGCGCCCAGCAGCGTGGCGACCCCCTTGCCTCCGCGGAAACCGTGCCACACCGGGAACACATGACCGATGATGGCGGCGAATGCGCACGCGGCGGCGAGCCAGCCGGCGGACTCGCCCGCGGTGATTGCGACGCCCAGCGTCGGCAGCCATGCCGCCGCCACCCAGCCCTTGGCCACGTCGATGATGATCACCCAGATGCCGAACGCCAGACCCTGCGTGCGCAGCGCGTTCGTGCTGCCGGCATTGCCGCTGCCGAGCTTGCGGATGTCGACGCCGCCGCGCAGACGGCCCACCACCAGACTGCCGACGATCGAGCCGAGCAGGTAGGCGATCAGCACCTTGACGGGAAAATCCATCGGGAAATCTGCTTCAGGGAGACGTCAAAAACACTTCGGCGAGCATACAACGGACGCTGCCGCCCCCGTGCCGCTCAATGATGTCGATGGGAGCGGCCAGCACCGCATCCACCGATGTATACAGCCGCGCGTACTTGCGGCCCTCGAGCGCGTGCTGCGCCGTGGCGGACATCACCAGGATGCGCATGTCGCCGAGGTACTCGTCCCAGCTGCCGACCTCGAGCACGTTGCCGGCGAACGCGCCCATCTCCTGCTCGCTGATCGCCAGCAAATCGTGTTGTTTCTCGAGCCGGGCCGCGACGCGGGCGCGGTCGGCCGCGTCGATGTTGTCGAGCGCCACCACCGCCAGGCGCGTACCGATGCTCATGAGCACGTTGGTGTGGTAGATGGGCGCGCCGCGCGCATCGCGCGCCGCGAACAGTTCGAGCTCGTAACCCATGACCTCTGCCCATTCGCGCGCCACCTGTTCGTCGGTACGCGGCGAGCGGCAGGCATAGGCGACGCGTTCGCGATGGTCGAGCACCAGGCTGCCCGTGCCTTCGAGGAATCGCCCGGCCTTCTCGTGGTGTGTCAGGTCGACGGTGCGCAGCACCTTGAAACCGGTATCGCGCACCACGGCGTCGACGATCTCCCGGCGCCGCTCCGCGCGGCGGCTGACCGCCTGCATGGGATACAGCACCAGGGTGCCGTCGGCGTGGAAGCTGACCCAGTTGTTCGGGAATACGGCGTCGGGCTTGGGTGGATCGTCGGAATCCTGCGCCACGCAGACGGTGACGCCCTCGCCCGCCAGCGCCGCGGCGAAGGCGTCGAATTCCGCCCGTGCCTGGGCAGCGGTGTGATCCGAGCCGCCGGCCTTCTGAAAACGGTTGGTGACCGCCGTTTCGGCATTGAAGGCAAAATGCCTTGGCCGGACCATGAGTACCGCGGACGCGCACTGCGCGACGTCGCCCCGGCGTATTCCACCCTGCATTGCCGACTTCTACATCCCGAACGCGGTAGGCACAATAGCCCGCGAATGTCCGACGCCGTACCCACACTCGACGCACGTTCCGCCGAAAGCGAGCGATTCGCCCGCGAGCTCTCCGCGGCATACGAAGAATACGGCTTCGTGATCATCGAAAATCACGGCATCGAGAAACGCCTCATCGACCAGTGCGTGGAGAGTTTCCGCAAGTTCTTCGCGCTGCCGGTGGAGCGGAAGCTGCGCTACCAGCTGCCGGCGGGCGGCGGCGCCCGCGGCTACACGCCCTTCGGCATCGAAACGGCCAAGGACTCGAAACACTTCGACCTCAAGGAGTTCTGGCACGTCGGCCGCGAACTGCCGCCGGGACATCCGTTCGCGAAGTACATGGCACCCAACATCTGGGTGGACGAGATCCCGGGATTCCGCGAGACCACGCTGTCGCTGTACCAGTCGTTCGACGCCCTCGGCCGCCGCCTGCTGGCGCCGATCGCCCGGAACCTCGGCCTGCCGGCAAACTACTTCGACGACAAGGTGAATCTCGGCAACAGCATCCTGCGCGTCATCCACTATCCGCCGATGCCGCCCGAGCCCACGCCCTCGGTGCGCGCCGGCGCGCACGAAGACATCAACGTGATCACGCTGCTGCTGGGCGCCGAGGAACCGGGCCTCGAAGTCCAGTCGAAGAAGGGCGAGTGGCTGCCGATCAACCCGGCGCCGGGTTCGCTGGTGTGCAACGTCGGCGACATGCTGCAGCGCCTGACCAACAGGAAACTCCGCTCCACCACGCATCGCGTCACCAACCCGCCGCGCGAGCGCGCCTCGAACGCCCGATATTCCCTGCCGTTTTTCCTGCACTTCAATCCGGACTTCGTCATCAAGACTCTGCCGCAGTGCGTCGACGCCCGGCATCCGGACCAGTTCCCGGTACCCATCAATTCGCACGATTTCCTGCAGGAACGCCTGCGCGAGATCAAGCTCATTTAGTGGCGAAGCTCTACTTCTATTACTCGACCATGAACGCGGGCAAGTCCACCGCGTTGCTGCAAGCCGGTCACAACTACGAAGAGCGCGGCATGCGCACGCTGCTCTACACGGCGCAGCTCGACACCCGTGATGGCGGCAGGATCCATTCGCGCATCGGCATCGAGCGCGAGGCGCGGCACTTTCGGCCGGGCCAGGACCTGCGTGCCGACATCCTGGCCGAACACCAGCGCGCCGCCATCGCCTGCGTGCTGGTGGACGAATCGCAGTTCCTGACTCCGGTGCAGGTCCGGCAGCTCGGCGCGGTCGTCGATGAGCTCAACATCCCGGTGTTGTGCTACGGGCTGCGCACCGACTTTCGCGGCGAGCTGTTTCCCGGCAGCGCGCAGCTGCTCGGCTGGGCTGACAACCTGGTGGAGATCAAGACCATCTGCCATTGCGGCCGAAAGGCCATCATGGTGGTGCGTGTCAAGGCGGACGGCTCCGCGGAAAGGGAAGGTGCGCAGATCGAAATCGGCGGCAACGAGCGCTACGTGCCGCTATGCCGCAGGCATTTTTCGCAAGCTCTTGCCGGAGCAAAGATTCCTGCCTGAGCCCGCCCGGGCATTGCGCAAGATTCGTACAGGGTTGCACCGCGCGGCTGTTGCGCTGGCACAGCAGCACGCGATTTTCGGTTGTAACTCGATCGTCATCTCATTAACGTGTACTCCATAAAACGCGCAGGGCCGCACAGATGGCCGCGCCAATAACCGGAGAAGCCCATGCGTAACGTCAACGGAGCGATGTTGCTTCGTCTCCACAAGTGTTCCGTCCTCACCGCCGCATTGTTAGGCG
>Ga0070690_100001875_pt1 | contig 11154 bp, 5 predicted proteins | sample KBSS33HmetaG_FD_64671 | JGI IMG/M metagenome (GOLD analysis project Ga0070690, IMG submission 64671) | Switchgrass rhizosphere microbial communities from Kellogg Biological Station, Michigan, USA - KBS S3-3H metaG | ecosystem: Host-associated > Plants > Roots > Rhizosphere ...
CCATCTGCAACCGTTGTGTGGAAGCCGTAAAACAATCGGCTGCCAAATAAGCCTGTGACGGACCCCGCCAACACTGCCGCTTCCCGTCGCAAGCTGCGCCTGGCGACCACCTTTTTATCGGTCGTCCTGGCGCTGCTGGTCGTCGAAGCGTTCTATTATTTTTCCGTGCCCCCGCTGGAACCCGACCAGAAAGCGCTGCTGCGATGGCAAGACGTCCCGGCGCCGGATTTCACCATCACCAACCTCGATGGCCAGGCCATCCACCTGGCCGATCTCAAAGGACGGCGCGTGATCGTGAATTTCTGGGCCACGTGGTGTGTGCCATGCCTGGGCGAGTTGCCGGACTTCGTCAAACTGCGCGCCGAAACCTCGACCAATGTGGTGATCCTCGGGCTCGCCGCGGATGATGATGAGACCTTGCGGACCTTCGTGAAGCGGAACAGCATCAATTATCCCGTGGCGCCGCTGAAATATATCCCGTCGCCCTACCAGGATATCATCCGGTATCCAACCACCCTGGTGATCGACCGCAACGGCGTGATCCAGCACATCGCCTTCAACGTGCAAAGCCTGCAGGCACTGGAGACGTTCGCCAACGAAAACGATTTCACAGGGACCGTCAAACCCGCTCCGCAACAGCCCTGACGTGGCGTCAGCGATCCTGGCTGACGTAGAACCGGGCTTCCCGCCCGGTGGACAAGCATTCGCAATGCTCTATCACCAATTGGGAAAAAGACCCGCCGCCGACCGCTTCTCGCTGCGACCGGCCTGGAGGCCCGCCACGATAGAATCAGTGCGACAGAATTTTTGAAACTGCCTTACGGAACCACGCTTCGATAGTACCGCGCCGGGTTGTTCGGCGCGTCCGTGTCGATGAAGATCGAGAGACCGTTTGATCCGAAGGCGTTGGTCGCAATGTTTTCCCAAACCGGGCTGACGATATTGGTCGTCGCCTGGACACGGTAGCTGTGGCCGGGGATACCGGCGAACTTCAGCCGGACGGTCAGATCGTTTTGGACGGTCAACGACGTGATGTTCTGCGATTGGCCGTTGGACGGTGCGTTCACCGTGACGTCCACGGTCCCGCCGACCGTCGCTCCGAAAGTGTCGGCGATCGTGTACGTGAAGCTGTCGGCGCCGGTGTAATTGTTGGCCGGCGTATAAGTGATCGTGTTGCCATTGAGGGAGACCGTTCCGCCCTGGGCGCTGGTCGCGCTCAATCCCGTGAGGGACAGCGCATCGTGATCGGCGTCCCTGCCGGAAGCCGCCAGCTTGACCGCCGAGATATTCGCCGCCGTGTTCTTCGTCGTGGTCAGCGCAAAGGTTCCGGATGTTGGTGCAGTATTGATCACCAGGTTCCCGCCGAGGCTGTTGGTGTTGCCGAAGAAATTGGTGTCACCGGCGTATTTGGCGCTGACGGTGTGGTTGCCGTGGGCGAGCGAGGCGGTGTTCAGGTTGGCAACGCCGCCGCTCAGGGTCGCAGGCGACCCGAAATCAGAACCATCGATCACGAACTGCACCGTGCCGCCGGGGGTGCCGGCACCGGGGGCGATCGCGCCCAGGGTGGCCGTCAACGTGACATTGGAGCCGGTGGGAGACGGATTGGCCGAGACGGAAACGACATTGGTGGAGAACGCGGCGGTGATGGTCAACTGGCCGTTGACAAAAACGAAACTGTAATTGGTCGCGCTCAATGTGCCGTTGGTGACGGCGATCGGGTAGGTGCCGACGACGCTAGCGCCGGTCGCCGTTGTGCTGAATGCCGGGCTGCCGCTCAAAACGCCTATACCATCGGTGCCGGCGAACCCGCTGTAGCTGGCGATGAACGCGGGGTCTGCGGCGCCGTAAACCCGGTTGGTGTCGTTGGCCGTCACCGTGAGCGCGGCTACCGTGATGCTGGCGGTGGCCGCCGGTTGGGTCAGGCTGTAATTCCCGCTGTCCGCACCGCTGATCGTCAGGCCGCTGATCGTCACCGCTTTATTGATGCCGATATTGCCGTCGGCAAATGTTCCCGCCGCGCTGCCGGTGTTCAGACTCACGGCATCGCCGCTCACGACGCCCACGAGGGCAGCGCTGCCGGTGTTCAATGTCGCCGAGGTCGAACCGTTGTAAACTTTGTTGTTCGCCGTGACACCGCTGACCGTCAAGGTGGCGACGGTGATAGTCTGCGAAACGATGCTGGAAGTGCTGCTGCCAAAATTTCCGTCGGTCCCGTAGACAGCGGTGATCGAGTGCGGCGACCCCGACACGGTCAATCGGTTGGTGGTGAAGGTCGCAACGCCCGAACCGTTCAAGGTCCCCGTGCCCAATACGGTCGCGCCATCTTTGAACGTCACCGTGCCGCTCGGCGTGCCGCCGGCCGAGGTGACGGTGGCCGTGAAGGTCACCGGTTGGCCGTGGACGACGGGGCTGCCTGAAGTCGCCAGCGCGGTGCTGGAACCGGCGGCGCTCACGTTGAACGTCGCGCTCGTGGCGTTGAGGAACGGAGCACCGAAGGCGACGAGCGTTTTGCCGGTGCCGGCCTGGTTGACGGTGATGCTGCCGAAATTCGCCGCGCCATTCGCGTTGCTGGGCAGGTTGGTCGTCCCCAGCACCGTCCCGCCGCCGTTCAAGGCGAGGGAAATGTTGGTGCCATTGAGCGAAATACTGTTGCCGAACGCATCCTGGATCTGCACCACAACGGTGTTCATGTTGGCCCCGACCGTGGTATCCAGGGGTTGGGTGGTGAAGCCGAGTTTATTCGCCGGCGCGACATTGATCGTGATTCCGGATTGCGTCCCGGTGATCGCCGCAAAATTGGTGTCCGTGGCGGTGATCGATCGTGTGCCGGCGGTTTTCAAGGTCACCGCGTTGGTGAACGTGCGTACCCCGGCATTGGCGGCCGTAAAAGTGAAATTCGCCGGCAGGACCGCCTGGGCATCGCTGCTGGTGAAATGAATCGTGCCGGTATAATTGGTCGCGACGGTCCCGAATTGATCCCGCGCGGTCACGGTGATGTTGGATGCCACACCGGCCGTCTGCGTCGCCGGAAATCCGGACACGAGCAGGTTGGTTGCCGATCCCGGCACTTCCGAGAGCGCGGCGAAAGGAGTGCCGCCCGCGCCATTGGTGCTGGACGAAGTCACGACGCCGCTGATGATCGCCGATCCGCCGCCGGTCGTCGGACGATAAATGATGCCGTTGGTCAACAGCGTGCCGGAGGTTGGCCGGACCTGGAGATTGGTCGTGCTGCCGATGTTCAAGGTATCGACGTTGGCGGTGCCGGAAACGGTGATCGAAATCCCCAGCGTGGTGGCGTTGGAAAAAACCACGCTCGCGGCCGTGATATCGCGGCTCCCGGTAAAAGTGATGCTGGGAACGACGGCGGTATTGAATTCAAAACCGACCGGCGCCTTCAAAGCCAGGGTGCCGCTGGCGATGCCGCCCTTATCATTCCCGGGTTCTCCCAGGGTGATCACACTCAAACTGGTCCACGCCGGTGAGACGGCGTTGGCCGCTTTGTCCGCCAAAATTCCTGTGCCGCCGGTGGCCGCCGTCACCGTCACCGCATCGGTGAACGTTGCCTGGGCGCTTGATCCCGAACTTAAACCCGTCGCCGTCAATTGAAGCGTCTGCCCGCCTTCATCCGCCGTCACGTACCAGGTGCTCTGAAAATTACCATCCGCATCCGCCACGACCTGCCACGGCTCATGCTCGTCGCCGGTGTCCGACGGATCGGTCAGGTTAAGGACCTGCAATTCAACAGTCTCGCCGGATTGGAAACCGCTGCCGGTGATGATCGCCGTACTGCCGGGAGCATAGTCCGACTGATCCGTTGTGACGCTCTGGGAAAAAGCTGTCCCGCCGATAAACGACAAGACGACAGCAATAAATAAACGCAATAACCGGGTCATAAGTTGTTTTTAATCAGGGCCCTATCCTTCTGGGAAGAAAGGAGTTGTCTTACCTTCTGTTTAAGACCCCCTTATTGTCTACATTTTAGGCATAGAGTCAACCAAAAGTTGTTGATATCGACATAAATCATTAAAAATTAATGTTTTTTAGGTGAATGGAATCGCCTGATCAAGGGGCCACCGCGCGATAGTAACGCATCGGATGATTGGCGGCTTCGGTATCGATGAACAGCGCCATTCCGTTGGTTCCAAGGATGTTGGTCGAGATAACAGTCCATGCGGGTGCTGTGATGTCGGTCGTCGCTTCAACCCAATATTCAGCGCCGGCCGTCCCCGTGAATTCGACCTGCGGCGGCGCGTGGGGCGGAATCGTCAGGCGGAAATTTGTTGGTTGCACGCCGTGCGCGATGACGTTGATCGTCACGGTGCCGATGGTGGCCCCGCCGAAGGAGTCGGCCAGGGTGTACGTGAAGCTGTCGGCGCCCGTATAATTGTTGGCCGGCGTGTAGGTGATCGTGCCGCCGCTCAACGACACTGTCCCGCCCTGCGCGCTGAGCGCACCGACGGCCGTGACCGACAAGGTGTCACCGTCAGCATCCGTCCCGACCGCCGACAGCGCAGCCGCCGAAACGGTCGTCGCGACGTTCTTCGTCGTGCTCGATACGTAGGCTCCGGCAGCCGGGGGCGTATTGATCAGCAGGCTGATCGAAAGGTCATTGGTGCTGCCAAAGAAATTTCCGTCGCCGCCGTATCCCGCGGTGATCGTGTGGGTGCCGTGCCCGAGACCGGTGGCGATCGTGTTGGCCGCGCCGCCGCTCAAGGTCGCCGGAGCGCCGGCCGGCGAACCGTCCACGCTGAATTGCACCGAACCAGAGGGCGTTCCGCCGCCGGGCGCGACCGGTGCCAAGGTGACGAACAACGTCACATTGGAACCGGTCGGCGCAGGGTTGGCAGAAACGGAAACGATATTCGTCGTCGAAGCCGGGGTGATGGTCAGGTTGCCCGGCACGAAGGCGAAAACGTAATTGCTCGCGCTCAGCGTGCCATTGGTGACCACGATCGCATAAGGTCCACCCGCGACACTGCTCGAACCGTCGGCCGGCGTGGACAACGCAGGACTGCCGCTGAGGACGCCGGCATCATCCGCACCCAGAAAACCATCGTAGGTCACCGTGAATGCCGGATCCACTGCCCCGTAAACGCGGTTGGTATCGTTGGCCGTCACGGTCAGCACCGCGCCGGCGATGTTCGCGGTGGTGGTCGCCGTGCTGTTGGCCGTGTAATTCGCAGCATCTGTCCCGCTCACGGAGATGCCATCGACGGTGACAGTCTTGTTGATACCGACATTTTGGTCGGCGAACTGCGCCGATGTATAATCGTCCGTCAACACGTCGCCATCGATGCGATCGTCCGAAAGATTGACCGTCGCGGTCGCGGAACCATCATAAACCTTGTTCACGCCGCTCGCGCTCACCGTCAGGGCGCGGGCCGAGATCGTCGCGGTGGTGGTCGCGGTCGGATTGTAAGTGTAATTGCCCGAGTCTGCTCCACTCACGAAGATGCCGCTGACGCTGACGGTTTTGGCGGCCCCCGCGTTTTTGTCATCAAAAGCCGCGCCCGCATAGCCCAGCGTCAAGCTGTCGCCGTCGGCACGGTTATCCGACAAAGTCACGGTCGCGTCCGTCGTCCCGTTGTAAGCCTTGTTGATACCCGTAGCGGACACGATCAATGTCGCCGGGGTGATATCCGCACTGGCGCTGGTGGAGGTCGAAGCCAAGGTATAGTTCCCCGCATCCGTTCCGGCCAGGGCCAGTCCCGTGACCGACACCGTCTTGTTGGTGCCGGCATTCTTGTCGTCGAACGTCGCCGTCCCGCCGCTGAGCGACACGTCGTCGCCTGCCGCCGCACCGGTGAGGTCGCGCGCAGAGATGGTGGCCGCGGTCGTGCCGTCATAAACTTTGTTGTCGACCGTCACGCTGCCGCTGATGGATGTCGCGGAGATATCCGCGGTCGTCGATGCGATGGTCGAGGACAAACTATAATTGCCCGCGTCCGTCCCGCTGATCGAGATGCCGCTGACATCGACCGTTTTGCCCGTTCCGACGTTCTTGTCGGCGAACTGCGCCAACGTATAACTGTCGGTCAACACGTCGCCACTGATGCGATCGTCCGAGAGATTCACGGACGCAGTCGTCGAGCCGTCGTAACCCTTGTTCACGCCGCTCGCGCTCACCGTCAGGGCGCGGGCCGAGATCGTCGCGGTCGTTGAGGCTGTGGTGTTGGCCTGGTAATTCGCCGCGTCCGTTCCGGTCACAGAAATACCGCTCACACTCACCGCCTTATCCAGGCCAGCCGCTTTGTCAGCAAACGTGGCGCCCGAATAATTGACCGTCAGGCTGTCACCGCTGATCCGGTCGTCCGATAAAGTCACGGTTGCGTCAGTCGTTCCGTCGTAAGCCCTGTTGATACCCGTAGCGGACACGGTCAACGTCGCGGAAGTGATATTCGCAGCAACCGTGGCCGTCGTCGAAGACAGCGAGTAATTCCCCGCATCAGTTCCCGACAACCCCAGGCCCACCGCCGTCACCGTCTTGTTCGTCCCGACATTCTTGTCATCGAAGGCCGCGGTTCCGCCGCTCAACTGGACGTCATCACCGATGATCGCGCCGGTCAAATCACGGGTCGCAATGGTTGCCGCCGCCGTTCCGTCATAGGCCTTGTCGTTCGCCGTCACATCGGCGGTCACCGGCATCGACGAGATGTTCGCCGTGGTCGAAGCGCTCGAGGAGACGAGATGATAATTGGGAGCGTCGGTTCCGCTGATCGAGATCCCCGTCACATCGACGGTCTGGTTGGTGCCGGTATTTTTGCCGGGAAAATTCGCGGCGGCGTAGTTGGCAGAGAAAGCATCGCCGGCGACGCGGTCATCCGACAGGGTCACCGTGGCACCAGTCGTCCCATCATAAACACGGTTGATCCCGGCGGCGCTGACGGTCAATGCGCGCGATGAGATATTCGCCGTGGTCGAAGCGGTCGTGGAAGACAAGCTGTAGTTGGCGGCGTCCGCACCGGTGATCGCGATGCCCGTGACATTCACCGTCTTGTTCGTACCCACGACTTTTGTCACAAAGGCAGCCGCTCCGCTTTCGGAAAGGACATCGCCGCCGAGGCGATTGTCCGACAATGTCACGCCGGCATCGGTTGTGCCGTCATAAACCTTGTTCACTCCCGTCGCCGTGATCGTCAGGGAGCGGGACGAAATGTTCGCGGCGGCCGTGGCCGTCGTCGATGCCAGGCTATAGTTTGCCGCGCTCGTCCCGCTGATCGAAAGGCCGTTCACGGTCACCGTCTTGTTCGTTCCCGTGTTCTTATCGGCAAAACCGGCCCCGGAAAAATTGACCGTCAATATATCGCCGGCAAACCGGTTGTCGGAAAGGGTCACCGATGCATTGGCGGTGCCGTCGTACGTTTTATTGGCGGCGCTGGCGCCGACCGCCAAGGTCGCCGGCACCACATTGAACGCGCTGCTGGTCACGTTGGTGAAACCCGTTGCCGCCGCCGTGAGCACGTCGCCGCTCTCCACCTTGTTGACCTGCAGGTTCGTGAAGGCGACCGTGCCTTTGCTGCCGGCCATCCCGATATTGAAGCTGGTGGTGCCGGCCAGCGGGCCGGTTCCCGTCGTCAAGCTGATCGTGAGCGTGACGTTGGCGGCAAGGCCATTGGTGGTGGCATTGCCGAACTGGTCTTGCGTCTGGATCACCGGCGGGGTCGCAAAAATGGTTTTATAGACCGCACCGGCCGGTTGCGTCGCGAAACCGATCCTGGTGAGCGTCCCCGCGCCGATGATCACCCCGGGTTGTGCGCCGGTGAGTGATGGGTTGTTCGTATCGGCAGCGATGATGTTCTGGATGCCTGATGTGCCAAAAGTGGTGCCCGTGAATGTATGCACGCCTGCGTCCGCCGCCGTGAATGTATAGGTCGCCGGCAAATTGGCCTGGGGATCGCCGCTGGAAAACGAAACCGTCCCCGTGTAGTTGGTCGCGACGTTGCCGAACTGGTCCAGGGCGGTCACCGTAAAGGTTCCCGGCTTCCCCGCGGCACGCGGGCTCGGATAGCCGCTCACGGCGAGTGATGCCGTCGCCCCGGGGATTTCGGTCAGTGCCCCAAAACTCGTCGTTCCCGCCGTCACTCCCGTCATCGTCGCCGTGCCGCTCTTGGTGATGTTGCGGGCGAGCAACGGTGTGCCCGCGAGGGGCCGCACCTGGACATTTTGCCAGGTCAAGGTGTTGGGGGACGTGCTCTTGGAACTGATGGTGATCGTGATCGTGTTCGTCTTGACCGTGGCCGCGATCGTTGAACCGGTGGCCAGGCCATTGATATTTTTTGAACTGGTCGCGTTCCCATTCACCCGCACCGTCACCGCGGCGTTCGTGTTGAAGATGAACCCGCCCGGCGCGTTCGAAAGCACGAGCGTACCCGTGCCCACTTCGCCGCCCGAACCGCCTTCGACATACACCGGACCGGTCAACGTGACGAAAGTCCCCGTCACTGCGTTGTCGGCAGAGATGCGGGTGTTGGCCGGGGTGACGGTTCCTGCAAAAGAGTTGTTGGCCGAAAGACCGGACAACAAAATCCCCAATATAAGGACAGAAAATGCCTGCTTCATAATAATGCCTGCTTTTTTATGGGAGCCCTGATCCTATCTGGGAGCTACTGGGGGAGCTTAGGATTACCTTATCTAACTTCCGACTGATTGAGGGTGATTGTCTCGCTTTCAGTCAAAAATGTCAAATAAAAGGTCAAACCAACGGTAAGTCGCTGGTTTAAAGGGGTTAAAACGCCGCAATCCATCTGAAATTGCGGTCGTCAGGACAATATGTTCTCAGGCAGGTTGCTGTTGGGTCAAACAATGGAGCGATCCAAAGCCCCAGACCAGGTCCACCGCATGGATCCCGATCACCGGACGATCTGAAAACAGCTCTCCCAGGATGCCCAACGCCTTCCGATCGTTCGGGTCATTGAAGGTCGGCACGATCACACCGGCGTTGCAGATGTAAAAATTCGCGTAACTGGCCGGCAAACGGTGCCCGTCAAAATACAGCGGCGATGGCATCGGCAATTCAATGACCTCCGGTTTGCGTCCATCTTCCAGCCGCAGATCACCGATCCGTTCCCAGTTCTCCGCCAGGGGACGGTAATTCTCATCGCGCGCATTTTTTTCCCGCACCAATACCACCGTCCGCGGGCCGGCAAACCGGCAGATATCATCGATATGCCCGTGCGTGTCGTCACCCGCCGGACCTTTCGCCAGCCAAAAGACGTTCGTCACGCCCAGATAGTTTTTCAGCGCGGTTTCGATCTCCTTTTTCCCCAGGCCCGGATTGCGGACCTGGATCTTCGGGTCGAGATAACATTGCTCCGTCGAGATCAATGTCCCGCGCCCGTTCAATTCGATGCCGCCGCCCTCGATGACGAACGGTTTGCCGTCATATTCCGCATGGAATAGCTTTTTACGCAGCAGGGCCGCCGCGGTTTCCGGGACCCGGGTGTCCTTGCGCCAGTTATCGTACTTGGCCCAGCCGTTGAAATGGAAATGCACGATCGCAGTGTCGGATTTCCGGTCCGGCGCCTGGCGTCCGGAGGATTTGCGCTTCACAAAAATCGGCCCGGTGTCGCGGGTCCAGCCGCGATTGGTCGGATGCGTCACGAACCGGATCCGGCGCAGGTCGACCCCGACGTGCTTGAAGATCTTGCGCGCGAGCGTCTCGTCGGCTTTGTGCCGCACCAATAAGTTGACCGGTTCCCCGCTGGAGATCTTGCGGACCATCTCGCCGTAGACCCAGGGGATGATCTCGAATTTGCCCGGCCAATCGTCCGCGTTGTGCGGCCAGCCCAGCCACGTCGCCGCATGCGGTTCCCATTCCGCCGGCATGGCATACCCCAGCGCGGATGGCGTCGTCACCGGAACATTTTTCTTCGCTAACACGGCGCCAAGCATAACGGCTCCCCCGCGTTTGGAAATTCTGAAATCCAATTTGTCAGACGGACTCCTACAGGAATATCAGCCGGACACGGCGATGCATCCGCCCGGGAATTCTTTACCTTCATCCCACGATGATTACGACAAACCTGTTGGAACGATTCTGCGGCGCCGCCAAGGCGTCCGTCGCCGCCGCCTGCTTTTTCCCCTTTGCCGCCCTGGCCGTTGAACCGACGGTCATCACCCTGCCGGCCGGCGCGACCGCCGCGCAGGTCCAGCATGCGCTGGATTCGCTCCCGGCCGAAGGCGGCGAAGTCGTGCTGCCCGCCGGCCGCATCGATCTTTCCGACCCGATCGTCCTGGGCCGCGATAACCAATCCCTGCGCGGCGCCGGCAACGGCACGGTCCTGTTCGTCGCCGATAATGCCAATTGCCCCGCGATCATCATGGGCGAACCCGTGAACCGCCCCCGCGAAGTGAAACATCTCCGCGTCAGCAACCTGTTCATCGACGGCAACCGCGCGCATCAACAGCGCGAGCGCTGGAAATTGAACGGCCAGGAAGGTTCCCAGGTCTGCAATAACGGCATCACCGTGCAGAATGTCACCGATTCGGCGATCGAGCACGTGACCACGGCGCGGACCCGCTCCGGCGGCATCGTCACCACCGCCAACACCCGCAAACTCACCGTGCGCGGCGTCGATTCATTCGACAATTATTTCGACGGCATCGCCTGTTTCCAGACCGAGGACTGCACCTTCGCCGACCTGCGCCTGCATGACAATCGCGGCGCCGGCATCTCGCTCGACGGCAATTTCCATCACAATACCTTCGACGGCGCGGTGCTCGCCGGCAACGACCTCGGCATCTTCATGCGCTGGAGCCACGACAACCATTTCCGCAACATCGCCATCCGCGGCAGCCGCCATTACGGCGTCTTCATGGCCGAGAACATCGACGCCGCCTTCCGCGACAAAGGACGGCCCGGTTGCACGAACAATTCTTTCAATGAATTGGCCGCCGACGAATGCGGCAGCGCGGCGATCCGCATCAACGATGTCACCTGCACGAATAACGTCGTCACCGGCGCCAAACTGCCCGGCGATGTCCACGCGCAATTGTCGATGGCCATCCCCGGACTGCTGACGCTGGAATAGTCAACGTCCGCGCAAACGGGCGGCGAGCTGGGCGGCGTGCAGGTCGGCCGGCGTCACTTCCTTCGGCGGGATCGATTCGAGCCAGCGATTCGTCGGATCTCGTTCAGACGGCAGATCGGTCTGC
>Ga0070690_100001877_pt1 | contig 11147 bp, 7 predicted proteins | sample KBSS33HmetaG_FD_64671 | JGI IMG/M metagenome (GOLD analysis project Ga0070690, IMG submission 64671) | Switchgrass rhizosphere microbial communities from Kellogg Biological Station, Michigan, USA - KBS S3-3H metaG | ecosystem: Host-associated > Plants > Roots > Rhizosphere ...
CAAGTACCCCATCGTCAGCATCGAAGACGGGCTGGCAGAGGATGACTGGAACGGCTGGCGTCTACTCACCGAGCGACTTGGTGATCGAGTGCAGTTGGTCGGCGACGATCTGCTCGTGACCAACGTCACGTTCTTGCGGCGGGCGATTCGCGAGCGCAGTTGTAACAGCATCTTGATCAAGTTGAACCAGATCGGCACGCTCACCGAGACGATCCAGGCGGTCCAGGAAGCCCATCGCGCGTCGTGGACGGCGATCGTGTCGCACCGCTCCGGCGAGACGGAAGACACGACCATCGCCGATTTGGTCGTCGCTATGGGCACCGGGCAAATCAAGACGGGTGCGCCAACTCGCAGTGAGCGCACCGCAAAATACAACCGCCTGATGAAGATCGAGGCGGAACTGGGAGCCAATGCAGTCTTCAAGGGCTTGACCGCCTATCCATTGGCCGTCGAAGTAGCGGGAGTCACCTCGTGAACAAAATGACCGTGCGCGACATCAGCCTCGAGAGCAAGCACGTTCTCATGCGCGTGGACTTCAACGTGCCAATGGCCGACGGCGTCGTGACCGACGACAAGCGCATCAAGGCTGCGCTGCCGACGATCGAGTACGTAATCGACCAGGGTGGTTCGCTCGTCCTGATGAGCCACCTGGGCCGCCCAAAGGGAACGGGATTCGAACCGGCCTTCAGTCTGAAAGCGGCGTCTGAGGCGCTGGCCAAGTTACTGGGCAAGCCGGTGCAGATGGCCCCCGATTGCGTCGGCCCCGACGTTGAGGCGATTGCCAAGGCCCTCAAGCCCGGCGATGTCCTCATGCTCGAAAACACACGCTTCCACAAGGGCGAAGAGAAGAACGACCTCGACCTCGCCAGGCAGATGGCCGCCCTGGGCGACGTGTTCGTCAACGACGCGTTTGGCTCGGCGCACCGCGCGCACGCCTCGACGGAAGGCGTCGCGCGTTTCCTGCCGGCCGTTTCCGGCTTCCTCATGGAGCAGGAATTGGAGTACCTGGGCCGCGCCACAGACAACCCGGCGCATCCCTATATCGCCATCCTCGGAGGAGCCAAGGTCACTGACAAGATCGCCGTGATCGAGAATCTGCTGACGCAATGCGACACGTTGATCATCGGTGGTGGCATGGCCAACACCTTCCTGGCTGCCAAGGGCTACAACATGCGGGACAGCCTCGTGGAAGCCAGCTCTGTGGCGACGGCCAAGGCGATCATGGCGAAGGCCGGCGATCGGCTGATGCTGCCGGTCGATGCCGTCGCGGCCGACAAGTTCGACGCGGCGGCGGCGAGCCAGGTGGTGGATCTGGACAAGGTTCCGGCCGGCTGGCGTGTGCTGGACATCGGGCCCAAGAGCATCGCGCAGTTCGGCGAGGCGCTCAAGCGCGCAAAGCTGGTGGTGTGGAACGGCCCGATGGGCGTGTTCGAGTTCCCGGCCTTCGCAGAGGGTACGTTCGCCCTTGCCAGGCTGTTGGCAACGACTGGTGCCACCACGGTCATCGGCGGCGGCGACAGCGCGAGCGCGGTTAAGAAGGCCGGTGTGGCGAAGAAGATGACTCATGTCTCGACCGGCGGGGGAGCCTCGCTGGAGTTTTTGGAAGGCCGGGTGCTGCCAGGTGTGGCGGCACTCAATGACAAGCAATAGTTGACAGGACAGGACCATGTACAAAGTCGTGCTGCTCCGCCACGGCGAGAGCACGTGGAACATGGAGAACCGCTTCACCGGCTGGACCGACGTGGATCTGTCGCAGCGAGGCTTTGCCGAGGCGCATCGTGCCGGGTATCTCCTGAAGGCAGAAGGCTACGTCTTTGACGCGGCCTTCACATCCGTGCTCAAGCGCGCTGTCCGCACCTTGTGGATTGCGCTCGACGAAATGGATCTGATGTGGATACCGATTCACTACTCGTGGCGCCTGAACGAGCGCCACTATGGGGCGCTGCAAGGGCTCAACAAAGCCGAGACCGCGGCGAAGTACGGGGACGATCAGGTGAAGATGTGGCGCCGCAGCTACGACGTGAGGCCTCCGGCGTTGACCGGTGATGACGCGCGCTGGCCTGGTCGCGACGCGCGATACCGCGACCTGGAGCCACACGATATCCCGCTGACCGAGTGCTTGAAGGATACGGTGGTCCGCTTCCTACCCTGCTGGCACGATGCCATCGCTCCGGCGATCAGGTCAGACCAGCGGGTGATCATTGCAGCTCACGGCAACAGCCTGCGCGCGCTGGTCAAGTTCCTGGACAACATCCCTGACGACGACATCGTGGAACTGAACATTCCGACCGGCGTGCCGTTGGTCTACGAGCTTGACGCGAATCTCAGACCGATCACGCACTACTACCTCGGCGACCCGATCGATATACGCAAGGCAGAGCAAGCAGTCGTCGCACAGGGACAAGCGTAGTACGCAAGGGAGCGACTGTGACCATCCCGAAGACAATGAAAGCAGCGGTCGTCGATCACTTCGGCGCACCCCTGGTGGTTCGAGAAGTTCCGGTCCCCACGCCCGGACCGGGGCAGGCACTGGTGGAAATCCACGCGACCGGAGTGTGTCATACCGATCTGCACGCGGCCGACGGTGACTGGCCAGTGAAACCAACACTGCCTTTCATACCGGGTCATGAAGGCGCTGGCATTGTGGCGGCACTCGGTTCCGGGGTCAGACACTTGAAGGAAGGGGACCGGGTCGGAATCGCATGGCTGCACTCTGCGTGCGGGCATTGCGACTTCTGTCTGTCCGGCTGGGAAACGCTGTGCCTGGAACAGAAGAACTCAGGCTATTCGGTGAATGGGAGCTTCGCGCAGTATGCCGTGGGTCAAGCCGACTATCTCGGACGCATCCCCAAGGATCTTTCATTTGTGGACGCGGCTCCGATTCTCTGCGCCGGCGTCACCACCTACAAGGGTCTGAAAGAGACCAACGCGCGACCGGGCGAATGGGTCGTCATCTCAGGCGTCGGCGGCCTCGGCCATGTCGCCATTCAGTATGCGAAGGCTATGGGACTGCACGTCGCAGCGGTGGACCTGGGACCAGAAAAGATGGTGCTGGCACGGAAGCTGGGAGCTGAGATTTCGATCGATGCGAAGACGCAAGACCCGGCGACGGAAATTCAGAAGCAGATTGGCGGGGCTCAAGGGGTTCTGGTGACAGCGGTTTCAACCGTAGCGTTCAAGCAGGCGTTCGGCATGTTGCGTCGCAGTGGCACGTGCGTGCTGGTTGGTCTGCCTCCGGGCGACTTTCCCATTTCCATTTTCGATATGGTCCTGAACCGCTACACGATCCGTGGATCGATTGTGGGCACGCGCCTGGACCTCGAAGAAGCGCTGGCGTTCGCCGCCGAAGGCAAAGTCAGAGCGACCATCGAAACGCTGGCGCTCGAGTCCATCAACGATGTCTTCGAACGGCTCCGGACCGGACGGGTCAGTGGCCGCGTGGTCCTCGGAATCGGGTAGAGACGATCGAACTATGAAAATCGGGATCGTTGGATGCGGAATGGTCGGTTCAACTTCAGCCTACGCACTCGTCATGAGCGGCGTGGGACGGGAAATCGTGCTGGTCGACTTGAACCGCGCCCGCGCGGAAGCGGAAGCCAACGACATCTATCACGCCGTCCCGTTTGCTCACCCGCTCACCGTCCGCGCCGGCGATTATCCGGATCTGGCGGGCGCCCGGGTGGTGGTCATTACCAGCGGCGTGGCGCAAAGGCCGGGCGAACCCCGGCTGCAATTGTTGCAACGCAACGCCGACGTCTTCCGCCAGGTTGTTCCATCCGTGCTGCAGCACGCGCCCGAGGCGGTGCTGTTGGTCGTCACGAATCCGGTGGACATCATGACGCATTTGGCCGCTCACTTCGCGGCCGGGTTTGGCGTCGCCGGTACGCGGGTGCTGGGTTCCGGCACAACCCTCGACACGGCACGCTTTCGTACGCTGCTCGGGCGGCACTTTGGGGTGGATCCGCACCATGTTCATGCGTACGTCATCGGTGAACACGGTGATTCGGAAATCCTGGCTTGGTCGCAGGTCACCATCGCCGGGCTGGGCGTCGATGAGTTTGTCAAGGTCAGTGGAACACCGCTGCCGGAGGCGGAACGGCAGCGCATCGACGAGAACGTTCGCCGGGCCGCTTATCACATCATTGCCGGCAAGGGGGCGACGTATTACGGCATCGGTAGCGCCGTGGCCCACATCGTCGACGTACTCCTGCACGACCAGCGGGCGATCCTAACCATATGCTCACGCATTGCTGCAGTGCCCGACTGCCAGGACGTAACGCTGGCCTTGCCGCATCTGGTGGGTGGCGAAGGTGCTCTGGCCACGATTCCCATGCCACTGAACGCTGCCGAGCGCGAAGGACTCCGGCGCAGCGCCGGCATTCTGCGGGAGGCGTTGGAATCGCTGAACTTGAAATGACCGCTTTTTCCCTAGCGACTTGCCATGTATGAGCCCAAACCCGTCAGCCTATCGCCGAGCAAGACAAGGATTGTTGCAACCATCGGCCCCGCGTCGAGCTCGCCCGATGTGCTGGAACGGATGATTCAGGCGGGCATGAATGTCGCGCGCCTGAATTTCTCCCACGGCGAGTTCGCCACCCATCAGCAGAACATCCTCAATCTGCGGGCGGCCGCCCGGGCGACCGGACGCCCCCTCGCCATCATGGCCGATTTGTCCGGACCCAAGATGCGCATCGGCCGGCTGACGGTCGAGCCTATTCATCTCAAACATGGAGATCTATTCACTCTCACGACGGACAGCATTGTCGGTGATCAACAACGTGTTTCGGTTAGTTTCGCGCGATTGCCGAAGGTGGTGAAGCCTGGCGACAAGCTTTCGCTCAATGATGGCTACATCCAGTTGGAAGTGGTGGAGGTTCGCGGCCCGGACGTTTCGTGCAAGGTCACCGTGGGAGGCGAATTGCGTTCCCGCAAGGGACTCAATCTCCCTGGCATTGACCTCGGCGTCAGCGCCTTCACCGACCAGGATCGCGAATGTCTGCAATTCGCTTTGGCACAGGGAGTGGATGCGGTCAGCCAGTCATTCATCGAAGGCGCTGCGGATTTGGAAGCTGTTCGCCAGGCGGCCCGCGACGTTGGCCGTCAGCCATTTCTCATCGCGAAGATCGAACGCAAGCGCGCGTTGGAACGCATCGACGAAATCCTCGAGGCCGCCGACGGGATCATGATTGCGCGCGGGGATCTGGGCGTGGAAGTGCCCATCGACCAAATCGCCGTGATCCAAAAGCACCTTATTCGCGAGGCCAATCGCAGGGCAAAGCCGGTTATCACAGCCACGCAGATGCTGGAGTCCATGATCCATAACTATCTGCCAACTCGCGCCGAGGCCACTGACGTTTCCAATGCCGTCCTCGATGGCACCGATGGCGTGATGTTGTCCGCCGAATCCGCGATGGGCGATTTCCCCGTCGAGTCCGTGGCGATGCTCTCGCGGATAGCCGCGACGGTCGAGGCCAACCGGCGCCGAACGACGGTCAAGGAGATGTATGCGGACGTCGATCTCACAGGCAAGGTCTTGCCTTTGCACCTGATTTCTGTCGGAGTTGAAGCGAGTCTTGAATATCTCAAGCCGGCCGCCATTTTCGCGCGAACCGACAGCGGCGCGTCGGCCCGCCGCCTGGCCGGATTCCGACTGCCGGTCTGGACCGTGGCCATCAGTCCCGATGCGAAGACTGCTCAGGATTTGTTGTTCTCGAGCGGCGTCATCCCGGTGCATCAGCTGGAGCCGCCGGCGTCCTGGAACAGTTTCGTGAAGGAGTGGGTGAAGCGTTACGAATTGCCGGGCGGATTCGCCATCCTGACCCAGGGGCCGTCGGCGAATGACCCGGCGAGCAATCACCGGATGGAAATCATCAATCTATGACCTTCGGCTGACGAACAGTGAAGGCAAGGTCTGCGACAGGAGGCATGGCCTGCCGGCGGAGCAGCCAGACATCTTCACAGCGGTGTCCGCCGGTTGACCGGCGTGTTCACGTGTTGGCACTACGTTGACACGCCGGCCCGGGGTCCCGAGCTTCGAGCTCAGGCTGCGGGTGGAACCGCTGCGGCCGCTGCTCTGCTGGCCGCGGCGGTTAGCTGGCCGCGCATTTCAGCCGCGTACTGATCGGCGTTGAGACCGGCCAGGAGGTGAAGAAGCCTTCCTTCCAACCTGACCACGGCGGCGATGCCTTCGGCTAGCAGGGCGGATTCGCTCACCTTGCCGTCGTCGCGCACGACGATCCTGAGGCGAGTCTCGGCGCAGGCGTCGACACGAACGATGTTGTCGGCGCCGCCGAGCGCGGCGATGTAAGCGCTGGCTTTGCGTGCGGCATCCGCATCGCGCAGCCGCGGCTGGATGCCCGAGGGTGGCGAGGCCTTCACCGGCGAGGGGGGCTCTATCTCGTCGGCCTCGGGGCCTGCGCTCTTGAGATACTCCGCCATCTCGGTCTTCAGGTTCTCGCTCCGGGTACCGAAGATCGCCTGCATGCCGTTCCCCACCACGACGACCCCGGCGGCACCAAGCGCCTTCAGAGTGTCGGGGCTGGCCTTGGTCACGTCAGCAAGCGTGACGCGGAGCCTGGTGATGCATGCATCGAGGCTGACGATGTTCGATCGGCCGCCGAACGCGCGTACGAGCTGCAGCGCGAACTGGTCGCCCGACGCCGCACGCGCGGTCTTTGCCACCTCCTCCACCTCGCGCCCCGGGGTGAGCAAGTTGAAGCGCCGGATCGCGAACGCAAAGATGCCGTAATACATGGCCGCCCAGACCGGGCCGATGACCAGGAGCCACAACGCTCCGTGAGACTTCGGGAACAGCACGATGTAGTCGATCAGGCCATGCGAGAAGGTGAACCCGTGCTTGATGCCCAGTTCGACGCACAGGAAATAGGCGAGGCCGGCGAGCAGCGCGTGCACGACGTACAGCAGCGGCGCCACGAAGAGGAAGGCGAATTCGATCGGCTCGGTGATGCCGGTGACGAACGCCGTCAGCGCAGCGGAAATCATGATGCCGCCGACTTTTTTGCGCTGCTCCGGCCGAGCGGCGTGCCACATCGCCATTGCCGCCGCGGGAAGCCCCCACATCTTGAAGAGGTATCCGCCCGTCATGTGTCCCGCCGTCGGATCGCCGGCGATGAACCGCGCGATTTCGCCGGTTACGAGCTTGCCGGTCGTGGGATCAACATAAGAGCCCGCCTGAAAGAAGAAGGGCACGTTCCAGACGTGGTGAAGGCCGAACGGAATCAGCGCGCGCTCGACCACGCCGTATATCGTGAAGGCCAGCGCCGGTTGTACGTCCACCGCCCAATGAGAGAACGCGGCGATGCCGCGCCCGATCGGCGGCCAGACCACGCTCAGCACGGCGCCGACGACGATGACCGCAAAGGCGGTGATGATCGGCACCGAGCGCTTACCCGCGAAGAAACCGAGATAACTCGGCAGCTCGATCCGGTAGAAGCGATTGAATGCTGCCGCAGCAATGAGCCCGACGATGATGCCGCCGAAAACGCCAGTCTCGATCGACGGAATGCCCATCACCGTCGTCGTCTCCAAGCCAAGGAGCTTGGCGAAAGTTCCCATCGCCGCGAGCAGGACGCCGTAGCCCACAGTCGCGGCGAGCGCGGACACACCGTCGTTCTCGGTGAGACCAATCGCCACGCCGATGGCGAAGAGCAGCGGCAGATTCCCGAAGATCGCGCTGCCGGACGCGGCCATCACCTGCGAGACGGTGTCCGGCAGCCACCAGAGGTTCGCGCTGCCGACGCCGAGGAGAATGCCAGCGACGGGCAGCACCGAGACCGGCAGCATCATGCATTTGCCGATCTTCTGAAGGACCGAGAAGGCGCTTTTGAAAGTGACCATGTTTTCAGGACCCCGCATTGCCTGATGTCGGTTGTGCGTGTGGATCGGCGACGAGCGCGCGGACCTCCTGCGCAGACTCCGCCGCGAGCGCGCGCTCAGCGAGCCGTTGGCACTCGTCGAAGCGAAGGCTCCTGATCTGGGCTTTCACCGCGGGGATTGCCGGCAGGCTGACGCTCAGTTCGTCTACGCCGATGCCGAGGAGGATGGGCACGGCACCGGGATCGCTGGCGATGGCGCCGCATACGCCGATTCTTCTGCCCAGCGGCTGGGCGCCCCGGACGGTGTGCGCGATGAGCGTGAGCACAGACGGGGTGAGACCATCCACCTGCCGAGCGAGCTTCGGATGTCCTCGATCCATCGCGAGGGTGTACTGCGTGAGATCGTTCGTCCCGATCGAGAAGAAGTTCGCTTCGCGAGCGAACTGCGCGGCCATGATCGCCGTCGCCGGGACTTCCACCATGATGCCGGCCGCTACCGGCGGGACCCCGAGGCTGGCGGCCTCTTCACAGAGCATCGCTTTGACGTCACGAAGCTCGTTCAGGGTTGCGATCATCGGAAACATCACGCTGACCTTGCCGAATGCCGTCGCGCGGAGGATCGCGCGGAGCTGTGTGCGCAGGATCTCCGGACGATCCAGGCCGACCCTCACTCCGCGCTCGCCAAGGAACGGATTGTCCTCCTTGGGGATGGGCAGATAGTCGAGCGGCTTGTCGCCGCCGACGTCCAGCGTCCGGATGATGAGCGGGCGCCCGGGACCCACCGCTTCCGCGATGGCCTTGTAGGTTTCGAACTGCTCCTCTTCCGTCGGTGCATCGCGTCGTCCCATGAAGAGGAACTCCGAGCGCAGCAGCCCCACCCCTTCACCGCCGAGCCCGGCGATCCGGGTGGCGTCCTCGAGTCCGCCGATGTTTGCGAGAACCTTTATGCGCCTCCCATCAAGGGTGATCGCTGGTTCGAGCGCACGGGCGGTGTTCTCCCGCCGGCGGAGTTCCGAACGCTCCTGCGCGCGGCGGATGACCGCGACGGCTTCGGACGAGGCATGCAGCCTCAGCGTCCCGTCGTTGGCGTCGAGGATGACGACAGTGCCGCCCGGAACGTCAAGCACGGCCGGGTCGACGCCCGCCAGCGCCGGAATTTCGAGCGAGCGCGCGAGGATCGCGACGTGCGACGTGGCGCCGCCGCGGGTCGTGCAGATCCCTGACACGCGCGAGCGATCGAGCGCCGCGGTATCCGACGGCGTGAGTTCTTCCGCGACGAGCACGGAGTTCGGCGGATACGCGGGCGGGCGAACGTCTACGCCGGTGAGCAGAGAAAGCACGCGCTGCCCAACGTCGCGCAGGTCGTTCGCGCGCTGGGCGAGCAGTTCGTTGCGCAACGCGGCCAGGCGATCGGCGTGGGTGGCGGCGGCCTTCTTCCAGGCAAACCCGGCGCTCTTTCCCTTGGCGATTGCCGACTCCGCGATCTCGAGAAGATCGGGATCCGAGATCAGCTCCTCGTGGGCTGCGAAGATCGCCGCCTTGGCCGGATCCGCCTTGGCATGCAGCTGTGCGCGCAGGGCGGCGAGCTGCCCGTGAGCCGCGGCGAGCGCCGCAGCCAAGCGACGGCGCTCCGCATCGACCCCCTCGCCCGGCTCCGCCACATCGATCTCCATGCGGCGGACTTGAAAGACCTCGCCGACCGCCAACCCAGGAGAGGCGGCAACACCGATCAGCAGATTCGGATCCGTCGGCTGCCGCCGCGGCGGCGGAGCGGACAGCGGTGATGTCATGGTCGTGGCCGGGGCGGGGGCCGGCACACAGCCCTCGTCGCCGCAGCCGTCTGCCAGCACCCGCGCGAGCTTCTCGACGGCGGCTCTCGCGTCGACACCTCGGGCCACCACCTGCACCTTCGCCCCTCGCGGCACGTCCAGCGCCATGATGGCCGTGATGCTGCGCGCATTCACCTGCCGGTCACCCATCTGCAGCGTGATTGTCGAGGCGAAGCTCTTCGCAAGGTTCGCCAGCACGGCCGCGGGCCGGGCGTGGAGTCCGGACGCGTTCGGGATCACGATGGCCTCGGAGATGACAGCCACGGTCTCGGCTGGCGGTGGCGCCGCGCCGTCGCTCTTCAGCGTGACCGTGAGCAGTATGTCCTTGCCGGCCGACACGCATCCGCCCGCGCGTTCGCACGACACCACCCGGTCGCTGTTGGCGATGACGACCTGCGTGAGCAGGCTCTTGGTGTGGGTCGCGAGGAAGTCGAGGTCGAAGGCGATCAGCGGATCGCCGGCGTGCACGGTGTCGCCGGGCTTGACGCGTGGGTGAAATCCTGCCCCCTTCATCGTCACCGTGTCGATGCCGACGTGCATCAACACTTCGATGCCCTCGCGCGTGCGCAGTGTCACCGCGTGGCCGGTCGCAGGCAGCGAAACGACTTCGCCGTCGCAGCCGGCGAGGAGCACGGCATCGGTCGGATCGATCGACACGCCATCCCCGACCAGCTTCTGTGCGAAGACGGGATCGGGTATGCGCTCGAGCGGCCAGGTCTGGCCCGACAACGGCGACAGAATCTTGAGTTGGGACATCATCTCGGCCATCCGCGTGTAGGGTTAATCGCGACTACTGCCACCAGGCTTCCATCTGCACGCCGACCGCGATACCGCGCACGGCGTCCGGGTCGGTCGCGGCCGCGATCTGGCCACGAAACGCGTCCGACCAGTGCGCCCAGGTGGCAAAGGCACGAAGGGACGGGCGACTGAGAAACTTGAACTGGGGCGTAATCTGGGGCGCGACGGTGAGCTTGAACAACGACCCGCCAGGAAGGTCGCCCTGCTCGGTGTGGTCCCAGCCGGCTTCGACCGCCATCGAGAAGAATCGTCCGAGCTGCCGCACCGGCCGCGCGCCAACAGACACCCAGCGGATTCGGCTATTCGAGGCCGCGCCGTTGTCCAGCTCCTGGTAGACCACAACGCCCTGAAGTGACCATGGCCCGCGCTGTTCGATCAGAAGGTCGTTCACGACGCGGAACTGCCAGAGATCATCGACGTTGACGTGCTCGCCGGGTTGGAACGTCCGGCCCACCGGCTTCTGCACCACGGATCGGAAGTCGTATGCCGCGCCCTTCCCGTACTGCAGCGCGAGCTTGTTGCGGCCTTTGGTGAACGGCAGTTCCAGAATGCCCGTCGTGGACGCTCCGAAGCTGTCGCCGATGGTGATCGGCAGCGCGCCGCTCATGTCTTCGTCCCCGGCGAAGCGCGAGAGATCGACTGCGACGGACGCGCGGGCGCGGCCGAGCTCGAAGCCGTACAGCTT
>Ga0070690_100001878_pt1 | contig 11147 bp, 8 predicted proteins | sample KBSS33HmetaG_FD_64671 | JGI IMG/M metagenome (GOLD analysis project Ga0070690, IMG submission 64671) | Switchgrass rhizosphere microbial communities from Kellogg Biological Station, Michigan, USA - KBS S3-3H metaG | ecosystem: Host-associated > Plants > Roots > Rhizosphere ...
TAATAGGTCGGATCGCAGGTTCTTCGCCTTTCTTTCCGAACATTTGAATACTACGCGCCAGCTCGGCTACGGTGGGCGTCTCAAATAGGCTTGCCGGTGACAACTCCACTTGCAGCACACTACGCACTTGCGACACAACACGCGTAGCGAGAATTGAGTCGCCGCCTAATTGGAAAAAGTCATCGTGAATGCCGACCGACGTAAGCCCCAATACTTGTTCCCAGATCTCTACGAGCGTCGACTCTTCCCGCGTTCCGGGCGGCGTGTATGCCACTTCTCTCTTTGAGGGCAATTGGTCACAGGACTTAACGCCTAATCGCTCCGCCAACCGGTGGCGCTCTAACTTTCCAAAAGGCCCTTTTGGTATCTCAGTCAGGACCAATATCTGACGTGGAACCTTGAAGTCAGCCAGCCGCTTACTAACGAATTCTCGAATGTCCCGCTCGGAAACAGCATGCTGCGGTCGTAGGATTACGGCTGCGGCGACTTCCTCGCCCAATGCTTCATTAGCCACTGGAAATGTTACAGCTTGCTCCACAGCTGGGTGGTCCATGAGTGCCTGGTCCACTTCGCGCGGCGCAATCTTTTCACCTCCTCGGTTGATAATCTCCTTGAGCCTACCGGTGAGAAATAAATAGCCGTCAGCATCCAGAAATCCTTGATCGCCAGTTCTGAACCAGTTCCCCGGGAAGAATTCTTCGCCGTCTGACGCGCTGCCCTCATAACCTGCCATGACACAGGCGCCACGGACCACAACTTCTCCGGTTTGACCAGGCGCTAACAAGTTACCGCCTTCATCCATGACCGCGAGATCAACGAGAGTCGGAAGTCCGACCGATCCAACCTTTCGAATTCCCGGTGGGACCGGATTGCAGGCGACCATGCCACATTCAGTCAAACCGTAGGATTCGATTACGGGTGCATTAAAAGCATCTTCCAAATCCTGCAGAACCTGCCTGTGTAACGCCGATGATGATGAGCGAATAAACCGCAAACGATTCCGAGAAACTCTCTCCCTCTCATTGGTCGCGCGTAACAAAATGGCCTGATGAATGCTGGGAACGGCGGTAAACCACGTTGGGCGGAATTCGTCGAACCATTCAACGAACTTTGGTGCGTAAAAAGCTGGAGGACAAACGACACTTGCCCCACTGAGGATCGACGACAGAACTATGCCAATGAGCCCAGTCGAATGGAACAGGGGCATGACGTTTAAGCAGAGATCATCAGCAGTCAACTTCAGATATCGTTGATTATTGGCCGCCATGCTGCAAATGTTGTCCTGCGTCAACGGAACAATTTTCGGCACTGATGTTGTGCCGGAGGTATGAAGCAGAAGCGCGAGTTCCTCAGGCTGTGCAAAACCTCCCCGTTTCGTAGCGCTCCGATTCTCGCCGGCAAGTTGGAAGCTTCCGGCTTCAGCATTTCGGCCAGACTCGAGCTCGATTATCGAAATACGAAGTCTTTGACCAACAGCTCTCGCCGCCGAGTTATTTGCTGAGTCGATAACCATCGCCGTGGCATTTGCTCGCGACATGTAAAACTCGAACTCGTCAGCACGATAGGCTGGATTCAGTGGAACGCAGGTTACGCAGGAGGCCATCGCTATAAAGGCGACGGCCATTTCAGGTCCATTGTCGAGAACCATTAGAACTCGATCATTACGCCCAATACCCAGGGAATTGAGCTTGTTCATAACGGCATGAGTCTGTGAAAACAGACCCTCGTAGGTCATCGGTCGCCGCCCGGGCGCGGCAATAGCCACTGCGTGCGGCGCTCGCTCAACCTGGACTGCCAAGTGATCGTAAAGGCAAGTCGGTTTATTTTGAGTGGTCGCTAATTCCATCTCGCATCTTCGGGCTAAGCAAGTAACAGCCTACTGACTCGTCATGCCGGTCTAACCGGTAGAATTCTTCGACGATAAAGCCGGCAGCGAATGCTTCGGCAAACGCTGAGCGAGTGGCCGTTCGCCAGGCAACTGCCAATTGGGGATTCTGTTGCTGCAATAATCCAATATCAGCAGGAATATCAATGAGAACCTGCTGATCAACATGCGCTAACGGTTCGCTTTCGGGCCAACCATTGCGTCCCCTTTGCACGAGCGACACGAGCGTCCGGAGATCAGTCTGAGAAAGCTTCGCATTCGATCCACATTCGAGCCGTCGACGGACTCGATCGCTTTCCAGATACCAGCTAACCCAGAGTCGATCGGTTCCGATGTACCGGTGCAACGCGCTAGAAGTCTGCTCGCCGTAGAAATTTACCTTGTATTTGGTTGCGAGAACACCGAGTCTGCTGAAATTGAGGTAGGCATTAGGGCTCTGCAGTGGATCGAACGTCCAGGTGATGTGGTTAAAACCCTTCGCCAGCGCTTGTCGGCGTTGCGCAAGCTTGAGCTCTCGACCTACCCCGTGCTCCCGAAACTCTGGAAGAACCGCGAGCATATGGGAGTGAAAAACAACGTTGCCCTCATCGCAGCCAACAAATCCAAAGGCAAATCCAACCGGGCTGTCTTGATCAAAGGCCCCTATCAAGCTGCCGCCAAGCTCCTTCATGACGACAAAGTTCATCAGCGGCATTGTGTCCAGATCGTCCCAACCCCAAACCTCCTTCTGAAGTTGTTCGAGCGCCTTCATTTCGGAAATTGAATCTATTTCACGTATGATCATTGTGAAGTTATCATGCAGTGTTTGTAAGAGTATCAAACGCGTCAGTATGGGAAAATTGGATTTAGCTTTGATCCCACGCTCCGAAGACGGTGGGGCGCAGTACAATCCGAGCCCAGATACTTAGAGAAATGCTCAACAATGCCGAAATACCGTAAATAATCGGAATCTGGTTATGCCGAGCGGGCGCCAATAGCTAAAACAATTTTCAGTGGGGGAGAGGAAGATGCCTCAAGACGAACACGAGGATACGACAATCTACAAGGTAGTCGTTAACCACGAAGAGCAGTACTCCATCTGGCCAGCCGAACGAGAAAACCCTCTGGGCTGGAACGACGCAGGTAAGTCAGGCCTGAAGGCGGATTGTCTCTCCTATATAAAGGAGGTCTGGACCGATATGAGACCACTTAGCCTCAGAAAGAAGATGGAAGAGAATGCGAAAAGTTGAGTTTACGATAACTCACCACTCTTCGTCCGCGTCACTGATCGCCAGCCCCCATAGAACTCTGTGAGTTGGATCGTCAGCGAATGATCGTATCCGAACAACTTCGGCATTCAAGTAATTCACAAGCGTGGTCGCTGATGCCCGAGCGTCCGTTACTCGGACAAAAAGACGTCCACGTTTGGCGCGTCGATCTGAATCAAGCACCCGCGATCATCGCGCGTTGTCGGGAACTACTCTCTATCGACGAACAAGGCCGCGCAGATCGTTTTCACTTCGAAAGCGATCGCCAACATTTTACGGTGGCGCGCGGATGTCTGCGAGCGATACTGGCGAGCTATCTGAATATCGGTGCGCAAACAATCCAGTTCAGTTATGCGGCTCACGGAAAGCCCGAACTCGCAACCTCTTGTTTGCAGTCACGGCCACTGAAATTCAATCTTGCGCATTCCGGTAGTTTTGCCCTGTACGCCTTTACTCTCGTGGGCGACATTGGTATTGACTTGGAACATATCCGACCGGACTTCACTGGTGACGACATCGCGCGGCGTTTTTTTTCTTCAACCGAGGTCGAACGCTTGACGCGTCTTCCTGCGAACGTGCGGGATGAAGCTTTTTTTAATTGCTGGACGCGTAAGGAAGCTTTTCTCAAAGCAAAAGGAATTGGCTTGTCGCTTCCACTTGACCAGTTTGATGTGACTCTCGCGCCCTCGGAGCCGGCAGCAGTCTTACTCACCAGATGGGATGAAACAGAAGCCCGTCGCTGGTCGTTGCAGGCGATTGATGTGGGCCCCGGTTATGTTGCGGCGGTGGCCGTTTCCGGACATCATTGGGAATTCACCTGCATCGACTGTAATCCGGAAAGTCTGCTGTAACTGGACAAAAACCAGAGGCTGACTCTAAGAAATTACAAACCGAAATTTCTTCGTCGACTCGAGTCTTACGACCAGCTGAAGCCATTAGCTTAGGCCCCGAAAATTCTTGCGCTCTTTTCGCTCGGCTTCGCTGCGCTCACGAGGTGTTCCTTAAAGAGGCTAGCGGTAGCAGTCAGAAAATCATAGGACGTCACAATACCCACAAGTTGGTCGTCATCGACTACCGGAAGGCAACCAATGCCCGAGCGTCGCATGATCTCGATGGCTTCCAGCGTGGGTGTCGTCGAGGTGACGCTGGTTGGATTCGGCTTCATGATCTCTCGCACCGTCCTTGAGGGCCCAGCGGATGCGGCGAAGCCGCTGCTCAAAAAACGTAGGAGCCCGCGATGCGTTACCAGTCCGACCAAGCGGCCGTTTTCGTCTTCAACCGGAACATGCCTGATGTGTCGCCACTCCATCAAGCTGGCGGCCAGATCAACCAGATCATCGGGGCGTACCGTAAAGAGATCGGTGGCCATGAACTGTCCTACCGTTTGGTAGCTTTGGGTCCAGTCATCCTGCTCGCTCGCCGCGGCTAATTTCCATTCGTGCACTGGCTGGTTCTCCCTTTGCCGCGCGAGAATAGTCGAGGTTAGGAGGCTGGTGTGCATGTCGTTTGGCCCGTGCCCTCCTTTAACCTCAAGTGACAACAAAGAGTTCAACATCCACTGCGCGCCTGTTTGGCCCCCGCTAACACGCCCTTCCAGTATTCCAAGATATTTATCGATATCGGTCGACTCGACGCGAGCCTCGTTCAGGCCCGCCCGCGCCAGGGGCAAAAGGTCATTCAGAATCAACGAACTCGCGCTGAGGCTTTTGCCGTCAAGCCATCTAAACTGCGCATCTAATCCGTGACGCGCAGCCGCGAAAAAGTTTCGCTTAGCATCGTCGAAACTCAAGCGTTTTGCGATGTCGCCATACTCCTGCGGGAGCGCGACCATCAACCCGACAAAGAAAGCCGCATTTGCCATCTCGTCTTGCACGGTCGGTCCGGAGGGCAGCGCGCGATTCTCAATGCGCAAGTGCGCAATGCCCTCCGCGACGCCATAACAGGCGCGGTTCCAGCGCCACACGGTGCCATTGTGCATTCGCAGTGCGGAGAGAAGCGGAGCCTCGCCGCGGGCCAGTACTTGAAATGGATCTTCATCCGGTGACGCAATCATGATCGGACGGAAGCGCGAAATCTGATCGCGGAATAGTTCGACGACTGAATTCTTAAGCCAACGGTCACCAAAACTCACCCGTGTTGGCTGGCTGCGGGATAATTGCTGACGAGAACGAGAGTCGACCGAATGTTGGAACAACGCGACGCGCGTTTCCTGCCATAAGCGGTGACCAAACAAGAGAGGGGAGTTAACTGCGGCTGCGAGCACGGGAGCCGTGATCGCCTGGGCCATGTTGTACGCGTCGGCAAACTCGGCCGGGCCCGTTTGAAAATGCACCTGGAAACTTGTATTGCACGATTCCATCATCACGTTGTCGTGAGTAACCTGGAGTTCGTCCAGCCCTTTGATGTGAATCGAGAGAGGTCCACCTCGGAGGCGAATCACTCCGCGGTTCAGCGCATGGTAGCGGGGAAGGGGCGTCAAATTATCCAACGTTAAATCTGACTTTTGCAGCGTCGGCAAGATGCCGGACAGAAGCACATCCGCGTCGAAAGTTGCAGCACTCCTGCTTACCAACCCTAGAAGCTCCTTCAGCTCTTCCTCAATCAAACTAAAACATCGCCCAGTCAGTATCAGGGGAGTGAGATTGGCTTCAAGATTGAACCTGGCGATCTCAGTTGTTAGTCGCGAGTCCTTTGCGTAATCCAGGACTTCCAAAGAAATCGGCGCCGGTCGCAGGTTGCGATCAACGAGGAACATTTCCTGTTCGGCGCCGATTCGCATCACGCCAGTCTCGAAGCGACCCGCTTCGATCATGTATTCAAGGGCGTGCAGGTCCTCCAGCAGCGCCTTCATGAAGGCCTGCGACTTGCTCTCGTCAGACTGGGTTTCGCCGTCGTGTTCGTCCATAGGATTTGAGAACCATCGACTTGATGAATTTGGTTAGCATTAGAGCTGCGGCTCCCTTACTCCTTCATCCTCAATCTGCTTGATCTTGGTCCTCATCCATTGCTTGAGAGTGGTTTCCAGTTTTGCCTGATTATCCTCCGCCTCCAGATCCTCGATCGTTTCGCCTGCTTCGTTCAAAGCAATGAAGTGACAAGGAACGTCCTCGGAGCGATGCTCGTCGGCGACGAAGTCGATCAATTGGCAGTCACTGCATGGATGGGTCCGAGCAGGATCGGAATAGTTGATGCAGGTCAGAGAGTCCTGAAAGGCTGACTTTGCTAACCGCGGCGTGCGCACCGAGCGTCCATAACCTCCCTTTTCGATGAGAGCCAGTTCGTCTTTCAGCAATTCCACGATCGGTCGATCATCTTGGGACATAGAGACTTAACCTCTCACGAGAATCGTCCTCGCATCTACAGGGGAACTCGGGGCGGGCGCTAATGGCTAGTTGATTCGAAACTATCTTTCGGACAACGGTCAGTTTAGAGCAGTCGAGAAACTCCGTCTGTGCGCCGACACACATATCAAAGATGCGAGAGCAGAAAAACGGACGCAGAGAGCACTCTCGTGGCGCACCTAAATCACAATGTCGGTGTCCAGGAGAGACACGGACAAAACACAGTTTGTTGAGGGCACGAAGCTGATAAGTGTGTTTGAGCACAGACACCAAGAGGGCAGTGGGAAAGAATGGAAGGTATTACACATATTGGGCAGCCAATTGGTTGAATTTCAGTCAACCAATCAGACGAGAAGATAACGATATGAGAATGAACACACGCGCACTGCTGTCAGCTACAGCCACCATCCTTGTCCTGGTAATTCCGTCCGCAGCCTGGGCGCAGCACAAGCACACTAACACCCCACCGCAGCAAACGGGCATGAAGGCGGAGATGTCGGAAATGATGAAATCACCGCATCACCTGCTAATGATGGATCACATGAAGAGTATGTCCGCGTTCGCCACGACACTCCGCAACCAAGCACTGAAGCCCGAAGCTCTGGACATCGAATTCGCACGGGCCGCTGTTGCCGAGCTAAGACATTGCCTCGATGCAATGGAAGCCATCCATCAAAAACACATGGACACGATGAGCGCCGAGATGAAGGCAAAGATGCAAATGATGGTGGAGAAAATGGAGAAGGAGGATTCAATGGTGAAGGCTCAGGTCAGTGCGCTGGAAACCGATGTGCAGACCGATACGCCCGACTCCAAGCAAGTGGTCTCTCATGCCAATGCTCTTCTCAAACACTTCGAGATGATGTCGCAGATGCATCGCGGAAGCAAACCAGGCATGAAGATGGCAATGATGTAGGCGGTGAGTTCCGACTCACCCAACGGTCTGCGGCCTCCAGTCCTATCCTATTTTCAGGGAGATAACAATGACAATCGCCGAACTCAAGCTGCCGACTACGAGCGCTCCAACTCTAAGCACCCACGCCACCATGAAAGCGCTGGTGTATCACGGTCCGGGCAAGCGTGCGTGGGAAGACAAGGTGCGTCCCATCATCCAGGATGCTGGCGATGCCGTCGTGCGGATTACCACCTCGACAATTTGCGGCACCGATCTTCACATTCTGAAGGGAGATCTCCCAGTGGTGACCGACGGACGCATTCTCGGCCATGAGGGTATTGGCGTAGTTGAGGAAGTCGGACCTGGCGTTTCGGAGTTTCATGTTGGAGACAAGGTCATCATCTCTTGCGTCAGCGCCTGCTTGAAGTGCGACTTCTGCAAACGAGGCATGTATTCCCACTGCCGTCACGGCGGCTGGATACTTGGCTACACGATAGACGGCACGCAGGCCGAGTACGTGCGCATCCCCCACGCCGATGGGAGTCTCTACCCGTTCCCGGCCGACGCCGATGAAGAAGCGATGGTCATGCTCAGCGACATTTTGCCGACGGGCTTTGAGTGCGGTGTTCTGAATGGGCAGGTGAAGCCCGGTGACACAATCGCCATCGTGGGCGCAGGACCAGTGGGGCTCGCCGTGCTACTGACCGCGCAATTCTATTCACCGGCGGCAATCTTCATGATCGACCTGGATGATAAGCGCTTGGCTATCGCCAAAAAGTTTGGCGCTACCAGCTTGATTAATAGCGCGGATGGACAGGCCGCCCGTCACGTTATGGACCTGACGGAAGGGGCTGGCGTCGATGTGGCCATAGAGGCGGTCGGAATTCCTGCGACGTTTGATATCTGTCAAGCCATTGTCGCAGCGGGTGGACGCATCGCGAACGTCGGCGTTCACGGCAAACCGGTGGAGCTGCGCCTGGAGAAACTCTGGGACCGTAACATTTCGATCACCACACGCCTGGTGGACACGGTTACAACACCGATGTTGCTGAAGGTCGTTCGTTCAGGCAAGTTGCGGCCTGCCCAGCTCGTGACTCATCGCTTCGCGATGACCGACATGATGAAGGCGTACGACACGTTCGAGAACGCAGCAGAAGAGGGCGCCCTCAAAGTAGTTCTCACGTCAGGATGACAAACAGCCGATGGAAATGAAGTGAAATCTACGCTGGAGGGACTCTTATGAAAAAGCTTTGGCTGATCTTTATCGCGATATTTGTATTTTCGTTTGCAATACTCGGTTGGGTCGGTACAGAGATTTTTCGCCAGGCCCCGCCGATTCCTCGCGAAGTCGTGACGACTGACGGCCAGGTACTGATTGCGGCTGAAGAGATCTCCAACGGTCAAAACGCCTGGCAGGCAATGGGTGGAATGGAGAGCGGCTCGATCTGGGGACACGGCTCTTACGTTGCGCCCGACTGGTCCGCTGACTATCTGCACCGCGAGGCAGTCTTCATTCTGAACGACTGGTCGCAGAAAGATTTTTCAAACGACTACGAGAATCTGGCTTCCGAACAAAAAGCTGTCCTGCGTCAACGTCTGCAGGACACGGTACGAAAAAACAACTATGACGAAGCAAGCGGCCGGCTGTCTATCGAACCGGTTCGCGCCCGAGCCTTTGAAGATAATCTCAAACACTACACTGAGGTTTTCACCAATGGAAAAACTGTCTACGCCGTTCAGCGTAATGCGCAGCCAGACGCCGCAAAACTTCGCCAGTTGAATTCGTTCTTCTTTTGGACTTCGTGGGCGTCTGTGACTAATCGTCCAAACAATACAATTTCCTACACCAGTAACTTCCCTTCCGAACCGCTGGTTGGCAACGTGCCGACCAGCAGCGCCATTGTCTGGACTGGCGTCAGCGTGATCATGCTGTTGGCAGGCATTGGCTGGTTGGTTTGGTATTACGCTTCGCGCGAAACAGCTTATGTTTCCGACGATGTGCCTGATAGTGATCCCTTAATCGGCGCGCAGATTTCGCCTTCGCAAAAAGCAACTGTGAAATACTTTCTCGTCGTCACGCTGTTGTTCGTTCTACAAATCGCAATGGGAATGCTCACTGCCCATTACGGCGTGGAGGGCGGAGGGTTTTTTGGAATTCCGTTGGCCGACTATCTGCCGTACGTCGTGACGCGAACCTGGCATACACAGCTCGGCATTTTCTGGATTGCGACTGCGTGGCTCGCAGCAGGATTGTTCATCGCTCCCTTCATTTGCGGTTACGAGCCGAAGCATCAAAAACTCGGTGTGGACGTACTCTTCGGCGCGTTGCTGATAGTTGTTTTGGGATCAATGGCTGGGCAGTGGATGTCCGTCATGCACATGCTGCCGGGCAGTTTGTGGTTTTGGTTCGGACACCAGGGTTATGAATACGTTGATTTAGGCAGAGTCTGGCAAGCCGCGCTTTTTGTTGGTTTGCTGTTGTGGCTATTCCTGATTGCGCGTGCTGCGATTCCGGCGCTCAAGAAAAAGGGCACACCAAGATCTCTAATCACGCTGTACTTTTTGTCGACCGCCGGCATAGCGCTGTTCTACAGTCCGGGACTTTTCTGGGGAATGCGTTCGCATCTTTCGGTGGTCGAGTATTGGCGTTGGTGGGTTGTGCATCTTTGGGTCGAAGGGTACTTCGAGGTTTTTGCAACGGTTGTCATTGCATTCCTGTTCGCCAAGCTCCGCGTCATTCGTGCCGAGAGCGCCGCGCAGGCAGCATTGCTTTCTGGTGCCATCTATCTCAGCGGCGGAATCATCGGCACGCTTCATCACTTGTATTTTTCTGGCACGCCAACCGTGGCGATCGCCTTCGGCTCTGTGTTTAGTGCGCTTGAGATCGTTCCCCTGCTTTTGGTCGGGCACGAAGCGGTGGCAAATATTCGCCGATCCAAAGCACGGCCGTGGCTCAGTCAGTACAAGTGGGTCGTTTACTTTTTTGTCGCGGTTGCATTTTGGAATCTGGTGGGCGCAGGAATTTTCGGATTCATGATCAATCCGCCGATCGCCCTTTACTACATGCAAGGCTTGAACACGACGGCGGTGCACGCGCACGGCGCGCTCTACGGCGTCTATGGCACGCTCGGACTGGGACTCATGCTGTTTTGTCTACGAGCGATGAAGCCGGAACTGAAGTGGAAGGAGCGGCCAATTTGGTTTGCATTCTGGGCCATCAATATCGGCTTGATGTTAGAAATCGTCCTGAGCCTCCTGCCGGTTGGTTTGATGCAAACGTATCAATCGGTCTCGGTCGGCTATTGGTCGGCTCGGAGCTCTGAATTTATGCAGACAGACTTGATGCAGACTCTGCGCTGGTTGCGGATGATCGGCGACAGCATTTTCGCCCTCGGCGCAATCTCGTTCGTTTACTTCGCGCTCAATTTGATGTGGCAACGCCCTGCCAACAAGCCAGCAATCGTTCCAACCAACACTCCGGCAGAAGTCGTTTAAGAGAACTATGCAACATTCAACAACGCTGCCCCGGCCCGGCGATGGGTTAAAGACGGAGAAGATGCCGGGCCACTGGGTGCTCGCTCGATTGGGCAAACGCGTCCTGCGTCCTGGCGGCATGGAATTGACGCGGCGTATGCTCGAACACCTTGCCATAAAGCCTTCCGATGAAGTGATAGAGTTTGCCCCCGGCATGGGTACAACTGCACGTCTGACCCTCCTCCTTGCGCCGTCATCCTACACGGCTGTCGAGCGTGACGAGGCTGCGGCGGAGACCGTCAGCA
>Ga0070690_100001879_pt1 | contig 11147 bp, 10 predicted proteins | sample KBSS33HmetaG_FD_64671 | JGI IMG/M metagenome (GOLD analysis project Ga0070690, IMG submission 64671) | Switchgrass rhizosphere microbial communities from Kellogg Biological Station, Michigan, USA - KBS S3-3H metaG | ecosystem: Host-associated > Plants > Roots > Rhizosphere ...
GCGACGTGCTGCGCCTGGGACAGGCGCGGTCCGACAGAATCGCTGTATTAGTGACTATTCTTCGCCCGTTCCTCGAACCACTCCTCATTGATCGGCTGGTAGAAGGTGCACTCCAGGCAGGTGTGCGGGCGTTTGCCTTCGTAGAAACCTTTGATGATGTTCCAGGCTTCGTCGCTTTCGGAGATCTGCTTTAACGTCTTGTCCTTGATGTTGCCTACCACCAGGTCGTCGTTGTCGTTGGTCGTCAGGCGGCAGCCGCACAGACGCACACGGCCATCGTGGCGCACGGCGAAATTGAACAGATTCTTGCAGGGGATGTTGAGCATCGGCGGCAGGACGCGCAGGCGCATGTTGCCGGTCATGTCGGAAGGCTTGATCGTGCCGCCCCAGTTGTCGAAATCGACCGTGTAATTCACGCGGACGCGTTCGGACAGGTAGGGCTGGATGTTCTTCTTGAAATCGGGCGACCGGATGATCTGGCTCGGTTTTTCGTGATTGCGGAAGCGGACGACGATGCGCGCGGGTTCACCTTTGGATTTGTTGTATTCCATCAGGTTGCGGACCCCGGACATCGCTTCTTCGTAATGTTTCACGCCGTAGATCTTTTCGTAAACGTCCTTGCTGGCGCCCTGGGTGCTGATGAACACGGCGGCGATACCGAGGTCGATCAGTTTTTTATACGTCTCGTTCTTGTTGATCAGGATGGCGTTGGTCGTGAGGTAAACATCTTTGAGCCCGGCCTTGTTCACGGCGTAGTCGACTTTCTCCAGGATCTTCGGGTCGACCAGCGGGTCGCCGACGACGGGGGTGAGGTCGAGGCTTTGTCCGCCGATGGCGGCCCATTCATCGACGGCTTTTTTGAAGACATCGAACGACATGACGCCGGTCTCGAGCGTTTTATTGGCGACGACCTTCGGATAGGCGCAGAACGTGCATTTGGCGTTGCAGATGTTGGTGACGCCGGTGACGAGGTAGGCCGAGGGCGCGAGCTGGCGATGTTTGAACAGTTCTTCCGGGGTGACGTGTTGTCTCTCGAACTTCTTATACTGCAGTTTGCGGCGAAAATTTTGGACGTAGAACGCGCCCCAATAAACGAAATCGGCTACCGGACCGTTCGTATGAACGAAATGGTAGATGCGCCAGCCGAGTTTTTGGGCGATCCGCTTCATGGGATAAAACTGCGAATAGAGACTTTAATGTGTTTCAACCGTGCCGTCAAACGGTGCGTGGGTGGCCGGGTATTAGGCAGTTGCGGTCGGGCCATCCCCGTGCTTCAATCAACGGCCCTGACATCGGGAAATAAGCATGCCGGACCGGATTTCATTGAACGAATGCCTTTGGGTCTACGGTGAAGCCATTTATCAAGGCACACCGAACGCCCGGCCGGAGATCGACGCGCTTAAACCGCGCGGCGCGAAGGTTTTCATGTGGCGGACCGGCGCCGGGCCGGAGGACCTGGAACAACTCCGCAAATTCATCTGGCAAAGCGATGCGCACCTCATCCTGACCCGCCTCCATCCCAAGGAATTGATGGCGATCAAACCGTTGCTCAAGGACCGGAAAAATTTTTCCGTGTTCTGCGACGATTCCTGCATCACGCCCCATTGGTTCCTGCGCGAAGCGGCCTACGTCGTGTATCGCTGTTACAACGGCGTCGCCGTACGGATGGGAAAGCCGTGGACGGTCGAATCCCCGCCGCTGTTGTTCAATCCGATGATCAGTCCCACGCGCTACGCCTTCACGGCGGCGGCGTTGCGGGTCCCGGCGCTGGCCGTGTCCCCGGCGGCGGCTGTGGTCAATCATTTCCGGCGCCGGATGGAGGACACCGATCCTTCCCGATACCTTTACATGCCCCATGCGATCGTCGCGGACGACCTGCCGCTCAGGAAAGATCCGGTTTACCAGTACGATTTCGCGAACACGGGCAGCATCTGCGGGATCTGGATCATCCGCGATCCGTTCATGCCGTTCAGCCAGACCTTCACGAACCTGTACTGCGACCGGATGCGCCTGACGGAACTGCTCCTGTCGTTCCAGGGAAATCCCTACCGGGTCTATCACAACCAGGGCCGGCATTTTTCGTGGCAGGCCTACGTCGAACGCAGTTCCGAAAGCCGCTTCGTGATCAACACCGGCGGGTTGCAGGACAATTTCGGCCCGAAGTTCCTCGAGTACGCCTGTTTGGGCGTGCCGATGATCGGACGCGGGGTGCCTTATGAAGGGCCGTTCCTGGACGACTGCCTGTTTCCGGTCGATGCGATGCGCGTGACCCGCGACCAGTTGAAACCCTTGTTGGAAGAAGCGTTGGCGCGCCAGCCGAAATTGCGGGAAAACTGCCTGAACTGGCGCGACCGTCTCCTGAAACTGCATCATCCGGACGCCGTCCTGGACGCGCTCCAGGCCCAGTACGACGGCAAGCCGGTGCCGCCCGGATACCTCAAGCTGGACCTGAAAAATCCGCCCGCGAAGTGACCGGCGCCGCCTTTTTGCGTGCAAAATCACGCCGGCATATCTTTAATATCGCGATGATCTACGAATGGAGCAGCCTGCGACGGGCGATCCGCAACGGCGGCTTGAAATGTCTGCCGGTGATGTTCGGGCTTTACGTCAAACATCTCTGGTGGGCGTTCCGTTATTTCCGTCGGCGCAATCCCCAGGGCAACACGACCAAATCGGCCCTCGATTTCACCTTCGGCCCGGCCGGGCAATTGATCGAGCCGTCACAGAACTGGTCGGAGATCGAACCGCTGTTGAACACCTTGTACCAGCGGCAGCCGAAAGTGGTCGTGGAGATCGGCACCAAATTCGGCGGTACCCTGGCGATGTGGTGTGCGGTCGCCCACCCGGAGGCGACGATCGTCAGCATCGACCTGCCGGGCGGCATCCATGGCGGCGGTTATGCCTATTGGCGGACGGCGGTTTACCGGCGTTTCGCGCAGCCGAAGCAGACGGTGCACCTGTTGCGGCGCGATTCGCACGAGCAAAGCACTTTGGAAGACCTGAAAAAATTGTTGCCGCCGGGCGGCATCGATTTCCTGTTCTGTGACGGCGACCACACCTACGAAGGCGTCAAAAAGGATTATGAGATGTATTCGCCGATGGTCCGCAAGGGCGGTTTGATGGCGTTCCACGATGTCTGCGCGCATTCAGCCGACCAGAACTGCGGCGTGGACCGGCTGTGGACCGAGATCCGCGGCAAACACCAGAGCTGGGAATACATCGAAGATCCCAAGCAGGGCATGTACGGCATCGGCCTGATCGAATTGTGAAAATCCTGGTCACCGGCGGCGATGGACTGCTCGCGCACAGCCTGCGGGAACTTTCCGCCGGCGCTTCCGGCGACACGTTTGTCTTCGTCAACCACGCGGAATTTGATCTCACCCGGCCGGCGCCGATGGCGGAGCGGCTGGCGAAAGAACAGCCGGACGTCGTCATCAACACGGCGGCATATAACCTGGTCGATCGTTGCGAGATCGAGCGCGACCTGTCATGGGCGGTCAACGGCACCGGGCCGGAAGCGCTCGCCCGGATCTGCGCCGGCCGCGGGGTGAAGCTCGTCCACTACAGCACCGATTACGTTTTTGACGGGAAGAAACGTTCTCCCTATCTGGAGACCGACGAACCGAATCCATTGAACCACTACGCCGCCGGCAAGTTCTTTGGTGAACAGGCGGTGTTGCGCGCTTCCCCCGGTCACCTGGTGTTCCGCACGAGCTGGGTGTTCGGCCCGCATCCGACCCAGACCAAATCTTATGTGCACACGGTGTTGCGCGCCGCCCAAAGCGGTAACGGCTTGAAGGCGACGACGGACCAAAGCTCCGTGCCGACTTATTCGCCGGACCTGGCGGCCTGGACATTGAAGCTGTTGAAGGCCGGCGCCGCGGGCCTCTTCCACGGCGTCAATGATGAAGGCGTGAGCCGTTTTGATTGGACGCGGGTCATCCTCGAGGAGGCGGTGCGGGCGGGTTTGCTGCCGGCGGCGCCGGCGGTGGACCCGGTGACGACGGCGTTTTTCAATTCCAACATCCGTCGTCCGGATCACACCGTGATGAGCAACCAAAAACTGGTGAAGAGATTGGGTGAACCGGTGGGTTCCTGGCGGGCAGGTTTGCGAAAAATGCTCGCGCCGCCGGCTCGCTCCTAAGTATATTGCCCGTCCTTGAAGACCCATTGGACAGAAGTCAAAGTCAGCGGGATCGTGGACGTTCCGGGCCTCCCGGGCGTGCGCGTCGAGGCGCTGCCGGTCTTCAAGGATCCGCGCGGTACGCTGCACGAATTGTTTCGCACCGATGAGATCCCCGCCGGATTCAAGCCGCTGATGGCGTGTTCTTCGTGGTCGCATGCCGGCGTCACCCGCGGCCCGCACCAACATGTCGGGCAGGACGATTATTTCACCTTTGCCGGTCCGTCGGAATTCCGCGTCTATCTGTGGGACGACCGCCCCGGTTCCGCCAAAGCCGAACGCGGCTGGTTCATCGTCACCGGCGAAACCGCGCCGTCGCGGATCCACGTCCCGCGCGGCGTCGTGCACGCCTATCGCAACAGCGGAAAAGTGTCCGGCCTGGTCGTCACCGTGACGAGCCTGCTGTTCAAAGGCGAAGGCCGTCGCGACCCGGTCGATGAGATCCGGCACGAACTCAACCCTGATTCACCTTATCGCGTTCCTGAAAATGATTAGTCCGCGTCATCATTGTCGCACCTGTGGATCAGACAAGTTGAGCCTGGTCCTCGATCTCGGAAAAACGGCGTTGGCGAACGACTTCCTGACGCCGCCCGAAGTCCCGGGCTACCAGATCTGCCTGCCGTTGCGCGTGGTCTTGTGCACCCATTGTTCCCTCGTGCAACTGGCGGATACGGTCGATCCCAAAGTCCTGTACTCGCATTACGCCTACGTGACGTCCACGTCGAAGACGATGGACACGCATTTGAACCATTTGACGACGCATCTCCTGGCGACGGGCCGGCTGGGCGTCGGGTCCAAGGTGCTGGAGATCGCGTCGAACACCGGCGTGTTCCTGAAAAAATTCAAGGAACAGGGCTGCGAAGTCCTGGGCGTCGAACCCGCTTCGAACATCGCCGACGTCGCCATCGCCACCGCCATCCCGACCCGGAAAGAATTTTTCAACGCGGCGAACGCCCGCCGGACGCGCGCGGAATGGGGCGCGGCCGACCTGATCATGGGCCGCCACGTGTTCGCGCATATCGATGACCTGCGCGACCTCGTCGCCGGATTGGCCGAGGTGTCGCATCCGGAGACCCTCATCGCATTCGAAGTGCCTTATGTCGTCGATTTCTTTGAGCATACGGAGTACGACACGATCTATCACGAGCACCTGTCGTACATTTCGGTCGCGTCGATCGACGCGCTGGTGAAGGATTCCCCGTTCATGCTGTCGCAGGTGGACCATTATCCGATCCACGGCGGGTCGATCCTGTTCCACCTGCGCCACCGGTCGTCGAAGGTCACGCCGCATCCGAGCGTCGCCGAAGCGCTCCGGCAGGAGAAGGAGCTGCGCCTGGCCGACCCGGCGACGTGGAAAGCGTTTGCCCAAAGGGTGGAACATATCCGGACGGAATTGCCGGCGTTGTTGCGCCGGTTGAAGGCGCAGGGCAAAAAGGTCATCGGTTACGGCGCCTCGGCCAAGGGCAATACCTTGCTCAACACCTGCGGGATCACCACGAAGGAATTGGATTACATCATCGACAATACGCCGTTCAAGCAGGGGAAGGTGGCGCCGGGTTCGTGGATCCCCGTGCGTCCGCCGGAAGCCTTGCTGGCCGACCAGCCGGATTACGCGCTGTTGCTGGCCTGGAACTTCGCGCCGGAGATCATCCACCGGGAAGTGGAATACCAAAAGCGCGGCGGAAAATTCATCGTGCCGATCCCCGAACCCAAGGTCGTCGAATTTTCGCCGCCGGCCGATGCGTCCCGCCAATGAAAAATATTTGGCGTAGCGGGATCATCTTCACGCTGATCAGTTTCTTGACGGGCATGGGCAACCTGGTCTTCCAGGTGATCCTGGGCCGGCACCTGAAAACCGACGGCCAGTTCGGTGATGCCAACAGCGCCATCAATGGTTTCGTTCCGCTGCTCGCCCTGCTGCCTTCGGTCGCCATCTTTGCCGTCACCCATTACATCGCCCACTTCAAATCGATCGGCGACAACGACCGGCTCCAGGGGCTCCTGGTCGGCTGCCGGAAATTCCTGGTGCGGCTGACGATCATCGGATCGTTGCTGGCCATCATCGTGGTCAAACCATTGAGTTCGTTTTTCCACTACAACGAGCGGATGATGATCATCACGCTCATTTGTACGTTGCTGGGATTATGGATGGCCCTGGCCACGGCGTTGTGCCAGGGCATGGCCTGGTTCAAGCGGCTAGCGTTGTTGGGATTTCTTGCCATGTTGCTGCGGATCGTTTTTGGATGGTTCGTGACCCTGCGCTGGCCATCTCCGGAAACGGCCGTCCTCGCGTCGACCGTCGGTCTGTTCGCGTATTTGATCCTGTTGGTCTGGCGAAAAGATTTTCTGTTGCCCGGCCGCGGCGTTTCCCCGTGGGGCCATGAGTTCACGTTTTATCTCGTCATCAGCGCCGCCAGTGTCGTGGGAAGCTACTGTTTCCTGCAGGGCGACCTGCTGGTGATCCAGCGGTATTTTTCGGACGTCGATCGCGATGCCTACACTGCCGCCGAACGGTTTGCCTTCGCATTGCCGACGACGGTCGCCCCGCTATTGACGGTGTTGTTCACCCACCGGTCGGTGGAACACACGGCGGCGGCGTTGCGTGAACAATTGAAATTGCTCGGACTCTACACGGTCGGGCTGATCTTCGGCGCGGGTTGCCTGCTGGTGCTGCGGGTCTTCTTGTTGAAGGTCCTCGGCAAATATACCCCGGAAGCCGCTTCCATGCTGGTTCCCCTCGCGGTGTCGATGACCTTCGTGGGCTTGATCCAGGCGGTCGGAATCTGGGCCCTGGCCAGTCGCTGGTCGCGGATCTGCCTGCTTTATGGCGGGCTCGGCATCATCTATCTGGCCACGCTGTTCTTCGCCGGTAAAACGCCGGCGACGCTCCTGCAGTGGATGCCCATGTTGACCTCCATGGCTTTTGTCATCCTCTTCAGTTCCTGGTTCATCGCCGCCAAAAGGCATAAACCGGTCCAAACCTGATTTGAATTTGCCGGCGCCTTGGCTCACAATCGCCGGATGCCGCCCGGACCGGAACAACTGCCGTTCGTCAGCTTCGTCATGCCGACGCTCAACGTCGAGGCATTGCTCGACAACGTGCTTTCGTCGATCGCCCGGCAAACCTATCCCCGCGACCGGTACGAGATCATCCTGGCCGACGCCCAATCGACCGATCGCACCCGCGACATCGCGAAAAAATACGGCGCCATCGTGCTCGACGATCACGGCCGGAACATGGAGGAAGGCAAACGGCTCGCCGTCCGGCATGCCAAAGGCGATTACATCGTGTTCGTCGACGCCGACAACGAGCTCACGCACGACGATTACATCGAGACGGCCGTGAAAGGGTTGCAGGCAAATCCGCAGGCGCTGGGCGTGGAAAGCTATTATCTGCCGTCGGCGAAGATGAGCTCGTTCTGCGCTTACATCACGCATCTCCTCCACATCAGCGATCCCATCGCCTGGTTGATGAGCGTGAACCCGAAGCTGGTGGGGCGGGACGGCGAGATCGAGCGGTGGACGCTGCCCGCGGGTTCATTGTCGTATCCGCTCGGCGCCAACGGTTTTGTGTTCCGGCGCGCGGACCTGGAAGCGGTGAACGCCGGCGAACATTTCCAGGACACGCACGCAGCGTTGCATCTCATGCGCGCGGGCAAGCGCGAATGGCTGCGGGTGCGCGGGCGCGGGGTGCATCATTATTATGTGCAGACGTGGTGGGGCTTCGTCCAGAAGCGCCGGCGCGCGACCGTCCATTTTCTCCGGGTCCAGGAAGAGGCGAAGACCAACTGGATGAAAGAGCGGCCGGCGGTCCCCCTCTGGCTGGCGGCGGTGTATTGTGTCAGCATCGTCGGCCCGTTGTTCCACACATTGCGGGGGATCCTGGGCGACGGCGACGGTCGCTGGCTCTGGCATTTTGTGACCTGTCCCGCGGCGGTGGTGGGCAACGCGTGGGGCGTGTGGACGTACAAGACCCGCCGGCACGATAAAAAACTGGTCGCCAACCTGAAACCGAAACAGACTTTGAAATGACCGTCGCGCCGCAGATCGAACGATTCGGGACCGCCAATGGACAGCCGCTGGTCAGCATCATCGTGCTGAACTGCAACGGCGTGATGTGGCTGCCCAAATGTTTCGAGACGATCAAGGCCCAGACCATCATCGACCGGATCGAGACGATCCTGGTCGATAACAATTCTTCCGACGACTCCGTCCCGACGGCGCGCCGGTGGTTCGCCGATTTTCCCAACGCCTGCATCGTGCGCAATGCCGACAACCTGGGTTTTTGCGAAGGCAATAATTCCGGCGCGCGGGTCGCCACCGGCAAATGGCTGTTGTTCCTGAACAACGACACGTGGCTCGAGCCGGATTGCATGGAGAAACTGATCGCCGGGACGGAAAAGATGGACGCCGTCGCCTCGACGCCGCTGGTGTTGAACTACCCGGACAATTCCTACCAGGACTTCGGCTTCTATGGTTTCGACCTGTTCGGTCTGCCGAGCCCTTCCGCCAAAGCCACCCATACGCGCGAGATCTTCATCGCCGGCGGTTGTTCGTACCTGATCCGGACCGATGTTTTCAACCAGGTGGGGATGTTCGACGGTGATTATTTCATCTATTCCGATGACGCGGACCTTTCCTGGCGCGCGTGGATCGCGGGGTATAAGGTCGCCGGGATCTATGAGGCGCGCCTGCATCATCGCGGAGCCGCCGGGGTGAACCCGCAGGGCGGGATCACGACCGTCGAATTCCGGACCAACGACCGGAAACGGTTTTTGACCAACCGCAACTGTCTCCTGACCCTGATGAAGAATTGCCGGCATGTGTTGTTGTTGACGCTGGTGCCATTGATCCCGTTGTTGTTCCTGGAATCGCTGGTCGGCGCCGTGCTGTTGAAGCGGTGGTCGTTCGTGCGCGCCAGTTTTTGGAGCGTGCTGGCCGATTGCTGGCGGATGCGCGGGCATGTGGCGCGGAAACGCCGGGAGATCGCGGCGTTCCGCAAACGCTCCGATTTCCAGATGCTGCGATTTTTCAAACTGCGGTTGAACCGCTGGGACGAGATCAAACGCGTGGCAAAATTTGGACCGCCGCGCGTGGACGCAAAATAGCCATGGCCGCCCCCAAACCATTCGACCTCGCCGTCTGTTACCGGATCTACCCCGGTGTTTCGCGCGATCCCGTCTTTGGCTTCAAAGAAAAACTGCCGCTGGTGCGTCTCAACCTGGAAACATTCCGGGAATCGCTGGGCGACCTGAAGATCAAGCTATGGGTATTGCTGGATAATTGTCCCGGGGAATATGGCGCGCTGTTGAAGGAATTGTTTCCGGACACGACGATGGAACTGGTGCCGTTGCCGGGGGTCGGTAATGGACCGACGTTTCAACGCCAGGTCGAGATCCTCGGCAGCCAAACGGACGCGGAGCTCGTCTATTTCGCGGAAGACGATTATCTCTACCTGCCGGGATCCCTGGAAGCGACGGTGAAATTTATGCGCGGGCATCCGGAAGCCGATTTCGCGACGGCATACGATCACACCGATTTTTATTCCAAATATATCCACCGCTTCCACGACGCCGAGGTCGTCGAAGACGGGCGCCGCTGGCGCACGGTGGCGTCGACCTGCCTGACGTTCATGGCCCGGCGCGAAGCGGTCGCCGCGTCGGTGCCGGTGTTCCGGACATACAACCGGAACCCGGACCTGGCGATGTGGCTGGCGTTGACAAAGAAGCGCGTGACCAATCCCTGGTCATGGCTGCGGAGCATGGGCGATGGCAAGTTTTTCACGGCTTCCCATGCGCTGGCCTGGTGGTACGGATGGCGACAGATCCTGTCCGGCCCGCGCCGGACTTTGTGGGCGCCATCACCCTCGTTGATCACGCACATGGAGACCGGCGGGCTGGCTCCGGGCGTGGATTGGGAAACGCTTTTCGGCGGCCGGGCCAGGGCCCTGCAACAGACGCGACGCTGATCATTTCTTTTCCAACGCGGCCCAGGACGGCGGCAGGTTCCGGCGGACTTCGATCCCCTCGAACGGTTTGCCCTGGCGGGCGCCGGCTTTTTTCGCCCAGGCCGCCATTTTGGCGACGCCTTCCTCGAGCGACACGTTTTTGATCAGGTCGCCGAAATGTTTCTGCACTTTTTCGTGCGCCGAATACGCGTGGACCACTTCGTTGCGGGCCTCGAGATGTTTGATCTGCGCCGTGGCGCCCATCGTCTTGGAGACGACGTTGGCCAGTTCATTGACCGAATAGGGTTTGTCGGCCCCGACATTGAAGACCTGGTTGTAGCTTTGGGGGCGCGCGATGCTGGCCGCGATCACCGGGGCGACGTCGTCGATGTAACTGAACGCCCGGGTCTGTTTCCCGTCGCCGAAGATCGTCATCGGCTGGCCCTGCATGATCTGGTTCATGAAGATGCCGATGACATTGCGGTAACGGTCGCCGATATTCTGGTATTCACCGTAGACATTATGCGGACGGAAGATGACGTAGTTGAGCCCGAACATCTCATGCGCTTCTTTCAGGTCCAGTTCGACCGCATATTTGGCGATGCCGTACGGGTCTTCCGGTTGCGGCGTGGCCTCTTCGGTCATCGGCAGCTGGTTCTTGCCGTAAACGGCGATCGACGACGTGAAAACGAAACACTTCACGCTGTGGTTGACCGAGGCGTTGATGAGATTGACGCTGCCCAGCAGGTTGTTCGTGTAGTTGAAATGCTTGATGAAATGGCTCAAGCCTTCAGCGGCATAGGCGGCGAGGTGAAAAACGTGTTCGAATCTGTTCTCCGCGAACAGTTTGTTGACCAGGGCGGTATCGGTGACGGAACCTTCGATGAATTTGATCCCGGCCGGCACGTAATCGCGGAAACCGCCGCTCAAATCGTCCAGGCCGACGACCTGGTGCCCGGCCTTGAGCAGGTGGCGGCAGACGTGCGAACCGATGAACCCGGCCGCGCCGGTGACCAG
>Ga0070690_100001880_pt1 | contig 11146 bp, 4 predicted proteins | sample KBSS33HmetaG_FD_64671 | JGI IMG/M metagenome (GOLD analysis project Ga0070690, IMG submission 64671) | Switchgrass rhizosphere microbial communities from Kellogg Biological Station, Michigan, USA - KBS S3-3H metaG | ecosystem: Host-associated > Plants > Roots > Rhizosphere ...
TATCGTAGAATCGTTACTTAATTTTGCTATAGTTCCCCATTGACCACCATTGCGCGGGGCAACACTCAAGATATTCGGATCGCTTAGTAGTTCCTGTTTAAAAACCTGTGCAGCATCATGCGTTCTAAAATCGTTGTTAACAATCACAAGATCACTGTCATCGTATCCTAATTTTTCATTCGTTAGAAAACTAAATTGTTTATAGATAGTAAATGTTGCGATGATCAAAAACGAAGCCAATGCAAACTGCAATACCACAAGAGATTTCTGTAAATAATTTTTCCCGGCCAGATTAAAACGGCTATATAAAGTTTGTACGGGATTATACCCTGATAAAACAAGGGCAGGATAGAAACCAGCGAGCAAACTGGTGAGAAAGAAAAGCAAAAGGTAACCGCCAATAAGCTTCGCATCAAACAGGTAAGAAAGTGCCAGTGCTTTGTTGGAGAGTTGATTGAAAACCGGCAATACCAGTTGAACCAATCCTATTGCCAACGCAAAGGCAATGGTGCAAAGAAGGAAAGATTCACCTAAAAACTGGATAATAAGTTGTGCCCTATCGCCACCAACAACTTTTCGAATGCCAATTTCTTTTGCACGTTTCACGGAACGTGCAACGGTAAGATTAACGAAGTTGATACAGGCGATCAGCAGGATAAACAAGGCAATGCCGGAAAGGATATATGAATACATTGGATTGCTTGCATCTGAAAGACCGTTTTGTGCCGGTAATTCAGTACTCATGTGCATATCGTGGAATGGCTGCAATAAGTAATCACTTTTCCAATTATCCACGTCATCACCAAACTTTGCCCTTAATGAGGTGATTGCCTCTTTGGAATTTTCCTGGTAAAACCTGTTCATCTTTGATTCAACAGGCTGGATGCCTACATTGGGATTTAGCACAACGAAAGTGTTCAGAAAAAAGCTAAACCAATTCTCATTATTTGCCTGATCTTCTTTTGATTCCCTGATCGGCAACAACACGTCAAATTTTATAGAAGAATTTTGCGGGCTTTTTTTCGCAATGGCAGTTACTTTATGCGGAACAAAAACGCTATCATCTTTTAACATTACAATTTTGCCGATGACATCTGTCGTACCGAATTGTTTTTTCGCAGCATCTTCGGAAAGAACAACTGAAAAAGGGTCTTTTAAACACGTATGCCTGTTGCCGCTGATCAACGGGAAAGAAAATATATCAAAGAACGTTGAATCAACCAACAGCAATTCCTGGTCCTTTACTTCAGTGCCATTCTTTATACTTTCATTGCCACTTTGTACACGAACAAAAGATTTTATCTCAGGAATATTTTGTGAAAAGCGAGGTCCCTGGAGGTAACCTGTATTCGGATCTTTACGTCCTTTATGGCCATCCTTATCAACGCCTTGTGTTACTATTCGATAAATATTGCTCACATTCGCATGAAACCTATCGAAACTCACTTCATCTTTCACATATAAAATGATCAGCATGGCGCAGGCGAGACCAATGCTTAGCCCCGCCACGTTGATGAAAGAATAGATCTTGTTCCTTAATAAATTTCTTAAAGCGGTTTTGAAATAGTTCTTGATCATAGTTTTTTCTTTGATGAGTGATCAGTAATGAGTAATGAGTTTGAGCCCACTCATCATTGATCACTCCCGTCCGAACCGGCACGGGCGGGCATTACTCATTCGGTTCGTAATGATTTCACCGGGTTTGCCATCGCCGCTCTTATTGCCTGGAAACTCATCGTGGCCAATGCAATAATGATCACCAATGCTCCCGCCAGGGCAAACATCCACCAACTAATACTAATACGGTATGCAAAATCTTGCAGCCATTTGTGAATGAAATAATATCCCACAGGAATGGCGAACACAAAAGCAATTGAGATAAGAACAATAAATTCCTTTGAAACGAGGATCATGATCCTCGATACGGCCGCTCCCAATACTTTCCTGATCCCGATCTCTTTCGTGCGCTGTTCAATGGATAACATGACAAGACCTAATAATCCAATGCATGAAATGAAAATGAACAGCCCTGATGCAATGCTGATGATCTGTTTCCACTTTGCCTCGGTTTCATAATTCTTCGCATTGATCTCGTCCATGAACTGATAAGAATAGGGGAAAAAGGGCCATAATTTTTTGTAAGTAGCTTCCAGCGAAGCAAGCGCTTGAGGAATATTTTTGGGATCGACTTTCACCCAAAGTTGTCCATAAACAGTCGTTGAGTCCATTGAAAATACTTCGGGAGTGATCTTTTCTTTTAAAGAAGCGAAATGATAGTCTTTAACTACGCCAATGATCGTCGCAGGTCTGTTCTTTTCATCCATGAAATGGATCGTCTGGCCAACCGCATTGTTTAGTTTCCAACCTGCTTCCTTTACGAAACTTTCGTTTACGATGATAGAATTGTTAGAGTCGGAAGGGAATTCGGCAGAGAAGTTCCTTCCTGCCAGGAAAGGAATTTTAAAAGTGGGCAAGTACTTATCATCGATCTTGTTGAACTCGATCGTAAGACTCTTTCCGTTTGCTTTTGCGCCTGAAATATTACGTCCGCCATTTCGGGGAGCAATACTTAAAATATTTTTTTGACCCGCTAACTCGCTTTTGAACAATGCCGGGAGTTTGTCACTCATGTTACTGTTGGGGAGGTCGATCTTTACAAGATTGGTGCTATCGTAACCCAGTTCTTTGTGAAGCAGGAAATTGAGCTGGTAGTTAACAGCAATAGTGCCAATGATCAGGAAGATCGCCAGGGCAAACTGCAATACGATCAAACCTTTTGTGAGAAGGTTTTTGCCCAACATTTTTTGCCTGCCATATAAAACTTTTACGGGTTGAAAGGCTGACAAAACAAGAGAGGGATAAAATCCTGCTATAAACGACGTGATCAACAGCAGCAAAAAGAATCCAGCGTACAACGACATATCGGTCAAATAGGAAAGGCTTAATTTTTTATTGGCTAGTTCATTAAAGAAAGGAAGAATAGTGATAGTTAAAACAATTGCCACAACAAAAGCAATAAGAGAAACAAGAAATGACTCGGTAAGGAACTGTTTGATCAGTTGTTTCCTCGTACCTCCGACGACTTTCCGGATACCGATCTCTTTGCTTCTTTTCAATGATTGCGCTACCGCGAGATTAATAAAATTGATACACGCAATGATCAAAATAAAGACCGCTATACAGGTAAGAATATAAGAATAGGTTGATTTACTTCCATCAGCCAGGCCGTTATCGGTGCCAGCTTTTTTACCGAGATGAATATCGGTCAAAGGTTGAAGAGCCAGTTTCGCCTTGAAAGTGATACCTTGTTCCTTTTGTGCTTTTTCAAGAAAATCTTTTGTGTTCTTATCAAACAACGCCTGCATTTTATTTTCAACGACTTTGATATTCGCTTGTGGCGAGAGCAATAAAAAAGTATTGAGACTTCCGCCAAGCCAGTCATTTGCGGTGATTGTTCTATTGTCTCTATTTTGGAGGAAAAACATTCCGGCCTTTATCGTTGAGTTTTGAGGAAAGTTTTCAGCGATCGCCGTTACGATATAGTTTTCAAACCCCACCGTTTTCTCGATCTGCAATGTTTCACCGATGGCATCTTCAGTACCAAAATATTTTAGCGCCGTTTCTCTTGAAAGGACAACAGAATGAGGGTCTTTTAGTGCAGTCGCTTTATTGCCCTCATTAATTTGAAATGTGAATACTTTAAAAAAATTATCGTCAACGAGCATGCCTTGCTCTGTGATTACGTCGTTATTTTTCTTCTTTAGTGTTACTGTTATTCCATTGATACGGACGTATTGTTGGATCTCTGGTATTTCTCTTGAAAAAGCTTCACCGATAATGTCGGTAGTGATGCCAATTGTCTGCGGAGGATTGTCTCCTGCCTGTAAAGTCTGAATGACGCGGAAGATCCGGGCTTTGTTTTTGTGAAACCGGTCATAGCTTAATTCATCTTTTGTATAAAGAAAGATGAGCATGCAAACGGCAAGACCGATACCCAGTCCCAGGATCTTTATAACAGAGAAAGCCTTGTTCCGAACAATGTTCCGCCAGGCGGTTTTGAAATAATTTCTGATCATTTTTAAAAGCTTTTAGCTATACGCTGCAAGCTATAAGCTTATGGCTTACAGCTTGTGGCCTGATTATTCTGTTCGTAAAGATTTCACCGGGTTCGCTATCGCCGCTTTTATTGCCTGGAAACTTACTGTTATTAATGCGATCATCACTGCAACAACAGCAGCTACCAGGAAAACCTGCCAGCCGATGTTAATACGATAGGCAAACTCCTGTAACCATGAATGCATACCATACCAGACGACTGGAACAGCAATGACACTTGCCATAAGAACAGGTTTGATAAATTCTTTCAACAATAGACCGGTAATACTGCTCACGGAAGCTCCAATTACTTTCCTGATACCGATCTCCCGGATACGTTGTTGTATTGAATAAAGTGATAAGCCAAGAACGCCAAGACATGCAATAACGATAGCCAGGAATGAAAAATAACTAAATATGAGACCGAGCTTTTTTTCACTTTGATACATCGATGCCAGTGTATCATCAAGAAAATTATACTCGAAAGATTGTTTGGCAAAAGACTGCCTGAAGGCTGACTCAATCGTGCTGAGGGCATGGGCGTTCTTCGATTGATCAAATCGAATGTACAAGTAGTTATACCGTGATGGAAGAATGTGCATCACCAGCGGTTGAATGGCTGTTTTCAACGGAGTAATATTAAAATCTCTCACTACACCGACCACCCTTCCTGATTTTATAACCGTGCCGGGTATGACCCATTGCACCGTTTTCCCAATGGCAGCAGCGGGAGATGTCCATCCCAATTGCTTTACAGCTTCTTCATTTAATACAAAGCCTGCATACTGATCAGTTGGAAAATTCCTTGAAAAATCCCGCCCGGCAACTACTTTCATATTCATCGTACGAATAAAATCATGATCGGTGAATAGCATTTGCATCGAGAGAGCTTTTGTCAGATCGGCACTTCCATCATTTATTTGATTTACGGGAATATATGTCCCGGGGATCGATGAGGATGCGCCAACCGAGCGAATAGCAGGATCGCTGTTTAAAGAATTCCTGAATGTTTCCATAGTTGCAGAATCGGTATTCCTTGGCAATGTCAATACAACAACATTCTCCTTATCAAAACCTATCTTCTTATTCTGCAAAAAATTCAATTGCTGGTTGACTACAATCGTGCTGGCAATAAGCGCGATGGAAACCACAAATTGAAGCGTTACCAGGGCCTTCCGGAATATTCCTTTTCTGTTTGATAAAATTTTTCCCTTAAGTACCTGGACGGGCCGGAAAGAAGCAAGAACAATTGCAGGATAGAGCCCGGCGATCAGCCCAATAAATAGTACCAGTAATGCCAGTACAGCAATTAACGAAGGGTTATTTTTAAAATTCAAACTGATATCACGGCCGGATAACTGGTTAAAAACGGGAAGTACAACAAACGCAATTATGACAGCAGCCATCAAAGAAATGATGGCGAAAAAAACCGCCTCACCCAAAAATTGTTTGAGCAATTGCGATTTGCTGGCTCCCACAACTTTCCTGAGTCCAATTTCTTTTGCTCTTACAACTGACCGGATGGTAGACAGGTTAATGAAGTTGAAACAAGCAATGAGAAGTATGAATAAAGCAACCCCTGCAAAAACATAGACATAGGTAATATCACCATTGACATCAAGCTCCCCTACCATATTCGAATGGAGATGGATGCCGGTCAATGGTTGCAGGAATATGTCGTGCTTTCCATCAGCTTGTGCATTGTTGGCGATATATTTATCGACAAAGCCAACTAATTTCTGCTCTACTTTTTTGGCCGAAGTTTTATCATCAAGCAATAAATAAGACTGGCACATGTGAAAGGCCCACATTCCGCTGAGATCTCCAAAAGACTGCAAAGAAATAAGCACCTGGAACTTGAAATGTGATGTAGCCGGCATGGGTTCAGCAATAGCAGTCACTTCCACATTTAAGTTGCGGCCAAAAGAATTGACTTCAAGTGTTTTCCCGATTGGATCTGTATTGCCAAAATATTTTTGCGCAGCTTCCCGGGTTAGAACGGCTGTATTGGGACGATCGAGTGGTTTGGTCTTATCGCCTCTTTCTAATGCAATTGAAAAAACATTAAACAACGTCGAGTCAGCATAGACAATTCCCTTTTCATAGAAATGTTGCTCACCGGGGGAGCCTGCTACTGCATTTGGATCCTTTAGAAGCCGGACGTATTCTTTTACTTCCGGAAATTCCTTTTTCATCGCCGGAGCCCAGGGCGGTGGTGCGACCGCAAGCTCTTTTCTCTCCTTGCCTTCTACCGGGATTGATGTGACACGATAAATATTTTCCGCATTAACATTGAATTTGTCATAGCTCAACTCATGCTGGATAAAAAGGAACATGAGGATGCAGCATGCGAGGCCTGTTGACAAACCTAAAATATTGATAGCAGAAAAAACCTTGTTTCTCCAAAGGATTCGCCACGCGGTTTTAAAATAGTTTTTGATCATGGCTATACTCTATTGGGGCGGCAATTGTTAACCGCTGGAAATGAGAATTCTGAGACCAATCCTTTTCTATAAAAAAAATGCCGGAACAGCATGTAAATGATTTACAATGCTATAGCCATATTTAAAATACGAAATCGTTCGTTTTTGTTACAGGAACTGTCCGTTTTTGATACAGTGTTACTCTTGAATTGAGAGTTAAAGGATGGGCGAGTTGTGAATAGTGAGTGGTGAGTGGATGTTCAATGCCCAATGGAAAGTTATGACAAACGGAAATGGTCAGTAGTGAAACTCACCTTCTAAAAGTTCTCACAGATGCCACACCTGCCTGCCGGCAGGGATTTTCACCGATTTTTTCTGCGTATATCCGTGAAATCTGTGAGAACCGAATTTGTTGCCTGCGAAAGATGAGTCATTCAGGGGAGACTATTCACCCCGCCCGAACGTACCGTTGGGTACGGGCGGGCATTGACCAACACCATTCATCGTATTAATCCATCTTATCTATCACCACATCACCAAAATTCAAGCCTTTGTCAATTGCCGGATTGCCTTTATAATATAGTTGTGCTTCGCCATATGACGTTATTTTAATCCTGTCAGCTACATTTAATTTAAATTCGGCTCTGCCAAAAGCTGTAACACGGCTTGTGCTGCTATTAATACCGAGGCTGTTTATCTTGCTTTCGCCATAAGAGGTATATTTCTGATCTTTTATTGATCCTGCTTTTATTTCAAGCGTGCCTTCACCATATAATGTAGCGGAGAGTTGCTGCAAATCCATTTCATTGAAAGTAACGTTTGATTCGCCATAGATCTTCAGGATAAACTTATCACCGTTGATGGGACTCTTGCAAAGCTGGTCCTCTTCACCGCGAAGGGAAAGAGCTTCAAGTGTTTTATAGGTGATCGTTGCCACTACCGAGGTATTCCTGTAGAAAGGATGAGTTTCCTTATATCCGTTTGAATAATCTTTTTCATTTTTGGGGAAATCTTTGGCACCCTCCAGGTAAATACGCAGTGTTTTATCATTTACTTCAATGTGCAGTTTGCCCGTATCAACATGTATTTCATTTACCGTTACACTTTCCTGGTCCCCCTGTACTAAAGTGACCTGGATGTATGGGCTGACAATTATCTTATTGAAAGAAGATGTCATTCTTGTTTGTGCGGATGCCGCCACAACGATCAACGGTAACAATACTGGTAATAAAGTTTTTAAACGCCTCATAATTAGTTCTATTAATGATGTAATTTAAAAAATGTAATCATGTAAAACGGATCTCCTGCGTATATGTTACAGGGAAATAAAAAAATTCTGAGATATGCATAAAAAGCTTTTAGCTATGAGCTGTTAGCTGTGAGCTCATGGCTCGCAGCTTGTTTATTCTGTTCGCAAAGATTTCGCAGGATTTGCGATCGCCGCTTTTATCGCCTGGAAACTAACGGTGATCAGGGCAATCAATATTGCCGCTACACCAGCTACGATAAATGCAGCCCAGCCAATATGTATCCGGTATGCAAAATCCTGTAGCCATTTATGTATTCCCAGCCATGCTAACGGCACAGCTATAACAATGGAGATTAGCACGAGTATGATAAAATCTTTTGTAAGCAGCGAAACTATATCCGGCACAGAGGCTCCCAATACTTTTCTTACCCCGATTTCTTTTACTCTTTTTTGTGCTGCAAATGTTATCAACCCCCACAAACCAAGACAGGATATCAGCATTGCCAATGTTGAAAAGATCTTGAAAAGGCTATACAACCTTACTTCTGATCTATACAGTGCATCCAATTGCTGGTCTAAAAAATTAAATTCAAATATTCCCGAGGGATATGCTTTCTTATAACCTAAGTTGATCTTACTGATGACGGCCGGAATGTCAGTACCGGCTTGTATCTTAATTCCCACTTTATCGCAAAAGGGAAGAAACTGCGTGATTAAAGTTGGCTTAATGGCTTCATGTAATGAGCCAATATTGAAATCGGCCACTACTCCCACTATTTCAGCATTCCAGCCGTTCATCCCTATCCAGAATCTTTTTCCCAACGCAGCTTGCGATGATTGAAAACCTAACTCCTCTACCAGTTTCTCATTCACTACACATTTCGGAAAACGTTGACCTTCCGGTATGGAGCCAACAACTGCATTTGTATCACTGCTATTAAAAAATCTTCCGGCCTTTAGTTTCAATTCATATAATGAACAAAATTTATCATCCGTCATGATCGTTGTCACACCTTTTTGATTTGGATCAGACTGTCCAATCATACTCATTACCGTTCCCCAATGTATTCCATCGGCACCGCTGGGAGGGCTTGTAGAGAATGACCAGCCTTTAACGCCAGGGATATTTCTTAATTCATTGTCGAATAGTAATTTCTTCTTTGTGTCTTCTTCAAACGGTACAGAGACCATAGCAATATTATCCTTGTCAAACCCGAGATCCTTATGCTGCATGTAGTTCATTTGTTTGCCGATAAGCAGCAAACCGATCAATAGACAAACAGATATGCTGAATTGAGTTACTACCAGGCCTTTTCTCAGCCATGCTGATTGCGGGGTAGCATTTACGGAACCCGTTTTTAAAGTAGTTGCGGGATGAAACCTCGTAATAATAAACGCGGGATAAATGCCCGCCATAAGTGCCGTTAAAAATATTCCGATCAATAATGAAAGAAAAAGCGAAGGGGAATGTAAAATATCAAATGAGATCTGTTTCTCTGCCAGGTCATTAATATAGGGCAATGAAAGTTTTGTAATGATCACTGCAAGCACAGCGGAAAATGTTACGAGCACCAATGCTTCATTCAGAAACTGGGCGATCAACTGAAATCTTCCTGCGCCCACTGATTTACGAACGCCGATCTCCTTTGCACGGCTAAGCGCCTGTGCCGTTGAAAGATTAATAAAGTTGATGCACGCTAAGATCAGCACAGCGAGGCCAACGCTTCCAAAAAACCAAAGCCAACTGGTATTGATCGCTTTCACCCATTCTCCACCGCCTGCATATTTTGAATTAAAATGAACATCACTCAGCGGCTGCAGTTCTGCTTCTTCACGATGATCTTTCCCTGCCCACTTCTGATTATTTGCAAACCTGTCATAAATACTTTGAATAGCTGTTTTTAACCCGCTTCCGGGCTTGGTACCTTTTGGTAAAACAATAAATGTGGATCCCCCTGAAACGGAACCATAATGAGTAGTACTTGTTCCGAGATATTTTTCTTTATCGGAAAAAGAAAGCAACATGGAAGCTGGCAAATGGGTATTACCCGGAAAATCTTTTATTACACCACCAACTGTAATATTGAAACTGTCATTGAATATGAACGTTTTTCCAAGAGCGTCTTCGTTGCCAAAAAATTTTTTGGCAGTGGTTTCAGTCAACAAAGCCTGGTATGGCTTGCGCAATGCGTCGTAAGCGTTGCCCTCAACTACTTTTACGTCAAACACATCTAAAAATTCAGGATCGGTCATCATTACATGATCCTGGGTGAAGCGTTTTGTGGGATTTATTTCAATAATGGACTGAAAGGGATGATGAACCTTTGTGACATATTCCAAACCAGGAACATCCTTTCTTATTTGATCAGCCAAAGGAAATGGGGTGGAATAATGAAAATTCTTTTTACCAAAATCTACCCATACCTGGTTGATGCGGTAAGTTCTGTCCGCCTTAGTCTCATAAGCGTCAAAACTTAATTCGTGTTGAATAAATAAACCGATGAGCAGGCATACGGTGATGCCTAAGGTCAGACCTACAATATGTAATGATGTAGTCAGTTTTTGGCGGAAAAATCTCCGCAGGATGATTGAAAGGTTTTTGAAGATCATAGCTATACTTTTTTAGAGTCAAAAAAATAGACAATTTTATTTTGCACCAGCTTTGTATTTCTGCTCATCGCCTGTTGTAGCCTTTTTAAGCCACAAAGAACACGACCAATCTTGTTCAAAACTCTTTGTGCACGAGGTATTGGTCACAAAGAACACCAAGAACCACAAAGAACACGACGAATCTTTTCAAACTCTTTGTGCACGTTGTGTCTTCTTTGTGCACTTTGTGTCCTAATTAATAACGTCGTCTGGGTGCAATCTTCATTGACGAACGAGGTATTGGTCACAAAGAACACCAAGAATACAGAGGCATTAAGGTTCACAAAGGAGAAACCTACATGCTGAAATCTCTGTTTATTCACCACTCACCATTGACCATTCACCACCTTATTCTGTTCGCAATGATTTTTAAGAGCCATAGCACTACTCGGTGCGAAGGCTCTTCACAGGATTCGCCATGGCAGCTCCTATTGCCTGGAAACTTATTGTTACCAGTGTTATTATTAAAGTACTAAGCCCAGCCACCAGGAATATTGTCCAGGTGATGTTGATCCTGTAAGCAAAATCTTCCAGCCACTTATTCATAAAATACCATGCAACGGGAAATGCGATCACGATGGCAATAAGAGTGAGCCATAAAAAATCTTTTGATAACAACACCACAACATTTGAAACAGAAGCTCCCAATACTTTTCTCACCCCGATCTCTTTTGTTCTTAGTTCAGCCATAAAGGCGCTCAATCCAAATAAACCAAGACAAGCGATAAAA
>Ga0070690_100001881_pt1 | contig 11146 bp, 9 predicted proteins | sample KBSS33HmetaG_FD_64671 | JGI IMG/M metagenome (GOLD analysis project Ga0070690, IMG submission 64671) | Switchgrass rhizosphere microbial communities from Kellogg Biological Station, Michigan, USA - KBS S3-3H metaG | ecosystem: Host-associated > Plants > Roots > Rhizosphere ...
GCGTCTGTGCCAGGCTGGTCACGGTGTTGTTGGGCAGGCCATCATCCAACTGCCAGGTCTTGACCGACCAATCGGATCCGGCCCAGACGTTGAGGCCGAAAAAACAGGACGCCCAAAGACAGCAGGAGCTTCTGATCACCGGCAGGGGCATGCCGCACTCTAACGTCGGCTTCCAAAAACGGCAAGCGCGGCCTCGAACCGGTCGTGTCCTGACTCGATCCCCTCCCCGCCCAAATGGGAAAAAGGTCAGGTTGATGGGGCAACGCAGAATCACCTCCCTCGCTGGTAGGAGAACACCGCCCATGCGCGCCGCACGGTTGCGGTTATGGTACCTTCATGAAATGGGTCCTGTCGCCGAGGGTTTGGGTCTTAACCGCACTTCTTTCCACCATCATCTGCACCGGATGCCGCAGCGTCCCGGTCACCGGACGCCACCAGCTCAATTTCATATCGCAGGACACCGAAATGCAACTGGGCCTGAGCAGCTTCGACCAGTTGAAACAACAGACGCCGATCGACAACGATGCGAGCGACAATGCCCTGGTCCAAAAAGTCGGCCAGCGGATCGCCGCGGTGGCAGGCAAAGACATGCCGAACGCACAATGGGAATTCGTCGTGTTCCAAAGCGATGAAGCCAACGCCTTCTGCCTGCCCGGCGGCAAGGTCGGCGTGTACAGCGGCATCCTGTCGATCACGAAAGATGAAGCCGGCCTGGCCACGGTGCTCGGTCACGAGATCGCGCACGCGGTGGCGCGGCACGGCGGCGAACGGATGTCCCAGGCCAAGGCGTTGTCCGTCGGCGAACAAGTCGTCGGCACGGCCACGGCCGACACTGACCCGCGATTGCGTTCGGCCGCGTTGCTGGCGTACGGTGTCACCTCCAAGGTCGGGGTGGAATTGCCGTTCAGCCGCGCCCAGGAATCCGAAGCCGACCACATCGGCCTGATCTACATGGCCCAGGCCGGGTACGACCCGGAACAAGCCGTCGCGTTCTGGGAGCGCTTCGCCGAATTCAACAAACAGAAAGGCGGGAAAGGTTATGCGTTCCTGCAAACGCATCCGACCGATGAAACCCGGATCGCGCAATTGAAAGCATGGCTGCCGGAGGCGACGACGAAGTATCATCCCGTGGCGTCCCAAACCAAATTGACCGGCAACATCACGGCCACGGCGTTGTTGCTGGGGCATCTGTTTTCAGGCGAACCGGCGCCGTGACCGGATAACGCGGGTGATCTCTTAATCCCGGAAATTCACGAACTGCACCGCCACGGGAAATTCTTTGGCACGAACAGCGGCGATGACGGTCTGCAATTCATCCCGGCTCTTGCTGTTCACGCGGATCTTCTCGCCTTCGATCTGGGTCGTGACCTTGAACTTGCCGTCGCGGATGAACCCGGTGATCTCCTTGGCGACGGCGGTCTCGATGCCCTGCTTGATCTTGATGACCTGGCGGGCGTGGCCCAGCGGCGAGATGTCGGGATCACATTGCTCGACGCTTTTGAGGCTGACCGTGCGCTTGGCGAGCTTGCCGATGACCATCTCATTGAGCGTGCGGACCTTGAAATCGTCCTCGGCGCTGAGCTTGATCTCGTTCTTCTCAAGCACGATCTCGGCTTTGCTGCCCTTGAAATCGAAACGATTGGCCAGTTCTTTTTTGGCCTGGTTGACGGCGTTCTCGATCTCCATCGAGTTGACCTGTGAGACGATGTCGAAGCTCGGCATAGTTTATTTATGATTTCGGATTTACGATTTACGATTTTGCCCGCCGGCGCAACCTTTAACGCATCCTCCTCCCTGCCTTCGTCCGGCCCGGCCGTTCGCGGTCGGATTCCCTGTCCGCCGTATTTGCGAATTGAATATTGCAACTGATTTTGCAAGCTTCAGCTGATCATCCGATGACCGAAATCAAATCCAACGCCGATATCGAGCCGTGTCTTGCGGTCGTCATGCCCGTCTACAATGAAGCGGCGACGGTCACCGACGTCATCCGGACGGTCCTGGAACAGCGGCCGGTGCAGCAATTGATCATCGTCGACGACCGGTCGACCGATGGCACGTGGGACAAATTGCAATCGGTGGCCGCAAGCGATCCCCGGATCAAGCTCGCCCGTCACGAGGTCAACCAGGGCAAGGGCGCGGCCCTGCGCACCGGCATCGCCCACGCGGCGGCCCCGATCGTCGTCATCCAGGACGCCGACCAGGAGTACGACCCGGCCGAATATTTTCGCCTGCTCGCGCCGATCCTGGCGGGCAAGGCCGACGTCGTTTTCGGCTCCCGCTTCCTCGGCAGCCCGGGCGGCCATCGCGTGTTGTATTACTGGCATTCGGTCGGGAACAAGGTCCTGACGACGCTCTCCAATATGGCGACCGGGGTGAACCTGACCGACATGGAGGTCTGTTACAAGACGTTCAAGCGTGAGATCATCCAGGGCATCAAGATCGAAGAGAACCGTTTCGGTTTTGAACCGGAGATCACCGCCAAAGTCGCCAGGATGAAGGTGCGCATCTACGAAGTCGCCATCTCCTATTACGGCCGCACCTATGCGGAAGGCAAAAAGATCACCTGGCGCGACGGTATGCACGCGTTCTGGTGCATCCTCAGATACAACTTTTTCTGACATGCGTCCCATCGCCATCTGGATCTGGCTGTGTGCCTGCCTCAACGGTGCCGGCTGGTTGCTCTCCGCCTTGCATCAGCTGACCCCCGCCGGTTATGCCCTCACTTTATCCGGAGGGTTCGCCATTTTCCTTGCCTGGAAAAAGAGTGAAGGCAGGCGGAGGCCTCTTCGTTCCCGGGCGGTGGGACATAAACTGGCGCGACGGCTCCGCAAACCGTTTCCGCGTGCGTTCTTCGCGTTGGCGGCGCTGGCGTTTCTCGGGGGGGCGATCCATGCCCCGACCAACTACGACGCCCTGGCTTATCGGATGCCACGGGTCCTCCATTGGCTGGATGCAGGACAATGGCATTGGATCCATACAGTGTTCCCACGGCTGAACAGCCGTGGCTGCGGCATCGAATGGCTGTCGGCGCCGCTGCTCAGCCTGCTTCACACCGACCGCCTGTTGTTCCTGATCAACATCGTTTCCTTCCTGTTGTTGCCCGGCCTGGCCTTCAGCGTCTTCACCCGCCTGGGGGTGCGACGGCGCGTGGCCTGGCATTGGATGTGGATCGCCCCCACCGGCTATTGCTTCCTTCTGCAGGCGGCCAGTATCGGCAATGACCTGTTTGCCGCGCCTTTTGCCCTGGCATCGATCGATTTCGCATTGCGCGCGAGGAAATCCGGGTCGCCGGGCGATGTCTTCACCGCCACGCTGGCGATGGCATTATTGACGGGGGTTAAAATGACGAACCTGCCGCTGGGTCTTCCGTGGGCGATCGCCATCTTCCCGTCCCTAAAAGCCTGTCTGCGCAAGCCGCTGGCGACCGGCGGCGTCGCTCTCCTGGCCATCGTCGCCTCTGCCCTGCCGGTGATGTTCTTCAATCAATCTCATTACCATGATTGGACCGGCATGGGCCCCGAAAGCGCGGGCATGAAAAAGAATCCCCTGATGTTGGAAACGCATAATTTTGTGCTGGCAACCGTCCAAAACTTCAGCCCGCCCCTATTTCCAGCCGGCCATGCCTGGGAACGGATCGTCGATACCGCCATGCCGCAGAGATGGCACGAGCGGATGTTGAGCATGATGGAACCGGCCGGTGCGAATCTGCATATCGATGAAATCCAGATCGAAGAAGACGCCGGCCTGGGCTTCGGTGTTTGCATCCTGTTATTGGCCGGTTTCATCTTCGCACAAACGCCCCCGGCCTCCGCGGCCCAAACCACCGCAACCGATCGCTGGCTGACCTGGGTGCGTTGGTCGCCATTCATTGCTCTCATCGTCATGTTCAGTCAGGCAAACTCCGCGCCATTGGGCCGGACGATCGCCCCCTATTACCTTCCTTTGCTGCCGTTGCTTTTGCAGGGCCGGCGCCCCGAAATGCTGTTAAAACGCCGGTGGTGGCGGATACTGGCCTTCGCCGGTTTTGTTCCGGCGGCACTCCTGCTGGTGCTGTGCCCGGGACGCCCACTTTTTCCGGTCGATGTGTTCCTCGCAAAGACGGATGGCGCCACCTCACACGCGTTGGTCCGGGCACGCGATGTCTATTCGGTGTATCACCACCGCAATGACGCCTTTGCTCCGGTGCGGACGGCGTTGCCCCCGGACATCAAAGTTATCGGCGCCATCACGGCCGACGACCCGGAAGCCGCGTTGTGGCATCCCTACGGCACCAGGCGCGTCGTTCACGTTTGCCCGAACGACACGGCGGCCGGCCTCAAGGCCGAAGGCGTTGAATACGTTGTGGTGAAACCTGAGATGTTTGGGGAATATTTTCCCGGCAGCTTCGAAGACTGGTGCACGAGGATGAACGCCCGGGTCGTCGCCGAGATCCCGCTCCATCTTCGGGCCGCCGACAGTGTCCGTTCCTGGTCATTGGTGAGGTTGGACTGAAACGACGCTGGCCAAGCCCGCCTGAATTCGGATAAAGTTTCTGCCGTGAACGACCCCGTCGAATTGTCTATCGTCATGCCCTGCCTGAACGAAGCAGACACGCTGGCCCATTGCATCCAACGGGCCCGACGTGGCCTGGAGGAGGCGGGCATTCGCGGGGAGATCATCGTCGCTGACAATGGCAGCACCGACGGATCGCAGGCCATCGCCGTCCGGGAAGGCGCCCGGCTGGTTCCGGTGGAAAAAAAAGGGTACGGCAATGCTCTGCGCGGCGGCATCGCGGCGGCCCATGGAAAATTCATCGTCATGGGCGATGCGGACGAAAGTTATGATTTTTTGGAGGCGGGAAATTTCATCACCCGTTTGCGGGAAGGATACGATCTGGTGCAGGGCTGCCGGCTGCCGGCCGGTGGCGGAAAAGTGATGCCCGGGGCGATGCCGTTCTCCCACCGCTGGCTGGGCAACCCCATGTTTTCGTTGATGGCCCGGCATATGTTTGCCGCTCCCATTCACGATGTCTACTGTGGTCTGCGCGGCTTTACAAAGGAATTGTACCAGCGCCTCGACCTGCAATGTGAAGGCATGGAATTTGCCACCGAGATGATCATCAAGGCCAGCCTGCATGGTGCCCGGATCGCCGAAATCCCGATCACGTTGCATCCCGACGGCCGCAAAGCGCATGCGCCGCACCTCCGGACCATCCGCGACGGCTGGCGCACGCTGCGTTTCTTCCTCGTCTTCAGCCCGCGCTGGCTGTTCCTGATCCCCGGTTTCATCCTGATATTATTGGGGATGATCGGCTATGCCGTTGCGCTGCCCGGCGTCAGCATCGGCGGCGTGACTTTTGACGCCCATACGCTGTTGTTTTCGAGCCTGGCCATCCTGATGGGATATCAATCGGCCCTGTTCGCCGTGCTGGCAAAGACCTTCGCTATCAACGAGGGTCTTTTACCCAGGGATCCGCAACTGGATCGTTTCTTCAAAGTGATGTATCTCGAGCGCGGACTGGCCATCGGCGTCCTTACCTTTCTTGCCGGGTTGGCGTTGTTGGGCGACGCAGTATGGCAATGGAAAACGGCGCACTTTGGCCACCTGGATTATGCCGTCACGATGCGCTGGGTGATTCCCGGGTTCACGCTGACCGCCCTGGGCTTCCAGACGATCCTGTCCGGATTCTTTATCAGCATCCTGGGAATGAAACGCCCGCCGACGGCCGGGCCAACCCGTTGATCGCCGTGCCAACCCACTCCAAACCCCTTTCGCGCAGGTTGCGGCGCCTTTTCCTGAAGCTGGCGATCCTCTTCATCACGTCGATCGTTTGCCTGACATTGGCGGAATTGGCGGCGCGGTGGGCGTTTCCCCAATTCAATCCGCACGCACAACTGGCCTTCCATGCCATGCCCGGGGGATTCGCCCTGGGACCTGCTTCCCAAACGGAATGGGACGCGGCGCCCAAGGGTGATTTCAACGTCAAGGTCCATTTCAACCAATACGGATTTCGCGACGACAAAGATCTGCACCAATCCACCGAAGCCGATTGGTTCGCGGTCGGCGATTCCTTCACCCTCGGATTCGGAGTGGATGAGGACAAACGTTACTCCGATCTGTTGGAACAAAAATTCCAGGCCGCAGGCCGGCACACCCGTGTTTTCAATATCGGCATCCCGGGAAATTTCATCGATTATGAGCACCTGGTCGGTTACGCACAGACCAATGGCGCCAGGATCGGCCACCTCATCGTGGGTGTCTGCATGGACAATGACTTGTTCGACTATCACCACGGCCAATCCGATTGGCTGAACATGGCACACCAGCACCCCCAGCGCTCGCTCAAGGACAACGCCCGGCATTGGCTGAAAACTCACAGCGCCCTTTACATCACCGCGTCGTTCGTCCTGGAATCGTCGCCCCGCGGCCGCCGGCTGATGGAAAAGATCGGCGTCGCCAATGATTTGGTCGCCATGGACGCCGGTTTCAAAAATCATTTAACGGATGCGGACCTCCAAAGCTGTCGTGACGAACTTGCCCGGCTGGCCGCGATGTCACCCGATACCGTAATCCTGATCGTTCCATCCCGGCGGATCTGGCTGGCGGACCGGCCGACGGAAGAAAGCATACATGACCGCTTCGTACAACTCTGCCGGAATGCCGGACTGAAAGTGGTCGACCCAAAATCGACATTCGACCGCGATCCGGACCCGTTAAGCTATTATTTCGCACACGATCCCCATTGGAGCCCGCGCGGGCATGCGGCCGCCGCCCAGTTGTTGTTCGAGGCCATCCCGCCTGCCCCGCCTCAATAACAGCACTGGCCAAAGTTTTTCGATTGCGATTAAATAATCGTATGGCCGGTCCGGTTGAATTGACCATCCTGATGCCTTGTCTTAACGAGGCGGAAACGCTCGCCCGCTGCATTGAAACCGCAAAGCTCGGCATCCAGCGTTCCGGCCTCAACGGCGAAATCATCGTCGCCGACAACGGCAGCACCGACGGCTCCCAGGCCATCGCCGAAAAACTGGGCGCGCGGGTCGTCATCGTGGCCGAAAAAGGTTATGGCAGCGCCCTCATCGGCGGCACCCGCGCCGCCGCCGGGAAATGGATCGTGATGGGGGATGCCGATGACAGTTACGATTTTTCTGAAGCGGACCGGTTCGTCAAAAAATTCCAGGAAGGCTACGAACTGGTGATGGGTTGCCGCCTGCCGTCCGGCGGCGGAACGATCGCCTCCGGCGCGATGCCGTGGAAAAACCGCTGGATCGGCAATCCCGTGCTGTCGTTCATCGGACGGCTGTTTTTCAAATGTCCGGCGCACGATTTTCATTCCGGCCTGCGCGGTTACACCAAAGCGGCGTTCGAAAGGATGGACCTGCAAACAACCGGGATGGAATTCGCCTCGGAAATGGTCATCAAATCCACGCTCAAACAACTGAGGATCACCGAAGTACCGGTCACCTTGCGGAAAGACGGACGATCACGGCCGCCGCATCTGAAGCCATGGCGCGACGGCTGGCGCCACTTGCGGTTCATGCTGCTGTTCTCGCCGCGGTGGTTGTTCTTTTATCCGGGCATCCTCCTTTCGCTGGTCGGCGCTGTCCTGGCGACCCGGTTGGCCGCCGGCGACTGGCAGTTGGGGACCGTACGGCTGGACGTGGGCACACTGGCCGTCGCGTGCATGACCGTGATCGCAGGTTTTCAACTGGTCGCCTTCGCGTTCTTCACCAAAGTTTTTGCCATCGCCGAAGACCTGTTGCCGGATGATCCAAAATTTTCCCGCCTGTTCAAATTTTTCACGCTTGAGAAAGGCATTCTCTTCAGCCTGGCGATCCTCGTCACCGGCCTGACATTGCTTGGCCACGCCATCTGGATCTGGCGCCAGGCGGGTTTTGGCCAGCTCTTGCCGCAAGAAAACATGCGCCGCCTGATCCCCGCCGTCACGCTGGTCGTGCTTGGCATCCAGGGGATCTTTTCAAGTTTTTTCATGAGCGCGCTGGGGTTAAAGACATTCCGACGCAAACCGCCGGGCGATAATTGACGCCGCCCGCTCATTCCGCTTGTCAGGGAGGTATCCCACCTTACGATTTGCCGCGTGACCAAAGAACATAAAAACAAGATCGACCGTTTTCTGCGAAACATCTTCCTATGGGCGGCAGCCCTGTTGGCGCTTTATGCGATCTTATTTGCCAATTACCTGCATATCCTGGGCCAAGCGGTCTTGCCCGCCAAAACGGTTTGGACGGGGATGGCGGCCGCGATCTTTTTCGTGATCGTCGCGTTCCGTTTTTCCCGGAGATCGCAATTCAAGGTGTTTCTCGTCCTTGCCAGCGTCCTGTTCCTGGAATTGCTCCTGCAGGCGATGGCAGCCATGGGGATCCTGCCTCTGGTGACGACCAAGCTGAAGGCGCCTTACGCCCGCGTCTATTGGACGGCCGAAGGACGGGGAAACGGTATCCGCAACCGTTTCGGCTGGTATTTCCCGGCTTTCGACCTGAAGGCCCCTCATAAAATCGCGTTTATCGGCGACAGCCAGGTTGAAGCGGTCGAAGCCGCCCGCATTCAAAACCAGGCGGCCGACCTGCAGCGGTTGTTGAAAGAAAAATCGCCCGATTGGGCCGTGCTGGGACTGGGGAACCACGGCACCGCGCCGGCTCACTCGATCGAAGTCCTCGAATACGCCTGGCAACATTTCCAACCCCAGGAAGCGATCGTGGTCGTTTCCGTCGGCAGCGATGTAACCGAATCGTCGCCCACGCTAAACCGCCTTGGGCCGGATCGATATATCTATTATGACCTGGACCCGGCCCGCGGGGAACTGACGCTGAACCCTGCCAGCGCAACCTCGCGCGATCGGTTCGACAAAAGCCTCGAATTCAGTCACGGCTCCCTGCTGGCCATCGCCCCGGTGATCCTCGCCAGCCATTGCATGACCCTGCAGCTGGCCACTTCCCTTCGTGACGCCTTTTACACCCGCCACCGCGTCGCGGAAATGACGGCCCGCGGCAACGATATCAATGGATTCAATCCTGAACCATTCGCGGTCGATCCATCTCCGGAAGCCGAACGGGCATTGAAGGTCCTGGTGGCCGAACTCGCCGAATGCAAAAAAATCTGCGACCGCCACGGCATGACCTTTCGGATCGTCACCATCCCCGCGTTTCCAAAAGCATTCTACGACACCCAACATGGGCGCGATTGGACGATGCATATCGGGAGTTACGATTACTTCGGCCCCGAGCGCCAGATCGTCGCCTGGGCCGACTCCAACCAGGTCCCGGTTGTTTCCATCGGAAAGATCATTGAAGGCAAAAAGATGGATGTCGAAGAAATCCGCAGCCTGTATTTTTCGAACGGGTCAGGTCATCTTACACCGAAAGGACACGAATTCTGCGCCACGACCATCTTCCAGGCGTTTTATCAGAAATAAGCTATCGGATCCACTGTTCCTTGCGCAGCGTCTCGTCGATCTTCGCCGCCATCAGCTCGTTCGCCTGATCGTTCGGATGCGCGTCCTCCGGCGACGCCCAGAACTGTTTGGGATCGCCCGACGGCGGAAACGCATCGAGCAGGTCCGCCACTTCCACGTTATTCGTCGCCCCGATGTTCCGGATCAGGTCGTGGATATGGGTGAACTCGTAATTGCCGGACAGACTGTGTAATTCCGGGATCAGCAGGATCTTCAGCGGGAGATTGCGTTCACGGCAGACCTGCGCCAGGTCCGCATAAGCGGCCTGGCATTTCGGCCAGCCGGGCTGGTTGGGATCGTACAGGCTGTTATAATAATCTTTGTAATTTTTATTGGCGCCGACGTTGCGGATCAGGTTGCCGAGTTGCGACGTCAACCAGACATACCCGTAGGAATGCAGCGACAACCACGGTTCGCGCGGCCGGGGCGTCGGCTCGGCATCGTTGATGTACCAGCTGATCAACACCATATCCGGGTCGAGCTTGAGCCAGCGATCCTTAAGCGAGGCAACTTCCTGCGCCGAGTTGTAATTACCGATGCCGGTGTTGATGACCTCGTACTTCTGCCAATGCGTTGACGGCGGGTTCGTGTTGAACGAATTTTCGAGGAGTTTCGGATACGTCTTTTCGAAATGCACCCCCCAGCCGACGGTCGTGGAGTCGCCCAGTACGATGATCCGAAAGGTGCCGGGCGGTTTATTGGTCGTGATTTCCCGGTCACGCATGCCCAGCGAATTGATCTTCATGTCCGCCCCCATGAGGAACGCTTCGGAATTGGGCCGATGATAGAACGCCATGCCCGGGTCGGAGACCGGCATCTTCAAGTCTTTGGCATATTTCCACATCTCGAGCCCAAAATGCATGGTCGGCCGGCCGTAAACGATCCGCGCAAAGATTTCGATGGCGACCAGGGCGAAGATAAGGGTCAGGACCAGCGGAACGATTTTCGCCAGCAGGCGCAGGCGGCGTTGTCGGCGTGAATTCATGAAAATTTACTTTGGCAGCGGGCGAATGTGCTTCAAAAAGAGCCGCCTTACAAGTTTGTTTCGATTGAACGTTGATTTAAACCGCTCCTCTTCGATAAACTGGCGGGGTGTCTAAAATCATAGGTGTTTCCGCGTATTACCACGACAGCGCCGCGGCGCTGGTCGTCGAGGGCCGGCTCGTCGCCGCCGCCCAGGAAGAGCGCTTCACCCGAAAAAAACACGACCACAATTTTCCGAAGAACGCCGTCAATTACTGCCTGCAGGAGGCGAAAATCCAGCCGGAAGACCTCGATTACGTCGTTTTTTACGATAAACCGCTTCTGAAGTTCGAACGGTTGCTCGAGACATACCTCGCTTTCGCTCCCGCGGGCCTGCGCTCGTTCCTCATGGCCATGCCGCTGTGGCTCAAGACCAAGCTGCACCTGCCCAAGGAGATCCGGAAATCGCTCGACGGGCGGTTCAAAAAAAAGATCGTCTTCACCGGCCACCATGAATCCCATGCCGCCAGCGCTTTTTTCCCGTCGCCGTTCGATGAAGCCGCGATCCTGACCATGGACGGCGTCGGCGAGTGGGACACCGCCAGCATCGGCATCGGCCGCGGCAACAAGATCGAGATCCTCAAGACGCTCGAGTTTCCGCATTCCATCGGCCTGCTCTACAGCGCCTTCACCTATTTCTGCGGGTTCCGCGTCAACTCCGGCGAATACAAA
>Ga0070690_100001888_pt1 | contig 11122 bp, 14 predicted proteins | sample KBSS33HmetaG_FD_64671 | JGI IMG/M metagenome (GOLD analysis project Ga0070690, IMG submission 64671) | Switchgrass rhizosphere microbial communities from Kellogg Biological Station, Michigan, USA - KBS S3-3H metaG | ecosystem: Host-associated > Plants > Roots > Rhizosphere ...
GTAGCGCAACCGCGCGGCGATTTCGAAGCCGCCGCGTCGCCTCGTCCGCCCTTGGCCGGCGCCGCCGGTTACGTCGAATACCGTATAGTCGCTGCCGCAACCCGCATCGCTCACCGCCGCGTTGTCCACGCCAGCCAAATTGCGACCAAGGCCAGCACCACAGACAGAGCACGGCGCATCGTCTGCTGCCGAGGACCCGCTACGAGCCAAGGCCGCAGCTGCGCGGCGAGGACCACAATGGTCCCGTGCACTGCGGTGGCTATCCCGACATACAGCGCCCCGAACACGGCCATTTGGGTTGGGAGTGACGGAGCGCCCGGCCCAGTTCCGACGAACGTAGGAAGCACCGAAACGAAGAACAGAACCGATTTCGGGTTGAAGACATTCGACAGGAACCCGCGCAACAACAGGGGGCCCGCCATGATGACAAGGTCGGCGCGCTCCGGGGAAATTTCCTTTTCACTCCGCCAGCCGTCCCATGCCAAATACAGCAAATAACAGACCCCGATCCAGCGCAGCACGTCGTAAAGCAACGGGTATTGCTGGATGAGCACACCTGCACCCAAACCAGCCACCGCCGCATGCACGGCGAGTCCGAATGCAATTCCGGCAGTGGCAATCAATCCGGCCGCCCGTCCGCGCGACAGCGCAAGCGTGGCGAGGTAGGCCATATTGGGCCCCGGCGTTAGTTCAAGCACCAAGACCGCCAGAAGAAACGTAAAAAGGTCCATGCCTGAATATGGCACGAGCCGGTCAACAGTTTGAGGATCGACCGATGTCCGTTATTGGCTAGGGTAAAGCAGCCATGCGGACCGCGCGATCAAGGCGCCGCGCCGCGGCTGAGTTCGCAGCCGACTGGTTGATCTTCATCAATTCCATAGCCCATCGCTATGCGCCGCGGTGATATCTCATCGCGCGGGCCCCGGTGAAAACGCCTGGTGCACCTTGGTACGAGGCGAAATTGAAAAGCTTAAATTCCGGTGCCGAGCCGCTGGCAAAAAGCGGCGGTGATCGCGACATCTCAAAAGTGCCGCTCGCATCGCAATTGTCTGCCTATCGTGCCCGAAGCGGCCGGGACCGGCCTGAATTCGTAAAGGCCTATGACGACTTGGTTGCGCGGCTTTCGACGCTGGATCGGGCTGAGGTGGGCCCCAAGGTCGGCGAGCCTCTCCCTTCGTTTCAATTGCCTGACGAGAGCGGCCGCCTGGTGTCGCTCGCCTCGCTGCTGGAAACCGGCCCTGCAGTGATCAGTTTCAATCGCGGGCACTGGTGTCCGTATTGCAAACTGGAATTGCGCGCGCTGGCCGCCATTCACGACCGGATCAGGCGACTCGGCGCGCGCGTCGTCTCGATTATGCCGGACAGTGCAACGCTCACCGCAGACTTCGCGAAGAAGAACGACCTGCCGTTTCCGGTGCTGAGCGACATCGATTTGGGATACTCGCTTTCGCTTGGCCTGATTTTCTGGGTCGGTGTCGAAGTCCAACGCCTTTATCAGGACGTCGGCGTCGATCTGGAAAAGTATCACGGCAATGCGGGATATTTCCTACCGATGGCGGCGAAGTTTATCGTCGGGCAGGACGGCCTGGTGAAGGCTCGCCAGGTCAACCTCGAATTCCGCGAGCGGATGGAGCCTGAGGTCATTGTCGCCGCGCTCGAGAGGCTCCGCGGCTGATCGTGCCGCGATATAGCACTCCGCTATCGCAACCATTGCCGAACGATATTTCCTCGCCGCCGCGAACCTCGGCACTCTCCCACCAGCGCTCGATGGCGAGCGTTTTGCAAATGGGAGAAGTTTGATGTCTCACAAGATCACCATGTCGCTCGCGATCGCGGCGGCCCTGAGTTCGGCGCTGGCCGGCGCGGTCTCCACATCGGCCCAGGCCGGCGCCAAGGAGAAATGCTACGGCGTGTCGCTGAAGGGTCAGAACGACTGCGCCGCCGGCGCCGGCACCACCTGCGCCGCGACCTCCAAAATCGACTATCAAGGCAATGCCTGGAAGCTCGTCGATCAGGGCAGCTGTGTCACCACGCAGACCCCGTTCGGTCCGGGCTCGCTCTCGGCGATCAAGCGTCCATCGTAATCCGCAGGCCTGACGGAAGCCGGTGCAGCGCGCCGGTTTCCGCCCAGGCGATGGGGGAACGTCCATGACCATGGGTCCGTCATTTCCGCGTCTGGATACACCATCGCTCGCCGGAGCCGGGCTCAAGCCCGAGCATGGCGACGAGATCCTCATCGGCCCCCGCCGGGTCGATTTCTTCGAGGTTCACGCCGAGAACTACATGGGCGCGGGCGGTCCGCCGCATCACCTCTTGCATCGGATTTGCGCCGACTATCCGTTGTCGATCCACGGCGTCGGCTTGTCGATCGGCGGCGCGTCCGCGCTCGATCGCGACCACTTGAAACGCCTGAAACACCTGATCGATATCTATCAGCCGGCGCTGTTCTCAGAGCATCTCGCCTGGTCCGCGCACGACGGCGTTTTCCTCAATGATCTGCTGCCGCTGCCCTACAACGAGGTTTCGCTGGCGCATGTCTGCGATCATGTCAGCGAGGTGCAGGATAGTCTCGGGATGCCGATGCTGCTGGAAAATCCCTCGACGTACGTGGTCTTCGGCAACAGCACGATGACCGAGATCGAATTCCTCCGCACGGTCACGCAGCGCACCGGCTGCGGCCTGCTGCTCGACGTCAACAACGTCCATGTCTCCGCGATCAACCACGGTTTCGATGCCGCGGCCTATATCGATTCATTTCCGATGCAACACGTCGGCGAATTTCATCTCGCTGGTTTCGCCGAGGATCGCGACGGCAGTGGCGTGCGCCTGCTGATCGACGATCACGGCTGTCCGGTCCGCGATATCGTGTGGGACTTGTACCGCCGGGCGTTCGCGCGCTGTCCCGCGCCGACCCTGATCGAGTGGGATAACAATGTGCCACCATTCGCTGTGCTTGCCGCCGAGGTGGAGCGCGCTCGCAAGCTGATGGCCGCGCACGCTGTACAGCGGGCCGCGTGACCCCATGCTCGCTCTGGCTCTCGAAAGCCCCCCGATGCGCCTTCAGCGGGCATTCGCCGAGGCGATTTTGTCCGGCGATGCGCCGGTCCCCGCCACGATCCGCGAGGCGTCGGGTCCGGCGCACGCCAGCCGGTTCGGCGTCTACCGCAACAACGTCATCGCCGGCCTGATCAATGCGGTGTCGGTGCGCTATCCGGTGGTGCGCAAACTTCTCTGGGACGACGCCTTCAATCGGGTTGCCCATCAATACGTGGTGTCAGAGCCGCCACGCTCACCGGTGTTGCTGCAATATGGCGAAAGCTTCCCGAAATTCTTGCGCGGCATCGGACGGGGGGCTGCGGCCTACTACCTCGCCGACGTTGCCGAAATCGAGTCGGCGCGAACCCGCGCCTATCACGCCATCGACGCAGCGCCGTTATCACGGGAGGCATTCAACGCTGTGCCAACCGACGAATGGCCGGAGCTCCACATCGCGCTGCAGCCGTCCGTCGCTCTGCTGAAATCCGACTTCCCGGTCGTCAGCATCTGGCGGACCAACCTTTACGCCAACGACAACGCGCTCGATGTCTGGAAACCCGAGTGCGCGCTGGTCGCACGACCACACTTGGAGGTCGAGGTTCGCATCATTTCGACTGGCGTGTACGAATTCATTGCGGCCCTGGCACGGGGCCAGATCGTCGGCGCAGCGGTCGCGACGGCTTCAGCCAAGGCCCCGGATTTCGACCTCGCCGAATGCTTCAATGTCCTGATCTCAGCGGATCTCGTCGTCAGCTGGGAGCGTCGGCTATCTGTATGCGATTGACATTATTTGGTTTCCTGCCTTGGCGAACCGGCGCGCTCAACCATAGCTATTGGGTATGGAGCACATAGGAACTGCAACCTTGTTCCTAGCAGCCCTGGCTGCAACCCTGCCGCGGCATGGAGCGGATCATGAGCGAAACGAGACTTGAGTCTCACCCGCGTGTCGTCATCGTCGGTGGCGGCTTCGGCGGGCTTTCGGCGGCCAAGGCGCTCGCGAAACAGCCGTTCGATGTCACGCTGATCGACCGCAACAACCATCACCTGTTTCAGCCGTTGCTCTATCAGGTTGCGACGGCGGGCCTCTCACCGGCTGACATCGCGTCGCCGATCCGCGGGATCATCGGAAGCCAGCTCAACACCACGGTCATGCTGGCCGAAGTGTCGGGCGTCGATACCGCGCGGAAAGAGGTGATCGCCGATGGACGGCGGATCGCCTACGACTATCTGGTGCTCGCGACCGGCGCGCAGCACGCCTACTTCGGTCACGACGACTGGGCCGCATTCGCGCCGGGTCTGAAGACGATCGACGACGCCACTTTTCTGCGCCGCCGCATCCTGCTCGCCTTCGAGCGCGCCGAGAACGAAACCGATGTCGAGGAGCGGCGCCGGCTGATGACCTTCGTGGTGATCGGCGGCGGTCCGACCGGCGTCGAGATGGCCGGGGCTATCGCCGAGCTTGCAAGGCGCGCGCTTGCCGCCGATTTTCGCTCCATCGACCCGCGCGACGCCCGCATCGTCTTGGTGGAAGCCGCATCCCGCGTGCTGACCCCGTTCACTGAAAAGCTGTCCGAAACCGCTCGCCGTTCGCTGGAGCAACTCGGCGTCGAGGTGCGGCTGGGAGCAGCAGTGACCGACTGCAGTTGCGACGGCGTCCGCCTAGGCGGCGATTTTGTCCCGGCCCGCACGATCGTTTGGGCTGCCGGCGTCATGGCGTCGCCAGCGGGCCGCTGGCTTGGCGCCGAGACCGACCGCGTCGGCCGCGTGAAAGTTCGCGCTGATCTTTCGGTGCCCGGCCAACCCGACGTGTTCGTGATCGGCGACACCGCCGCGGTCGCCGCGCCCAATGGCTCGATGCTCGCTGGCGTTGCACCGGTCGCCAAGCAGCAAGGCCAGTACATCGCCCGCGCGCTGGTCGCACGCAGCAAGGGCCAGACGTTCGGGCCATTCCGCTACCGCGATTACGGATTGCTGGCCACAATCGGCCGCTCGCGGGCCGTGGCGCAGCTTGGCGGACTGCACATCTCGGGTTTCCTCGCCTGGGTGCTGTGGAGCGTCGCCCACGTCTATTTCCTGATCGGATTTCGCAACCGCTTCATCGTCGCGCTGAACTGGGCATGGAGCTACATCACGTTCCAGCGAGGCAGCCGGCTGATCACTGGACTCTACGCCCATCAACTGGACGATATGCGTCAGGCGGCGCGTATCGAACCGCGTTCGAAGGCAAGCTGAGCTTGCCCGGGGGGACGCCCGAATGGAAATGCACCAGGTCCGGTATTTTCTGGCCGTTGCCCGGACGCTGAACTTCACGCGTGCCGCTGAGGAGTGCAACGTCGCACAGCCTTCGCTGACCCGCGCCATCAAGCTGCTCGAAGGTGAGCTGGGCGGCGATCTGTTCCGCCGCGAACGGCCCCGCGCCATGCTGACGCCGCTCGGCGAGCGAATGTATCCGCTGCTGAAGCAGTGCTATGACAGCGCTCAGGCCGCGCGCGCTCTCGCCGCGATGGTCAACGATGGAGAGATCGGCGCGCTGAAGCTCGCGGTGTCCGGCAGCATTGAACTCGGACTCATCCTCAACCACGTCAACGAACTGCGGAAAAGCTTCAGCGAGATCGAGCTCAAAATCCTGCGCGGCACCGGCCCGCAGATCGTCGAGTATCTCAAGTCCGGTGAAGCCGAGCTCGCGGTCGGCACTTCTGTTGGCGAGGCATGGGATCGGCTCGACAGTTGGAAGCTGTTCGACGAAACCTTCGACATGGTGTTCAGCCGCTCGCATCGGCTTGGCAGCCAGGAAACGGTCAGCCTTGATGATCTGAAGCCAGAACGTTTCCTACTCCGCAACCATTGCGAAAAATGCAACGATTTGGCGGAAATGCTGCGGGCCAACGGTTTAAATGCCGACCACCGTCATGAGGTGTCGTCGGACAGCGATCTGCTCGCATTGCTGGAATCCAACATCGGCATCGGATTTCTGCCGCGCACCGTCAACGCTCCACAAAGTCTTGCGCGGATGATGGTGAAGGAACTCGAACTCAGCCGAGAGATCTGTCTCTATGGCGTCGCCGGCCGGCAGCGCTCTCCCGTCGCCGCGACTTTTATGAAGATGCTGCGCGCGGCGAACTGGCCCAAGCGAACAGGTTAGTCGGCCCGGGCGCGAACCTCGGCCTAAAGCGTGAAATCATCAGAGTGGCCTACTTTAGCCGTCGTCACGCGTTAGTGAGATCGCGAGCCGGCGTATTGTCGGTGCAGCCAATAATACGACCGGCAGCATCACCGCCCAAGCGACCAGCCATGACCCTAACCAGTGAATGATAACCTCCTCAAGGGTGGGCAATGGAAAACTGGCGATGCCTGCAGCGATCAGGCTCGTCAGACCGGCCTGAATCGCTCCGAACAGAAAATGGCTGTACTTGCGCGGAATGCGGAGCATTGCCACTGAAATAAGCAAAGGCCGTGCCGCGATAAGGCCAACTCAAGGAGTTGGCGCAACTCTCAAACCGACCGTGACTTGGCGAGGCCCAGCCACCGTTTTGCGTACCACAGCGCGACCGCTATGCCTGCGGATACAGCAGCCGTGACTAATGGCTCCGCCCATTGCGGTGGGAAGTGCGACGGATGTGCAAAGACGTCACCAATGAGGGTAACGACTGCGCTGATTGTTGCCTGTCGGACAACGCTGTCTGTCGTCCGGTCCATCTGGACGAGAAGCGCAACCGTGGCCAATGCACCTACGGTCCCGCAAACCGTAGCGAGAGTCATATGCTCAATGCTGAACGCTGCAAAAATGTTGCCACGGGTCATAACGAGAAGGCAGGCGAGCCACGCTCCACAAAATTTTTCGACGGCCGGACGGATAAGTCTGGCCGTACGCAAATCATCGGAAGCAAATGCACCGAGATGATGGTTTGTCATTCAACCGTCCTCATTATCCGCAGGTCTTCAACGCAAGCTTGAATGTGCAGTACTCAGCCAAAAACGGCTAGCTTTTCAGGCCGTGCAGTTATCAATTCTGGGTGACGGCCGTTTCACCGGCGCGTCCCTTCTCCGTTGGCCGCGCGATAATCAGGGAATGAGAGTGCGCGCGCCGGCACTCCGCCGCTACGCCGTAGGTACCTTATTTGAGTGCGGCTATAAGTTCATCAATCGCCATGCGCTTCCGATAATCCGGGTCGACAAAGCGCGCCACGATGCGACCGTCCCGGCCGACCACGAACGTAGCCGGGATCGGCAGCATCCAGCTGTCATTGCCTTGATACCGCGGAAGGGTGCGGCCGATCCTGATCATAAACTCCTCCATTTCGGAGCCGACCCAAATCGCCAGGTTGAGCGACATCGCATAGCCATTGTCCATGTCGGACAGGATGGGAAATTTCACGTTCGATTCCTGCCGCATCTCAGCCGCGAACTGCTGACGGTCCGGCACGATCGCCACCATCTGGGCGCCGAGCGCGTCGATCCGCGATTGTGCCTTCGCCAGCGTATTGATGCTGATGCGGCAGTACGGACACCAGTGTCCGCGGTGGAATGTGACGACCGCGGGTCCTTTCGCCAGCAGGTCCTTCAAGCCGATCAGCCTGCCCCCCTCATCGGGCAGCAGGAACGGCGGCATCTCGTCGCCAGGCTTCGGTGCGTCTTCCCCGGCGTTGTGTTCCCTTAGTCGGTTGACCAGGCGATCGACGATGGCGCTCGTGGACGGGCTGAGCCGGCGCGTGGCGTTGGCAAACGCGTCGAGCCGTTCACTCATCGAACCGTCGAGGTCGCGGGCCTGATCGAAGGCTTGGCGGAGATTTTCAACGGCGAAACCGGTGGCCATGGTGTTGCCCGAGACAGCAGGGCGCCGAGGTGAAGGCGCTGGAATTGGAGCTGATTTTACAGCCATTTCGGAACTTGGACGATAGCCGCCCTCTATGATTGCGGCGGTCGGTCTGGAAGGAGTGACGCCCCGTTCGGGGGCAACGGGGCGTCACGATGCGACGGAGGCTGGGGGAGGCGCAGCCGTCACATATGGTGGTCGTTCGGGTCCTTGCGGACATCGCCGATGAACAGCACCACCGGCTTGTCGCTCAGGTTCTTCCACCAGTGCGAGGTGCCCTGGGTTTCAGCGCGGATCTCGCCGGCCTTGTGATGGATCGGGCCCGCGCAGTTGCTGGCGTATTCGATGATCTCGCCCTCGGCGACGTAGATCAGCGCCGGACGGTCATCGTGGCTGTGCCACGGCACGATGCCGCCGGGCTGGATCACCATCTTGCGGAAGCGCAACTCGCGCCCCTTGATCTTGGCCATCTCCTTGCCGAGGTCGATCGCGCCGAGCGTCGTGTCGGTGACACCCACCGGTTTGAAATCGACCGCTTGGCGCGCGTTCGGCTTGAACATATCCGCGGGGCATTCGCCAGCCTGCGCGCTGGCTGCAAAGCCCGCAACGAAAGCGAGAGCGGCCGCCGAGCAAAGCCAGCCGCGATTGGTGTTGAACTGGGACATCCTCATCTCCTCTGTTTGGCTGTGGCTCGATCGAGCCGTTCAGTGATTGGATGATGCGGCGCGGGCCTTTGATAAGGAAATGCCGGGTCGCTCTGATCTCGATAGCATCGCGCTATTCGCGACCCGGCACCGCGCGCGCCAGCATCTAGGCCTTCACGCTCGACGTGATCGAGGCGATGACCATCGACGCCATCTTGAACTGATCGCCGCGGTTGACGATGCCGTGACGTGCCGCGATCCAGGCGAAGTCGGTGTAGACAGTCCATACCGCCCCGGCGCTGTCCTGGGTCACCAGAAGCCGCACCGGCCAGTCGAGCCCCGCGTTCGGGTTCGACGTCATGAACTGCGTGCCAAGCGGCGGGTTGCCGAACACCAGAAGCGTCGATGGATTGAGCTTGATGCCGGCGTCGGCGGCGAGCCTTGATTGATCGATCTCGTCGAAGAATTTGATGCCTTTGGTCGCGATATCTTTCTTCAAACGCTCGATCGTCTCCTGGAAACCGTAGTCGCTCTTGACGCGGACGACGCCGTCATTGGTCTTGGCCTTGGCGTAAGCTTCAGGCGTCACAGTGAGTGCTGCCGCCGCGGTGGCGCCCGACAGACGCAGGAATTTCGCTCTGGTCAACATGGAATGATCCTCCGGATCGGACTCACGCGTGATTGCGCGAGCTTGCTCATCACCATGCGCCGGGATGGCACTGGGCTGAATTACCGTTGTTCTCTCGATCCGATAGCGGACGTGCATCGACAAAGAAAAAGCCGCCGGGCGTTGATCCGGCGGCTTTTGTCGAGACCGAAATATCAGACGCGGGCGAACGCCGGCACCGGGACGCGACCGCTCCAGAACAAATGGTCGAGCGAGATCGCGCCGGGCCCGCGGGCGATGATCAGCGTCAGCAGCGAGAGCCACAGGATGTGTTCGGGCCAGCCGCCCGGCACCACGAACAGCTGGATCACCACCGTCATGCCGAACAGCCCAAGCGCGGACAACCGCGAGGCAAGCCCGACGAACAGCAGGATCGGAAAAACGTGCTCGCCGATGGTGCTGAGATAGGCCGCCAGATCCGGCGGGAGCAGCGGCACTTTGTACTCCTCGCGGAACAGATAGAACGTTTCCTCGCGGATCGAGAAGCCGTTCACCTTGGTCTGACCGGAGCGCCAGAACACGTCGGCGACCGCAATGCGGGATGCCAGCGCGATGAAACTATAGGGAATGCATTCGGCCAAGCTGCGGCCCTTTTCGAGATAGTTGCGGACGAGCATCGGTCTCTCCTGTCGGTTGATTGCCGCTGCCGCAGTTAAGTCCGTCACGCTCCGTCTTTAGAAATACCGAGTGGCGATGTGTGCCATAGCCGGCGTCTATCCGCCCTTCGGCGGCGGCGAGCCGGCGTTTGTCAAAGCTGCGCGCTATCGTTGATGTAGCCAACCGGCATTTCCCGCCGATCCACCCCCCGTGCATGTTCGCGACAACGGCGGCGCGTTTGCGCCCGCGCACACGGAAAGGATCAGGCCAATGAACATCCAGACGTCGCTTCATGCTGAACAGATGGTTCGACCGCTGGAGGGCAAGGTTTCGCTCGTCACCGGCTCGACCAGCGGCATCGGACTCGGCATCGCCCGGGCGCTGGCCGCGGTAGGCTCCGCGATCGTGCTCAACGGCTTCGGCAAGCCAGAGGATATTGCCGAGACGCAGGCCAGGCTGGTCTCCGATTTCGGCGTGAAGGTCCGCTACTCGCCCGCCGACATGTCCAAGGGCGGCCCGATCGCAGACATGATCGCGATGACGCTCGATAACTTCGGCCGCCTCGATGTGCTGGTGAACAACGCCGGCATCCAGCATGTCTCGCCGCTCGAACAATTCCCGGTCGAGAAATGGGACGCGATCCTCGCGATCAACCTGTCATCGGCGTTCCACACCACGCGCGCGGCACTTCCGCCGATGCGTAAGAACAACTTCGGCCGCATCATCAACATCGCTTCAGCGCACGGCCTGGTCGCTTCGCCGTTCAAGGCGGCCTATGTCGCGGCCAAGCACGGCATCGTCGGCCTCACCAAGGTGACCGCGCTCGAAGCCGCCGAGGCCAACATCACGTGCAACGCGATCTGTCCGGGCTACGTCTACACGCCGCTGGTCGAGGCGCAGATCGAAGGCCAGGCCAAGGCGCACGGCATCCCGCGCGAGCAGGTCATTCGCGACGTGCTGCTCGCCCAGCAGCCGAACAAGCGTTTCGCCACCGTCGAAGAGCTCGGCGCGCTTTCCGTGTTTCTCGCAAGCGACGCGGCGGCCTCCATCACCGGCACGGCTTTGCCGGTTGATGGCGGCTGGACCGCGCATTGAGGCGGCCGGGCAACCTGTTCGCGGGTGGCCTGCTGCCGAATTCATCCCAGGGAGGAAATGATGGACACAAACGTCACAAAGATCGCCGGTGCGCGACGCGCTGACAAACCAAGCAGCGAGCGCCAGATCGTGCTGGTGTTGCAGGGCGGCGGCGCGCTCGGCGCCTATCAGGCCGGCGTCTATCACGCGCTGCACGAGCACAGCATCGAGCCGGACTGGATCATTGGCACCTCGATCGGTGCAATCAACGCCAGTTTGATCGCTGGCAAT
>Ga0070690_100001889_pt1 | contig 11120 bp, 7 predicted proteins | sample KBSS33HmetaG_FD_64671 | JGI IMG/M metagenome (GOLD analysis project Ga0070690, IMG submission 64671) | Switchgrass rhizosphere microbial communities from Kellogg Biological Station, Michigan, USA - KBS S3-3H metaG | ecosystem: Host-associated > Plants > Roots > Rhizosphere ...
ATATGAAAGTTGCCATTCCCAGGCCTGACGGGCACCCTACGCGCCCGCACATTCCCGATTGGATGCACTGCCTGATTAAAGGACTAAGAAGGTTAGTGTCTTTGTCTTCGGTGATGGGTGTGTTGATCCTGTTCCCAATATATGCCGCTGCCCAAGCGCCGACCAAGAGGGTCTTGATTCTCTCTGGCTCGGATCCGAATTTTCCGGGCTTCTCGATAATAACCCAAGGCTTGCGCTCAGTTATCCGCGACGGGTCGTCATCTCGCATCGAGTTTATTTATGAACTTCAGGAGGGTCTGGTTAAATCCCCCGACTCAGAAAGTGCCGACCAGGAATTAGTCGATTATCTCAGCCGGAAGTATGAGGGCAAGAAGATCGATCTGATTCTCGCGGTGGTAGCACCCCGGTTCAGATTGCTTTTGAAGCACAACCCACGACTCTTCGCTGACATTCCCAAAGTCTTTTATGACTTCGAATTCGAGCGAGAAGCTACGATTCGGGATCTCGGCCCCAACGTCACTGGCGTGTGGGCGAAGTTGGAGCTTACTCAGACACTGGATCTTGCGCTTGCTCTCCAACCTGAGGCACGGAGAGTCGTGGTGGTGACAGGCAACTCCGATCAGGACAGGTTGCGCAGGGAAAATGCCCAGAAAACTTTTCAAAAATACGAAAGCCGAGCAGAGTTTACCTACCTCACTAACTTGACTCTGGACGAACTAAAGGGTCAGTTGGCGGCCCTGCCGAAAAACTGCATCGTGATCTTTTTGTCATTCGGCACCGATCGAGCGGGCAACACGTATTCCTTGCCGGAGGCGCTTTCTTTGATTGCTCCCACTTCTGGCGCGCCCATATATGGAAATTCGGACACGTTGATGGGGGCCGGTATCGTAGGTGGAAGCTTGATCAATTTTGAAGCGATAGGTAAACAAGTTGGTAACGTTGGTCTGCGTGTCCTGGCCGGCGAAAATCCTAAAGACATCCCATCGTCAACTGTGCCAACCGTAACAACGTTTGATTGGCGGGAACTCCACCGTTGGGGCATCGCCGAAAGCACACTCCCCGCCGGCAGTGTCGTTCGTTACAAAGAGTTTTCGGTGTGGCAGCTTTACAAGTGGCGCATCATTGGAGCGATTGCGCTGATAGTGCTCCAGGCGCTTGGCATTGTCTGGTTGCTGCTTACGCAAGCCAAACGTAGACAAGCCGAAAAGAGAAGCGCTCGCTATGCTTTGCTTGCAGAAGCAGAGCATCATCATCTGGATGAGATCGTTGCTAATGTCCCGGGCATCGTCTGGGAGTCCCGACTGGAAGACGGCGTACCCAAGACTACTTTCGTGAGTCCTTACCTAGGGAAGATGTTGGGCTATACGGTTGGCGAGTGGCTTTCTCAGCCAGGCCTTTGGCGCTCGATCGTAGTTGACGAAGATCGTGAACAGGTGGAGACAACTCTCGCACACGTGCTGGAAACGGGTGCAGAGGGAACGCTGCAAGCTCGTTTCCTGACCAAAGATGGACGCGTAATCTGGGTTGAGTCACACTTGACGGCAATCTGTGATGAGCACGGTAAGTCGGTGGGCCTGCGGGGCGTCACGATGGACATCAGCGATCGCCGGCAAGCTGAAGCCGCCTTGCATGAAAACCAGGCCCAGCTAGCCGCAATCATAGGCTCGGCGATGGATGCCATCATCTCGATTGATGAGCGGCAACGCATTGTGCTCTTCAATGAAGCCGCCGAAATAATGTTCGGCTGTTCTGCAAACGAAGCGCTGGGTCAGCCATTCAACAATTTCATTCCCAAGCCCTTCAGAGATGCCCGCCCGGATCACTATTCCTTCTCGCGTGCGGAAGGCGCTGGCTTTCACACTGGTTCGTTTGCCTTCCTCACAGGACGCCGGGGGTCCGGCGAGGATTTTCCGGTTGACGCTTCAATCTCTGAAGTCGAACTCAACGAGGCCCGGTTCTACACCATCATTCTTCGCGACACCACTGACCGCTTGCGAGCGCAGAAGGACTTGCGTGAACGGAGTCAGGAACTCGGCGAGGCACAACGCATTGCCAAGGTCGGGAGTTGGGAGTGGGATCCTGCTAATGATGTCGTTACGTGGTCGGAAGAGATGTTCCATATTATGGGCCGCGATCCTGCACGACCGGCTGCAAGTTACGCTGAACATCCGTCTCTTTACACCTCTGCGAGCTGGCGGCACTTGAAAGCGGCGGTGGAAAAAGCTCTCCAGGACGGAACACCGTACGAGCTCGAGCTGGAGATGGTTCATGCAGATGGCAGGGTTATCTGGACAAATGCACGCGGTGAGGTGCTGCGCGATGCAACGGGAAGGATCATCAAGCTGCGCGGGACGCTCCAGGACATTGCAGAACGCAAACGGGCAGAGGCGGCCCTGCAGCAGGCCATGGCAGAAGTGAGCAAGCTGAAGAGCGAACTCGAAGCAGAAAACATCTACCTGCGGGAAGAGATAAAACTCGCTCACAACTTCGACGAAATAGTGGGAAGAAGCGACGCTACCAAATACGTTCTTTTCAAGATCGAGCAGGTGGCCCCGACCGCCAGCACTGTGTTGATTACTGGAGAAACCGGCACTGGAAAGGAACTTGTCGCGCGTGCCATTCACAGCTCAAGCTCGCGGAAGGACCGGCCACTCGTGAGAGTAAACTGCGCGGCGCTGACGCCGACGCTGGTCGAAAGCGAATTGTTCGGGCATGAGAAGGGAGCATTTACCGGTGCCACCGCGCGCAAGATTGGACGCTTCGAACTCGCCAATGGCGCCACCATTTTTCTCGACGAGATTGGCGAACTGCCTTTGGAACTTCAATCGAAGCTGTTGCGAGTGATTCAGGAAGGCGAGTTTGAGCGACTTGGAAGTTCCCGGACGATTAAGGCGGATGCGCGGATCATTGCCGCCACAAACCGCAACTTGAAAACTGCGGTCGAGCAGGGACTCTTCCGCGAAGACCTTTGGTACCGGCTGAATGTCTTTCCGATTACGGTCCCACCGCTGAGAGAAAGGAAAGAAGATATCCCAGGCCTGGTTGAGCACTTCGTTAGAATATTTTCACAAAAGGTCGGCAAACGGATCTCTTCAATCTCTCCAGCTATTTTAAAGGTCATGCAGGAGCACCACTGGCCGGGGAATGTCCGGGAACTGGCGAATGTAATCGAGCGCGCCGTAATCAATACTCAAGGCCCGGTCCTGCGCCTTGTCGATCACTTTGAGAAACCTAGTGTTCAGGACCGGTCACAGGTAAACAAGACGCTTGAGGAAATGGAAAAGGAATACATTCTTCGGATCCTGGATAGCACCGGCTGGAGAATCGAGGGGCGACGAGGAGCGGCCAAAATACTGGGTCTCAATCCCAGCACTCTTCGCACTCGCATGACCAAGCTGGGAATACAAAAGGTCGATCAAGGCCAGAGCGCAACCTCCGCCGTATAAGTTCCAACGCCGACCCTCCGCCTTAACTCTTCCGTAACGCCCTTCCCTGTGGCATGACGCTGAATCCTCGAAATGCAACGGAAAATCTACTGGTCTCGTTTCTCATCAGCCACCTCACCTTTGGCGCTGCAACTGCCTCAAACAAAGCCCTTATCCTAACTCTCCAATCTGCGGTGTTTCAGTGTGCACACTGTTTGCACTACCTTTAAGTCACCAAGCAGGTCCTTCATTAATTCCATTACTTTTAAGCGGGTGGTTCCAGAGCAATCCCCCAGTTGCGTTGGCTAACAATGATCATGACTACGACAAGAATCACGGTTTCTTCGGCGAATCGGAGCGAACTCTTTCAAACGATTGTGACGCTCCTTGTGCCTGTCAGAAATGAGAAAGGATGTGTTAGTTCCCGTTTCTATTTGGACTCTGCTGACAGCAATTCGGCAATCCTGGTAGAGGAGTGGGAGACGGAGGACGACTGGAGCACGCATTTGCGATCGCGGGATTGCGCGGTCCTGCTCGGAGCCGTAGGCGTCCTCTGCAGGCCCTCGGGCGTTGAGTTTAAGTTGCTTTCCTGTGTTGCAGGTATTGAGGCGATAACGGCGGCGCGCGCAGCGCAGACGGTGGAGATCTAGATTGAACTATTAGTTAGGAGAGAAATGCCCTCCCCCAACGATAATCTGATTGCCCCTCGACCCCTCCGCCTTAGGAGGCAAATGTGTAGGGTGCCTCGGCGAAAGCTGGCGCTGAACCGCAAGACTTCGGCCCAGGTAAAGTCCTCGAATTCCCAAACTGATCAACTCGCGCGAGACCAGCGCTACTTTGAATCCAGCCCCAGGCTGGCTGAAAAGTTCGTCAAGCAAAGTGATGTACGGGAGACATTCCTCCGGGCGATCGTAGAAGCGTGCGCCGCTAGCGTCGCAGTTCTCGATCAGTCAGGGAACATGCTTTACGCAAGCAAGCCCTGGCGCTTTTCGATGGAAGAGGATTGTCAGACAGGCGGCTCGTTGGATCTAAACTACTTGGAGAGGTGGGACAGAGCGAACTCCGGGTCCGACAAGGGATCTGCCCTCGCTGAAGATATTAAGGACATCCTTACCGGCAGGGTCACGGAATTTCACAACGAGTACTGGTGCCCTACGCCCACCGGATCGAGGTTCTTCGTCATCCATGCAACCCGTCTTGAGTTGCCTGGTTCGATTGGTGACTTCCGCGTATTGGTCAACAGCGAGGACACAACAAGAACTCGAGAAGCAGAAAAAGCAGTACGGGACCTCGGTGGCCGGCTAATAACTGCCCAGGAGGAAGAGCGAAGTCGCGTCGCTCGAGAACTTCACGATGATCTGAATCAGAGAATGGCTTTGCTGTCGATCGAACTGGAGCAACTAGCCCAGAGAACTCCGTCGGACCAAGCCAACACTCGTCAGTCCATCCAGAATGTGTGGGCCAGAGCTCAGGAGATTTCTTCTGAGATCCAACGCGTCTCTTATCAACTTCACCCTTCAAAGTTGGATCACCTGGGCCTGCTAGCTGCTGTCAAGAGCGTTTGTAACGAACTCGGCACGTACCATCAGATTAAGATCGGATTTCGGGAGACGGGAAATCACGAGGTGCTGCCAAAAGAAGTGACGCTTTGCCTGTTTAGGATCGTCCAGGAATCGCTGCGGAATGTAATCAAGCATAGCGGAGCGCATGAGGCAACCGTTACGCTCGCCGGCTCGGAAAATGGAGTGCACTTAACTATTTCCGACACCGGTCGTGGCTTTGACGCCGGGTCGAATGTAGCGAAGGGTGGGCTGGGCTTGATTAGCATGAGAGAGCGCCTTCGCCTTGTTGGCGGAGAGATTTCAATCCATTCGACTACCTGCGGGACAAGAATCGACGTGTCAGTTCCAATCGGCGCTGCAAAACCCAGATCAGAAGCGGCACTGATGCTGGAACCAATCAGTGAGGTCACGGATCGCGTTCAGTGAACGCGTTAATAAGGACGAGGATCTTACGAAAGCGGAGAGGACATCATGAAACGACCACGAATCATTCTGGCAGACGATCACAACATTCTAGTTGATACCTTCAAGGCTTTTCTTGAACCCCACTTTGACGTGGTCGCGACGTTTGCCGATGGACAGCGCCTCGTCCAGGATGCGCCAGCCTTGGCGCCCGACGTGATTGTCCTCGACGTTGGCATGCCGATCATGAATGGTTTGATCGCCGGGCAGAGGCTAAAACAGGTATTGCCTCGGGTGAAACTTGTCTACCTTACAATGAATCAAGATCCGGACGTCGCCGCCGAGGCGTTTCGGCTGGGCGCGTCGGGATATCTGCTCAAGAGTTCGGCCGCATCAGAACTGGTTCATGCGATCAATGAAGTCATGCTCGCCCGGTCTTACATCACTCCTCTAATGACCAAGGGGATGGTGGGATCCTTTATTCAAAACCTGAAGCGGCGGAAGGCTCCCCACGACCTAACACTGCGTCAAAGAGAGGTCCTCCAGCTCTTAGCTGAAGGGCGCTCTATGAAAGAGGTGGCCTACCGCCTAAATGTCACGCCGCGTACGGTTGCCTTCCACAAGTACACCATGATGGATCAGTTGGAGCTCAAGAGCAGCGCTGAGTTAATCCAGTACGCGATGAAGACCGCGCTCGTGGCCGCCTAGGTGTTCGGTCAGGCGGGCAAACAGCCCGTCAGACCTTGGTTTCGAGGGTATCCACGGTCTTTCAATTGAGTTCCAGACCTACCCGTTTGCCTTTCATAACCCGACACCTGTAGTCGGAAAGCCTGTCACTTTTACCAGTATTCTTGCGAGCACACTTCACCTAGGATGCCTGCGCAACGACGTAACGGGAAACCAATGCGGATTCTGCCGACTGTGGGGTATGCGGCTGTCTCATTGGCGAGGCACCATGGGGAGGCAACGTGGCGCGCGCTCGCATTTTATTGGCAGATGACCATAAAGAGATTCGTGAACGTGCAGTTCGCCTGCTTGAGCCGGAATTCGAGGTTGTGGGAACGGTGGGGGACGGCAATGCGCTCGTCCGGGCTTTCGCGCAACTGAAGCCGGATGTTTGTGTCATCGACATTTCGATGCCTCACATGAGCGGAATCGACGCCGCTATTAAGCTGAGGGAGAACGGTTCTCTGGCCAAAATTGTCTTCTTGACGGTCAATGAGGACTCCGATTTCGTTCGCGCCGCACTTAGAACGGGAGCGCTAGGCTACGTCGTGAAGTCGCGAATGGCGAGCGACCTGTGCGCGGCGATCAATGGAGCAATTATTGGTAACCTGTTTGTCTCCCCTTCCTGCGTTTTTAGTATTGATCCCGACCCACGCGACCTCATTCCCTAGTCAGCTGTTGATCGTTTTATCTCTGTATTAGCTGGCTGGCGCTAACGCGCGCACGTTCACTTACGGTCACTCGCGGATGCGCGCGGCAAGCCGCAGCAACTCAATAAATCGTGGCCCTACTTCCTGCAGGTTATGCCGCGACTTCAGAAACTCTCGAGCCCGCTCTGCCCTGCGAGTTCGGCCGACTTCGTCCATCAATAATTCGCGCAACAGATTAGTAAGCCTATCCATGTCGCCATCGGCAGCGACCCCCGCACGCTCCTGCGCAAACATCCCGCCGGGATCAACCCGCAGCGAAGCGAGCGCCAAGCCGTTAGCTGCCGCTTCGATGAAAGTGTTTGGCAGTCCTTCATAGTCGGAAGTATTCACAAGTACGGCCCGCCGCCAATAAATCGATACAAGTTGTTTTGGATCGAGTCCCGGATAAAACTCAACATTCGACAGACTGTTGGCTTGCGCTTCGAGCTCGCGTGCAAAGTCAGGCTCTGTTTCTGTCGGCAGCGCAACCAGAGTGAACTGAAACTGCGGCAGTCGTCGCGCCAACTCCAGGAAATGGTGAGGCCCTTTTAGCCGCCGCGCACGTCCAACCCACAGCGCACCTGAGCGCGCAATTCCTTCCGATTCGTTCGTACTCTCTGAAAACTCAAACACATTCGGCATCTCAATCGCCGAACGTCCGAATATCCGGGCAACGTTCGCCAGCTGCTCCGCATGCTGCACAGTGACCACATCAGCGCGACGTAGTCCCCAACGGAATGAGCGCTCGGTAAGGCCTCCGCCACGACTCCAGGGCGGCACTACTTCGCTGTCGCTCGCCATCATATAAACGAACCCTGCGTTAGCCCGCCGCGCAGCACGCGCCGTCAGCGCAGTCTCGACGCCCGAACATTGCTGAACGTAGACGTCGGCATTCACTTGGACTGCCTTATCGAATAGGTTGCGCGTGGACACGACCTTGCGCCGCACGCCGGCCAGTCCCGATCCCTTATCAGGCTGCTCAACCTTGTGCAGCGTCACACCGTGAATAACCTCCACGGGCGGCTGCCCCGAATCCTCGACCAAAAGATGAACATCGCAAGTTGTGGTCTTCGAGAGATACTCAGCCAGGATTCGGATCTGCGTTTCAGTGCCACCGAGCTTTGCGCCCGAGCCACCCACGAATGCGCCACGCGCCTGCAGGCTGACGAAACAGACGCGCACGGGGACAAGTGATGATGAACGATTTGATTCAGTGGCCATTGTATCGACGAAAGCCAAGCACCGTGACAAACTGCCTGCTCGCTAGATGTTCATTCGTTGAGTATGCAGCGGCGTTGCTCTAAAAGTCCGCGCTGTCCCCGCTACGGCTGTGCCGCCGGATGTGAAGCGCGGCTTGCCGCGCCGACAACAGCTAGATTGTCCGGGGCTCTGCGCCTGGTTCGGGCTTGGCCCTTGGGATCTATTGGGCCAGAAGGCCGCACGCAAGGGCATAGCCCCAAGATATAAAAGGCACGTCTACGGCGGGGCAGAGCCCCCGTCTCACATCCGACGGCAAAGCCGAACCTAACATGGCTTACTGTCGAGGCAATGCAGTACACAGTTTTCTGTTACGTTCTTTATGTTGTTTATGATTCCAGCCGTGGAAGCGAGCGGGCACCAGTGAAAGGGATTGACAGGTGAAACGGCTTTCATACTTCGCAAAGATTGACGCCGATGACCAGTCAATCTGGAAACGACTAAAACGCAATGTGTCCATCAGCGCGCTCGGTTCAGCAGTATTCGTCGCGATCAGGTTAGCACAGACAGTTCTATTAACTCGTTTTCTGGAAATAGATGACTATGGCCGCGTCCTGATCGTTCTAAATCTTTTTGTCTTTCTTAATTCCTTCTTCGGGTTGCGAGTTAGTGACTTGATGTATCGCTTTTTTCCTCCGTTAAAGCACGAGGGAGACGAGCGCGGCCTTCGGTACCTGTTGTTGTTCTGTTTGGGAAGTTGTCTCGCTTCTGGGTTGTTAATCTATGGAGTTGTGCTAGTCATTTCGTCGTGGCTGGCCGGCCATCTATATTCGCACGCCTCGCTCTCAACTCTTTTCAACATCTACGGCTGCACTTTACTTGTTTCCGCGTTCAGCGGAGTGTATGAGCCAATACTTAGAATTTTCGACCGCTTCTCAGCAGTCGTCGTACCGCAAATACTTGGCAGTGCTTTAACTCTCCTCGCACTCTCGATCTACTTCGCGACAAAACCGGCGGCATATGATCTCAGGGTGGTCATAACGGCATTAGCCGTTGGCCTTTTGGTGCAGGTCATTCCCCCATTCGTGAAGGCTTTGCTCCTTGTGCGACCGCTTCTCGTTCCCGTGAAGGTCAGTAGCATTGTTCCAGAACAGACAAAATACCGGGGCGAGTTCTTTCGATGTCTGTTCAATAGCAACCTCTCCGGCTATCTGAAGTTTGCGATCGATCCCGGCGACATTTTCCTATTGGGTGTCTTTTCCTCACCCACGCAAGTCGCTTTATACGGACTGGCCCAAAGACTGGTTGCTCCCCTCACCTTCCTACAGACCACGATACAAACTGCAGTTGTGCCCGAAATAACGACCCTTGTCGCCAAGCTTCATCTGCAACAGCTCCAGCGCCTGGTGGCGCGCTACGTCAAGTCGGCCCTCGCAGTTGGTGGACTCTTGTTGCTCGGTACACTCTTGCTTGGGCGACTGCTACTGCTGCATTTCTTCAGCGCGAATTACGCATCAGCGTTGCCGGTTTTCTACTGTCTGGTGATTGCCGCATGGCTGTTACTCGTCCTGCTGGTTTTCCGCCCTCTGGCGGTGAGTCTAGACTTATTGAAGTGGCACAATCTCGCGCTGTTCATTAGCGCCGTTGTGGTAGCTGGTTTGATCATCGCAGGAAAGCTAAATGCGTTAACCATGGCCTATGTTCAATTGGCTGAAGCAGCAATTCTCCGGCTCGCGTTTAGCATTTTGGTGTGGAAGAGATTGCGAGAAAGAAAACCCGCTGCTGTCTCGCTTTCAGGTTGAGCCAAATGCTGATTCATCACTTTTACCCTCGCACGCAAAACATCGGCGATCACTTCGTGCAGCGCGGCATTAGCGCGATGATCCGCCGCCTCGTTCCCGATGCGACCTTTCAACTCTTCGACGTGAATAGTCGCGGCCGGGACAAATCCGCTTACGGCCTTACCCAATCAGCCATCGAACGAGCAAATGATGAGGCAGACCTGGTCATCGTCGGCGGTTCAAATTTGTACGAAGGTGGTTTCGGTTGGCCGTGGGGTGTGCATCTCGATCCTGCTGCGCTCACACAACTACCCGTGCCGCTGTTTCTGCTTGGCATTGGCACCGGTTCAAGATTCGCATCGGCGCTTCATAAGCCATCCACTCGCGCAAAGCGCGAAATCACCTTGCTCAATGAGCTTGCCACTCTATCTGGCGCACGCGATGTAGCTACTCTTGATTGGCTCAAAGAGTTAGGCGTGACGAAGGCAAAGCTGATGGGGGATCCGGCTACATTTGTTTTTAATCGCCCTCTGCAGGACAAAAACTCGGGCCACGTTCTTGTAGTCATGGCTCCGAGTCGTATCGCCAGTAGCAAACGGCAACCATGGAAAGCGCACACTCGAGGTGGCGCAGTGTTTCGAGCGTTGGCCGGAATTACCCGGCAGCTGCTCCAGCACGGTCAGAAAGTCATCGTTGTGTGTAACGACCCGAACGATCTGCCACTCGCTCAGCAGTTCTTTGCTGGTTGGTTACCTAATGGTGTTATTTGTCCGCAGGCTCCCGAAGAATATTTTCAACTTCTTTCAGAATCGCGCGCCGTCATCTCCGGTCGTCTACATACCGCCGTTGTAGCCTTTTCGCTGGGCATCCCTTTCCTGCTAATCGATGTCGACGGACGCACCAATGGGTTTGTGAAAACTTATCAGCTTGAGCGGTGGGCAGTGAACGCTTCAGATCCCGGCATCGCTGAGCGGCTCAGCGATCAAGCATCAAGATTGTTACGAGGCGATGAGTACGCGAATTGGCAATCTCTCATCGAAAGAAGGAACCAGATGGAGAGTGTGGCCATAAGTCTTCTTCACGAAGCCTTAGATTCGATCCAGAAAAAGGCCCGGCACGTCTGATTGCCCTTGCCAGAAACAGGTACAAATTGTAATTACATGACATGTAGTTTGAGTTCTTAATAGCATTCCGATTAAGGCAACAAATGAGTGAAGTAATTCAGAGCGCGGTTTGTGACTTTTCTCGTAGAGAGATGAACCTGGAACCGTTTCCTCACGTGCTCAGTCAGCAATTCATCGATTCAGATCGCTACTTAAGCATCTGCGAAACGTTTCC
>Ga0070690_100001892_pt1 | contig 11115 bp, 10 predicted proteins | sample KBSS33HmetaG_FD_64671 | JGI IMG/M metagenome (GOLD analysis project Ga0070690, IMG submission 64671) | Switchgrass rhizosphere microbial communities from Kellogg Biological Station, Michigan, USA - KBS S3-3H metaG | ecosystem: Host-associated > Plants > Roots > Rhizosphere ...
CGATCGAGGCGGAGATCCTCGTCGCGGAAGCACCGCACGATCTGGAAGTAGCGCTCGTAGCCGCCGACCATCAGGAGCTGCTTGAAGATCTGCGGCGACTCGGCGAGCGCGTAGAAGCTGCCGGGGTTGAGCCGCGACGGCACGAGGAAGTTGCGCGCGCCGCCCGGGGTGTACTTCACCATGAACGGCGTCTCGATCTCGAGGAAGCCGTTCTGCGCGAGATAGTCGCGCGTGGTCCGCGTGATCTTCGAGCGCATCATGAGGTTCTTCTGCATCCGCGGCCGGCGCAGGTCGAGGTAGCGGTACTTGAGCCGCAGCTGGTCGTTGGTGTCGACGTCGTCCTCGATCGCGAACGGCGGCGTCTCGGCCTTCGAGAACACCTCGATCTCGTCGATCCAGACCTCGATCTCGCCGGTCGGGATCTTCTCGTTGGTCATCCTCTTCATCTTGCGCTCCTCGCCCGGCTCGGCCTTGGCGAGTTGCTCGCCGCGCAGCCGGACCTCGCCGGTGATGCCGATGCACCACTCCGCGCGCAGCGTGTCCGCGATGGCGTGGACCGCCGGCAGGCGGGTCTTGTCGGCCACGATCTGGGTGACGCCTTCCCGGTCGCGGAGATCGACGAAGATCCGCTCGCCGTGGTCGCGATAAGACTGAACCCAGCCGGTCAGCACGACCTGCTTCCCTGCGTCCGTGGCGCGCAGCGCGCCGCAGCTATGAGTCCGTGTGTGTGTCGCCAGAAACGCGCTCATGGACGGGCAAGATAGCGTATGGGCGTCCCCCCCGGTGCGATCCCGCCAACCATCTGGTTTTCTCAAGAATTGCGATCGGATCCGATCCCTCCCGTGGTGGGAAATTTGATCCACACGGAAGCGGCGCGTTAGCATTTTTCTCGGTGGCGGGAAGGGGGAGGTTCGACGGACCGGTGGACCGGTCCGAATGGCCGACGTGCGCGTTCATGCTCGGGAAGCTCTCAACTTGGCTATGTGCTTCAATAAGAGGAGTTTGCGTTGAGTGATGCTTTGCCTGCCACCCCTGCGCCGTACGTCGAGCCCTGCTGCGGCCCGTCGCTCCCTAGCGAGGCTGACGGCATGATTCACACGGCCGGGCTGGCGGAAGCGCTTCGCCGCGGCAAGCCGACCGCGCCGGCCGTCTCGAGCGAGGTCACCGTCGCGCAGGACAGCCTCGAGCGCCGGATCCGTGCCCACCTCGCGCGCGGTCGCGTGCAGGTCACGCTCACCGACAACCGGTACACGATGATCTCGGTACGGCGGATCGCCCCCAAGGACCGGCCGCGCTCGCCGCGGGCGCGCAACGAGCGCCGCTACGAGGTTCGCCTCCACCACATGTTCGCCGACGCCGACCCGGTGATCACGCGCGCGCTCGCGCACTACATCGCCGACAACGACGCTGAGGCCTCGCGCATCCTCGGCGACTTCATCGACGCCAACGCCGACCACGTGCGCGGCCGGGCGCGCCGCGCGCCGACCCAGCTGATCTTCACGGCGGGCGAGCACCACGACCTCCGCACGATCTTCGATGAGCTCAACGCGCGGTACTTCGATAACCGGATCGACGCGGCGATCACGTGGGGGGCGCGCTCGGGGCGCCCGCGCCGCCGCAACTCGATCAAGATGGGCAGCTACTCCGTGGAGGATCGCCTGATCCGGATCCACCGCTCGCTCGACCGTGCGTTCGTGCCCAGGTTCTTCGTCGCGTGGATCGTCTTTCACGAGATGCTGCACCAGGTCCACGACATCCGCGTCAAGAACGGCCGGCGCGAGTTCCACTCCAAGGAGTTCCTCGCCGATGAAGCCGCCTTCGAGCTCTACGACCAGGCCAAGATCTGGGAGCGCTGCCACCTCGACGCGCTGCTCACGTACTAGGGGGGCAACGTCGCACGTTCGGCGACTCTTACGCACACTCATACGCACTAGCGAGCTGGCTGTTTATCCGTTACGAGTGGATTCTTCCTGTGTTGATGGATTAACGCCGCGCGTCGTCGTAAGTTCTCGAAGAGTCATCGACATTTCACGATCAAACCCCAGAACGCCTCCCGTATGCTGGGAAGGCGGAGGACGAATGGCTAATCCCGTAATCCTGGTAGAACGTCGACGCACATTGCGTGTGCCGGTTCGAGGGGTCGCCGTGCTCTACGCGAGCGGCGGACCGCTGCACGGCATGATCGAGAATCTCTCCCAGGGGGGGGCGCTGGTCAGTGTCGCCAGCCGCCCCAACGAGCAAGCGCTCGACATGGAGATCCGGCTCGCCGAAGGCGGTGGCTGGGTCGAGGCGCAGATTTTGCGGGTCGAACCACATGGGCGACAGTGGCGGATCGCGGTCACATTCCTCCGGGCCGACGCATCGTTGCGCGAGGCGATCGAAGCCGCGATCGAGGCCGCGCGGGGGGCCGCGCTCCGGAGGCCGATCCTCGTGATCGACGAGAACTCGGATCGCAAGCGCGACCTGATCGCCCGCCTCGCGAACCGCGGGATGACCCCGCTCGCGCCCAAGACCCCCCTCGAGGCGATCGATCTACTGACGCGATCGCAGCTCCACGTCGGGGTGTGCCTGCTCGCTCCCGGGTTCGGGGTGCCATCGACCGACCTCCGCGCGGTCTTGAGCGATAACTTTCCGTGGGTCTCCGTCGCGGAGATCACCGATGACCTCGACGCGACCACCCACCACGCGATCAACACCTGGTACGCGACCCCGATCGCCCGCATCGCCGAAGCCGTCGCCTGACGCCGGTGGATCGGCAGACGCCGGTGGACCGGCTGCGATAGGCGGTCATGGGGCGTCCACGGTGTCCAGATGATCAGGGCGTTTCGGGGTCGCCCGGCCGGCTCGCCACCCTCGCCGCGAGTGGTACTCCCGTGCTCAGGTGCTCGGCGAGGCCCACGGCGTCCCCGATCTCGAGCCCCGCGTACCAGACGCCGTCGGGATAGATCACGGCGTTGGGGCCGTCGAAGCACGGCCCGAGACATCCACAAGGCGTGACGAGCACATCGCTCACCCGGCGCGCGAGCAGCTCGCGCGCTACCCCTGCGACCAGGGCACTTCCCCCGCGCGGCCCGCAGGCCGGCTTGCCCGCCGATCGGTCGTTCGTGCAGACAAACAGGTGGCGGCCGGACACGGACCGACCATGTTGGTTCCGCTGCGACGTGTCAACGGCCCGCGCCGGCGTCCGCGCGGTAGCCCAACCGAGATTTCGCGTCGCCGGTCGTTTTCGCCCGCTGGCGCTTGAGCGTTGGGTGGGAGCGGCTAACATCGCGTTCATGTCCGCTGGGGAGTGCGCGGCGTGATAGCGCGATGACGCCACAACATCACATCATCAAGGAGACGTCGGAGACGTTGTCTCGGCTTCTCCAGGACGAGTTCAAGCGCAACGGCTACAAGCGCGTCCACATCGTCGAGCAAGCCCCGAAGCCGGACGCGATCGAGGGCAAGCTCCCCGCGGTCTCGGTCTACCTCTACCAGATGTCGATCGATCCGGAAGGCTACGATTCCACGCCCCACTCCGAGCTCGTCGAGGTTCCGCAGGACGACGGCTCGATCAAGGAGTTCTTTCGCCGCCGCCGGCTGTGGGTCCGGCTCGACTACCTCCTGTCGGCGTGGGCGCAGACGCCGGAGGACGAGCAGCTGCTCCTGGGCCTGATCATCCGGACCGTCATGGAGAACCCCGAGCTCACCCGCGACCGGCTCAAGGGCCAGTCGTTCGAGGACGACTTCAAGCTCAATATCCTCATGTCGGCGCGGCTCGATGAAGGCACGCTCGCGCGGTTCTGGGGCAGCTTGAACCAGCCGGTCCGGCCGGCGGTCCAGGCCTGGACGGCTATCCCGATCCTCCCCGAGAAGCTCGAAGAGTTCAAACGCGTCCAGACGCGCCAGCTCGAATACAAATCGATCACCGATCCGCGCGTCAGCGAGACGGGCCCGAGCGGCAACCCGTTCATGGCCGCGCGCCGGCTCGATCTGGGAGGCGGAACGCCTGGCAAGAAGTGACCAAGGTTTGTACCGCGGCGTGCATGGGGCACGTGCGGTAATCCGATAGACGGGCGAAGACCACCGTTATCGGCAACGACAAGGAGAACAAGCGAATGGCAACCAGTTACCTGTCCCCTGGCGTATATGTGGAAGAGGTCGATCGCGGCTCCAAGCCGATCGAAGCCGTCGGTACCAACACCGTCGGGTTCCTCGGGGAGTCGGCGAAGGGCCCGCTGAACGAGTCCGTGCTCATCACGAACTGGTCGCAGTTCGTGAAGACGTTCGGCGACTTCAAGGACTGCAGCGAACACCTCGCGCACGCGGTCTACGGCTTCTTCAACAATGGTGGCTCCCGGTGCTTCGTCATCAACGTCGGCGCACCCGAGGGAGCAAAGGTGGAGACCAAGCCCGCGGCGGCTGGCGACAAGAAGGACGACAAGGCCCCGGCGGCCGTGCACGTCGGCGGCGGTGGCCGTGACGGCCTGTACATCGGCCGCGACGGCGGTCCGGGCGCGCGCACCGGCCTCAAGTGCATGGACGAGATCGACGAGATCGCGATCATCGCGGCACCCGGCCAGATCTCGCCGGCGGTGCAGGATGCGTTGCTCTCGCACGCCGAGACCCGCAAGGACAGGTTCGCGATCCTGGATTCGCCCGAGACCATCTCCGGCGGTGTGGACAAGCTCCCCAAGCCGCGCGACTCGAAGTACGGCGCGTACTACTTCCCCTGGATCCAGGTCTACGACCCGGACAAGGGCAACATCTTCGTTCCGCCGTCGGGTCACATCGCGGGGGTCTACTCGCGGACCGACAGCGAGCGCGGTGTTCACAAGGCGCCCGCGAACGAGATCGTGCGCGGCGCGCTCGGCCTCAAGTACAACGTCAGCAGAGGTGAGCAGGACCTGCTCAACCCCAAGGGAATCAACGCCATCCGCTTCATGAACGGCGGCATCCGCATCTGGGGTGCGCGCACGTTGTCGAGCGATCCGTCGTGGCGCTACATCAACGTGCGCCGCCTGTTCATCATGGTCGAGTCGAGCATCGAGCGCGCCACCCAGTGGGTGGTGTTCGAGCCCAACGACCATCGCCTCTGGAAGCGCGTGCAGCGCACGATCGCCTCGTTCCTCACCCTGCTGTGGCGCAACGGCGCCCTGATGGGGACCTCTCCGGAGCAGGCGTTCTACGTCAAGTGCGACGATGAGACCAACCCACCCGAGGTGATCGACGCCGGCCAGCTGGTCGTCGAGATTGGCCTGGCGCCGGTCAAGCCCGCGGAATTCGTCATCTTCCGGATCGGCCAGATGGCCTCCGGTGGTGGCGTCGAAGAATAAGGTTCATTCTGAAGGGGGAGGGGGAAGAAGGCACCTGGCCTCGTCGTAAGAGGCAGTCGAACGTGGGGCCCCATCGCAATGACGTGATGGGGTGACCCGACGGCTCAAGGAACCGGAGCAAGGGCAAAGGAACCAGAAACGCCAGGGAGAACTTCGGTAACCACAAGGATTGGGGCAGGGCGGTGCAGGGGTACCGGCGTTGTGGTCACCGACGTTTTCCGTGTCGGGCCGTTTTTTACGACCGAACACGAAATGGAGAACTCGTCACATGGCATTTGATCCCAAGCGCAGCGCAACATCCGGTCGGTTCGTCCTCGAGGTCGACGGCACCCGGGTCGCATACCTGAAGAAGTTCAGTGGCCTTGCGTACGAGGCCGACATCGGTACGCACGACCACGGTCCACTGAACATGCAAACCAAGCATATGACGAACTACAAGTACACCCCCGGCAAGGCCACGATCGGCCTCGCGATGGGCAAGGGGATGTACACGTGGATCCAGCAGTCGTTCGATCGGCAATACGCTACGAAGAGCGGCTCGTTCACGGCGGCGGACTTCAACTACAAGGCGACGCACCGCGTAGACTTCATGAACGCGCTGATCACTGAAGTCACGATTCCCAAGCTCGATGGTTCGAGCAAGGAGCCGGGCTATATCGATGTGTCCTTCGAGGCCGAGGACTGCCGGCACTCGCCCTCCAATGGTGAGGACATCAAGGGCGATTATGGCGTGAAGGAGAAGGCGTGGCTTCCGTCGATGTTCTCGTTCGATCTCGCTGGCCTGACGGACGCATGCAAGCGTGTCGCCACGATCGACTCGTTCACCTGGAAGCAGTCGGTGGTCGCCGACCAGATCGGCAGCCATCGCATCTTCACCAAGCACCCGGCAAAGGTGACGGTGCCCGACATCAAGCTGGCGATCTCGAGCGCGGACCACGGTCCGTGGGCCGACTGGGCCAAGTCGTGGTTCATCGACGGCAAGAGCCTCGCGGCTGACCACAAGGACGGCACGATCCACTTCCTCGGACCCGACATGAAGGAGATCGGCCACATCGAGCTCAAGCAGTGCGGCTTGAAGAAGTTCTCCGATGAGGACCACGAGGCGAACTCCGAGAAGATCAAGCGCTTCACCGTGGAGCTCTACGTCGAAGAGATGAAATTCGTCATGGATTATACCGACAAGTAATCGCCGCTGATCTGCGTTCGTTGGTAAGATGCGGCCTGCTCGGGGAACCGGGTGGGCCGTATGGCGTTTCGGTCCTGCGGGCAACCTTCCAGGAAGAGGCCGATGGCGTTCAAGACTCAATATGCGTTTCGCTTGCCACGGGGGTTTGTCGACGAGAGCGGCAACCTGCACCGCGATGGCGTCATGCGCCTCGCGACCGCGCGCGACGAGATCCTGCCGCTGCAGGACTACCGCGTGCAGTCCAACCGCGCGTACCTGGTGATCGTGCTCCTGTCGCGCGTGATCACCAAGCTCGGCGACCTCTCTCACATCACCGCCGACGTGATCGAGAACCTGTTCTCGACCGACCTCGCGTACCTCCAGGAGTTCTACCGGAAGATCAACGAGGAGGGTGGCGCGCCCAAGCACCACATCGCCTGCCCCAAGTGCCAGCACGAGATGGACGTCGACATGGTCACCGGTGCGCTGATCACCGAGGAGGGAGGTAGTGGCCAGTCTGGCCCGGGGTGACCTGGGCGGCGGTCGCTACCTATCCGCGCGAGCAGCTGTACCAGGAGATCGCGTACATCGCGTATCATTTTCACTGGTCCGTCGACGATATCCTCGACATGGAACACGAAGAGCGCCACATCTGGTTACGCGAGATCGCGCGGGTGAACCGCGAGATCAACGAAGCCCGGCGTCGCTAGCTTCACGACCGAAAGCCATCAGCCATGCGCATGCGACCGTCCGCCGATCAAAGAGCTCCCGGCATCTATCAAACCTACGACCCGGTCGCCATCCCATCGATGTCGATCGCGAACACGCGGATCGCCGGCTTCGTCGGGATCACGCAGAAGGGCCCGATGAACGAGCCCACGCGGCTCAGCAACTGGGACGAGTTCCTCGAGATCTTCGGGTACACCCAGGACTCGTACACCTCGGACTCGGTGTTCGGCTTCTTCAAGAACGGAGGCACCGATTGCTGGGTCGTCCGCGTCGCCCACAACCCGGCCAAGGGTGAGCTCGCGACCATCGACCAGGCGGCGAGCGCCGAGCACGTCCAGCTCGACGACTGGAACAAGCCGACGCTCAAGATCCGCGCGCTCAACGAAGGCAACTGGGGCAACGCGATCTGGGTCCGTTGCGTCCACGCGCCGGCCGCCCAGGCGCTGCTCACCCGCGATCTCGACCTCGGCGCGGGCGAGGCGCAGGTCAACACGACCCGTGGCTTCGAGGTCGGCTCGACGGTGCGGATCTACGACCGCGAGAACAGCGACTACATCGTCATCACCGAGGTCGCCGACAAGCTCATCAAGTGGAGCACCGAGACGCCGGTCAATCGCCGGCATCGCGCGGCGGCGCCGACCCACCTCGAGGTCCTGACGTTCGAGATCCACGTCGCGATGAAGGATCGCCGCGAGGTCTTCAAGGGCCTGCAGATGCACCCGTCATCGAAGAACTACGCGCCCCGCCTGGTGTCGCAGCGCTCGCGGCTGATCCGGATCGAGGATCTGCGGACCAAGTCGCCCGTGCCGCACAACGTCCCGGGCCTTTTGCCGATGACGCGACTCTCGGGCGGACGCGACGGCGTCGACGCGATCGCGCCGGAGGACTTCATCGGCCTCGACATGGGACCCGGAGAGCGCAGCGGCCTGCTCGCGCTGGCGGCGACCGAAGAAGTCGCCGTCCTGGTCGCCCCGGACGCCATGCGGTTCTACGACCGCGAGCCTGGGCCGGCGGGCGAGTTCAAGGCGCAGCGCGTGCAGGACCAGATGATCTCGATCTGCGAGCTCCAGAAGGATCGGTTCGCCGTGCTCGACATCCCCCAGAGCAAGGACATCGAGTGGGTGCGGCGCTGGCGGCGGCGGACCGATTCGTCGTACTGCGCCTACTACTGGCCCTGGCTGAAGACGATGGCGATGGACGAGAAGGTTCGTGTGCTTCCGCCGTCCGGCTATCTCGCCGGCTGCTACGCCCGGCGGGACCAAGATGGCGTTCATCATGCTCCCGCCAACCTCGAGATCGAGGGGGCGCAGGATGTCTCCCTTAGGGTGACAGAAGACCACATCGGGATCCTCAACGCCGACGCAGTCAATACGTTTCGGATTCAGCGCGGGGTCCGGCCCTGGGGTGCACGCACTGCGTCATCGGATCCGGAATGGCGCTACATCCCGATCCGTCGTCTTTTCATCATGTTACGACGATCGCTCGAGGCTGGCTTCGCCTGGGTCACCTTCGAGGCCAACAATCAGGCAACCTGGGACTACATCCGTAAGGAGGTCACGCAGTTCCTTTCGGGGCTGTACTCCATGGGAATGCTGGCAGGAGGGAATCTCGAGGAAGCCTTCTTCGTAACATGCGATGCTGAAACCAATCCGGCGGAGCAGATAGATAGCGGCATTTTGGTCTGCGATATCGGGGTCGCGCCGGTTCATCCCGCCGAATTCATCATGATTTCACTAACGCAAACCATGTCTGCTCCTGGCGCCTAGGAGATCCGCGATGGCAAGTAACGCTCCCAAGGACACCGTCCGTAACGACCCGCTCGCTGTCTTCTGCTTCTGGGTCGACATTCCGAAGCTGAAGACCGACAAGGCATTCTTCAAGAGCGTGAGCGGACTTCGCTCCGAGACCGAGGTCGTCCCGGTCCGCGCGGGCGGCGCGAATGACACCACCTTCAACCTGGTTGGCGCAACGAAGTGGTCTCCGCTGGTGCTCAAGCAGGGCTTCACCAAAGGGTCGAAGTTGCAGGAGTGGCGCGAGAACTGGATGACCGGTAAGGAGATGACGCGCTTCGATGGATCCATCATCCAGCTCGATTCAACGCTGCTGAAACCGATGGCTCAGTGGGACTTCGTTCAGGGTTGGCCGTCCAAGTGGGAGATGGGGGAATTCGATGCGAGCAAGAATGAGCTCGCGATCGAGACGTTGGAGATCTCGCACAACGGCTTGAAGTTCAAGAATTTGGGCGGCCCCAAGAAATAAGGATAGCGATGACGAACGACATGGAACCACGCGCACTTGGTGCGGCGTTGTCGACGCCAGCGTTCGTCCCACGCGGCCATGGTGTTGCGGTGCATTTCGCCCATCGCCACGTCGAACGGTGGGCGCCCGAGGCCGAGGCCGGCCGCGTGCGTTCGATGCGATCGCTGGGGTTCGTCGATCGGCTCGTCGCACCCTGGATGGAGACCGCGCAACGCTCGGCCTCCTTGCGGCTGTTCAGCCAGTACTCACGTACGGGCATGAGCGAGCGCGAGCCTGGCGCCGTATCGTGGTTGTTCCCCCGCCCCTGGTTCCAGGATGAGCTCGACTGGATGGCGGCCGCTCGCCAGGCGAGCTCGCAAGCCGCGTCGCGCCAGGCCGCTCCGACGCTGCTCACGACCCGTGGGACGTACGTTCCGGCGTCGCCATCGATCGCGTCATCGATCACCACGCCGCCGGTCGCGATGCCATCGGCGCTGTACGAGTACGTTGCGCCCTCGCTGTCGATGGCGGCGAGCCAGCCGGCGCCGGGCGATGCCTATTCGCCGCTCATCTCCCTGGCCGCCGTGCAGGCTGCCGATCTGATGTCGCGTACCGTGGCACCGCTCGCGGGTTCTCACCGCGGTTCGGCGAGCGCCACGGCGATGACCCCGGGCCTTCGCTCGGTGTTGACCTCGATCCTCGCGCGCAGCGCGACACCGCGCGCGGTCGAGGCGCCACCGTCGCGCGTGGCGATGTCGGCACCCGAGCTGGTTACGCCGCCAGCACCTCGCGCGAGTGATCTGCCGGGCGATGCCGGTGACGAGACTGCGGCATCGGCGGCGCGGGTCGCGGAGCAGTACGCCGAGCAACGGATGCAGATCGCCCTGTTGCAACGGATCGCGCAGCAGTCCGCGCAGCGCGAGATCGCGGCTCGCGCCGAGGCGGTCGCTCGGACGCAGACCAGCCGTGCCGCCGACGTGCAGCGTCAAGCGGACGCCACCCAGGAGACCGCCGCCGAACGGGCGAGGATCGAGGAACGCGTCGCGCAGCGGCTCGCCGAGCGTACCGGGGCGCGACGCATTCACGAGCAAGCGCGCGCGGAAGCCGCCGCGCACGTTCGGACCCCGATCGAGCCGGCGGGCGGTTCGGCCGCCGCCGCCGCGCCTTCGACGGTTGAACATCGTGCTCCCGCGGAGGTCACCGCCGCGATCGCCGGCTTGCCGCCGGAGCTCGCCGCGATCCTGGGCTCCACGGTCACCCAGCGCCCCGAGCGGGCGCTGCAGGCGATAAGCGAGCTCAACGAGACCCTGCGCACCGTCGAGTTGCTCGCGCGAAGCTCGGCCACGGGTGCGACGTTCGAAGCGACCCGCGGTCCGCGTCTCATGATGCCGGCCGGCCTCGGCGGCCTCGTCAACGCCGTCGATCGCGCGCCGATGATCGCCGACCGTCCAGCGATGCTCGGCAGCTCGCGCCTGCTTGCGCCGCTGCCACCTGGACAAGCATCGCAACCATCGGGGCTGTTCGGGTCACGCCGGCCGGCGCTTGATGCTCGCGTCCCGGCGCTCGCATGGCTGTCGGACGCGCCGCGTCCGCAGGCGATCGCGCCGAGCTCGGCGCTCGGGGCCACCGCGACGACCTCGCCCGCCGCGCTCTCGCACGTGGCGTGGG
>Ga0070690_100001893_pt1 | contig 11112 bp, 14 predicted proteins | sample KBSS33HmetaG_FD_64671 | JGI IMG/M metagenome (GOLD analysis project Ga0070690, IMG submission 64671) | Switchgrass rhizosphere microbial communities from Kellogg Biological Station, Michigan, USA - KBS S3-3H metaG | ecosystem: Host-associated > Plants > Roots > Rhizosphere ...
ATGATCTGGGCGGGCGTAGCCTCGACGTGCAGCACCGGCACCATGAATCGCGTGATCACCGTCTTTTCGGCGTTCTTGGGGTCGGGCACCTCAGCGGAGCGTTCTTCCATCTCCAGCCTGGCGGGGATGTTGCCACCGGCTGCGGACAGCAGGTCGGCGACAGCGGGCAGCTCTGCGGCGGCATTGTAGCCGTGGGTCTCCAGGCGCCAGACGCCGATCCCAGGCAGCTCGGACAACATGACCGACAGGCGGGTGTAGGGTTTGCACTTGCGCTGCTGGGGATCAGGGCCGCAAACGCAAAGCTCATCCGACAGCAGCTCCCGGACGCCGTTGCAGCGTACCTGGCATCGCCCACCCGCCCACTGTTCGTAGTACTGCGAGCAGGAGTTGGGTGGGACGATCACGCCGAGCCAGTCGCGCTCGATGATCACCTCCCACTGGGGCGCTCCACCGTTCTGGGGGGTCCACTCTCCAGGCTCACCGCCGTAGATATGGGCGGCCTGTTCGATCAGCCCCCGACTACGGGAGGTCAACCGGAACCGATCCAGCTTCACTGGCTCGTTGTACGACCTGCCCGACCTGGCCACCTTGGGCGTGCTCGTACCGAGACGGATCCGCCCGACCTCCGCCTGCTGGGCCTGTATGTCGGCCAATCTAGCTTGCCCGCGTAGTGCCGACATGGATGCTTGCCTCCGGGGTCATCAGAAGGGTAGGGGTTCGTTGAGGCGACTCGCGTCAAGCTTCCCGGGATCGATCCCCAGCAGCTTGTCCAGCGGTGTCGGGGATCGGGAGTCTCCACCAGAATCGGCCGCGACCTGGCTGGGGTGGTTGTGTGCCGTCCACGGATCGGGCAGAGAAGGCGCCTGTGGTGGTGGTGGCGGGGGTGTGGGGAGCGACGGCAGCTCGTCCCACGGGTCCGCTGGGGGCAATGGGACCGTCTCGTCCGCCGACACGAACTCGCTGTAGCGCCCGACGACTGGATCTGGCACGATCAAAGCAGGGTCGAACGCCTTCTTGCCCGGCCCGTTCATCCAGCGATAGGCCACGAGTGTGCCCACGAACGCCTGGAACGTGCCTTCGTCCGACAGCATGAGCTTGAAGGTGTAGTCGTTGGGCCGCAACTGCAGGACGCTTCGAGCCGCCGTCTTGGGTGCCGGGAACTCCGAGCCATCGGGCAGCAACGCGACGTCGCAGTGTTCATAGGCCACGCCCTGCAGCGGCATGTCGTTGTACAGGCGCTCGTCGGGCTTCTCGCGGGTTTTGTAGTCCACTCGGACCAGTGCCTCGGGCACCCCGCCCAGTTGATCCAGGACCGCGTCCGCCAGTCTTGTGCCCCGGCGCAACCAGACCGCAGCGTCCGACGTGCCGGCATACATCAGCTCGCGATTGAGCAGGGTGACCTCTGTCTGCTCCCACGACGACGCGCCCAGACCACTATCGCGGGGCAACAGGCCGTAGTCCTTGGTCCATCGGAGGAATGACTCGAAGTACGGCTTGACCTCGTCGCGCAGGCTGACCGCTCCCCCGCCGCTAACAATCCAGTGGTTGATCGCCTCGTGGCACTCGGTGCCCTCCTGGGCTCGGCGAGCGCTCTCGGCGCTGTGCTTGAACTTCAGCCGTCGGTGCCAGCAGGGCTGACACTCACCGCACGGACATCGCTCGCACCGGCCATCCCGTCCGTGCTTCTGGTAGCAGCGGTTGTAGGTGTTGTTGCAGTCTGGCACGATGATCGACTGGAGCAGCTGGGGCACGTGCTCAAAGGCCATGTCGGCGGCCAGCCCCGCTGCCCAGATCTTCAGCCCGTCCTTATCGAAGACATCGAGGATGGTGGTGACCGAGTCAAAGCGCTCGTCGGTGGTCGGGTGGATGTAGTATTTGCCTCCGGCGGCATTGGTGTGGCGGTTTGCCGGCTCTGCCATCAGGCGATCAGCCTCTCTGAGCGGGTGGCGGCGGGATGTAGCCTCCCGGGAACGGGGGGATCGCGAGACCCGCCTTCAAGGCGGCTACGTACCGGGCGCTATGCGAGTGCAGACTCCAGCTGTGTTTGCCGAACTTGCATGGCTGCCCGACCACAGTAGAGCAGTTGGGACAGAGGATCGTGCGCAGGGTGTGCTCGATGTCGGCTTCGGCCTGATCGAGGGATCGCAGGTACCTGACGCTGTCGTTCACTGGGGGAAGGGCAATCGATAGTAGCGCTTAGGCCGGATCGCGGCGGTGACCAACACAGGCGCCGTCGTCTGCATCCACCAGCCATACAGCGCCAGAGCCCACTGCCGGCCCACTGCCAGACGCTGGCGCATCGGTGCGGTCCAGGGCCACACCCGGTCTGCGACGACCTGCCAGTAGAGGGGGGTACGCCCCATGTGCCAACACAGGGCGACCAACACGATTAGGGCCTGAGTGCGCAGCTTCGGCATGAACGGCCGGGCCCAGTAGTCCACGCCGCCGTCGGAGATCCAAGCCACCCAGGCGTCGCTGGGCTCGTCGTGCCGCCCACTGTTGCCCGGGTAGATCGGGATGTAGGCTGCCCGCGCCTGCTGGTAGGCGCCCTGGGCGTCACCCAGCGCGTAGCTGACTGCAGCTGAGGCGCGGCCACGGATCCCCCACAAGATGCGGGCGGTCTCGCGTCGGTTGTTGGCCGTGGTCCGGGCGTGGGCCCGCATGGGCAGGTAGAGGAACAGAACGGTCAAGACTATGCCAGAGCCCAGACCAAGGAAGAACATGAGGTAGTACTGCGTGTGAACGCTCACCTGTCGGTCTCCTCACTGGCGCGGTACGCCAGCCGGAGGCCATCACCCCGTGTCAACAGCCAGTCGGTGGCTTCGGTGGGCCCGCGTCCGTCGACAAAATCACCACGCTGATTGCGCAGGTTCAGCCTACCTGAGACCAGATCTTGATAGAAGAACCATACGACACCGGCGGTGTCCTGCCACAGGTCGCCGGCCCGAGGAGGCCAGCTGTGCGGTACGTCCGGCTCGATCGTGACCACCATGTCGTGGGGGATGTTCATCACCCAGGGGCGACCCCTCTCCGCCAGATGGCTGCAGAGCTGGACGCACAGCACGTCGTCCACGTTCAAATCGCCAGCGAAGTCACCTCGAATGGTAACAACGGTCGGCTGACCCATGGCGGGTTGCTTGGCTGCGGGCATGGCTTTAACACCCCTCGGGGGATCGCGGTAATCGAGTGGAGCCCCACGCCCGGCGCGGCCTCGGTGGCAAGCACGCCGAGCGCGGGGGCTAGGCGGCTGAGGCTTCCTGTTCCTGCCTCGCCTTCGCCAGCATGTGCTGGCGGTACCAGCGTCGCGGCGCTTCGTGGGTCAAATAGGTGCCGGTGGCCTTGACAAGTTCGTCTCGGATCTTGGTGTACGGCACCGGCGGAGTCTCTTGGCGCCGCTCGCAGATCAGTTCGAGGGGATCGCGCCCGAGCTTCTCCGCAATCAGCTTGTACAAGCTGGTGTCGGGCTCAGTGGTGGAAGTCGGGGTCTGGTTTGGCATTCCCCAAGTCAACCATAATGGCACGACACCAGTCAAGCAACACGCCGTTGCACCTTGCTTGACATGTTGAAGCTCTGGCTGGTAGGCTACCGCCATGACCTTGCTTGCTGTTCAGATAGAACCGCAGCCCCCTCGCGAGCCCACCCACGCGGACGGATACGCCGTATTCACGGACTGCATCAAGCTGCTTTATTCGCTGGGCTGGAAGCCCCACCGGGTGGACACGCTCAAGCACCCGAACGAGGTCTGGACCGTACGACACCACTTCACCCATGGCGAGTGGGAGCTGTACTTCGAGCCCGATCGCTACTGGAACCCACACAGCACAGAGGGCAAGCTGGTCAAGATCCGACTGGATCGGCCGCCGCTGCCCACCGCCACCCGCGTCGTCGGCGAGCTGCTCGGTTTGAGCGACGCCGAGATCATCACCCAGGTAAGAGCTGTCGTCAAGGATCGAGCGGAGAACGGCCAATGAGCAAACTGCAGGTTGTCGTCGGCGGTCAGTTCGGCAGCGAGGCGAAAGGCCACGTCGCCGGCTACTTGGCGCGAGCCGACGAGATCGACCTGGCCATACGCGTTGCTGGTCCCAACGCTGGGCACTCGGTGGTACACCCGAAGACCGGCACCAAGTATGCCCTGCGGCAGGTGCCGGTCGCGGCGGTCACTAACCCCAACACCACACTGGCGATCGCCGCTGGTTCCGAGATCGACCCGAGGGTGCTGCGCCAAGAGATCGACCTGCTGGAGGGCGACGGGATCAAGGTGGCTTCGCGGCTGCTGATCGATCCGTCTGCCACGATTTTGACCGTGGACCACGTGTCGCGCGAGACCAGCTCGTCGCTGACCGACATGTGCGGCTCGACCAGCAAGGGGATCGGTGCCGCACGAGCCGACCGGATCTGGCGCCGGGCCAAGACAGCCGGCGAGGCGTTGGGGGTCGAGTTCGGCCGGGTGGTTCGCGTAGCTGACTGGGCGACGGTCCTCCTGCGCGACGGCAACAGCGTGCAAGTCGAGGGCACTCAGGGCTATGGGCTAGGTCTACATGGCCCGTTCTATCCGTTCGCCACCTCGTCAGATTGCACCGCGCTGGACTTCCTGGCCATGGCACAGATTAGTCCGTGGGCGGTTGGGAGCGCCGACCTGGAGATCTGGGTGGTGTTCCGCCCCTACCCGATCCGGGTGGCTGGCAACTCGGGACCACTGACTGGCGAGACCAGCTGGGAGGCACTGGGGCTCGACCCCGAGTACACGACGGTCACCAAGAAGATGCGTCGGGTCGGTGCGTGGGACCCAGCGCTTGCCGCTGCGGCCATGCAAGCCAACGGCTGGGACGGCAACACGGGCGTCGGCTGGCCGCGACGACACGCCTCTACCGTCAGAGTGGCACTGACCATGGCCGACCAGATCGATCCATCGCTGGCCGGCAGTACCGACCCTGCCAGCCTGCATGAGTCGCTGACGTTCAGTTCGTTCCGCGATCAGGTTCAGAAAGACGCCGGGGTGCCGCCACTTCTGGTCAGCACCTCCGATCGCACCATGGTCGACCTGCGCGGCCTGGGGTACTAGGCGATGTGGTGGCGACCCTCTAGTTGGTTCCCGCGACGTTGTGAACACCACTGGCACCCAGCCGACGTGCTGCTCTCCTGGCGCTGCTGTTGGTGTGGCCGCACGCGCGACGGACTACCAAGAGACAAAACCGATCAGTGCCACCGAGTGTGACGTAGAACCAACAGGAAGGAGGCCAGCCCACGAGTCCCGGGCTGGCCTCAACTCTATCCAGGAGATCCCATGGCCAAAAAGCTCAAGCGCATGATCTGCCCGATGTGTGACAACACCGTTGCGGTCTACCCGAACCAGGTGCTGGCCCGCCACAAGGACCGCGACGGCCAGAAGTGGTGCCCCTACTCCGACGCTCAACGCTCGCGGATCAAACAGGGCCTGCCCCCCCACAACTTCCTACCGGGGACGCAGTTCATCAACCCCCTGGAGGATGTCGAATCGGGACGAGCGCCCCAAGAGTGGATCAACGACGGCACCTCGATCGCCACCGGCGGGCCGGTCGGCATGTTCGACTCGGGGCCCGCGACTGGCGAGCTGGCCGACTGGTGGCGCGAGATGACCGAGCGGGACATCCGCAAATGCCTGCCGAAGGTCCACGAGTACAGCGCGTACGACATGCTGTTGATCGGCAAGACCACGGCAGACATGGTGGGGTACAATGCCGTACCCGCCCCCTACGACTACGCCGAGGCGCCCGACCCGGACTATATCGAGATCGGCTGCTGGTGGTACCTGTTGGGCAAGATCGGTCGGGCCATCGGAGCGATCAAAGAGGGTCGACTGCCCTCGGACGACACGATCGAAGACGTGCGGATCTACGCTACGATGATCGCCCGTACCCGCGACGCGGGCGGCTGGCCAGGGAGCACGCGATGACGATCGAAGCTACCCAGTATCTCAACCAACCAATGCCCGACCCAATCGAGGACCAGCACCGGTGGGTGGTGGTCGGGTTCTGGGAGGTCAACCCCACCCTGGAGTCGTCCATGCTCGACAATGAGAACGTCCTGACGTTCCTGGGCCCGTATTGCCTGTACTGCGACGAAGACTACCCCGGCGATGCCGTCTGCTCGGGGCCCACAGAGGAGGAGTAGCAACACCGGTGGAAGAGGACGAAATGTGCGGCTATTGCGCACACCACATGGACTCACATGAGTACCGAACCTGGCCGGTCGGTTGCCAGGAATGCCCCGATGGGGTCTGTCCCCGAGAGGAACAGGCAGCAGCATGAACGCCCGGATCGCCTACATGGCCCAGCCAATCGACCAAGTCTATGACCCCCAGGCCTGGAACCACGACGTCAACAAGATCTGCGACGAGCTGATCCGGATCGGCTACATGGTCTATCGGCCGGCTAGGGCCTGGTCCACACCAGCCCGACCAACCCCCGACCCTCGGATCGAGCGAGTCAACGGAACAGCCCTGCGCGGCGCGGACATCCTGGTGGCCTTCTTGCCACCGAAGACACCAACCATCGGAGTGCCGATGGAAATCGCCATGGCTGTGCAGCACCGGGTCCCGGTGGTGGTGGTGACCCAGGTCGAGTCGTTCTCGTTGCAGCAGCGGGGCGTGATCGTCGTGACCGACTACACGTTGGTGGTCGACGCAGTCAAAGCCCACGAGCACAACCACCCGAGGTTCTTGGACGACGGACGGGAGTTCGCGGCCGATATCGCACACACCCGAATCAACGGTTGGTGCCAGGTCTGCGGTGGGGTCGGTGAACCGACCTTTGAGCATCTGGACTCTTGGGCGCCCAATGTCGCATCGGTGGCGGGCGATCCGATCCAGCTGGTGGTGCGCGAGGGGGCAGTCAGCCCATCCCGCTCCTACGCGGACGATGCCGGGCTCGACTTGGCAACGGCCAACCCATACACTATCCAGCCGGGCCAGTTCGTCGACGTGCACACCCAGGTCGACGCGGTCCAGCTGCCCCCAGGCTTCTGGGGTCTGATCACCGGGCGCTCCTCGACGCTGCGCAAGCTCGGGCTACACGTTCCGGTCGCGGTGATTGACCCGGGCTGGCGCGGGCCGCTGTTCGTCGGAGTGTGGAACCTGTCCAAGCACCCGGTCACGGTCAACCCTGGGGATCGGCTGGGCCAGCTGATCCTGGTCCCGAACAACCCGGCATCGGTCCTACTGGTGCCCGAAGTACAGGATGCCAGTCGGGGTCTGGCCGGTTTTGGGAGTAGTGGAGCATGAAGACGCTTCTATATGGTCTGTGCTGGATCCTGTTCAGCGCCATGGCCGGTATCGGGGTGGGGATGTTGACGTCGCTGCTACCGGGCGCCGACCTGTCCTACACCGGGTCAGCCGTGATGGGGCTCGCCGCGATGGGCATGATGCGGATCTCGCTGCTGGCTGCCGAGATCGAGCGGCTGCGCCAGGCCGTGGTCGGCCGCCATCGTCCGTGGCGCGGTCATAACCTGACCCCCGCACCTTCGGCAGCACCTCCGGATGACAGTGATGGGCATGGATGAGCAGCGTTGCGCCTGCGGTGCCTACACCGTGGCGCACTTCCACAGCGGCAACCTGATCCGTGTCTACCTGCAACACCGATATGGTCGAATCTGCCTCGGACAGGTCGAAGAATGGGATGTTGCCGACTGGTTGGCCGTGAACGTTCCGGTTGGCACCGGCCGGCAGCCAGGTCGAGGAGCGGACCACCGCGACCGCCGACCGAGGGGTGGATCGAGCGACGACGGTGAACGCCAGGTACGGCGCACTCGAACCCGCGACCACGGGACGTTGAATGCCAGGTTGCGTCGGCGGGGGTAGACTCGGGTCTCCGGATACGGGAGGGCGGGCAGCCCTCGTGACACCACCCACGAGGGGCTGCCCGCCCCGGACCGCTTCGAGAGGCAAGAGCCAACAACACCCGACGCCATCGTAGCACACCCCTCGCCGCAGGAAGGCACCCCAACATGACGCCACAACCCCAGCCTGAGGAGTCAACCGTTGGAAGTCAGCCCGCTCGATAAGATCCGTGCCGCAGTCGAGCAGGCTACCGGCCCAGGGCGTCACCACTCCAGCGGTTGGCAGCTGCGCTGTCCCGCCCATTCCGACCGCAACCCCAGCCTGTCGTTGGGGGAGAACGCCGAACACCACGCACTGCTGCACTGCCAAGCCGGCTGTGACACCGACGCCGTCTTGAACGCGCTGGGCCTGAGCCGCCGCGACCTGTACCCGATCCAGCCGGACGATCGGCGCCAAGACCCGGTAGTTGCCCGATACCAGTACGTGGATGAGACCGGTGCGCCGCTGTTCGAGGTGGAGCGCACTGCTGCCAAGCGGTTCCGCCAACGGCGACCCGACCCACTCAACCCCGGCAAGTGGATCTACAAGCTGGACGGGGTGCGGCGGGTACTGTACCGCCTACCGCTGGTGCTGGAGGCGATCCGCGAGAGCCAGATCGTCTACGTGGTCGAAGGCGAAAAGGACGTGCACACCCTGGAGGCTCGGGGGCTGGTCGCCACCACCAACCCGGGCGGGGTCGGCAAGTGGCGTCCCGAGTATACCGAAGCCCTGCGTGGGGCCCACGTGGTGGTGATCGCGGACCGCGACTCGGCCGGGCAGGGCCAGAAGCATGCGCGGGCGATCGCGGCCGAGCTGACCCCGGTGGTAGCGTCGTTGACCTTGGTCCAGCCGGCGGTGGGCAAAGACATCACCGACCATCTGACCTCTGGGCTCGACCTGGATGCCGTGCAGTTCCTGGGTATGGAAGTGCCGGCTGACCCGCCTTCGCTCAACGGCGGGGCACCGGGCCTGCCCGACGATGCCTCCGAACAACTGGCGGAGCAGCCGGAAGAAGGTCCACGGCTGCGGCTGACCCCGGCCTCCTCGTTCAAGATGCGCCGGGTGCGTTGGGTGTGGGAAGACCGGATGCCGTTGGGGGAGATCTGCCTGATCCCTGGCCGCGAAGGCATCGGCAAGTCGACGTTCCTGGCCTGGCTGGCCGCGCAGATCACTCGCGGTAACCTACCGGGGATCTACTTCGGGCAACCCCGGGCGGTGTTGTATGCCGCCTCGGAGGACGCCTGGGACTACACCGTGGCGCCTCGGATGTTTGCTGCCGGGGCAGATCTGGACCTGGTCCTGCGGATCGATGTGGTCGAGGCCGAGGGGATCTCCGGGAAGCTCACCCTACCCACCCATTCGCGGCTGATCCCCGATGCTGCGAAGCAGGTCGACGCGGCCATGCTGATGTGCGATCCGATCCTGTCGAACATCTCCGAGAGGATCAACCCGAACCATGCTCGCGAGCTGCGGTTCGCGTTGGAGCCGCTGCGCGACGCGGCCGAGCAGGCAGGGATCGCGGTAGCGGCCCTGGCCCACTTCAACAAGTCACGCGACGTAGATGTGAGCACGATGGTGTCCGGATCGCGGGCCTGGGTCGAGGTTGCTCGCGCCAATATCGCGATCGCTCGTGACGACCGAGAGCAGCCCGACGGGTCCAAGCGGGTGGTGCAGGTGCTGACCCAGACCAAGAACAACCTCGGCCGGCTGGACCTGCCCAGCCTGGAGTACGTCATCGTCAACCACCAGTTCACCCTGGACGACGGGGAGGAGATCTCGGTCGGTCGGGTCGAATGGGAGGAGGGCATCTCGATGACCACGGCCGAGGAGGTGTTGCAGCGCAAGAACGGGCACGGAGGCGATGGCGGGGAAGACGGCGGCAGGGGACGCAAGACCCCCGAGCTGGTGCTGGACGTGTTGGACGACGCGGGTCGAGCGATGAGTCCGAGGGAGATCGCGGACAAACTGGAGGGTCAGGCCAGCTATGGGAACGTCCGCCAGGTGCTGTTACGGCTCCTGGCCGCCGGGAAGGTTCGCAAGGTAGGCGACGCCCTATACGCCAGCGCCGAAGTTCCATTGCGCGCGGCGCGCGCGCACGCGCGTAGCCCCCAGAATGTAACGTCACACCCTCCATACCAAACCAACGTATATGGGGTGTTACAAGACGGGGGGGGACGTAACAGTGGTGTTACGGGGGCTGTTACGTTACAAGAGGGGGGAAGGGGGGATGTAGCAGCTGATGTAACAGTAGTGACGCAGAGTCGTGCTTTAACTTCTTGTCGTGTGTGCCACGGACCGCTCGATGATGTGATCGGCAGGGGTGTGCACCCGACCTGTGAGTGATAGAATGGGTGGCACAATGAGTGGCATAGGCTGGGGCACCTGGACCTTTCTGGCCGTGATCGTCATCGAGGCCGGCTTCGTACTGTGGTGGCTACTGAGGAGACAAGACTGATGGGCCGAACACTCACCCCCGACATCGACGCGATCTGGAGCCGGGAAGCCACCCTCAACCGGTGGCACCAGCTGTGGATCGCGCACCTGGAAGCGCAGATCGACTACAGCGACCGGGACCCGGTAGCCAAACGCGGTCAGGTCGACCAGTACCGCAAGACGGCATTGGCCTTCGAGCAGGACTGCGAAGTCCGAGCCAAATGGCTGGATCGGCTAGACCGCGAAGAGACCCAGACCAGACATGACGTAGTGGCAGCGCTCAATGTCTTTAATGCGTTGACCGGCCACGCTTTGCTCCACAATGGGTTGACTAGCAGTGATATCACGGACCCCGCGAACCAGTGGGCGATCCGCGAGAGCGCACTCATCATCGAACGTCGAGTATGCGAAGTGATCCGCGAGCTGGCCGCCTCGGCAGCAGCTGGAAGTAGTGTCAAGATGGTCGCGCGGACCCACGGACAGCCGGCCCAGCTGACCACCTACGGGCTACGGGTAGGCACTGTTCTCGGACCCCTGATCGACTGGCTGGTGCGGTGGCGGATGGCCTTCAACAACTACCCGATCCGACCCCCATATGGGGCTGTCGGGACAGCTGCCGACCTGGCCCGGGTGCTGGGGTGGGGCCAGGCTCGGAAGGTATCGACGACCGGCCTGGAAGCCACGGGGAGCGTTTCGAAGGCGTCTTCGGGTATCTCAGGGGGTTCGGAGGCGCCGGAGGCCAACGGAGAGGCCCAGCTGAAGGGGCTGGACGAGTACTATGTCAAGATCCGGCGCCTGACCGGGTTCACCCATCAGATGGTGGTGA
>Ga0070690_100001894_pt1 | contig 11108 bp, 9 predicted proteins | sample KBSS33HmetaG_FD_64671 | JGI IMG/M metagenome (GOLD analysis project Ga0070690, IMG submission 64671) | Switchgrass rhizosphere microbial communities from Kellogg Biological Station, Michigan, USA - KBS S3-3H metaG | ecosystem: Host-associated > Plants > Roots > Rhizosphere ...
GAAGATCCCGGCGTTATTGACGACGAAGTCCAGTTTGCCCAGGTGTTTGAGCGCGGCGGCGATGGCGGCGGGGATCTTTTGGGGATCGGCCAGGTCGCATTCGATGAACTTCCCCTTCACCGTTGCCGGCGGTTTGCTGCGGGAGATCAACGCCAGTTTGACGCCCTCGCGCGCCAGGGCTTTGGCGATCGCGAGCCCGATCCCCCGGCTCGCGCCGGTGACGATCGCAGTCTTGCCTTTAAGGGAGATATTCACACATCAGTGGTAGGGTCATCGCGCTGCGATGACCGGACGCCGCAGCGCGGCGTCCCTACCTTAATTCATCTCCTGCCCGCCGGTGACGCTGATGGACACGCCGGTCAGGTAACTCGCGGCGTCGCTGGCCAGGAAGATCAAGGTGGAACAGATATCGTCGTAGGTGCAGCCGCGTTTCATCGGCACCTGGTTCATGTACGATTGCTTGACGTCTTCGATCGATTTGGCGCCGGGCACTTTGCCGGCCTTGAGATATTGCACGAACAACCCGTTGTTCGGGTCGGTCCACAGCGGCGAATCCAAAAGGTTGCCGGGACAGATGGCGTTGCAACGGATCCCGTGCGGCGCCATCTCGAGCGCCACGCTCTGTACCAGGCCGATGCCGCCGAATTTGGTGGCGGCGTACGCCGAATTGGCCGCGCTGCCTTTTTTGCCGGATTTGGAATTGATCTGGATGATCACCCCTTTTTTGTTCGGCTTCATCACGCGGCAGGCGTGTTTCATCGTCAGGAAATTCCCGAACAGGTTCACGTTCATCACCGCGCGCCACTTTTCCGCGTTCGCCTCGGCGATGGGTTCGGCGATGAGGATGGCGGCGTTGGCGACGACGAGGTCGACCCGGCCGAATTCTTTCACGGTGCGATCGAACAATTTTTCGACATCGGCCTCCTCGGCCACGTTGGTCTTCATGGCGAAGGCTTTGCGGCCGGTTTTCGCGATCTCGGCGGCGGTGGCCTGGGCCGCGTCTTCTTTCATGTCGGCGATGGCGACGTTACAACCGGCCCGGGCGAGGGCCTGGCAAATGGCCTGGCCGAGCCCCTGGGCGCCGCCGGTCACGACGGCGACCTTGTTTTCGAGCGAAAAATTCATCGTCGCGAACGATAACAATTCGGAAGTCAGGCGCGCAAAACTATTTTTGTCCGGGCCGGTTCTTCTATTTCTTTTTTGACGGTGCCGGGCGGCCGGGCGCGGCATTGGTGGGCGGCGCCGGATAACGACAGGTGTAGCAGTAGACAGGGATCGCTTTCTGGAACACGGATCTTCCACCGGGAATGGCGATCGAATTTGTGATGGTCATCCGGGTGCCGTGCAACCCGTTATGGACGATGAAGATCCAGATATCGATGATACCCGCCTTCCATGCCGGCGGCTCGGCGCGCAATTTTGTCAGGAACGGCAGGAGTTCGGTTTTGGGCCGGCTTTCCAGGATCTGGCCGGCGGCGGCCGGGATGGTGAGCTGGATGATCTCTTTGGATCCGACCGGGGGCAACGAGCCGTCATCCGTGATGGCAGCCCGCAGGGAGGCCTGCCAATCTGTTTTTGAAGGAGCGGCCGGAGGAACGGAAGCCGGAGGAGCGGCGATGGACGGGCGGGCGAACAGCCAAAATATCGCACTGAGGGTGACGCAGAGGATGGACTTGGATTTCATGCGCTTACTCCTGCCCCTAGATACGCGTTTTTCGCCCGCGACCGCAAATAAAAAAACGGCCTCTATTTCGAGAAGCCGTTTTGATCGAAGAGCGGCAGGGAGGCGAAGGAGCACCTTCGCCCTGCCGATTTATTTTACGCCAAATTCTTTTTTCAACGCTTCCTCGGCGTCCTTGTTCCAGTAGCCATCGTGAAGCGATCGGTCGACGCCGGAATGGTCTTTCCCCATCTCGGTCAACGCGGTCAGCTTCAATCCCTTGGCAAACGGATAAACGACGATCTTGCCGGGCATGGTGTTCTTTTCCACCGCCCGGATGCCATCCACCGCGCCATCCAGGCCTGAGATCGCGGCGACGGATAGGTTCGTATCCAGCTGCCGGGACGCGACTTTTTTGAGGATGATCTTCATGTCATCGAGCGTCGAACCGCTGGTGCCGATGAAATAGCATTGATTGGCGATGTAGAGGTCGAGGTCGATCTCACCGGATTTATCGGCCGGGATACCGGCAAAGATATTGATGATCGCCCTGGGTGCGGAATCCCTGACCGCCTGGGCGACCAGCGCGGGGACGGGCGCCATGAGGACGATGTAATCAAATTTATCCGCCAGCTTATCCTTCGACGGATTGTACGTCTTGAGCGTGAGCTTGTTCTTTTGCGCGAGCGGATCGGACAATTTGCGCAAGGCCGCGAGCCGTTCGTCGTTGAGGTCGCCCGCATAGACGGTGACGCCGCTGACGCCCTGGCACAAGTCGCGGATGACGTGCATCGTGCCCATCGGACCGGCAGCGCCGATGATGTTGATCTTGTCATTGGGCCGGATCTCGGCGGTGGCCGGGATGGCGGCGAGGGCATCGGCAACGTTGTTACCGGTGGTGCCGGTGATGCGGATGCCGCCGTAATGAACGCGGCCGACCGCGGTGACGACCGGACGGCCGAATTTCTTGCCGCCCTGGACGATGACCAGCAGGCCGTTCGTGGCGACGTTGGCGAACAATTTTTCGCACACCGCCGCGTCGCTGCCGAAATAGATCACGTCATCAAAAAAGCCCGTCGGCAGGATCGACGGATTCGCGTAGGTCACTTTCCCGACGTCGTCTACTTTCGGTTCGCCTTCGGCGACGATGAGCGTTTTACCGTCTTTCTTGAAATGGCGTCGCTGTTTTTCGACGTAGGCGTCTTCGACACAGGCCCAGGGTTCGCACAGGGCGATGGCCGAAGCGGACAGGTCTTCGGGCGCCGGGATGAACATCGATTCGCCGTCAGGCGCGGTGATGACGCGTTCGTCGACCAGGACAAATTCCTGGAGCGCGCCTTCGAAATTATAGCCGAACGCCGAGTTGGAATTCTTCGTGGGCAGCCAGCGATAATCGGTCTGGACGAGGTAACGTTCGCCGGCCTTGAAACGTTTGACCTGCGGACCGACCTTGACGATGCGGACGACGGTTTCGTGGCCGGGGACGACCGGTTTGTCGCCGGGGACATAATGCGGCATCTCGGCGAGCGCTTTTGGGTCCACCCCGCTGACGATGTCGGACTTGCGGACGTGGCCGGAGAACTGTTTGAGCAGTTTCAGGTCGGAGAAGCACAGGCCGCAGACCTCGACCTGGCACAGCACCTGGTGCGGTCCGGGTTGGAAAACAGCTTTGTCGTCGTTCACCCGCAGTTGATCGGGACCGACCAATTGCACCGCGCGTTGTTTCTCAGGAATGGTTGTCATGTCGATGCGATTAAAAAACTCAATCCAATGTGGCAGAAACATCGCCCCCTGTCACGCCTCAATGAAACCCGGCAGGGTTCCTGATCTGAGATTTCCGGAGCGCGGGCGGTGCGCGAAGCGTCCGCCTCAACAGGGAAAGGCCCGGATGGCCTCCTCACCCTGCCCTCGCCTCCTTTGGGGAAGGAAAGGGAGAAAAATTGTTTTCTTAAGACCGCTTTGAAAAAGGGTTATTGCGCCTGGAGACGGAAGAAGGCGGCCGGCAGGGTGTTATTGGTCAACACGATCGCGATGACCTGCATACCGTTGGTGACGTTGGTCCAATTCGGCGTGACCAGGTTGGTGGTGGTCTGCAGCGAGTAATTGGTTCCTGACGCAGCCCAAAAGAGAACGGTTTGCGAGCCCGTGGCAGCCACGTTCAACGCCGGCGGCGGGGTCACAACCACGACCGTCCGGTCCGTGGTCGCCACGTTCCCCTGGCCGTCATTCACCGTATACGTCCGTAAATAGCTGCCGGGTACATTTGTGTCGACAGCACCGGTGGCCACGATCGCGCCGGTCAGATTACCGGCATAGACGTCGGACGCCGTCGCGCCCGGATCGACAAAGGCCGTCCCGACAAAATTGGTCAGCGGATTGGCGCCCAGCAAACTGATGATCGGCGGCGTGGTGTCCCGGACCGTCACGGTGAACGTGGCATTGGTGGTGAAACCATTGGCGGTCGCCGTCACCGTCACTGTGTTCGTGCCCAATGGAAACATTGAGCCGGAAGCCGGCGTATTGGTGGTGGGCACGGTTCCCGCGGAATTGGTGGCGGACGTGCTGAAACTGACGACGGCGCCGGACGGACCGGTCGCTTCCGTGACGATGTTCGCCGGCACGCTGATCGTGATCGACAAGGATGGCAGGGTGAATGCCTCAACCGTGGCCACGACGGAATTGCCCGTATCGTATCCTCCGATGACATACATCGTACGACCGAGGACGGCGCTGCTGGCACCGACCAGGGAAAAAGGCATCGGGGTGTTCGTCGACCAGGTATTGGCCTGCGGGTTGTATGCTTCGACCTTGGTGAAATGTGTCCCAAGGGCATCCGCCCCGCCGGCAACATAGATCACCCCGTCGATGACCCCCGCGCAGGCGTCGTACCGCGCCGTCGGCATGGGTGCTTTGGCCGTCCAGGTATCTGTGACCGGATCGTAGGCATAGACCGACGTGGAGATGACCGGACCGATCCCACCGATGACATAAATGATCCCGTCCACCACCGCGACCGCGCTGAACGCATTGTTCGTGGGGCAGGCGGCTTTGGTCGCCCAGCCATTGGTCGCCGGATCGTAGGCGTAGACGGCGTTGGGGTTACCCGAACCGCCGATGGCATATATTTTGCCGTTTGCGGCCGCCACGGACGAACCCCATCCTCCCGTGGGCAAAGTCGCCCTGTTGCTCCAGGTATTGGATACCGGGTCATAGGCTTCCACCACGTTGATTCCCGGCGGCGAGCCGCAACCGGGATTTCCACCGACGGCATAGATCAGCCCGTTCAATTCCGCGGCGCCGAACTCATAGCGCGCCGTATGCATGGACGCCAGTCCGGTCCAGGTATTGTTGGTCGGGTTGTAGACCTGCGCGGCCGAGAACACACCGCAGAAATAATTTCCGCCGCCGACCGAATAAATCCTGCCGTTCAAAACCGCCGCCGCGCCATCCGCATGGGCCGGCGATATGTTCGCGACGTTCGTGCTCCAGGTCCCCGATTGGGCACGGGTAACCAGGGGCAGGGCCAACAGCAGGAGAGCCGGGATGATTTGGATAGGTTTCATAGGGTTGATTTCCACGGGAAACATCTGATCTGACAAGGTTGGATACGCCCCCTGCTGGATTTTGTCCAGCGTTATCTGAGCATCCTGCGGAACGCCTTTCTATCAAATCCTGGCCAAAATATTTTCCGGCGTCACGCCGGCCGGCAGTCCGCGCAGATTGTCCTCGGCCGACGGTTGCAATCGATGGCCTAATCTCTCAAAAAACTCATTTTTTGCCGTGGTCGACCGGAAATTCTTTTTGGCCCAATCGCTCAGGTAACCGATCCCGCTTTCGCGCTGCAACACCGAGTGCGCATAGGCGATGTATGCCCCTTTGAGGAACACCGGCACCAGCGGCTTGAGCTCGGCCGTGTCGAACGAATCCACGAACTTGTTCCCCGGCGCGTTCATCTCCGTGCCCACGATCACGGGGAAGCCATGCTTTTCAGCCAGGGCGACGACGTCATACAGATTCTTCACCTTCTCATCTTTGACGCCGGGCGTGTAGTTGCGGTCGGGGATGATCGCCAACGCCGCGGCGCCGGCGGCCATCTCCACGGCGAACAGCTCTTCGATCGCCTTTTCGCCCTCGGTCGTGCCGTCCAGCCACGTCAGGGTCGGGATGGCGCCCGATTCGATCACGAACCGGTTCATTTCGGACAGCAACGGGAACGAGCCTTCATCCGGCTGCACATAACCCGGGCCGCCTTTTTTCATCGTTTTGGCGCGGATGAGCGCCTGGAACTTCGCCGGATCCGACGGCCGGTCGCCGATCTTCTCTTTCCAGAATGGTTCGTCGCCCTTTTTCGAATAGGCTTCGCACAGGTGCCGTTCGGTCGCGTTGCCGTTGGGCGTGATCGACCGGACATCGTTGTCGTAATCGAGTTCGACCGGCTTGAGGAAGGCATTGACGCGACGGATGAGATCGCGATTACGCGCCTCGGCGGTCTGGCGCATGCGGGTGAGCAGCGGATGTTGCATCGCGCGCGGGAACCCGACGCCCATGTTGTAAACGATGCCGGGCTCGCCGGGTGAATTGACGACCCGCGTGGAAAATTCCGCGAGAAAGGTCCGCGATTCCAGGCTGGCGCAGCGTTTCAGCCCGATCAATTTGCCCGCGGCCCAGAATTCCTCGAGCGCATCGAGCACATCGAAGTCGACGATGCCGGCGACGGCCAGGCCGCGCTTACGGGCGAGCCATGCGAATTTGGATGGCGAATAACCGTAAGCGTTGTAGGAAAAAAATGTGTGCGAGTGCAGGTTGACGTCGGTGGCCGGTTCCGGGAGCGGGATCTTTCCCGCCTTCGCGAGGTCCCAGAGCTGCGTCAACGCCTCCCGGCGCTGCGCGGCGTCAAAGCTGTCCAACTGTTGTTCAAGTTTTTCGATGGGCGCGGTCATTGGATAAAATGGTCCGGGCAGCGTAGCATCGACGGGGCGGCGGGGTAAGGATTTTTCGCGGACGCCGGCCGAGGTCAGGCGGCGGCCGGCTCGGTCTTCGCCGGCCGTTCGTCCGTTCGCGTCCGGTACAACACGTCGACGACGTTCCGGAGATATTGCTCGTCGGCCACGCCATCGGTCGCCTCCTGCGGGAATTCCACCCGGGACCGGAAATGTGCCGCAAGGGTTTCGAACAATTCGACCCGGGCGACCGGGTCGAAATCGTCCCGGCGCAACATCGCCTGCAGGACGATGGCGGCTTCCGCCGGCGACACGTTCTGCCGCAACCGGGCCACCAGGTGCGGGAACTGCCGGAGGGAATTGAATTTGCCGCCGAGCAATTGGTCGAGGTCGGGTTCCGCGACCCGTGGCGCGCGGATGACGACGGTGTTGGCCGCCATGTCGCCCAGGCGCTGGCATTTGGAATTGAGCCAGCAGGCCGTGCCGCCGACGAAATAGAACGCCGGCAATTCATCGATGAAACGCAGCAGGTTGCGCACGACCACCTGGTTGAATTGCAACCGCATCCCTTCGACATCCACCACCCGCAACCGGAACAATTTCTTGCCGATCGTCTGGCCACGCCAGGCCCATTCGAAAAAGATCCCGTAACCGATGCCGATGATGAACCAGCTGATGACGTAAAAAGCGATGGCGAATTGAAAGCTGACATACCCGAACATCCCGACCACGACGCCCAGGACACTCAAGGTCACGTTGATGCACAGCTGGTCGATGAACCATGCGAAAAAGCGCGTGACCGGTCCCGCCAGCACCTGCGCGAACACGATGCCTTCCGGCGTCCGGATTTTAAGTTCAATGTTCACTGTTCAAAATAGAGCCAAATGTCATTCCCCGGTTTGTCGTGGCTCCGGCGTCGGACCCGGGACCCTGGACTTTGGACCGCCTCCCGATCTTGCGAGAAAGACCGTCAACAGGACCAATTCCACGGACCCGAAGATGATCTTCGCCACGTACGGGATCACCGGTTCATGATATTGCGACAGGAATGCTTCGATGAATCCCGCCCAGATCAACATCAGGCCGACGCCGAAGATCAGCGTGGAGACATCCGGCGAGATCGCGCGCAACCGCGATCGTATCGGCAGGCGGCTGCCGCGGCCGACGATCGCCGCCGCCAACATCAAGCCCGCCTGGCCGGCGATGAGGATCGCCGGGATCTCGATCACCCCGTGTGGCATCAACCATCCCATCAAAAATTTGGTCTCGCCTGCCCGGATATAATCCACCGCCACCGCGCCGAGGATGACCCCGTTGTAAAACAGCATGATGATCGTCCCGCATCCCCACGACATGCCGAGGGCCAGGGTCAGGATCGCCACCCGGATGTTATGCGTCATCAATTCGGCCGAAAACGTCGCCTTGACGCCTTCCAACCGGTCGTGCGTCGCATGCTCTTCTTCCGCCACCCGTTGTTGCGGATTTTGGAGCAGGTGCGAGAACGGCATCAACACCGGCTTGGCATCGGGATCGAACAGGATCGCGCCGCCGCCGAACAGGCAGCCGGCGATGGTGATCGCGACCGACAGATAAAAAGCCCGGATATGACGGCGAAACGTCTGCGGCCATGTCTGGAAAAACCATTGCATCGGGAAGAACCGCCGCTGTTTATCCCGCGTTTCATGGATCTCGCTGTAAGCCCGCGCCACGAGATTTTCCAGGTAACGACGCGTTTCAGGTTCGGAGGAGAACGTCGTCAGTTTCGCCAACCCGGCCGCGGTGCGCTCGTACAGCTGGTGGAACAATTGCAGCTGCGGGAGCGGCAGACGCGCGTTCGGCTCGGCTTCCAGGTGATCGAGCATCCGCTCCAGCTCGTTCCAGAACGGCCGTTCATTGGCGATGAAACGTTGTAGATCGATGATCATCGTTCCGCGTCCGGCGTTGTCGCCCGGGCGATGGCATTCGGCCCGGGACCTTGAACTTTGAACCTTGGACTCATAACAGTTGCCTCTGTTTCACGTTCAAATATTGCGCGACGAGTTCCGCGCTCAGCCGTTCGTTGTCGAGCAGCGAAAACTGCACCGCCCGGCGTTGCAACACCTTCTGCAGCTCGCGCAAGCTGTTCCAGCGCAGGTGGCCGCCCAGTTCGTGATAAAGATCGTCGATGCCGGCGACCGCCGGATTGGCGAACAACGGTTTCACTCCCGGCGGCTGCAGCATGTTGCCCAGCACCAGGTGCTGGCGCCGGATGAGATCGATGTTGCGCACGAAACTTTCCGACACAGCGGGGTCGTCCAGCGCGGTCAGGAACACGAGCAAGGCGCGCCGTCGCAACCGCAGCCGGATGAAGGTGCAGACCTCGTCGAAATCCGGCGTGACGATCTTCGGCTCGAGCGTGTACAAGGCATCGCGACAGGCGCTGTAATGCGCATCGCCGTTTTTCGCGCGGACAAAGGTTTCCACCTTGTCCGAAAACGTCAGCAGCCCGAACAAATCGCCCTGCTGCTCGGCCGCCAGTCCCAGCATCAACGCCGCCGTCACGAACCGTTCCAACGTCGAATTCTCCGCCGTGGCCGCCGGGGCGGACTCACGTCCCCTGCCCCGGGCGCTCAAACGCGAGGCATCGATGATGACGTAGACTTCCTGCGTCTTCTCGATCTGGAAAACTTTGGTGATGGGTTTGCCGCGCCGGGCCGTGGCTTTCCAATGGATCTCCTCGTAGCTGTCTCCCGGCACATATTCGCGCAGTTTCTCGAAATCGCGGCCTTTGCCGAGTTGCCGTTGCGCATGCATGCCGAACGCGCCGCGGTTCAGGAACAAAGCGGCAAGGTTGCGACGTTCGCTCAACAGGTTCGGATAGACGCGGATCTCCGATCGCACCGGCACGGCCTTTCGCGCCGCCCAAAATCCCATCGGCGATGAGCTTTCAACATACGCCGTATGCAACCGGTGATTGCCCCGGCGCAACGGGGTGCACGACCATGCCAGGCGCGACCATTCGCTTCCCGCGGGCAACACGGCCTCGATCGTTTCGTCTTCCGGCCGGATCTCCCGCGGCCACGGCAATGCCAGGCGGATCCTTTGCGGCCGCTGCTGTTCGTTGCGGATACGCAGTTCCAGTTTTGCTTCGCGTTCTTTCGACATCCGGACGATCGCCGGCAATTCAATGCCGATCCCCGCCAGGGTCGTATGCGCGCGGACCGCATCGACGATCGCCACCACCATCAGGCCGCCGGCCGCGACCAATGACATCACGGTGGCGGACGGCACGACCGCCGCCAGGAACGCGAACGGCAGCACGATCACCGCCACCCAGAACATCAATTTGGAGCTCGGGACGATCATTTCATCCTCAAATCACCGCGGCACCGCGATCTGTTGCAGGATCTGTTGGATGACTTCCGCCACGGTCAGGCCTTCGATCTCGAATTCCGGACGCAGGATCAACCGATGTTCCAGCACCGGCGGCGCCATGATCTTCACATCGTCCGGCGTGACGAAATCGCGACCGGACATCGCCGCGTAGGCGCGTGAGGCCATGATCAGTGATTGCGTCGCGCGCGGGCCGGCGCCCACCAGCACGCTTTCGTGCGACCGCGTCGCGCGGACGATATCGACCAGGTATGCGACCAGTTCATCGCGGATGACGATCGCGGCCAGTCCTTCGCGCAGGGCGACGAGGTCTTCCGCTTTGATGACCGGTTGGACGACGCCCTGGGCGAGCAACGTTTCCGGGGCGTCTTTGGTCATCGTGCGCTGGGCGAGCGATAATTCCTCCGCTCGATCCGGCGCCGCCATGGTGATCTTCAACATGAACCGGTCTTTCTGCGCTTCCGGCAACGGATAGGTGCCTTCGTATTCGATCGGGTTCTGCGTGGCGAACACGGTGAAGTTCGGCGGCAACGCATGCGTATCGCGATCGATCGTCACCATCCGTTCCTGCATCGCCTGCAGCAGGGCGGATTGGGTCTTGGCGGGCGCGCGGTTGATCTCGTCGGCCAGCAGGAACGACGTGAAGATCGGGCCTTTGATGAGCGAGAACTCGTTGCGCTGGAGGTTGAAGACGTTGGTGCCGGTGATGTCGGCCGGCATCAGGTCGGGCGTGAACTGGATGCGGGCGAATTCGGCGCCCAACACGTGCGCGAGCGTGCGCACGAGCAAGGTCTTGGCCACGCCCGGCACGCCTTCGATCAATGCGTGATGCCCGGTGAAGATGGCGATGAGCGCTTTCTCGATGACGTCATGCTGGCCGATGATGACCTTGCCCGTTTCATGCCGCGCCTGCGCGAGGACTTCTTTCAATCGTTCTGTGTTCATAATTTTTTGTTTCGGATCCCCAGGGTCTCGGAAATTTTTTTGTAGGCGGCGATCGGGTCGCGATCGCCCGATGACGCGGCATTTTCCGTCGCGATGATCGCTTCCGCCGCCTGCACGCGCTGGGTGGCGACGCGGCCGCCCGCGCCGACGGCCTTTTTCCATTCGACAAAACACGTCGCCAGCAATTCGCC
>Ga0070690_100001895_pt1 | contig 11106 bp, 10 predicted proteins | sample KBSS33HmetaG_FD_64671 | JGI IMG/M metagenome (GOLD analysis project Ga0070690, IMG submission 64671) | Switchgrass rhizosphere microbial communities from Kellogg Biological Station, Michigan, USA - KBS S3-3H metaG | ecosystem: Host-associated > Plants > Roots > Rhizosphere ...
GTCGTGGCCCATGCCGTCGATGACGTCGAGCGTCGCTCCCGGAATGCGCGCGCCGAGTTCGCGCCCGGCGGCCGCCGGCACCAGCGGATCGACGGCGCCGTGGATAACGTGGGTCGGCGGCCGGAGCGTGCGCAGCAAGGGCGTCCGGTCGCCGTCGGCGGCGATGGCGACCATCTGCCGTGCCGTACCGGCCGGCCGGTATGAGCGCTTGATCGAGCGCGTGAAGCGCTCGCGCAGGTAGTCCTTCCCGGGCGGATACGCCGGACTGCCGATCAGCCCATAGAGATCCACGTAGTGCTCGACGATGCTCGGCAGCCGCTGGTCCTTCGGCCGCGAGATCATCGCCCCACGCACCTTCAGCGAGGGCCCTGGCAGGTGGCGGGCGCCGCTCGAGGTCATCATCAGGGTGAGGCTCTTCACCCGCTCCGGATAGCGTGCCGCCACGCGCTGGGCGATCATGCCGCCCATCGACGCGCCGCAGACATGGGCCTTGTCGATGCCGAGCGCGTCGAGCACGGCGACGCTGTCGGCGGCCATGTCGTCGAGGGTGTAAGGGCTCTTGACGCGCAGGCCGAGGGCGAAGCGCAGTGAATCGAGCGCGAGGTTGGGCACGCCGGCGGCGTCGAAGCTCTGGCTGAGGCCGATGTCGCGGTTGTCGAAGCGGATCACGCGAAAGCCCCGCGCCACGAGGGAGTCGACGAAGTCCTCGTGCCAGCCGAGCAACTGCATGCCCAGGCCCATGATCAGGAGCAGCGGCTCGCCCTGCGGCGAACCGTGATCCTCGATTTCGAGCGCGATGCCGTTGGCCGAGATCTGCATCAGGCGCGGTCGCGGTGGTGCGGGCGGGTCATCGGGCTGCGACCGCGGCCATCGGCTCGGACGGGTGGGTGCGGAAGAACCAGCGCCGCGCTCCGGACACCTCGAACGGCCTCCACTGCCCGATCGGCTGCGCGAGCCGGTCGGCGATGGCGTAGAGCGCGGCCGGATTCATGCCCATGCCGACATGGCTGGCGGGCACCTCGACGTTCTCGGCCAGCGGGCCGGGCTCGTTCAGGCTGCAGCGCCAGGCGACGATGCCGTCGCTGCGCGAGAAGATCGAGGTCGTCGGCACCGGCGGCGCGATCCGCACCTGCGCCATCACGTCCGGATCGGAGACGCTGGTGCCGGTGAGCCATTCGTAGACCCGCCACGCGTTGGTGTCGCGCGGATGGCCGGTGAAGGGCGTGCCGAGCGTGATCACGCAGCGGGTGATCTCGGGATGCTCCTTGGCCATCTCGCGGGCGTAGAGGCCGCCCAGGCTCCAGCCAAGCAGGCTGACCGGCTCGCCGGTGCGATCGGCCAGGTTGCGGATGTCGGCGGCGCAGCGGTCGAGCACGCCGACCCGCGGGCCGGCGTTGAAGCCCTGGCCCCAGGCCTGGGTCACGTAGCCGAGGCTGCGCAGGAAGCCGCGCAGCGGCCAGGTGGTGGCGTCGTTCGCGCCGAGCCCGGGGAAGACCATCACCGGGTGGCCATCGCCGCGCGGCAGGCGGCGCAGCCAGGGAAAGGCGGCGAGCATCGAGAGGTACTCGAGCGGCGCCCGGCCTTCGAGCAGCATGAGCAGGGGACCCGGCGGACGAGGCGCGCCGTGCGTGTTCGATTCGGATATGGACTGTCGGGATCTCGGCATGCGGTCGCGGATGAAAGCCTGCGGCATGGTAGCGGCTGGATCGCCCGCCGGCAGAGGAGCACGCCCTAATCCGGGCTGTCGCGGCGGCGACATCGTCAGATCGTGCTCATCCGAGCCGACGCAGCGCCAGGGCCTCGTTCGCCACCAGCGCGCCGATCACGAGCGCGCCCCCGACCAGCACATGCCGGCCGGGCACCTCGCCGGCGCCGAGCCAGGTCCAGGTGACGCCGAAGACGATCTCGAGCAGCGAGAGCAAGGCGGCTTCCGGCGCGCTCAGGTAGCGCGCCGCGGCGACAGCGATCAGGCAGGGAATCGCCAGCTGGGCGACGCCGAGCAGGCCGAGCAGGGCGAGGTCCGCGCCGGTGGCGGCGAACGGGACCGAAGGCAGCAGCGTCACCAGGCAGGAGCCCACGGCGCCGATCAGCACCGCCGGCAGCAGGTCGGTGCCGCCGCGGCCGGTCTTCTGGATCACCGTCCAGTTGATCGCCGCGGCGATCGGCACGCCGAGCGCGACCGCCGTGCCGGCCAGGTGGCGCGGGTCGGCCGCGGCCACCTCGTTGGCGTACATCCAGGCGATGCCGGCGCCGGCGACGAGCACTGCCGCCCAGGTGCGCGCCGGCAAGCGATGGCCGAGGGCGAAGCGTGCCACCAGGGCGGTGACCAGCGGCGCGATCGCCATCGTCACCAGCACGTTGGCGACGGTGGTCATCGTGATCGCCACCATGAAGGCGGTGAACATCACCGACCAGCAGGCGCCGGAGAGCCAGAGCGTCGCGCCGCCGCTGCGCAAGGTCGCGGCGAGCGTGCGCCAGCCGCGCAGCCAGGCGAGCAGGACCAGCAATGCGACGGCATTGAAGAAGCTGCGCCAGAAGGTCGCCTCGAAGCTGCCAGCCGATTGCAGGTGCCGCGTGACCACGCCCGCCATGCTCCAGAGGAGCGTGGCCAGGAGCATCGCGGCGACGGCGCGCGAGTGGCTCACGAAACCGGCATCGGCTCAGTAGTCGCTGCCGCCGCTGCCCGGCGCCAGGTTGTCGAACTTGGTCAGCGGCTTGAGGAAGGTCAGGCGGAAGGTGTCGGTGGGGCCGTTGCGCTGCTTGGCGATGATGATCTCGGCGATGCCGGGTTCCTTGCTCGGGGTCGGGCCATCGAGCTTGTTGTAGTAGTCGTCGCGGTAGATGAACATGATGACGTCGGCATCCTGCTCGATCGCGCCCGATTCGCGCAGGTCGCTCATCATCGGCCGCTTGTCGGTGCGCGACTCGACGCTGCGGTTGAGCTGCGAGAGCGCGACCACCGGGCACTTCAGCTCCTTGGCGAGCGACTTCAGGCCGCGCGAGATCTCGCCGATCACGGTCGCCCGGTTCTCGTCGCTGGTGCCGTCGCTGCCACTCATCAGCTGCAGGTAGTCGACGACGATGAGGCCGAGCTGGCCGCACTGGCGCGCCTGGCGGCGGGCCCGGGCGCGGACCTCGCTGGGCCCCAGCGATCCGCTCTCGTCGATGTAGAGGCTGACCTTGCCGAGCTTCTCGACCGCTTCCGAGAGGCGGCCCCATTCGTCGTCGCGCAGGTTGCCGGTGCGCAGGTGACTCTGGTCGATGCGGCCGAGCGAGCCGACCATCCGCAGGGCGAGCTGCGAGGCGCCCATTTCCATCGAGAACACGACCACCGGCAGGCCTTCCTTGACGGCCACGTGCTCGGCAATGTTGAGCGCCAGCGCGGTCTTGCCCATCGACGGGCGCGCCGCCAGCACGATCAGGTCACCGGCCTGAAGGCCCGAGGTGAGGCGGTCGAGGTCGTAGAAGCCGGTGCGCACCCCGGTCACTTCCTCGGCGCCGTTCTCGTGCAGCTCGTTGACCCGGTCGATCAGCTGCACCACGAGCTGGTCCATGCTCTGGAAGCCCTGGCGTGACTTCGACCCTTCCTCGCCGATGTGGAAGATCTTGCCCTCGGCCTCGTCGAGGATCTGCGACACCGGTCGGCCTTGCGGATTGAACGCCGAGGTGGCGATCTCGTCGCTCGCCGCCACCAGCTTTCGCAGCACCGAGCGCTCGCGCACGATCTCGGCATAGCGGCGGATGTTGGCGGCGCTCGGCACGCTCTGCGCCAGCGCGTTGAGGTAGGCCAGGCCGCCGCATTCCTCGGCCTTGCCCAGGCTCTGCAGCTGCTCGAACACGGTGACCACGTCGGCCGGCTTGGTGGCATTCACCAGCGCCGCCATCGCCGTGAAGATCATGCGGTGCTCGAAGCGGTAGAAGTCCGATTCGGTCAGCAGATCGCCGACCCGGTCCCATGCGCCGTTGTCGAGAAGGAGGCCGCCGAGCACGCTCTGCTCGGCCTCGACCGAATGCGGCGGCACGCGCAGCCGGGCGACCTCGTCGTCGGGGCGCGATTGCGCGGAAAGCTCGGGCGAGGGGTAGACGGCGGACATCGGGAAATCATAGTCGGCGCCATTCCGAAGGCAGTGGACAAGCCTGGGGATGGCGCGGGGAAATGCGGTGCGCAAAGCGAAGGGGCCGCGAATGCGGCCCCCGTGGCTTCAGCGGCGGAGCTTCGACTCAGGTCGTCTCGCCGAGCACCACGACCTTGACCTCGACGACCACGTCGCCGTGCGGCGCCACGGTCACGGTGTGCTCGCCCACAGTCTTCAGCGGTCCGTTGGGCATGCGCACCTGGGACTTGACGACCTTGAAGTCGATGCGGTTGAGCGCATCGGCGACGTCGGCATTCGTGACCGAGCCGAACAGCCGCCCGTCGACGCCGGCCTTCTGCGTGATGTGCACCGTGCGGCCGCTCATCTTCTCGCCGAGCGCCTGCGCGGTGGCGAGCTTCTCGGCAGCGGCCTTCTCGAGCTCGGCGCGCTTGTCCTCGAACTCCTTGATCGCCGCCGGCGTGGCGCGGCGCGCCGCCCGGGTCGGGATCAGGAAGTTGCGGGCGAACCCGTCCTTGACCTTGACGACCTCGCCGAGGTTGCCGAGGTTCGGGACCTTTTCCAGGAGGATGACTTGCATGGCATCAGCTCCTGTGCTGGTCGGTGTACGGCAACATCGCCAGGAAGCGGGCGCGCTTGATGCACGTCGTCAGCTGGCGCTGGAAGAAGGCGCGCGTGCCGGTCAGGCGGGCGGGCGTGATCTTGCCGTTCTCGTTGATGAAATCGCGCAAGGTGTCGATGTCCTTGTAGTCGATTTCCTTGACGCCGGTGACCGTGAAGCGGCAGAAGCGCTTGCGACGGAAGAGCAGCGACTGGGTGTTGCGCTTGGGCTTGCGGTCCTTGTTGAACCGACCTTTACCGCGGGGCGGGGGCATGTGGTGACCTCTCTACTTCGATGCGATGGATTGGATGTGAAAGACGATTCCGCGACCGTTGCGCTGGGCGCCGAGGAAGCCGGAGAAGACCTGATCCGTGCCGAGCTCGGCGGCGAGGAGCGCTTCGGTGACCGGGCCGATCGCGCGGCCGCGGATCTCGAAGCTCACCTTGCGGACGCTGCCCACCTGGGCGATTTCCGATTCGTGGCGCAGGCTGACGTCGAGGGCAGGCAAGCCGGCCGGCGTGAACCTGAGCGCCGCGCGCTCGACGATCTTCGCCGTCAGCGCCAGCCGATTGGTCAGGCCGACGCTTCCTGGGGCGCGCGCCGCGATTCCTCGCGGTCGACCGCCTTCATCATCACGGAAGGCGTGGTCTCGGCGTGGTCCTTGACGACAGTCAGGTGGCGCAGGACGGCGTCGTTGAAGCGGAAGCCCGTCTCGAGCTCGGTCAACACCTTGTTGTCGCACTCGATGTTGATGCAGAGGTAGTGCGCCTTGGCGAGCTTCTGGATCATGTACGCCATCTGGCGACGTCCCCAGTCCTCGACCCGGTGCACCTTGCCGCCGCCGGCGGTGACGATGGTCTTGTAGCGTTCCAGCATGGCCGGAACCTGTTCGCTCTGATCCGGATGGATCAAGAGCACGATCTCGTAGTGACGCATGAAGTCTCCTTGTGGATTCCTGGAAGGAAGCCGCTCGCCGGGCAGAAAGCCCGGCGTCGGGTCCACGTCAAGACCCGATGCGGCAAGGGAAGCCTATGAGTATAAACCGAAACGCCCTCCCCGTGACGCCGCCCGGGCGGAACGGCTCGCGGAGCGGCAGCTGCGCCCGCAGCGGCCGTCGCAGGGGCTTCGAAACGGTAATCCTCGACGACCGCGGTGACGGGAGGTTGCCCACGTCCGCGGTCCGCCGGCGGGGCCGGCATTACACTGCGACCGACTGGCCGGCGGGGTTCACTCTCCGCGGCAGCGCCGGCGCGCGGACAACGCGCTCGGCCCCGAAGCGGCGGAGGGGAAACGCTTGCGATGAGTGATTCGAGCAGCAGCGGCAAGTTCGCGCGAGACGCATCGAAGTCGGCCCCGACGGGTCCCGCCACGCCCGAGGAGTGGCCGGCGACACGTGCCGAGCCCGTTTCCCAAAATGAGATCGACGAGTGGCAGGCGACGCGGATCCAGGCGCGCCAGCCCAACGGCATCGACGAATGGCGCGTGCCGCAACCTCCCGCCCGCGCAACGCCGCAGGAATCGCAGCGTCGCGCCGGCCGCTTCGGCGCCGCCGCCGAATCGCCCGACGCCTGGGCCGCGACCCGGGCGCAAACCGCGCTCGCGACCCAGCTCCTCGAGGACGAGAGCGACTACCTCGCGACCGAGAAGGAAGAAATCGGCCGCCAGATCGGCGGCAACGAGCGCGAGCTCTTCGTCTCGTGCGCGCCGGCCGAGGCGCTGCAGCAGCAGTTCGAACACCTGCAGCCGAACTTCATCGCCGTCCATGACATCGCCACCTCGTCGTCGAGGAAGCTCCTGACCGGCATCGCCGCGGCGAGCGGGCGGGCGGTGCAGAAACTGGTCGTCCGCCGCCAGGGCTACGGCACCGCGCTCGCGACGCTCGAATTCGTCGAGCTGCCGACCGCCGACAACCAGCTGCTCCGGCTCTACACCACCGAGGCCGACGCCGATACCCCGTCGCGCCACGCGATCGCCCGCGTCCTGCTCGCGTACAGCCGGCTCGGCGTCGTCATGGTCGGCGAGCTGCCGGGCCATGCGATCGCGTCGGCGCTGAAGCCCTTGCACGACGACATCATCGCCGGCCCGTGGCCGAACCGGAATCTGCTCCTGCTGCCGCTCGCCTCCGCGAGCACGCTGGTCACGCACGGCCTCGACCTCGGTCGCGGCACCGGCGTCGCGGTGCGCACGACACCGCAGGTGGCTCGACCCGCCGACGCCTGGGCATTCATCACCGGGACCTGGAGCCGCCTGCGCGAGCAGACGCCCGCCGACGGCCGCGTCGTCCCCGAGCTCGGCGCGTTCAAGGCGGCTGCGTACCAGCCCAAGCGGCCGCCGCTCGCCACCGGCCTGCCCTCGGGCGATACCGTGCCGATGGAGGAATCGCGCCCGCCGATCGTGCTGACGATGCGGCCGATGCCGGCGATCACGTCGCCGTCGTACTCGCCGACGATGCCCTCGACCCTGATCGAGCGCTACGTCAAGCAACTGAGCGAGCTTAACGGCGTCATCAGCTGCTGCGTGTTCGAGATCCAGAGCGGCAACCCGATCGCGCACGCCGGCGCGAACCCGGGGTCGTCGCAGCTTGCGGCGCACGGGAGCACCCTCATCGCCGCCATGATGGGCGCGAGCCGCGCCCTCGGCTTCGGCCACGCCCTCCCCGAAGCGGCGATCTCGCTCGGCGCCCACCACCTGCTGCTGCGCGGCGTCCCGCGCAACCCGGGCCTGGCGATGCACGCGGTGCTCGACAAGGCGAGCGCCAACCTGACGCTCGCCCGCCTGCAGGTGCTGCGGATGGACTCCCTGTTCGAGGAAGCCCAGACCGCCTAGTGCCTCGCCGCGGCGTCGCTCAGTGGACGACTCGGTCGAAGCTGAAGCGCCCGTCCTCGTAGTCGACCGGAATCACGTCGTTCGGGCCGAAGCGGCCCTCGAGGATCAGCGTCGACAGCGGGTTCTCGATGTCGCGCTGGATCGCCCGCTTGAGCGGCCGCGCCCCGAACACCGGATCGAAGCCTTCCTTGGCGAGCTGGCCGAGGGCACGGCTCGTCACCTCGAGCTTCATGTCCATCTTGGCGAGCCGGTCCTCGAGGACGCGCAGCTGTATCTTGGCGATCGCCTGGATGTTCTTCTGATCGAGGGCATGGAAGACGACGGCCTCGTCGATCCGGTTCAGGAACTCGGGGCGGAAGTGCTTCTTGACCTCGGCCCAGACCGCATCGAAGATCGCCTCGTGCGGCTGGCCGACCATCTGCATGATCTGGTGCGATCCGAGGTTCGACGTCATCACGATCACCGTGTTCTTGAAGTCGACGGTGCGCCCCTGGCCATCGGTCAGCCGGCCATCGTCGAGCACCTGCAGGAGCACGTTGAAGACGTCGGGATGCGCCTTCTCGACCTCGTCGAGCAGCAGCACGCTGTACGGCTTCCTGCGCACGGCCTCGGTCAGGTAGCCGCCCTCGTCGTAGCCGACGTAGCCGGGCGGCGCGCCGATCATCCGCGCGACCGAGTGCTTCTCCATGAACTCGCTCATGTCGAGGCGGATGAGGTGATCCTCGCTGTCGAACAGGAAGGCGGCGAGCGCCTTGCAGAGCTCGGTCTTGCCGACCCCGGTCGGGCCCAGGAACAGGAACGAGCCGGTCGGCCGGTTCGGGTCGGACAAGCCCGAGCGTGAACGACGGATCGCGTTGGCGACCGCGCCGATCGCCTCGTCCTGGCCGACGACGCGCTCGTGCAGCCTGGCTTCCATCTGCAGCAGCTTGTCGCGCTCGCCCTGCATCAGCTTCGAGACCGGGATGCCGGTCGCGCGGGCGACGACCTCGGCGATCTCTTCCGCGCCCACGGTCGTGCGCAACAGCTGCGGCCGGCCGCCGTCGGCGCCCTTCTTCTCCTTCGCCTGCGCTTCCTTGAGCTTTCGCTCGAGCTCGGGCAGCGTGCCGTACTGCAGCTCGGCGACCTTGTTGAAGTCGCCCTTCCTCTTCAGCTCCTCGATCTGGAAGCGGGTGCGGTCGATCTCCTCGAGCATCTGCGCCGATCCCTGGGCGGCGGCCTTCTCGGCCTTCCAGACTTCCTCGAGGTCGGCGATCTCGCGCTGGACGCGCTTGATCTCTTCCTCGATCAGCTCGCGCCGGCGCTTGCTCGCCTCGTCCTTCTCCTTGACGACGGCGGCGCGCTCGATCTGTAGCTGGATCATGCGACGGTCGAGCTTGTCGAGCGCCTCGGGCTTGGAGTCGATCTCGATCTTGACCTTCGACGCCGCCTCGTCGATCAGGTCGATCGCCTTGTCGGGCAGGAAGCGGTCGGTGATGTAGCGGTGCGAGAGCTCGGCGGCGGCGACGATCGCCGGGTCGGTGATCTCGACGCCGTGGTGCGCCTCGTACTTCTCCTGCAGCCCGCGCAGGATCGCGATCGTCGCCTCGACGCTCGGCTCGCCGACCAGGATCTTCTGGAAGCGGCGCTCGAGCGCGGCATCCTTCTCGATGTACTTGCGGTACTCGTCGAGCGTGGTCGCGCCGATGCAGTGCAGCTCGCCGCGCGCGAGCGCGGGCTTGAGCATGTTGCCGGCGTCGATCGCGCCCTCGGCCTTGCCGGCGCCGACCATGGTGTGCAGCTCGTCGATGAAGACGATGGTGTTGCCTTCGTCCTTGGCCAGCTCCTTCAGCACCGACTTCAGGCGCTCCTCGAACTCGCCGCGGTACTTCGCGCCCGCGAGCAGCGACGCCATGTCGAGCACCAGCACGCGCTTGCTCTTGAGCGACTCGGGCACTTCGCCGTTGACGATGCGCTGCGCGAGGCCCTCGACGATCGCGGTCTTGCCCACGCCCGGCTCGCCGATCAGCACCGGATTGTTCTTGGTGCGACGCTGCAGCACCTGGATGGTGCGGCGGATCTCATCGTCCCGCCCGATCACCGGATCGAGCTTGCCTGTGCTTGCGCGCGCGGTCAGATCGATCGTGTATTTTTCCAGCGCCTGGCGCTTCTCCTCGGCGCCCGCGTCCTGCACCGATTCGCCACCGCGCACTTCATCGATGGCGCGGCTGACGGCCGCCTTCTGCACGCGGGCTTCCTTGAAGAGCTTTGCCAGGCTCCCCTTGTCCTCGAAGGCCGCGAGCACGAACAGCTCGCTGGAGATGAACTGATCACCGCGCTGCTGCGAGAGCTTGTCGGTGACATTGAGCAGCCGGTTTAAGTCGTTGGACACGTGCACTTCGCCCGGTGTCCCCTCCACCTTGGGCAAGCGGTCGAGCTCGGCGTTGAGGAGCGAGCGCAAGCGGCCGACATCCGCGCCGGCCTTGAGCAGCAGCGGGGCGACGGTCCCGCCCTGGGCATCGAGCATGGCCAGCATCACGTGGGCCGGTTCGATGAACTGATTGTCGCGCCCGACGCACAGCGACTGTGCGTCGGCCAGGGCCGCCTGGAAGCGGCTTGTCAGCTTGTCCATGCGCATGGGGATTGACCTTAGGGCCTTAAGCTACCGATTTGAGGTCAGAAATGGGGTCTCCTGGCGCGCTTTTCAACCGGTTTGGAGGGCGGGAAGCCCTAGCCGAGAGCCACCTCGGTGACGGCAATGGTGGCCACCCCGGCGCCGATCAGCACTACCTGCATCAGGCTCCCGGCCGGGTCCACGCGCCGGTGGAGCCCAGGGATCAGATCGGCCACCGCCACGTAGATCAGCGAGGCCGCCGCGACCGAGATGGCATAGGGCAGCACATCCAGCGTGCCCTTGAGGGCGAAGTAACCGGCCAGCCCCCCGATGATCGAGGTCAGGCTGCTGGCGGTATTGAACATCAGGGCGCGCACCGGCTTCATGCCGGCGTGCAGCAGCACCGCCAGATCGCCGAGCTCCTGCGGAATCTCGTGCGCGGTGATCGCAATCGTCGTCAGGATCCCCAGCCGCACATCCGTGAGGAACGCCGCGGCGATCAGCACTCCGTCAAAGCCGTTGTGCACGCCATCGCCGATCAGCACGATCCAGCCGGCGGCCTTGTCCCGGTGCGCACTGTCGGGCACCTGGTGGCTCTCGCAGTCCTCGGTGTGGCAGTGACGCCAGAGCACGAATTTCTCCAGCACGAAGAACAGCGCGATACCCCCTAAGAGCGCCGCCCCGATCCCCTGCACCCGCTCCGGGCCCACCGCCGCGATCGCTTCGGGAAGCAGGCCGATGAGTGCGGCCGCAAGCATGGCGCCGGTAGCGAAGCTGATCAGGTGCGGGAGTGCGCGCGCGCGGCGCGCTTCGGGAAAGCGCAGGAAGAGCCCCGCCAGCGCAGCGCTCAAGAGCCCGCCGAACAAGGTTGCAAGAAGGATCCAGGCCAGAACCGGCATGCGTGCCACTCTAGCACGCGCTCTAAAGGTCCTAAGGTCAGCAGCGCCAGATGAGCGCGGCCATGCGTCCGGTCACCCCGTCGCGCCGGAAGGAAA
>Ga0070690_100001902_pt1 | contig 11089 bp, 7 predicted proteins | sample KBSS33HmetaG_FD_64671 | JGI IMG/M metagenome (GOLD analysis project Ga0070690, IMG submission 64671) | Switchgrass rhizosphere microbial communities from Kellogg Biological Station, Michigan, USA - KBS S3-3H metaG | ecosystem: Host-associated > Plants > Roots > Rhizosphere ...
GGACGGCCTCGAGGCGCGACTCGTTCGACTGCGTCAGCGACGCCAAGCGCTCGTTCTGGACGTGCGCACTGCCGGCAAGCTGGTTCTGCAGCGACTGTGTGAACTGGTTGAGGCTGGAGGCGAGCTCGGCTCGCCCGGTCTGCGCACTCTGTGCCGCCTCACCGCGCGCCCGTGCAAGCTCCGTGCGAAGCTCCCGTTCCAGGCGCTCGTTTTGCGCGGTGATTGCGTCGAGACGGGCTTTGAATTCGACGCCGCTCGCGATCCGAAACAGCGCCTGAACGCGGATCAGGATAACGGCGAGCAGCGCTGCCAGCACGACGAAGCCCACTCCCGAGACGATCAGCCAGATGGTCGATTCCATGTCCGACAGTTTACGTCGCCGGCCTCAGCGCGGCAAAGCGAGTGTGTTCGCGCCGCGTTCCGATGCGGCGGCTCAGGCAGCTTCGCGGCTTGCGCGCTTGCGCTCGTGCGCCAGCAGATGTCGCTTGCGGATTCGAATCGATTTGGGTGTGACCTCGGCGAGCTCGTCGTCGGCGATGAACTCGACCGCGTATTCGAGCGTCAGCTGGATAGGCGGAGTCAGCGCGATCGCTTCGTCCTTGCCGGACGCGCGGACGTTGGTCAGCTGCTTGCCCTTGATCGGATTGACGACCAGGTCGTTGTCGCGGCTGTGGATGCCGATCACCATGCCTTCGTACAGCTTGTCGCCGGGAGAGACGAACATGCGCCCGCGCTCCTGCAGCTTCCACAGCGCGTAGGCGACTGCATCGCCGGCTTCCGCCGAGATCAGCACGCCGTTTCGCCGCTCCGGAATGTCGCCGCCGACCTTGGCATAGCCGTCGAAGACGTGGCTGATCAGGCCGGTGCCGCGAGTGAGGTTCATGAACTCGCCCTGGAAGCCGATCAGGCCTCGCGCCGGAACACGGTACTCGAGTCGCGTGCGTCCGCGGCTGTCCGATTCCATGTGCGTCAGCTCGCCGCGCCGCATGCCGAGCGCTTCCATCACCGCGCCCTGATGCGCATCCTCGACGTCGACCGAAAGCTGCTCGAACGGCTCGCATTGCTCGCCGTCGATTTCGCGGAAGACGACGCGCGGCCGCGATACCGCGAGCTCGTAACCTTCGCGCCGCATGTTCTCGAGCAGGATAGTGAGATGCAGCTCGCCCCGCCCGAAGACGGTGAAGATGTCGGTGTCGGCGGTGTCCTCGACCTTGAGCGCGACATTGGTCAAGAGCTCCCGCGACAGCCGCTCGCGCAGATTGCGGCTGGTGACGTACTTGCCTTCCTTGCCGGCGAGTGGCGAGGTATTGACCTGGAACTGCATCGACAGCGTCGGTTCGTCGACTGAAATCATCGGCAGCGCGTCGGGCGCATCGACCGCCGCGATCGTCGTCCCGATCGACAATTGATCGATGCCGGTAATCAGTACGATGTCGCCGGCCGCCGCGGTTTCGACCGGCGCGCGCTGCAGCCCGGAGAAGCCGAGCACCTGGCCGACCTTGCCGCGCGCCGACGAGGCATCGCCGGAGAGAACCATCACTTCCTGCCCGGGGACGAGGCGGCCGCGGCGGATCCGGCCGATGCCGAGCCGTCCGACGTAGCTCGAGTAGTCGAGAGCGCTGATCTGCAGCTGCAACGGCCCGTCGGGGTCGCCGGTGGGTGCCGGAACGCTGGCGAGTATCGTCTCGAACAGCGGCCGCATGTCGGTGCCCGTCGTTCTCGGGTCGAGCGACGCATAGCCGTTCAGCGCCGACGCGTAGACGACCGGAAAATCGAGCTGGTCTTCGCTCGCGCCGAGGCGGTCGAACAGCTCGAAGGTCTGATTGACCACCCATTCGGCGCGGGCACCCGGCCGGTCGACCTTGTTAACCACGACGATAGGCTTCAGACCCTGTGCCAGCGCTTTGCGGGTGACAAAGCGGGTCTGGGGCATCGGTCCCTCGACCGCATCGACCAGCAGCAGGACGCCGTCGACCATCGACAGCACGCGCTCGACCTCGCCGCCGAAGTCGGCGTGGCCGGGTGTGTCGACGATGTTGATGTGCGTATCGCCATACTCGATCGCGCAATTCTTGGCGACGATGGTGATGCCGCGCTCGCGCTCGATGTCGTTGCTGTCCATCATCCGCTCGGCGACGTGCTGATAGGCGGCAAACGTCCCTGCCTGGACAAGCAGCTTGTCGACCAGCGTGGTCTTGCCGTGGTCGACGTGGGCGATGATCGCGATGTTGCGCAGCTTTCTGCGCGGCGTGGGGTTGCTCATGGTGGTGCGATCCGGGTCATGGTGCAGTGCGGGAGCGAAACACTCTATTATAGCCGATCGGACGACCCGCCGCGAGAAAATAGTTGCAAAATCCGGCATTTAGAGGTACTATTGAATAATTCGGCGGCCGTTCCGGTCACCGCCGACCCCCCAGTCGGGCCGGCCGCGTTGGCCGTAAACCCGCTGTCCCGATGTCATTTTTCGCTGCCTGGACCGGAACTCGCGACAAGCGAGAGGCCGCGCCAGGAGCACCAGTGAATGAGTAGTACCACCCCGCAGAGCTTTGCCGAGCTCGGCTTGAGGCCGGAGATCCTCCGCGCCGTTGCCGAAGCCGGATACACGACGCCGACGCCGATCCAGCTGCAGGCGATCCCCCTGATTCTCGAAGGCCTTGACGTCATGGGCGGGGCCCAGACAGGGACCGGCAAGACGGCGGGCTTTGCCCTGCCGATACTGCAGAAGCTGATGCCGCTGGCCAACGCCAGCCCATCGCCTGCCCGGCACCCGGTCCGCGCCCTGATCCTGACGCCGACCCGCGAACTGGCGATCCAGGTCGAGGAAGCGATCGCGACGTACGGGAAATACTCGGGGCTGCGCTCGACGGTCGTCTACGGCGGCGTCGACATAAGACAGCAGCTTCCGACGGTTCGCGGCGGCATCGAGATCCTCGTCGCGACGCCCGGCAGGTTGCTCGATCACATCGAGCAGAAATCGGTGTACCTGGGGCAGGTCGAGATCTTCGTGCTCGACGAAGCCGACCGCATGCTCGACATGGGCTTCATCCCCGACATCAAGCGGATCATGGCGCTGCTGCCGGCGACCGCGAAGCGGCAGAACCTGCTTTTCTCGGCGACCTTCTCGAACGAAATCAAAAAGCTCGCCGACCAGCTGCTCAACGCGCCGCGATTGATCGAGGTAGCGCGCCGCAACACCACCGCCGAAACCGTCTCGCAAAGCGTCTACAAGGTCGCGGCCGAGCGCAAGCGTGCGTTGCTGGCGCATATCGTCACCTCGCGCAATCTGTGGCAGGTGCTTTGTTTCGTGCGCACCAAGCACGGCGCATCGCGCCTGGCGCGACAGCTCGAAAAGGACGGCCTGAAGACGACGGCGATCCATGGCGACAAGAGCCAGCCGGCGCGTCTGGAAGCGCTCGACGATTTCAAGGCCGCCAAGGTTCAGGTGATGGTTGCGACCGACGTCGCGGCGCGCGGGCTGGACATCGACGACCTGCCTCTGGTCATCAACTATGAGTTGCCTTACGTCCCCGAGGATTACATCCACCGCATCGGCCGCACCGGTCGTGCCGGGGCGAGCGGCGAAGCGATTTCATTCTGCTCGCCCGATGAGGAACGGCTGCTGACTGAAATCGAGCGGATGCTCAAGCGGTCGATCCCGGTCGCGGCCGCCGACGGAATCCCGGCCGAACGCGCGCCGGCGCACGCCGAGCGTGCCCCGGCCCAGGGCGCTCGTGAGTCGCGCGCTTCGCGCGAGCCTCGAGCCGTGCGTGAACCGCGTCAGGCCCGCGAAGCCAGGCCGGCGAAGCCGCCGCGCGAGCGCGCCGCTGAGGTGCCGCCGCCGCGGCGCGACCATGCAGTCGACGACACCCGTAATCCCGACCAGCCGCTGATCGAGCGTCCAGCAGTGAGGGTGAATGGCTCCGGCACGCTGGCGCCGACATCGCATGGGCGCCCGGCATCGCGCAAATCGCATCCGATTCCTGCGCTGCTGATGAAGCGCACCGCGGGCGAGCCGGAAAAGGTCTAGCGCCGGTCTTCGCGCGCTCCGGGTCGGTCCGAGCGGCCGATCAGGCCCAGGCGTGCATAGACCGGTCGTGCCGCGGCCCGGAGACCGGGCAGCGCGCGCCAGAAAAACAACAGCGCAGCAAGGCAGAGGACCGCGTCGAGCGAAAACGCGACGTCCTCGCCCGCGTAGCGCGCGATCGCTCCGCCCATGAGGTTGCCGAACGGCAGCGCACCCAGAAACGCCATCGTGTAAAGGCTCATCACGCGGCCGCGCTTGTCGTCGTCGACCAGCGTCTGCACCAGCGTTTGTATCGATGCCTGCGCGGCGATCAGTCCGGCGCCCAGCACGATCAGCAACGGCAGCGCGAGGGCGAAGCTCGACGCGTGTGCGAACGCGAGCATCGCCAGCGACGCGCAGGCACCGGCGACCAGAATCACCCGATCGAGACCTCGCGTCGTGTGCCGGCTCGCCAGATAAAGCGCCGCCAGCAGCGCCCCGGTTCCTGCCGACGAAAGCAGGATGCCCAGCGTGCGTGCGCCGCCGCCGAACACATCCTTGGCGAACACCGGCATCAAGGTCGAATAGGTGCCTATCGTGCCGCTGATCGCCGCGATCAGCAGCAGCCCGGCGCGGATCGGCGCGAACCCGAACGCACTGCGCACACCCTCGAGCCAGCTGTGCAGCCAGCCTCGCGGCGGCGGCGCCGGCGGGCGCGCCGGCCAGCGCATCATCGCCAGCGCAACCAGCACCGCGCCGAACGACAGCGCGTTCAGGCCGAAGCAAAGCGCCTCGCCGACTGCCGCGATCAGCACGCCCGCCAGCGCGGGACCGACGACGCGCGCGCAATTGATCAGCAGCGAGTTCAGCGCGATGGCATTCGGCAATTCGCTGCGGTGCTCGACCAGCCGCGCGATCATCGCGTGCCGCAGCGGAATGTCGAACGCCGACGCACAGCCCAGCACCAGCGCCAGCGCGGCCACGTGCCAGACGGCGACGACACCGGTCGCGGCGAGCATGGCCAGGGTCGCGGCCTGCGCCAGCATCACCGACTGCGTGATCAGCAGCGCGCGACGGCGATCGACGCGATCGGCAAGGACGCCCGCGACCGGCGCGATGAACAGCACGGCGATGTACTGGCAGAAGGTGACGAAACCCAGAAGCAGCGCCGACCCCGACAGCCGGTAGGTGAGCCAAGACATTGCCACCTGTTGCAGCCAGGTGCCGATCAGCGACAGGCCCTGGCCGAAGAAAAACAATCGGTAGTTGCGGTGCGCGAGCGCGCGAAAGGTCTGCAGCCTGGGCATCGAGATTGACGAAAGTTTCGCGGTGCGTCCGGCGGCCCGGCGTATCGAGCCGGCGGCCGCAGCGACCGCCGATTCAGGCGCTCAGTCGCTCGAGCTGGGTGCGCAGCTTCTCCAGCGTGGATTCGAGACCGGCGAGGCGCGCCCGTTCCTGAGCGACGACGGCGGCCGGCGCGCGATCGACGAACCCGGCGTTGGCGAGCTTCGGCTTGAGCCGCGCGATTTCGCCTTCGTGCCTGACGATGTCCTTGCCGATGCGCTCTCGCTCGACGACCGGATCCACCTTGATGTCGAGCATCACCCGCAGCCGATCGACGATCTGCACCGGCGAGTCCGACCGCGGCAACTCTTCGACGATCCGCGCATCGGAAAGCTTCGCCAGCGCCTTCAGGTAGTCGAGCAGTGCGCCCGCCCCCACACCGGCGACATCCCCGGCGATCAGCGCCGCGACGCGCGCGGCCGGAGAGATGTTCATCTGGCCGCGCAGTGAGCGACAGGACTCGACCAGCGCCATCAGCGTGGCGATGGCCGTACTCGCCTTCGGATCCAGCCTGGCGAAGTCGGCCTTGGGATAAGGCTGAACCGAAATCGAATCGCCATGCTTGCCGGCGAGCGGCGCGAGCGTTTGCCAGAGCTCCTCGGTGATAAAGGGAATGATCGGATGCGCAAGGCGGAGCGTCGTCTCCAGCACGCGGACCAGCGTGCGCCGCGTGCCGCGCTGCGCGCCCTCGTCGCCACTTGCAAGATCGACCTTGGCCAACTCGACGTACCAATCGCAGTACTGGTTCCAAACGAACTCGTAGATCGCCTTGGCGGCAAGGTCGAACCGGTAGTCTGCGAGCTGCGTGTTGACTTCCTCTTCGGTGTTCTGCAGCTCGGCGACGATCCACCGATCGGCAAGCGAATACGATATCGGCGCCGCATCGTCGAGTCCGACGTCCTTTCCTGCGACATTCATCAGTACGAATCGCGTCGCGTTCCACAGCTTGTTGCAGAAATTGCGATAGCCATCGCAGCGCGAAAGATCGAAGTTGAGCGTGCGGCCGAACGTAGCGAGGCTGGCGAAGGTGAAGCGCACCGCGTCGGCCCCGAACGCCGGTATGCCGTTCGGAAACTGCTTGCGCGTACGCTTTTCGATCGACTGCTTTTGCTTCTCCAGCATCAGCCCCGACGTGCTCGTGGCGACCAGCGTCTCGACGTCGGCGCCGTCGATCAGGTCAAGCGGATCGAGGATATTGCCCTTCGACTTCGACATCTTCTGCCCTTCCTCGTCGCGCACGATCGAATTGATGTACACGTCGCGGAACGGCCGCTCGCCGGTGAAATAAGTCGTCATCATGATCATGCGGACGACCCAGAAGAAGATGATGTCGAAGCCGGTGATCAGCACCGAGCTCGGCAGGAACGTCCGCAACTCGGGCGTTTGTTGCGGCCAGCCCAGCGTCGCATGGCACCACAGCGCCGACGAGAACCAGGTGTCGAGGACGTCGTCGTCCTGCCGGAGCGCGCTGGCTGGCTTGCCTGCCAGCTTCGCCGCGTCGGCCGTATTGCGCGCCACGTAGACCTTGCCCGCGTCGTCGTACCACGCCGGGATGCGATGGCCCCACCACACCTGGCGCGAAATGCACCAGTCGCGGACGTTGTCGAGCCAGTCGTTGTACGTCGACGTCCAGTGCTCGGGCACGAAGCGGATCGACGCCGGCGCGCCGCCGCGCGGATCGGGCAGGCTTGCATTGACCGCCTGCAGGCAGATGTCCTTGAACGATTTGCCGGGAAACCAGGCGTGCGTCTTCGGCGCGGGCTTGGTCATCGCGACGAACCACTGATCTGTCAGCATCGGCTCGACGATTTCGCCGCTGCGCCCGCAGCGCGGTACGACCATCTTGTGCGACTTTTCGCCGGCCAGCAGTCCCGCGGCCTCGAGGTCGGAGAGCACGAGCTTGCGCGCGGCATAGCGATCGAGGCCACGATACTTGGCCGGCGCGTTGTCGTTCACCGTCGCCTGAAGCGTGAAAATGGTGATCGGTGCGAGGCCGTGCCGCTGGGCGACGTCCCAGTCGTTGAAGTCGTGCGCCGGCGTGATCTTGACCACGCCGGTGCCGAATTCCTTGTCGACGTAGCTGTCGGCGATGACCGGGATCCTTCGCCCGGCGAGAGGCAACGCGACCTCCTTGCCGACCAGATGCGCGAAGCGCGTGTCGTCCGGATTGACCGCGACCGCGACATCACCCAGCATCGTTTCCGGACGTGTCGTGGCCACCGTCAGCTGGCCCGAGCCGTCGGCGAGCGGGTAGCGGATTTCCCAGAGCTTGCCGGTCGCTTCCTCGTTCTCGACCTCCAGATCGGAGACCGCGGTACCGAGCTTCGGGTCCCAGTTGACGAGTCGCTTGCCACGGTAGATCAGGCCATCCTCGTAAAGGCGGACAAAGGTTTCGATCACCGCGTTCGACAGGCCTTCGTCCATCGTGAAGCGCTCGCGCGACCAGTCGCACGACGCGCCGAGTCGCCGCATCTGGTTGGTGATCGTCGATCCCGACGCCTGTTTCCACGCCCACACTCTTTCGATGAACTTTTCCCGGCCGAGCTCCTGCCGCGACTTCCCTTCGGCCTTCAGCTGGTTCTCGACGACGATCTGCGTCGCGATGCCGGCGTGATCGGTGCCTACCTGCCAGAGGGTGTTGTCCCCGCACATGCGGTGATAGCGGATCAGCACATCCATCAGCGTCTGCTGGAACGCGTGTCCCATGTGCAGCGTGCCGGTGACGTTCGGCGGAGGAAGCTGGATGCAGAACGATTCCACACCGGGTCGCAACGACGGCTTGAACAAGCCGTGGCCTTCCCAGTACGGATACCATTTCGCCTCGATGGCGCGCGGTTCGAAGGTCTTGCCTAAAGTCATCGCGATTGCCGGAATATCTCGTAAAAACATGACATTATAGACGAATCCGACGCGCCTTGCGCGCTTGGCATGCTCACGCCCGCTCAGCGCGCGAGCGCGGCGGACTCCTCTTTCGCTGCCTGACGATCGATGCGACGTCCCAGCGCCAGGGCGAGTGCATCGAGCCTGTTCATCAGCCCCGCGAACTCGTCCGGCGTCAGCGCCTGATCGGCGTCGCACCACGCTTCGGACGGGCACGGGTGCACTTCGATCAGCAGCGCGTCGGCGCCGGCCGCGACCGCGGCGCACGACAGTGCCGGGACCATCCAAGCCTTGCCGCCGGCGTGCGAGGGATCGACGATGACCGGCAGATGCGTCTCGCGCTTGAGCACTGCGACCGCAGTGACGTCGAGCACGTTGCGATACGCGGTCTCGAACGTGCGGATGCCGCGCTCGCAAAGCATGATGCGGTGATTGCCTCCGGCGGCGATGTACTCGGCAGCCATCAGCCATTCGCTGATCGTCGCGCTCATCCCGCGTTTCAATATGACCGGCACGTCGACCCGCCCGACTTCCTTCAGCAAGTCGAAGTTCTGCATGTTGCGCGTGCCGATCTGGATGACATCGACCTTGTGCTCGAGGAAGGCATCCAGCATCCGCACATCCATCAGTTCGGTGACGATGGGCAGCCCGTGTCGCGCTGCCGCGTCCCGGAGCATCGCAAGTCCGTCGACACCCTTGCCCTGGAATGCGTAAGGGCTGGTGCGCGGCTTGAATGCGCCGCCGCGCATCAAGCGCGCGCCGGCTGCCGCGACGCCGTCGGCCGCGGCGTCCATCTGCGGCTGCGTCTCGACCGAGCACGGGCCGGCGATCACCTGCACGGCGTTCGCGCCAATCTTGACGCCGGCGACGTCGACGATCGTGCTCGCCTTGTGCCATTCCCGCGCCACCAGCTTGTATGGCTTCAGGATGTGCATCGAGCGCTCGACGCCGGGCAGCGGATCGAACATCTCGGGATCGAGCTTGCGCTCGTCGCCGATTGCGCCGATCAGCGTCCGCTCGGTGCCGCGCGAGACATGGACCTCGAGGCCGGCGGCGCGAATCCTGGCCTCGACCGCGGCGATTTCGGCGTCGCCGGCTTCGGGTTGCATCACGATAATCATTGCAGGCTCCTTAAAAAAAATTCGGGCGGCCTTTTGGGGCCGCCCGACTTGTCTTGAAACTTGGTGCTTCGAACTATCGGCGAGCGCGGCCCCGGGAGATTGTCCCGAAATAGTAAAAGCCGGCGTACCCGGTCGCGCCGGCAGCCTTGCCTTGACGGGCGGAAACGAATCGGGCGTGCGACGAATTCATGATTCGGAGTCTAGCACGGCTCGCAACCGGGAGGGCAACCGGCGTCCTTGCGACGCGACTTCAGTGCTCGCGCCGCCACTGCGCGATCTCCCGCTCGATGGCTTCGGCCACATAGGTGCGCAATATACCGCCGACGTGCTCGGTGATCGCCTTGACCAGCTCGGCGCTCGCGCGCTCGACGATGGGCTGCAGATGCCCGGCGAGCTCGGTCTTGAGGCCAGTGTCGGTAAACAGATCGACCCGCTGCAATACCTGCATCGAAACCTGCTCGGCCAGCGCGCGCCACCGCTCTTCTTCGGCGGCTGCCTTCGCCGCGCGCTCGGCCGAGTCGTCGACGACGACCGGAGCGGGAGCGGCGGCAGGCGGCGACTCGGGTTCGGGTTCGGGTTCGGGTTCGGGTTCGGGCTCGGGTTCGGGTTCGGGTTCGGCTCTGAGCGTGACCGGTGGAACGACCGCGAGCGTATCCGGGCCGGGGCCGGTAATGCTGTGCGTCGACGGGTCGATCGTATCCATCACCAGCCAATCGGACGTGTCGCCATCCATCGGCAACTCAACCGGGATTGCGTCGGCCGATTGCATGATCGCCACGCTGTCAGCCTGCAGTGGCGGCGGTGCTTGGTCTGCCTCTGCGGGTTCCAGCGGCATCGAAGGCTGCACCGCCGTCCGCAGATCCGCGTCATCGACGGCGCCCGCCTCAACCACATCGGTGAGCACGGGCACATCGGTCTCGACCTCGTCGTTCGCGGGAACGGCTGCGACCACATCGGTGAGCACCGGAATATCGGCACCGCTGCGGCCGCGGTTGCGCCGCATCAGCGCGTCGGCCTGCTCGAGAAGCTCGCGTGCGCTCGCCATCAGCCGCGCTCGCTCAGGTTATGCGTGCGAAGCTCGTAGCCGCGTTCGCGGTAGAAACGAAAGCGCTCGCGCGCCGCGGCCTTACCGGCTTCGTCGGCACCGACCACTTCGGCAAGGCGCTCGAAGCGGGAGAAAAACGGCGGCGGCGCGTCGTGCAGATTGATCAGAACCGCCGCCGGCCCCTGATGTTCCAGCAGGTGGTCGATCCAGATCGGCGTTTCGGCCGCGAGCCGGCTGCCGATCCGGCAATGGGGCAGGAAGCCGATCGCCGGCTGGATCCACAGCATCCGATCGAGCGCCTCGGTCGACTCGGCATCGCGGGTCAGGACCCGCACGCTGCCGTGCTGCGCAAACGCCTTGGCGACCAGCTTGGCGACGACGTCGAAGCGATCGCTCACGTGCGTGTAGAAGTCGATCGAGGTCATCGAAGCATCCGCCGGAGAATTCCTCGTGACGCGCGCTAAAGGCTCGCGCGGGCTACGGGGCGGTCTCCTGCGACAGCACCCACGTGGTGAGCAGCGGCACCGGACGGCCGGTCGCGCCCTTTTCCTTGCCTTCTTTCCATGCCACGCCGGCGATGTCCAGATGCGCCCAGTCGAATTTCTTGGCGAACCGGGATAGAAAGCATGCCGCCGTGATGCTGCCGCCGGCACGACTGCCGATGTTGGCGAAGTCGGCGAAATTGCTGTTCAGCCC
>Ga0070690_100001903_pt1 | contig 11087 bp, 10 predicted proteins | sample KBSS33HmetaG_FD_64671 | JGI IMG/M metagenome (GOLD analysis project Ga0070690, IMG submission 64671) | Switchgrass rhizosphere microbial communities from Kellogg Biological Station, Michigan, USA - KBS S3-3H metaG | ecosystem: Host-associated > Plants > Roots > Rhizosphere ...
CGTAGAAGGGATGCTGGTTCTTTGCTGAGTCTTGTTTTGACAATCTTGAAATTCGAAATTCTGCAATCCTGTTCAACCTACTTCGCCAGGTTGGCCTCAAGCTTGCGAACACGCTGCAGTAATCGCTTGTCTCCAATTTTTTCAGCAATCAGATCGAAGTCCTTAGTTGGGCCGCGCCACAGCAAATCGTCAACATCAGTGAAGAGGGGTGCGTCCGTCCGCAGTGTAGCTAAGTCTTTGAAGAGGAGTGCCAGCTCACGCTTCTCACCCAAAACATCTTTCGGAAAATCCTCGATCGGCCCGTGAGTATTGATCAATCGTGCGGAGGTCCGGGCACCACACCCTGAAATGCCAGGATAACCATCCGCTGCGTCTCCGACTAACGCGAGATAGTCGGGAATGTATTTAGGATCAACTCCGAACTTCTCGCGGACGCCCGCCGCGTTACGAATAATGTTTCTGCGCCCGTCGATCTGCACGACGTGATCGTTAACAACACATTGCGCAAGATCTTTGTCAGGAGTCCAAATGCAAATTTTCTCCACGCGGTCATCAAGACTCGAAAGATACGCAGCCGAAGCTAGCGCGTCGTCAGCTTCCAGCTCAATCATGGGCCAGGTTGCCACGCCCATCGCCAGTAACGCTTCTTCCAGTGGGTGAAATTGTGCGCGCAGTGCGCGCTCTATGCCCGCGCCGGTTTTGTAGCCAGGCCACAGAGTATTGCGGAAGGATTCGATGATGTGGTCTGTCGCGACGCCGACGTGCGTCGCGCCTTCTTCAATCATCCGCACGACGCCGCTCAATACTCCGCCGACCGCACCAAGCGGTGGATCAGTCTTTTGAAATCGGCGTATGCCGTAGAAGTGACGAAACAGTTCGTACGTCCCGTCAATCAGATGAACAAGCATAACTATCCACAGATATCACAAAATTAGGCAGATTCATGTTTGACTGCTAAATGTGTGATAGGAAAACTGCCGCTAAATCGAATCAGGAAAACAACACCATCGTATCCTGTATGGCCTAATCTGGGTAATCGCAAAAGCGCTGGATAAAAGTTTTCGCCCCCTGTCGATCTAAAGCCCCTTCGTTCGACTTACATGTGAAGAACGAGATTTTCAATTCCTAGGAGATACACAATGCGAGTAATGGTGTTAGTCAAGGCGACGAAAGAATCTGAGGCGGGACAACTGCCTGATCCAAAACTGTTGGAGGAGATGGGTAATTTCAACGAGGAGTTAGTGAAAGCAGGCGTCATGCTCGCCGGAGAGGGTCTGAAAGACAGTTCTCATGGTGTGCGCGTGAATTTTTCAGGCAAAAACCGGACTGTTACTGATGGGCCATTTGCGGAAACAAAAGAGCTCGTCGCCGGATTCTGGTTGTGGCAAGTGAAGTCGATGGACGAGGCAATTGAATGGGCGAAGAAGTGCCCGAACCCGATGGAAGGCGGTGGCGTGCTCGAGATTCGGCCGTTGTTTGAAATGGAGGATTTTGCGGACAACCTGACGCCAGACCTAAAAGCTCAGGATGAGAGATTGCGACAAGAGATCGCGGACAAGCAAAAGGAAGCGTCTGCGTAGTAAAAATATCAGCCGCAGATTTCGCCGATATGCACAGATCAAAAACCATCTATGACTATCTGCGAAAACCTGCGGCTGATTCTCTCCTTAGTTCAATAACTGCAGTCCGAGTATGCCGTCGAGAATTGCTCCTAGAATACTGCCCGTGCCGTTGCTGTATCGACCATATCGAGAAGTACTGCGGTAACCATCCTCATAACCACGTCGGAATCCTTCGCGGAAGTAGTATTGATACTCGCTCAAGTCGACGTAGTAGCCATCGTATCCGTAGCTCGCGTCGTCGTACGCGTACGCGCTTTCAGCATCATAACGCCAGCCATCTTCACGATCGGCCTGGCCTGCTCGATAACCCTGATCGTATCCATCATTGATCGCGCGCCGCAGCATTTCTGCACCGTACTGATTGGTTTCGTAGTAGCTGTTGCCACGTCGATAACGATAGTTGTAGGGCGTGTAGTCGTTATAACGCCACTGTTGCAGACGCAACTGATCGTTTCGCACTCGGTCCAGGTACTGCTGCTGATAACGCAGCTGTGCCCGGCGTCGTTGCTGCTCGAGAATCTGTTGCCGCTGCCAATAGAGGTTCTGGCCTTGCTGTTGTTCCAGGCGGTAGCGCTCGCTGCGCTGTTGTTGCAGAGTCTGCCACTGCTGGCGTCGCAAATCATCGTTGCGATTCCAATCGCGATTGCGATTGAGCGTACCCTGTTGCTGACGTCGTTGCCAGTCACGATTTGATTGTTGCTGGCGTTGCTGCTCTAAACGACGTTGCTCTTCAACTCGTTGTTGGTCTTGACGCTGCTGTTGCCATCGGTCGTCGCGTTGCTGTGAATTGCGAATCTGATCCTGGCGCTGTTGCTCCCAGCGTCGCTGTTGGTCCTGCGAATCACGAATCTGATCTCGACGCTGTTGTTCGAGGCCCCGTTGCTGTTCTTGATTCTGCTGATTCTGTTGTTGATTCTGTCGATTTCGCAGTTGCTCCTGCCGCTGTTGCTCCCAGCGCTGCTGTCGCTCCTGAGAATTTTGAACCTGCTGTTGCCGCTGCTGCTCCCAACGTTGCTGACGATCCTCATTGGCCTGATTGGTCTGACTCGCACGTTGCTGTTCCTGCGCTCGAGTCTGATCGCGTTGCGTTTGCTCAGCCTGCTGCTGGGCGCGACGTTGTTCACGTTGCGCGTCTCGTTCCTGTTGTCGCTGATCGCGTTCTGCCTGGTTTTGGTCGCTGCGTTCCTGACCGCGCCCGCGCCTGCCTTGCGCGGCGGCGACGTCGGCCAGCCCAATGATTGCCACCGATAGCGTCGCGGATGCGACGAGCTGTTTTATTAAACTATTCTTCATTGAGATCCCTTCCTTGTCACGCACCTTTGTTCGAGGAGAGACGCATGGTGTGGGGAACACACATCCGCTGCTAGCTTTGGCAACTGGTGTTCCAGCAGCCAAAAGCGGCAGAAAAGCTAACGAGTCGAATTTCAGGAAACGATTTAATTCAGCAGTTAACCGATATGGTATGCGGCTGAGGAGCGGTTTAGTGACACCACCGACTTCATGTCGGTGGTCTCAAGATTGAAGCGCGACACGCCGCAGTAGGTCGAAATTGAAGAACCAGCGACATGAAGTCGGTGGTCTCCAAATAACAATCTCAAATCTCAAATCCCAAATAACAAATGATCTGGTTTTCTGCTGCCGCACATGATGCTATTCTCGGACAGGCGTGCAGGCCGCCACCCGTCCGCGGGCAGGACTGAGTCCACCTGATTGACTTCCTGAGCAGGTTCATCACGAACCTCCTTTTGCCCGAACACAGCGGACACCGGGCCGTAACCAAAGGAGGCTCGTTATGTCTAATCGTGAACTTCCCGTCCGCCCAAACCTCGATCAACTAAAACAACAAGCGAAAGATCTTCTCCACAGTATTCGTGGCGGGGATCCGTCTGCGGTCGATGAACTCAATCACCATCACCCGGAACCACCGTTGCCACCCGAAGCAAAACTGGCAGACGCTCAACTTGTATTAGCTCGCAGTTACCAGGCGTCCAGTTGGCCCAGACTGGCCCAGGCGGTCCAGCTAGTTGACGCAATCTGGCGTGACGATATCGATACCGTAAGAAAACTGGTGACAAGCAATCCCAAGTTGCTGCACGAAGACGCTCTAATTCGCCGCAACAGTAATTGGGGTCCGCCACTTACGTATGCAGCAAATCTCGGCCGTGATGAGATCATTCGAATGCTTTACAAACTCGGTGCCGGTGATCTCGAATCAGCGATCGGTCGAGCGCTACTGCAAAGCAAGATAGGCACCGCCCGCATGCTGTACGAGATGGCCGGTTCGCCGCCTGTGCCTGAGGGTGCGCTTGGTGGTCCCGCTTACACGCTCAGTGTCTCAGGCACAGCGGCAGTGTTTGAGTTTGGTGGAAGAGTGTTTGATGACGAAGGTAAGAGTCTGGCTCCCGTTGATGTCGTACTCGAGACAGATGCACGCAAGCCTGAAGCAAAGCACCAAATTCTTGAGATGTACGTTGAACACGGAGTCAAACTGCCAGATACGCCAACAATGGCTTTGCATCGCGGCCGCATGGATCTACTCGAAGAAATACTGCGTCGCGATCCCAAACTCCTCGAGCGAACGTTTACCCACGAAGAGATCTATCCGCCCGAATTGGGATGTCACGATGATGTACTTGCCACGCAGGGAACACCTCTCCAGGGAACGACGCTATTACACCTGTGCGTCGACTACGACGAGATTGAAATCGCACGCTGGTTGTTGGAGAAGGGAATGGACGTAAACGCCAGAGCGGCTATCGATAACGACGGCTTTGGTGGTCACACGGCGTTGTTCTGTACAGTCGTTTCGCAGCCCAACTTCTGGATGAACTACGGCCGGCGAGAACAGGTCGCGCCATTCACGGAACTGCTGCTGAAGCACGGTGCTGATCCAAACGCGCGCGGTTCAATTCGAAAAAAACTGCATGAAGGATATGCACCCAAGTACGATGTGAAGAACACGTATGAATACCGCAACGTGACTCCGATTGGCTGGGGCCGGCAGTTTCATGCGAAGGTGTTTGTCAGTGAGCCGGCGATTAAATTGATCGAGGAGGCTGGCGGTCACGAATAAAGGAGCAGGTGCAGCAGGCAGGAGCAGCATTTTCCCCCTGCTCCTGCCTGCTGCTCCTGCTCCGATCTGTTACACGTTAACCAGAAACTTAAAGCCGCCGTACGCCATTCGCTTTACCTCGAACGGCATCGGTTCGCCTTTGCTCATCATCTTTTTCAGTCGCTCATCGGCCATCACTTTCGCGTTCACCTTATCGCGGTCGGCGCGCGACTTGTATACGATGAATGAGAACAGAGGCTTCTCGCCGGGTTTCACCTTTATTAACTTCGGGAATGTAACACCCCAATTATTATCAAGATCATCACCGACAGCCTCGACATACTGCAGCGCGCCGTGTTCACGCCAGATCTTGCCGGCTTTTTGTGCAATCGCGCGATAGGCCTTCAGGTTCTTCTCGGGGACAGGTAAGACAAAACCGTCAATGTACATTATTCGATCCTCCAAATTTTTTAACTCTCTCATCAAACTGAGCAGGCGGCCACGGAGGGCCGCCCCTACAATTAGTTTTCGGTCAGCGGGATCAGTGAACTCACTCGGCGGTCGCGTAAGTACAATCCGCCCCACAGCAGTACGCCAAACACGATCGCAAAAACGATTGGGAAGATTTCTGTTCCTACCCGCACGTGTGTAGCAACCGCTCCACCCAGATAACCGGTTAGTAAGATCGCTCCGAGCACCGCTGTTCGTGGGATTAGATAGAGAATTGTGATCACAAGCAGAAGAACACCAAGCGGAACAATCACGCTGGCGTGATAACCCAACTGTACGTTTGCGTCGACTACGAATGCTGGTTTGATGAGTTTCATGATCGCGTCGGCGATAAGAAACAGAGCGGGCAGCCAGCTCATGATCCTGCCGGCCCAAATTCGGCCTGATGAAAGAGTTGGGGCGTAAGCGATTGCTTCCATCGTTTCCTCCTAATTTTGTTTCGGTAATTCAAAACTAAACATCCAGTTCACTCCGAACTGATCAGTTAGCATCCCAAATCTCGCTCCCCAGAACATATCCTGTAACGGCAGCAGCAGTTTTCCGTTCTTGCCGATTGCACTAAAGAGCCGCTCAATCTCTTCAGCGCTGTCGCAGTTAAGGTGAAGGAAATAGCTGTTTCCCTGGTTTACTGGTGTCGCGTCATGAGGATCGGACGCCATTATCACGAGATCACCTTTCGTAATCTTCGAATGCATGATTTTGTCTTTGATAGCGTCGGGCTGATCGCCTGGTCCTTCGCCATAGGTCATCTTGAATAAGTCAGCGCCCAGGCACTCGGCATAAAACTCCATTGCCTGCCGGCAATTTCCGTTGAATAGCAAATATGGATCAATCGTTTTCATGTTCATCTCCTTCGTCTACTGCTGCGGCAATCCTGAGATCTCCAGCACTGGTCGGATCTCGATCGTGCCTACTTTCGCGACCGGGATCCTTTCAGCAATGCTGATTGCTTCATCGAGGTCCTGCGCGTCGATCAAATAAAAACCTCCCAACTGCTCGCGCGTTTCGGCAAAAGGGCCATCGGTTACAAGGCGCTTACCTTCGCGCAAACGGACGCTCGTGGCCATCGATGTTGGGTGCAGCGGACTAGCTAGTAAGTATTTACCTCGCGCATTCAAGTCCTGCGTCAACTGCGCGGACTCGACATAACAATGCTCTCGTTCAGAGTCTGTTAACGCATGCAGTTCGTCGAGATAAACCAACATCATGTATTTCATATTTGTCCCCTCTGATGGTTAATCGAATGAAAAAGTGTCAGATCGACACCGGGGTAGAAAATTTTTATTATCCTTCCCCCGTGCTGCCAAATCCTTATTTTGCTGTTGACTCGCTTTATCGCGCCGAATGGGGCCGTATCCTGGCAACGCTCATTCGACTGTTCGGCGACTTCGACGTAGCCGAAGAATCCGCGCAGGAGGCGTTCGCCGCGGCGGTCGACAGCTGGGCGAAAGAAGGTGTGCCTGAATTTCCACGCGCCTGGATCATCCAAACCGCCAAGCACAAAGCCATCGACCGACTGCGCAGGCAAACACGACTGAGCGAGAAGTTGGAATCTTACGGCCAACTCATCGAAACGATCGAGGAGCCACAGTATGACACTGAAGAAATCCCCGATGATCGCCTGCGATTGATATTTACGTGTTGCCACCCGGCGCTTGCACTGGAAGCACAAGTGGCCTTGACGTTGAGGACCCTCGGCGGTCTTGAAACGGATGAAATTGCCCGCGCGTTTCTTGTGCCGACGCCGACGATGGCGCAACGTCTAGTTCGAGCCAAGCGAAAGATTCGAGACGCCGGCATCCCGTACAGAGTGCCCGATGTAAACGACATGCCGGAACGGCTGGACGCAGTGCTGACGGCGATCTACCTGATCTTCAACGAGGGATACGCGGCAACGAAAGGTGGACCACTGGTGCGCGGCGATTTGTGCACTGAGGCGATTCGACTCGCACGGCTCTTGAGAAACTTGTTGTCCCCTGAGCCGCCTGCTGAAGTCACTGGTCTGCTAGCGTTGATGTTGTTGCACGATTCCCGTCGCGATGCTCGTTTGGATGAAGAGGGTAATTTGGTGACCCTCGAAGATCAGGATCGCACCCGTTGGAACGCCAGGCAGATAAACGAAGCGATACCGCTGGTTGATGAAGCGCTGCGCGGAGTAGCAGGCCCCTACACAATCGAAGCCGCAATTTCAGCCGTCCATTGCCGCGCAACTCGATCGGCCGATACCGATTGGAAGCAGATCGTGCGTCTCTATGATCTGCTGCAGCAAATGATGTCCTCGCCCGTGGTGTCGTTGAATCGTGCGGTGGCAGTCGCGATGGCGGATGGTCCAAATTCGGGGCTGCGAATACTGGACCAGCTTGAGAGTGGTGGTGAGCTAAACGATTATCACCTGTTTCATGCCGCCCGCGCTGATCTGTTGCGGCGAGAGGGATCGCTAGCTGAGGCTACGCAGAGTTATAAGCGGGCGCTTGAGCTGGTGACCAACGACAGCGAACGAAAATTTCTCGAAAAGCGATTGAAAGAAGTCGAGTCGCAGTGATACCACCGACTCGGAACCCCCCGGACTTCATGTCGATGGTCTCAGGTTAGATCGTGCGAGACACCGCTGTAGGTGGAAATTGAAGAACCACCGACATGAAGTCGGTGGTCTCCAATCTCAAATGAGAAATGTCAAATGATATTTCGCAAATGATTCCGGCGCTGTCGTTACTTCGGATCCAATTTCCTTCCAGCGTTCAAATTGTCCCAGTTCATGATCGCATTGAACACGAGCATGTAGCTCCCCTTCGTTTGCCCACGCCAGAATGGATTCGTCGAAAACAACAACACATGACCGTTACCAGTGGGTGCGTCGATCACTGCCGGCCGTTGAGCTATTTCATCCCCACCATCTAACAAGCCTGAGATAAACAATTCTCGACTGTCAGCGTAACGAACTACCACGCGTGGACGCAGCGCCGGCGGAATCAGTCCAACCGCATTACGCCGCTGCTCATCAGTCACTGGTGCCACTTGCCATGGATCAACACGTGGTGGTGGGTCGGGTAGTTCTGCAGGAGGGCGCCCTTGTGGTGTGTCCGGATCGTCGGGCGTGCCGCGGCCTGTAGCTCGTTGTTGTCCACCGCCACGTCGTCCGCCGCCAAGTCCGTTGTTAACGCCGAAGATTGGACCATTCGAGCAATACATCGCGAGCGAATCGCCATAGCCATAAACGATAGGACTCGCTGCGTCGACCGTCTTCGTCCGTAGAATATCCCCAACTGCGCGCAGCCGGCTCGACCTTGAAAGTGTTACGCCGGCAGTCAGTCCGAGTTGCACGGCAAAGTCTGTACTGTCGTCGACGGTAATGAACAATCCACCGTCCTTTACGAACTTGATCAGATTCTGCAATCCGTCCCACCCCATGCCGGGACGCATGTCGTCGGTCTCATCGATTGATCCGAGATTGGGTGTAAGTGATGTCTTCTTCCATGGGATCGGGTTTCCGTACATTGGAGCACCGTTGATGATCGCGAGCGGATTACGACCAGCAGGCCCAAACACGATGACGTCGTATTTGCTCTTCAGATTCGTTTCCTTCGCCAGGTCCTGCGTGCTGATGTACGTAAACGGAACTTGGAGTTGGTCAAACCCGATGCGGTACCAACCTTCATCTTGAGTCGTAAACCATGTGTGCATGATGGCCACTCGCGGCGCGCGCGACGGGTGCGTCTTAACAGAGGGCGCACTGGAAACGGCATAGACTGGAATGCCAAGGTCATCCGCAGCTTTTCGTAAGTCAGATTCGTTGACTTTGCGAATAATGAATGAACCTCGGTTGAACTTCTTCCCGGCTGCGTCGAACGGTTCCTCCGCCGCTTCCACTTCTGCATCCTTTAATCGATACCGCAAAGTAACGAGCGCATTGTCGGCATTGTGATTGACGAGGTATACGCCTCCTGAATTAACAATGCTGCCGCTGGATCGTACGTCGCCCGTCACCTTGTCCATCGGCGCTTGTAGCACTTTTGTATCAACCACTCGAACGACCTCGACATTCGCCAGTTCACCCATGGTCCATGCGGTGTCGTCGTAGATGTCCGTCTGCGGATCGTTCGGTGCCCAATATTGATAGTCGAGTAGAGCATCGGCGATGCGGCTGTACGGTTGGTCCATGCGAACAACGTAACTGCCCGCTGGAAATGTTCTGTCTTCTGTGTTCTGACGTCGGCCAGGTGAAGCTGAAGGTGATGCGGCGGGAGACGGAGCAGCGGAGGCCGCGGGTCCGCCCGCTCTTTTTTTCACTTGCACAGTAAACGGCGCCGTTGCTTTGCTGATCTCCACGCCCTGGGCTTGCAGCGTTCGCAGGAGTTCAGCTTGATTCGCCGTGCGAAGTTCGTCGCCGGGCAAGACGTACGCAGCCGGACCTTCGTTCTTAGGCTTATCAATTGACCGTTTGCTCTTCAGGTAGAAATTCTTGAGGAACAACTTGCTGTTTGCGCTGAAGTGCTGGAGCGATATCAGTAGCGCCGTTTGCTCGTAGTTATTGTTGTTGCGCTGAGACCATTTAGCTTTTGGCAAAGGAGGATTCTGCCGGTACCACGTACGCTCGTACTCACTCGGCGACAAGGTTCGCTCCAACGTATCCGCGCCGCCATTGCCGAACGTTTCATACAGCCGGCTGATACCGTTGTGAGTCGCCGCCATGAACATCAGATATCCCGGCGACCACGTATCGAAGTTGCCGTGCGCAAATACGCCGGGCATTCCAAACTTCGTCATCTCCGACACGTTGTGCCAGCCAATCATCTGCCATTCATCAGTCAGAATGGGATCGACCCAGGCGTTATATGGTCCATCGCCGATCGTGTTGTCGTAGAGATAGGGAACTGACTCGTGTAGATCGTGAAGCACGAGTGGTTTCCAATGGAGATACGTATTGAGAACGTTTCGCGTCAGCTTAAGCGAGAGACCGATCGCATCGCGGTTGTTGTCGTGCGCTACGTAGTGACCCCAATAGACCAGCCATGGCCAATTGCTGTTTGGATTTGCCAGGTGCCAGTTGTACACGTCAACCATTCTGTTGCGGCCGTCAACTTCAACAACGGGAGTGATCAGCGTAACGAGATTGTCGCGAATCGATTTCACGTAAGCACTGTCGTCGACCGCGAGTCTGTAAGCGAGCTCCATCAATGCCGTTGGCGAGCCGGTCTCCGGCGAATGGATCGTTCCGGTGATGTAGTAGATAGGAAACGAGTCGGCGACGAGACGATCGGCTTCGTTGTCGTCCATGTTGATCGTGCGTGGATCAGCAAGCTTCGTTAAGCGTGCGCGATTCTCTTCAAGTCGTTCCAGCAGTTTTTCGGATGCCACTGCCACGGCAATCATTTCGCGTCCTTCTTCAGTCGTGCCGATCGAAAAGACCTTCACGCGTGGTGTCGCGCGCTCGAGCATGCGCATGTATTTGTAAACGTCTTCGGCGTACGGCAACTTTCCCGGTGCGCCAGCAACATCACCGAGCACAGCTTTTGGTGTCGGTACATTCGGCGATGCAGGCAGATAATCTGTCAGCGGCGAATTGAAGTATGGCGCGGTGGTGTATTCGCGAATCTTATTCGTGTAATCCTGATCGACGGCCTGATTGGGATCTCGACCGGGCTTAACCGGAGCTTGAGCCGATACACTGACGGTTGAGAACAAGACAAACGCGAGCGCGAGAAGATAAAGACGCGGTGATCGATTCATTAGAGTCCTCGGAGTTGTTGAGATCGGTTTGCGGAGCAACGACGCGGGTTTGGAATTGGATACCAAATTTGTAATCAGAATTCGGGTTAAGAGGAGCAGAACGCTTTTAAGCTAAAGCGTGCTGCCAAGTCAAATTGTTCTTTGGACAGGATTTCAGAATTACAAGATTTCAAAGA
>Ga0070690_100001908_pt1 | contig 11073 bp, 7 predicted proteins | sample KBSS33HmetaG_FD_64671 | JGI IMG/M metagenome (GOLD analysis project Ga0070690, IMG submission 64671) | Switchgrass rhizosphere microbial communities from Kellogg Biological Station, Michigan, USA - KBS S3-3H metaG | ecosystem: Host-associated > Plants > Roots > Rhizosphere ...
GCTGATCTTCGAACCGTTCCTGCAGGCGGACGGGACCACCAGCCGCAAGTACGGCGGCACGGGCCTCGGTCTCTCCATCTCGCGCGAGATCGCGCGCCTGCTCGGCGGCGAGATCCACATCGAGAGCGAGATCGGAAAGGGCAGCGTGTTCACCCTCTACTTGCCGGAGCGTCACGTCGCCGCGGTCTCGGACGAAACGTCCTTCGCGGCGGTCAAGGAGTGGACGCCGATGGTGTCGAGCTTCGCCACGCTGGCCGGCACGTCGTCCGCGCCGCTGGCGGAGCCGGATCCGATCGTGACGCGGCCGATCGACGACGATCGGGCCGACATCAAGGAGGGCGATCGGGTGTTGCTGGTGGTCGAGGACGACCTGTCCTTCGCCCGCATCATGCTGCAGATGGGGCGAGAAAACGGCTTCAAGGTGCTCGTTGCGACCCGCGGCGACACCGGCCTGGCCCTCGCCAACAAATACCAGCCCGACGCGATCACGCTCGACATCAAGCTGCCCGGCGTGGACGGCCTGACGCTGCTGGATCGCCTCAAGCGCAGCCCGACCACCCGGCACATCCCCGTGCACGTCATCTCCGTCGACGAGATGAGCCGCCGCGGCGCCGCGCTGGGCGCCTTCGCCTACCTGGAGAAGCCGGTCAGCCGCGAGGCGCTGGAGGGCGCCTTCGAGCAGATCACGACCTTCCTCGATCAACCGGTGCGCAAGCTGCTGCTCGTCGAGGATGACGACCGCCAGCGCCAGACGATCGTCGAGCTGGTCGGCGACGGGGAGGACGTCGAGGTGACGGCGGTGCGGAGCGCGGAGGAGGCGGCCGAGGCGCTGGAGAACGAGGACTTCGACTGCATGGTCGTCGATCTGATCCTGCCCGGCGACGACGGCCTCCACCTGATGGAGAAGGTGCGCGCCCAGAACGGCTCGCGCGAGCTGCCGGTGATCGTCTACACCGGCAAGGATCTGACCCCGGAGGACGACGAGGCGCTGAAGAAGTACGCGCAGTCCGTCATCCTCAAGAGCGCGGTGCACTCGCCCGAGCGCCTGCTCAGCGAGACCATGCTCTTCCTCCATCGCGTCGAGAGCCGCCTGCCCGAGCGGTCCAAGGCGGCGCTCGCGGCAAGCCGCCACAGTGAAGCGTCGGTCGCCGGACGAAAAGTGCTGGTGGTCGACGACGACGTCCGCAACATCTTCGCGATGACCAGCGTGCTCGAGGCGAGCGGCCTCGAGGTGATCTACGCCGAGAACGGCCAGGCCGGGATCGAGGCGCTGGCCAAGGACCCGACCATCGACCTCGTGTTGATGGACGTGATGATGCCGGGAATGGACGGGTACGAGACCATCCGCGCGATCCGCGCCAACCCGGTGTTCCGCGGCATCCCGATCGTGGCCGTCACGGCGAAGGCGCTGAAGGAGGACCGCGCCAAGTGCCTGGAGGCGGGCGCGTCGGACTACCTGCCGAAGCCGGTCGACACCGAGAAGCTTCTGGACCTGATCCGCCTGTGGACGGGGAGCGGCGAGGGCGTCCCCTTGCAGTGAGGGGTGACGGAACGGAGAAAGGATTGGCAGTGGAACAAAGAATCCCGGCCCGGGACAACGGCCCGCAGACGCCCGAGCCCCGCGCCAGCATTCTGATCGTCGACGACCATCCCCCCAACCTGGTCGCCCTCGAAGCGATCCTGGCGCCGCTTGGCCATGAGCTCGTCATGGCGCGCTCCGGCGAACAGGCGCTGCGGGAAATCCTGCAGCGCGAGTTCGCCCTCATCCTGCTCGACGTCCAGATGGCGGACATGAACGGGTTCGAGACCGCCGGCTTCATCAAGCAGCACCCGCGCAGCCGCCACATCCCGATCATCTTCATCACCGCGGTCAACCGCGACGCCGCCCACGTGTTCCGCGGCTACTCGCAAGGCGCTGTCGACTACCTGGTGAAGCCCTTCGACGCCGACATCCTGCGCTCGAAGGCGGCGGTGTTCATCGAGCTCTACGTCAGGGGCGAGAAGCTCAAGGCGCAGGAACGCCTGCTGCACGAACGGGAACGCGAGGCGTTCAAGCGTAAGAGCCAGGAGCGCTACCGGCATCTGTTGGATTCCCTGCCCCAGTGCATCTGGGCGGCGGACGCCGCCGGGCACGTCACGTTCTGGAACCGGCCCGGGCTGGCCTACTGCGGCCTCGAGCCGGAGGCGGTGCGGGAAGAGTCGTTCTGGGAGTGCCTGCACGCGGAGGATCGCGACGAGGCCCGCGCGACCTGGGAAGCCGGGCTGCGCAGCGGAGCTCCGTTCGAGCGCCAGGTGAGGATCAGGCGCGCCGCCGACGGCAGCTACCGCTGGCACATCGCCCGGGCGGTCCCGGAGGTCGAAGGCGACGGCACGATCGTCGGATGGATCGCGAGCGCGGCGGACATCGACGACCAGAAACACGCCGAGGACGCCCTGCGCAAGGCGATCGTCCTGCGGGACGATTTCCTCTCGGTGGCGTCGCACGAGCTGCGCACGCCGCTGACGTCGCTGAAGCTGGAGGTCGCGAACCTGTCCCGCATCGCGCGGCGCACCGCCCCCGACGACGCAGCCCCACGGCTGATCGCGAAGGTCGAAAAGATCGATTCGCAGGCAGCCCGCCTGCATCGCCTCATCGACGAGCTGCTCGACGTGTCCCGCATCGCCGCCGGGCGCCTCGAATTGCACGTCGAGGTCGTCGATCTGGCCCAGGTCGTCAGCGAGGTCGGCGCGCGTTTCACCGACGAGGCCGCGCGCGTCGGCTCCCCGCTGAACGTTCACGCGCCCGCCGCCGTCGTCGGGCGCTGGGACCGGAGCCGGCTGGATCAGGTCATCACCAACCTCCTGTCCAACGCGATCAAGTACGGCGACTGCAAGCCGATCGACATCGGCGTCGCCGGCGAGGACGACCGCGCGATCGTCACCATCCGCGATCACGGGCTGGGCATCGCCTCCGACGACCACCAGCGGATCTTCGGGCGCTTCGAGCGGGCCGCGTCCAGCCGTCACTACGGCGGCATCGGCCTCGGTCTCTGGATCGTCAAGCAGATCGTCGAGGCGCTGGGCGGAACGGTCACGGTCGAGAGCGAGCCCGGCACGGGATCGACGTTCACCGTCGAGCTGCCACGTTCGCCGGACAAGACGCGGCATCCGTCACCGGGTGGCGCGCTCGTGCGTCCGATTTTTTCCGCCCAGCAGACCTGACGCGAGCCTGGTCGCGGGCCTGGACCTGATCGTCGCCGCCGTCGAGGGCGACCATGACCACGTCGAGACCCACGACCAGCAGCGCCCTATCGCCCAGGCTCACGAGGTTCCTCACAGATGGCTCCCGCCGTCCGTGTGCGCGACCTCGGTCGGCACATCGCCCCCGCGGCGCGCGTGCCAGGAGACATCGGCGCGGGGCGCGGCGGTGTCCGCCTCGGTGGCCAGGCAGACACCCTCGTCCGCATGGACGACCAGGTTCAGCTCGTTGCTCGCGCGCTGCTGCAGCGAGCGCACAGCCGAGCGCGTCGTGCCCGCGCAGTCGACCGCGCCGTCCGCGCCGCGCTTCACGCTGTACACGTTCAGCGCCTGGTTGCCGTAGACGTTGACGTGCAGCAGCCGGGCCGGGCCGCTGACCATCAGCTTCGGGCTGTTCGCCTCCAGCGACGTCGCGACGCGAACCTCGGCCGCGCGCTGCAGGCCGCCGCCGGCGCCGGCGACGTTGCAGCCGCTGGCGAGAAGAACGGCCGCCGCCGCCGAAGCGATGGCACCCGCGAAACAGATCTTGTTGAGATTGAGCGAAATCATCTTGGTTCCCCCTGTCCTGGTTCCGGTTGTCGTTCCGTCGTTCACGACAGCCTCTTGAGCAAGGGTCGGGCCAAGACGGCCACACTATATAATGTGCCGTTTTTATTGATGATTCATCGCGCCAGCGACGAAGTGCCAGCCGCGCCGGCGCACGACGAGTTGTCCAATCGATCGGACAGATCGTCCGACGGCATCGGCCGGCCGCCTGCAAAACGAGCCACCAGATCGGGGCCTCGCGCGTACTGTAAGCTGCGTGGAGTCAATGACCTCCGATCGATCAGACGATGAGATCGATGCGCTCCTGGCGCAGGGGCGCTTTGCCGCGCCGACCCGCGACCGGGTGTTCGAGGGCGCGCTGCGAGACGCGGGCCTCGGACAGGCCGCGCCGGCCCCGATCCGCCGGCGACGGCTGTGGATGGCGACCGGCGTGTCGCTGGCGGCGGCCGCGGCGGCGGTCGTCCTGGTTCCGAGGCTGCTCCGCCAGGACGACGGCATGCGCGTCAAGGGCGCCGGCGGCGGTCCCGAGCTGGACGTCGCCTGCACGGCGCCGCCACCCGCCTCGATGGACGCCTGCCCGCCGGGCGCGACGCTGGTGTTCTCGATCCGCGGCGCCGGGTCGGCCGGGGGCTACCTGGCGGGCTACGCCGAGCCCCGCGCGGGCGGGGAACGGGTCTGGTATTTCTCGGCTGACGGCGAGACGCCGGCGGTGCCGGCGGCGGCGGCCGAGGCGACCGCAGCGTTCCAGCGCGCGATCCGCGTCGGACCGGAGACCGGCCCGGGCCAATACGTCGTCCGCCTCTTCCTGACCCGTGTTCCGATGTCGAAGTCCGCCCTGTTGGTGTCCGGCGGCGGCGACGACGTGCTCGCGCGCCGCGAGCTGACGCTCGTGATCGTTCCGGGTGGATCATGACGCGCGCCCGGCTGATAAGCGTCGCGGGTGCCGCGCTCCTGACCTGGATCGCGTTCGCCGGGGACGCATCGGCAAAAGCCCGGGGGCCCGTCTTCAGCCTCGCGATCGGTTACAACGGCCTGCCTCCCTCGGCGGAGACCGAGCTGACACCGCTGCGCTACGCGGACGATGACGCCGTCGCGTTTCATCAGTTCGCGCGCACCTTCACGCGTCGCTCGTTTTTGCTCGCGATCCTGGACGCCGAGACCCAGGCGCGTTTCCCGACGCTCGCGTCGGAGGTGCGCCCGCCCTCCCGCGCCGATCTGGAGAAGGTGCTCGCCGAGCTCGAGGGCGCCGTCGACGGAGCGATGGCGGCCGGTGAGGAACCGTCGGTCCTGATCTTCTACAGCGGTCATGGCGGGCGCGCCGAGAATGGCCAGGCCGCGCTGACGTTGTCGGACGGCCTGCTGACCAAGGACGCCCTCTACGCGACCGTGCTGGCGCCGTTGCGGACGGTCTTCGTTCATCTCTTCGTCGACGCCTGCAACGCGGAGGCGGTGGTCCGGCCGCGCGACGCACAGGCCCAGGTCGTCGATCCCACCGCCGAGGACGTCAGCGTCGCGTTTCAGAAGGCCACGCTCGCGGGATTCCCGCGCGTCGGCGCGCTGGTCGCGAGCACCGCCGGCGCGCAGGCGCACGAGTGGGACGTCTACCAGTCGGGCATCTTCACGCACGAGGTGCTGTCCGCGCTGCGCGGCGCGGCCGATGTCGACGGCAATCATCGGATCGAGTACAGCGAGATCGCGGCGTTCCTGAGCGCCGCCAACCGCGAGGTCAGCGATCCGCGCGCCCGCCCCCACATGGTGGTTCACCCGCCGCCGCTCGATCGGCGCGCCCCGATCGTCGATCTGGATGGCGTGCGCGGCGCGGCCTTCCTCGAGGGGCGCCCCGCCCAGATCGGCGGGTTCTTCGTCGAGGATGCGCGCGGGAGCCGACTGCTCGACCTGCGCGCCGAGGCGCCGTTCCGGGTTTCGCTGGCCGTCCCGGCGGACGAGACGCTCTATCTTCGCAACCACGCCGGTCAGGCGACCGTGCGCCTCGCCAAGGGCGAGCACCTGTCGTTCGACAAGGTACACCTGGCCGAAAACGACGTGAGGGGCCGCGGGGCGCTGGAATCGGCATTGCGCCGCGGTCTCTTCGCGACGGGTTTCGGACGCGGGTACTACCGTGGATTCGTCGACTCGCAGGAAGAGCTGGTCCCCCTCACCGTCGGCGACGAGGATGTCGTGCTGGTCGCGCCCCAACCCGCCGCCGAGCCGGCCGGGATGTCTCCGCGGCGCCGCGCCTCCTGGATCGCATACGGCACGGCGGGGGCGCTGGCCGTCACCGCCGGCGTCTTCGGCGGTCTCGCGATCGACGCGCGCCGTGATTTCGAGAACACCTACCTCGAGATGCCGGCGATCGACGCCTCCAATCGCTACAGGCGGGACCTGACCCTGTCCATCACGATGCTCGTCGGTGCCGTGGTCTCGGCCGGCGTCGGCACCTACCTGCGCACGCACGATCGCTAGAACGCCGTCGCGAGCCGGCCGCGCGCGCGACCTGTGTTAGCGTAGCCCGAGGCGCCGTGATCGGGACAAAGTGCGTGGGCGTGATCGCTCTCCTCGCGATCGGAGGCTGCACGCTCGACCTGTCGCTGAAGCACCGCTGCGAGACCTCGTCGGACTGCACCACCGACCGAGTCTGTATCCGCAATGTCTGCGAGGCCGCCGTGCCGGGACCGAACTACATGTTCGTCACGTCGCAGAAGTTCCCGCCCCGATTCAAGCCCCTGGACGACGCAGACCGGAAGTGTAACGACGCGGCGATGGCGGGCGGCCTGCCGGGACGGTTTCGCGCCTGGCTATCGACCGCCGAGTTCGCCGCTCGCGAGCGGCTGGCGGGCGCCCGCGGTTGGGTCCGGCAGGACGGCTCGGCGTTCGCCGACACGGTCGACGACCTGGTCGCGGGAAAGATCTTCAACCCGCCGTTGCTCGACGAGTTCGGGCACGAGGTCAGATCGGGCGACACGGACTTCGTCGCCACGGGCACCGACGCGACCGGCTTCAACATTCCGGGAAACACCTGCAACGAATGGGCGAACGATCAGGCTGGCACTGTCTCCTACGGTTCTACCGAGGGAACGACCGTCCTGTGGACCAACTACTCATCGAGCAACTGCGGCGCGCCGATGAGGATCTACTGCTTCGGTGTCGACCAGAACTTCCCGGTTGCCCCTGCCGAGACGGTCGGCAAGCGCGCGTTCGTGCTGAACGCCGCCTTCGTTCCCGTCGGCGGACGCGACGCGGCCGACATGGCCTGCGCGAAGGAGGCGACCGCCGCGGGCCTCACCGGAGAATTCCTGGCGCTGCTTCCGAAGGACGACGAGTGGGCGGCATTCCGGTTCTCGGACCCGAGCGTGCAATGGGTTCGCCTCGACGGTGTTCCGATCAACGCCGTGGGTTCGGACCCGCTCGCCGGCGAGGTTCTCGTTTCACCGCTGAACGTGACGAGCAAGAAGCGCTATCTCGGTGCGGAGGCCGTGTTCACGGGGGCGATGTCCCCTCTCGACTTTCCTGCGGACTCCAGCTGTAAGAACTGGACCGACGCGACCGCCAACGCCGAGGTGGGTACGCTCGGTATCGTCACTTCCGCGTGGTTCGGCGGCATGCAGGCGAATTGCGCCTCCCCGCCGGCGCACCTGTACTGCCTCGAGCACTGAATGGCGGGGGCCGTGGCGCGCGCCGGGGCCTCAGCTGCGTCGCAGCCGCTGGCGAAGGCCGTCGCGCAGCCGGGCTTCCAGCGTCCGCAGCATCTGCCGGCTGATGCCCAGCTTTTCGCTGGCCTCACGCTGCGACAGACCCAGGACGTAGCGGACCTCGTGAACGTGTTTGAGCGACTCGTCGAGCCCGTCGATGTAGGCGCGCACCGCCGCAATCGTGGCCGCGTCCGGCCAGGACGACTCGTCCTCGTTCGCGGCGAGATCTTCTTCGCGAACGCGCGCGAGCTCGCTCCACGCCATCGGAAGCTCGCGTCCCACGCGGCGCGCCCTGTCGGTCAGGACGTTCCGCGCGACCGCGTAGAGGTACGGAGCGTAGTCACGCTCGCCGTCGTAGCTGGCGCGGGCCGAATGGGAGAAGCTGCGGGCGAACACCTCTTGCACGATGTCCGCGATCTCGTCGTCGCGCCAGCCGAACCCGGGCACCACCGCCCCACCCTGCGGCAAGCGAAAACCGAAGCGAACAATCTTGCTGACCTTGTCGACGTAGGCCCGATAGACCTCTTCGAGGGCGTCTCGATCCCCCCGGCGAAAGCGAGACAAGAGCTCGGCTTTCCCGCGGAAGATGGACATCCAGGGCAGCCTAACACGCTCGCATTCGGCGTCTGCCAGCCTGCACCGTCGCTGGCCGCGCACTTTGCCAAGTCGCACGCCAATCGTGCCGATCACGGGATCGTGGGGTAGGAACCGTTGGTGGTACGGACGCATCTGCTCGCGCCGTTGGTGTTGCTGGCGGGTCTCGCGTGCGGGCGCTCGCCCGAGCACACCTGCCAGTCGGAGGTCGAGTGCGCCATCGGGTGGTCATGCATCCAGGGAATGTGTCGGTTGTCCCCACCCAACGACGCGGGACCGGTCACCGACGGCCCCTCGGAGGCCGGCGGCTCCCCGGAGACCGGTGACGACAACGGCACCGGCACCTGCAGCGCCCCGTGCACTTATCAGGTCTGCATCGCCGGCATGGCCAACTGCGATACGACGACGCCGGATTGCGAGTCGCGCATCGCTGATGCCCCGGCGTGCTTCCCGACGTACCTCGGAACGACCGTCGTATCGTCCGGCGCGTTCTGGGTGAACGCGGTCACCATCGGAGCCGACGACGCGGTTTATCTGGCGGGCGGGTTCATGGGGCGCGCCGACTTCGATCCCGGTCCCGGATCTGACGAACGCACCCCGGTCGGCGTTCCGGACGGCTTCGTCACCAAGATGAGCCCGGACGGCAGTCGAGCGTGGACCGTCACGTTCGGGGCCACGGTGTGGCTCACTTCTCTTTCCGTCTCCGCGACGTCGCTGACGGTGGCCGGCACGTATTCGGGGACGGCGGACTTCGATCCCGGGCCTGGCGTGGCGGAGCACACCACCGGGGCCGGCGGCTTCATCCTGAACCTCACCCTGGACGGCGCCTTCAACTGGGTCAGCACGCTGGACTCCGATTCGGGATGCACACCTCACCGCCTGGCCCAGGATGCGAACGGTGATTTTTATGTCGCTGGCTATTTCAGCGAGACCTGCGACTTCGATCCAGGTCCCGGCGTGAAAGCACCCCCGCCTCTTGCCACCGCCCAGCCGTACGTCATGAAGATGGACCGTCAGGGGGCACTGCTCTGGGTTCACTTTTACGGAGGGGACGGATGCTCGGGCGCGCTCTCGGGCGTGGCCTTGACGCGCGATGGAAACCCATGGGTCATCGGCCAGACCGTGGGCTCTTGCTACCTCGACGGCGACTTCGCACGGCCCGTTCCCGGCGACGGCGCGCTGTTTGCTGCGTTCGATCCGAGCGGCAGCCCGCGCTTCACCTCGACGTTGGGCCACGGGACCTCCACGGTCGGCCAGGCGGTTGCGGCGGGCGCGGACGGTTCGGTCTACCTGGCGGGACTCATCCTGGAGGCGGTCGATTTCGATCCCGGCCCCGGCGTCGTGATGGGATCGCCGACGGCGGCGTTTCGCCCCTCGCCCCGGAGCGATATCTCCAGCACCGGGTTCGTCCTGAACCTGACCTCCGCCGGTGCTTTTCGGTCCGTTTACACAATGGGGGGAATCGAGATCGACGGGCTGACCACCACGCCTGACGGCGGCGTGGTGGTGATGGGGACACCCTTCACCGTGGAGACGGCCGCAGGCGGTCTTTTCCTGACCAGGCTCCACGCGGATCTCACGCCCGGGTCGTCCCTCTACACCTGCGGGCCCTATTGCGGCGGGATTGCGCTGGCAAAGGGGCGCTCGACGTTCCTCATGGCCGGAATGAACGGCGGCGACACCGTCGACGTCGACCCAGGTCCAGCGGTGGACCTTCTCCCTTCCGGGCTGGCGCCCGCCAATGGCGTGACTTTCCTGTCGCGCTATGCCTTCTGAGTCATTTCGCGCAACCCAAAATGTCTTCGGCGCGTACTGGGTGCGCCGATCGTGACGAGACTCGGGATATCTTGCACGGCGATACCGTGGTGACGCGGACGCACTTGCTCGTGCCGTTGGCGTTGCTTGCGGCACTCGGATGCGACCGCGCACTCGGGCACTCCTGCCAATCGGTGGTCGAGTGCGGCGTCGGGTGGGATTGCGTCCAGGGAACGTGCCAGTTACCCACGTCCACCGATGCGGGACTGGATCGGATCGGTGACGGCCCGACCGACTCCCAGGCGGGCGACTGCGACGGCGGCTGCGCGCCTCAGATCTGCGTGGTCGGCACGGCCAACTGCGATACGAGCAACCTCGATTGCGAGTCGCGCATCGCCGACCAACCAAGCTGTTTCCCTTCCTACGCCGGCACGACCGTGCTCACGACCGGATCGCTCTCGGTGACAGCGGTCGCGATCGGAGACGATGGAGCGGTCTACCTGGGTGGCGGCTTCCTGGGGACGGCGGACTTCGATCCTGGGGACGGCGTGGACGTCCGCAGCGCGGCTGGCACTCCGGACGGCTTCATCACCAAGCTGAACCCGGACGGAAGTCGTGCCTGGACCACCACATTCGGCGCCACGGCGAGCGTCACCTCGATCGCTGTCTCCGCGACGTCCCTGACGGTGGTCGGCGGCTACTCGGGTGCCGTGGACTTCGATTCCGGCCCCGGCGTCGCGGCGCGTACGGTCGGAGGAGGCTTCATCCTGAAGCTCACCCTCGACGGCGCCTTCAGCTGGGTCAGCACGCTCGAGTCCGGCTCATATTGCTTCCCCCACGGCATGAGCGAGGACGACGAAGGGAACATCTACGTCGTCGGGGAGTACAACGGATTCTGCGACTTCGATCCCGGTCCCGGCGTGGAGCAGCGTGGCCCGGTCATCAACACGACGTACGCCTACGTCGTGAGCATCACCGGCCAGGGAGCGCTTCGCTGGGTGCACACCTACGAAGGCAGCGCCTGCCAGAGCGCTCTGTCTGGAGTGGCGGTGACGCGCGACGGAAACGCGTGGGTCGCCGGGCAGACCGTGGGGAGCTGCTTTCTCGACGGCGATGTGGCCCGGCCCTTACCGAGCAGCGGCGCACTGCTCGCGGCGCTGGACCCGAGCGGCAGCCCGAGCTTCACCTGGACCGTCGGGCACGACTCGACCGCGTTCAGCCGGGCGGTGGTGGCGGGCGCGGACGGCTCGGT
>Ga0070690_100001909_pt1 | contig 11070 bp, 12 predicted proteins | sample KBSS33HmetaG_FD_64671 | JGI IMG/M metagenome (GOLD analysis project Ga0070690, IMG submission 64671) | Switchgrass rhizosphere microbial communities from Kellogg Biological Station, Michigan, USA - KBS S3-3H metaG | ecosystem: Host-associated > Plants > Roots > Rhizosphere ...
CTACAATGACCTCTGTTACTTCTCGCGCGAGTGGCGGAATCGGTAGACGCGCTAGCTTCAGGAGCTAGTGTTCGCAAGGACGTGGAGGTTCAAGTCCTCTCTCGCGCACCATGATAGATTTACAGATGAGAAGACGACTGGCTTGCCAGCGTCTTTTTATTTTGTATCTGTTATTTGGTTCCAGGTCACTCTCGCTGGAGATGAACAGCGCACTGTCTGCTATAGTGAAGCCATGACCGCAGACGAAGTAATGGAGTATTTTCGTGCCACATATCCAGGAAGCAATATTGTTGCAATGCCAGAAGGTAATCCTACCGAAATTATTTGTGAAGTCGATCCCACTGTCGATCATGCCGACCACAATACGGCTGTAGCTGCAATTAAAGTCTCGACTCCGCATTATCACAAAAAGGCCGTCGAAACTTACAAAGTCTTGCGTGGCGATTTGAAACTTTTTGTGGGCAACCAGAAGCTTGCACTTAAGGCTGGTGAGCAGCACACGATTGAGCCGGGACAAGTTCACCATGCTGAGGGCGACTTTGCACTCGTGGAAGTTATCTCTCGACCGGGTTGGACTCCCGAAGATCATATTTTGGTCTCCTCCTCCGGCAAGACAAACCCAAGCGCTTCTAACTTTTGACACATTATTAATATACTGTTATAAACCTGGTTCCAGGTAGCGTCGATCTCGCGCACCAAATAAGTAACTATGCCATACTACGTTTATGAACAAAGCAAAGGGCACAAGGAAGACTTGGCAAAAAGTTGTCGACTTTTTTGTCGACTTGTTTACATTATCGTTCTGAGTTCGTCTGGTGCGCTACACCAAGTCTGAATAGCTAACGTAAAGAAATGCGACCTGAGCTATACAGCAGAGGTCGCATTTCGTAGCTTCAGTCTACTAAATGTTCTTGTTGAAATCAAGTAATCCTTGGCGCTTAGTAACGATCATCACTCTGTTAACTTTCTTGAAATCATTAAAACGACGCTCTATTTCGGCAATGCATTTTTGTTCTGGCATTTTCGACCCACGAATATCAAAGATAATGTTAGGGGACTGCTTGAGCGCAGAACGAAAGCTGTGCTCGATGGTGTACTTCCCGTTACTTCTCGGGCTTTTCATTTCCCAGTCCAAATTAAGCATACGTATATCTGGCGTTCTTGCCCCTTTTCTTTGGGCCGGCGGCAGTAACTCAACATCGTAGCCTTGTTCGGTTAAAAATACGGCCGTTGCATTTTCATGAGTATGCAAGACTACGCCATTCGGTGTTATTCTGCCCTTTTTCATGCCGCTATTTTAGCAGGTTTTAGGTCAGCAGTTTACTGATAGCCTGCGTGTCACCCTCTGGGTCATCCGAAAAAGTTAGATTAACGTACTCTACCGCGCACCAAGAATTTATTACAGATAAGAAGACGACCGATTCTCGGCGTCTTTTTGTTTTGTCTCGCATTTGCAATCCGTAACATGGGTCCAAGTCCTCTCTAGCTCGCATCTTATTGGTATACTGAGAACACTTATGTATAAAGCGCTCATCACCGACATCGACGGCACACTGGTCCCAGTAACGGGCGACGGTTCCACTATTGACGAACCCACAGCCCAAGCGTTCAGGGCGGCTATAGATAATGGCTGTAAGGTTGGGGTGGCAACCGGGCGTGGTTGGCAATCAACAAGGCCGGTCGTAGAACGGCTGGGCATTGCCGACCTATGTATTGTCGAAGGTGGCGCTTGCATTATTAATCCTCGTACCAAAGAGATTGTCTGGGAGAGGACGCTCGACGCCCAGACATCCCACCACGTGGCCGAAATCTTTAGGCGGCATGCCATCGGTACGGAGCTAATCAAATCTTCAGCGATTCCAGAGCGGGCCCTAGTCAAAGAAGCGGATGTGCATAACTACCAGATCCCCAATCGCGTGATTTACCTGCTAGGTGCGACCAAAGAGCTGGCTTTAGCAGCGCAACAAGCTTTGCGTAGATTGCCAACAGTTGCCGCAAACCTCACAACGCCCTCTTGGGCTGGTCCGGATTTATACGATGTACACGTCACTCACCAAGAAGGTACCAAGTCACAAGCATTGCAAGAATGGATGCGATTGCTCCACATTGACAAGCCTGAGTGCATCGGCGTGGGCGATAGCGCCAACGACCTGCCGTTATTTGAGGCGGTTGGCCTTAAAATTGCCGTCGGCAACGCTACTGATGATTTAAAAGAGCGAGCCGACGTTGTGGCGCCAAACCGAGACGATGGCGCATTACAATATGTTTTACGGAAATTCATCCTCGATCGTTCTTAGCTTTCGTACATCAACCCGATGCTCGCCTCGATCTGGTTCCATCTAAGGTCGCGGCGGGCATGTTAGCGATGGTCGCGGCAATCCTCATAAAAGCCTAAGCCGAAGACCTCTACCCAATTCTGAACAAACTTGCCAAAACCTGCGGCAGTCAGATTGTCTTAAATGACGACCTGCAACTGTTATTTTGAGCCCTCAGCCACGCTTGCACGGCCGTATACTACTTGTGCCCACATATGATCTCGTATCTTTAAGCGTAAGCAAATCGACCACTCGTCGGGCAACTCTGTTGTCGGCTCGCATCCTCCGGTTGCTATACTTATAACCATGCTCGCTAAAAAACAAATCCTGTTTGCCTATCCGGAAGCCGGGATGTTGAAATTCGACAAGGTCCTGGAACAAATCTATAAGCAGCCTGTTACCGCGCAAAAGGATGCTCAGACTATCGAGGCAAGCTGCACGTATAATCAGAAAGCTGTAAATCTTGCCGCACATGCTCGTCTGTTGCAAAAAGGAAGGGAAACCGCGCCGGTTGTCATCTACTTACCCTGGTATGGAGGCGAGAGCGCGCAAAGCAAGCGTTACTTCGACAGCAAACCCCACCCCGATTGGACATATATCGGCATCGACATCTTCGACACCAAAGGAGCGTTTGATGCTATCCTTGCTTCCGCCGTGGTTTCGCAGTATGCCTACGCGCTTGTCATGCGCATGACGGCGGAGCAGATTCGCCTGGCCCACCAGGCCGGCCGGCGCGTTGGAGTCGTGGGCATCTCTTACGGCGCCAATGTGCTGGGTGCCTATATCACACAAGGCTTGGAATTGCCGGACGCACTAGCAGTGGCCGAGGGCGGCAGTATCCTGCGGACAACACTAAAGGGCACCTATCGAGGGCATGCCTGTGATCCTCGGACATTGCAGTCTCTACGGCAAGAGCCTGATCTTATCCCTGTGCAAAAACCGATTACCGGAAGAGCTGCTAAAATTTCGGCGGCAGTCATTAACGTTGATGATAAGATTGTGCTCGGCCAAGAAGAGCTATGGGAAAACGCCGCCGAGAAAATGCATATTCGCGGCGGCCACCTCCTGGGCCCGCGGCTGTACCGGCGCAAAATCCGCACATTCGTTGACAGGCATTTTGAACGATTACTCACGCCTCAAAATCCACAGCATCATCGCTAACGCCGATGCCGGCTGGCTGCGGCCAAGGCTGCTCAGACCCGAAGGCCTGGCAGTTGCGGAAGCCAGAATGCCAGGAGTTGGCTCGGCAACATCCATCACGCCTGCCGGGCGGGGAGAGAACCTGCGTGTCTTTAGAGAACTAAAGGACCCCAGATCAGAACACGCTTTTACAGAGGTTACGGGCTTTGCCGGACGCCTTGGATACATCAGTGTTATGGCGTCTCTGCGGGATGATCCGCGATTTAGCCTGTCACCAGAAGAAACCCGTGCGTTTCTAATTGGCGCCCATCCGCTCGAACAGTCGTAAGCGACAAGTGAGTCTCGCTTCTATCGTTAACCGCTCCCAAGAGTAGCACTACGCCTTGCCGCACGATCTTCGGCTAGCGGGGCGTCACCCACTCTTCGCGGATCATCCAGTTGTGGACATTCGTAAACCTGCCGGCGTCGGAGTTAATGGGCGCCTCGGCCAGCCCGTACACCGTCTGCCGGGTGATGTACAAAAAGCGCGGCTGATACAGCCCGAGCGCTGGCGCGTCCGCCTGCCAGGCTTGCAGGAACGGCTGGTATTTGACGGTCCGGAGCGCGGGGTCCTGACGGGTGCGGCCGGCCTCCAGCGAAGCATCGGCCGCAGCCGAGGCGTACTCCGAAAAATTCAGGCGCACCGAGGAGCGCGGATCGAGCTGCGAGCTGTGCCAGTACACGTACACATCCGGATCAGCACCGATGGAAATGCCGTACAAGAAGGCGTCGTAGACATGCTTGCTCGGCTGCGACAAAAGGTTAGCCAAATCGGCCTCACTCTGCGGCACGGCCACAACCTTGGCGCCCAAGGTGTGCCACTGGGCGACAAGCTGGTTGGCCACTGCCGGGTACTCACCGCTATTGAAGAAGTACAGGCTAAAACTAAGCGGCGCACCATTTTTGGATCGCACGCCGTCCGAGCCCATCACCCAGCCGTCATCGTCCAAAATTTTGGCGGCACTCACCGGATCGTAGGCGCCCTGATCGTGCGCCGGATCGTACGCGATCTGACCCTTTAAGAGCGCCTGACGAACGGGCTTAGTGGGATACGGCAGGCTCTCGATAATGCGATGGGTATCAGTACCGCGGATAAGAGCGTGCCGGATGGCCGTATCGCTCAGCACGTCGTCGCGCGTTTTAAAAAACGTCATAACTGCGGCGGTCAGCGGTAGGCTATAGGCATGCACCGCACTGTCTGCTTTGAGCGCATCCGGCAGCTGCGTTAAGCCGGCGATGGCAGTGATCTCTTGCTTTCGGAAGCTCTGCACCAGCCGATCGGCATCCCGGAAGGTTCTCACCACGAAACCGCTCAGCTTGGGCTTGCCGCCGTTGTAGTGCTCGAACGCCTTCAGCGCAATCTTTTCCTGGCGGTTCTCGACCGAATTGTTGGAAAGTTCCAGCGCCTGCCAGGCGAACGGCCCTGCCCCCACCGGCCGCGTACTGTTGAACGAAGCCGAACGCATGTTGGTCATGGCCACCGTGCCCAGAATATGTTCCGGCACGATGCCGGTAGTCAGCGAATATGGAAAAGAAGCCAGCGGGTTTGGCAGTTTGAACACCACTGTCAACGGATCCGCAGCCGTAATGGTAATGCCTCCCCAGCTGGCGGCGAGCGGCGAGCGGGCGTCCGGATTTTGGATAGTGTGATACGTAAACACCACATCTTCGGCCGTCAGCGGCTGGTCGTCATGCCAGGTCAGTCCGGGCTTCAACTTTACCGTATATACTGTGCGGGAATCGTCGGCCGCCCAGCTCTGGGCCAGGTCGCCGACCAGGTGATTATCCTGGTTGTACGTAAGCAGCCCCGAAAAAATAAGCCGGGATACCGTAGCGTCGGCCAAATCGGTCGCGTAAATAGGATTGGCGTTCGTAAAACTGCCCAGCACGCCCTCGGCATACGTCCCGCCCGGCGCCGGCGCCAGGACTTGGTAGTAGCCGCTTAAGGAGCGGACCTGGGCCGCCACAATGCCGATCAGCAGCACGACTAAAAGCAGCCACGACGAAACAAAGCGCCGCACCAACCCCAAGCGCTCAAGGCGCTTGAAAAAATCATCCTCCAGTCGTTGCTCGGCTTGGGCGCCGAACTCCTCTACCTGGCGTTTTTGGAGTCGCAAACGACGACGGAATCTTAATTTCAGCGCGCGCTGCCGCCTAAATTTCGGCTTCAAAGCGGTTTTGCGTCGTAACCTCACGATTGCCATAGGCCTCCGATTGTTAGGTGGCCGCTACACAGTTAAGATGCCTACCAGGAGCGACCCGGCAAAGATGACAGCCGTAATGATGGTCAGCTGGTAGATGGTTTTGTCGGTACCGCGGCGCTCCGTGTTGATTTCACCGGCCGACCCTAGACCGGCGCCCAGGCTGGCTCCGCGGGTCTGCACCAAAATCAATAGCGTCATCAGTAGCATAGAAATGATGGTGATGTAGTTGTAAATCGTCATGCTTGTTTATCCTGGCTCTCCAAAATTGCCGTTACCAGATAGTTTACCAGTCCGATGATCACTCCGGCAAGCATAGCCGTCCAAAAACTGGCGACATGCAGCGGCTCGTACAGCCAACTGGCCAGCAGCACCGAAAAACCGTTGATGACCACCATAAACAGCCCCAGCGTCAACAAAATCGCCGGCAGGCTAAGCAACACCACGAGCGGCTTAATGACTGCGTTGATAGCCGCCAGGATAAGCCCGGAAATGATAACCACGCCCACCTTGCTGCCGGAGGTCTGAAACTCAATATCGGTGCTGAGCAGCCCGGCCGCAATCCACAACCCCAGCGCGCAGACAAACCAGCGCACCATGAAACGGTAGAAGAATCCTTTATTCATCGCTTTGAGCCTATTGTAGCACAACCCGCGGGAGTTTTTGGCTGAGGAGCTGGTAACCATCGTCGGTTATCAGCACATCTTCTTCTATGCGCACGCCAATGCCTTCCTCGGGAATATAAATCCCCGGCTCGATAGTCAGCACCATGCCCGGCTCCATCGGCACCTGATAATCGCCCACGTCGTGGACATCCAGGCCCAGGTAATGCGGCGCGTGCGGATAATACTTGCGGATGGATTCTTCATCGATGGTTTTGATGAGGCCCAGCTCGCGCAGCTTCTCGCCCATAAACTGGCGCAGCTCTTTCTCGCAGCCGCCAAAGCTGATGCCGGGCTTCAGCTGGGCGAGACCGAACTCGACCACCTCGTTAACTGTCTCGAGCACGGCGCGCTGGCGCTTGGTGGCCGCACCCTTCACAACGGTACGGGTAATATCGGCGGCGTAATGATCTATTTCGGCACCCACGTCCATCACGATCAACTCGTTGTCCTTAAGCGGCGCGTTGTTGGACATGTAATGAATCGTGCAGGCGTTGCCGCCGGCGGCCACAATGGGATGAAAGGCATGGCCGATGGCACCGCGTTTGCGGATACCGTAGGCGAACTCCGCCTCCAGCTCGTATTCGTGAGCATACTTGGCCATTCTGGCGGGGCGCGTGGCGTCTTGGATAGAGGCGAGCGTAATGTCGATGGCCTGCTGGATGGCGACCAGCTCCGGCGCCTGTTTGATCATGCGCATATGCATAAGATGGGGGCGCAGATCCAAAAGCTCCAGATCCGGCCGGATATCTTTAAGGCGATCGATCAAAATCCGCCGCGCCGGGTTGGTGTATAGTCCGATCACTTCCACAAACCGAGGGCTGGCGGCCAGTGTGGCGGCGTGCTGCGAGCGCTTCAGCCGCGCAGTCAGCTGCTTCCAGCCGTCCTTAGCCTTCAAGACTGTTTCGATGCCGGACGCGCGCCAGATCCTCGGCCGTAAACTCGCCGTCAAATAAATCTTGCACCGCGTCGCGCTCGGGCAAAATCAGATACTCCTTGCCCTTGTCCATCACTAGCACTACGCCCGGCTCGTCTATGCCAGTCAGATACCAAAAACTGCGGTCCTGGTAAAAGGTGAACGCCTCGTCGCTGCCCTTTTGCAAGCTAACGTTCGCCGCGATTACCACTGGCGCCGTACCCGTGAATAGCTGGCGCAGCCGCTCACGGTTGCCCGCGAAAAACTCGCTCCCAAACAAGTCACTCATGACGAGATCAGTATAGCACGGACGAGCTTAATATCGCTTGATCTGATATATGTGCTTACTGTCGTAGACTAAAAAAGTTGCGATTCGGCAGGCCTGTCTACAACCCATCCCGTTAATGACGGCTGCTGGCAGTCTACGGCCATACGGAAACGCACCCAGCCGGCCGGTACGTCGGCAGCGGCTGCGGCCTTGGCTACCTCAGGATAGTCCGTCATGCCGGCGGCTGCCGCACGGCCGAGACTCTCTGCCTGCCCGAAAGTCATGTCAGAAGGACCAATGTCAATCCATATCATATCATCGGCAGACGTACCGTCGCCATCCAGGTTACGCACTGCGTCAGGCGTATCGCCCTCAAGCAACTGCCTTATCTCGGAAGGATTTAGGGCTGCGGTGGCCGTAGGATCGTCGCGGAATCGCCAACCGTCTGGGCCACAGCTGGCTCCATCGGGATGCACGGTGTCTTTTGTGCAGCCAGCAGCACCTAAGGCCATTAGCACGGCGAGCATCACTGCACTTCTTGGATCCAGGCGTCGTTCGTGTTCACGCATACGGTGTGATTATACGGGCTGCCCGCAAATTCACAAAACCGCACTGCATGCCGCTAAGCTATACCGCGTCAGTAACCTGAGCGAGCCTTTCTCTTATGATGTCACCGGACCCTTCAAGATCACCAAAGACCTTGATCGCGGCCTCAGCGATGCGGACAATGCGTCCGGCGGCCCGGGACATAGCTTCCTGCCGGGACAAACCTCGCGACCGATCGATCTGGAGTTGTTTCTGAAAGATAAATTCAAACGAATTGCGCGACAGCCTGCCCAGTTCCGCCTGGAAATATTGAGAGGGCACGTCTCGAACGGCTTGAATCACCCGATAGTCCGAAAAATTATCGCCAGCCGGTGTCTGTAGGCCGGGATAGTCAGCCGAGATGCCATCGAGCATATTCGCGATAAGATGTCGCGCCGATACGACAACGGGGACGCCCAGAGGATGCCTTTCAAATTCATTCGGCGCAAAATGGCGCCCTATCCTCCCAAAGAACAGTTCACCAGTCTCGCCCCAGTCACGATTCGGATCAAATCCGTTCAGCTTGGCATACGCGCCTCGATTAACCAAATACTGCATAGGCATGAGCCCTTTTCCCGCTACGGCCATCATATCCCCCCAAGCCAATAGACAGTTTATGCGCGGAAAATTGCAGTCCAGACGATCATGCCGCACCAACGGATAGCCGATCCATGCAGGCCTGTCACTTTGCAGATACGTGTTCCAGGCTTTCTGCAAAAAACCGGGCGGGGCTTTGAGGGTATCAGCGTGCCAGCCCATTTCCAGCGTATCGCGCAGCGGCAAACTTTGCCTACGAGCACGCTGACTAGCGTGCAACAGGCTGGCCGCATGCATCGTAGAAGCCACCCAGCCGTACGGGGTACCCTCGGGAACCTCTCGGATGTCATAATGGCTGACTGCTAGTTCGTTAGGAAGTAAACGCGTAAAGTCATGTATGGCCCTCAGATTAGACCGCATAAGCGTGCCGTCCGTTACACCCGCCGAAGGGTTAACGGCGATGACCACCGACAGCGCTGCACCCCCCAAGACGTGCTGGGTACGAATCTGCCCAAGCGTCTGCTCCAGCAAATTTTCCCTGTCTAAAAGCGCTGGCACATGAATGGTAATATCCGGATCGGCGCTTCGGAATGCCGGATTGCCATTCGCCTGAAGCATATCAGCGAGGCTACTGATCTGCCTACGATTCGAGTTTCCAAGCCCCGCCAAAAACATGTCGACCGTGTCAGCTATGTCGATCTGTGAACGCCCACCACCCAATTTGGTTGGCACTTCATTGCTCATCGGGGCAATCAGCTATATCTGTTTGAATATATCATATAAAAAATAATGGCGCTTAGCCAGGGCCAATGTGTTGCGAAATATGTAGCCTGGTTCAGCCACCGAGCTATATCTGAACAAATCACCTCACTAATTTATTGACTTTTCATCAATTTAATTATAGACTATTGTTTTATATGTTGTCTCGGATGTCACATCACAATCAACCCAGTGGAAGTGAAGCCTATGCCCTGGCAGAAGCACGCTTTCAGAGCAAGTTTGCTGTGCATGTGGGCGGAATCAGCTTGCACGATATCGCGATGCCCTCGTCAGCCGATTCTCCGGATCCGCCGCTGGACAGATTCGCGCTCGCCGCGCTAACCTCTCTTCGATCCGATCCTTCACCCTCGCGCACACCACTGGGCCATGATGTTTCCATTCCTGAAGGCGTGACCGTAAGATATTATGAGCAGGTTTCCGCCTACGACTTACGCCGCCTGCAGAGCACTCCCTTTCAGGATGCCAGCGGAGGAATTGGTTTGGTGGGCACTTTTCCCGAGCAAGCAGAGGGTGGCGGCGCAGAGCAAGTACGGCTGCTTTTGGCAACCAGCGCCGGCGGCATCCACCCACGGCTTGACATAAATACCGACGAGCCGGTGTACGTAGTCAATCAAATACAAGGATTAGTTCAGCGGGAGCTTCAGCCAGAATATGCCGATCTTCTCCAAAACGGCGGACTCTTTTGGCGGGGCACGCTCTTGAGGGCGCATGAAGCAGTGGCCCGGAAACTCGGGTTACGGCGCATCGCGCTGCATTGCCCGTACGGGGATACAGATAATATCCGCAGAATGTACGCCCAAACCGCCAAAAAACTTCACTATAAAAAAGTAGCGGAGCCTCCGGGTTTCGGGCCGCTGTGGGTTAAAGATCTCTTCTAGGCAAGCGCCGCAAGTATGCGGACTGCCTTTTTATCGCCGACGATGTCCGCCAATTCCGCCACATCTGCACTCTTAATGCCGCGCAGGGAACCAAAATGGCGGATGAGTTTTTTGCGAGTAGCCGGGCCGATGCCGGGGATGTCGTCCAACAAACTGGCGGTTTGGCGTTTTTGTTTGAGCACGGAGTGGTAGCTGACGGCAAAGCGATGCGATTCGTCGCGGATTCTTTGCAGCAGCTTGATCAGGTTTGTGTTGTGTGGAATATTGACAAGTAAAAAATCCTGCGTTTCCGATACAAAGCCGCCCAGTTTGTGCAGCGCCGGCACATTGAGCGCTACGTTCGACTTGCCTTTTTGAATCACCACCTGCTCTTCGCGTTTGGCCAGGCCGATAAAGGGCAGCCCGCCCTGGCCCATCTCGTCCCGGGCTTGTATGGCGGCGTCGAGCTGGCCCTTGCCGCCGTCTATCAGCACCAGGCTCGGCAGCCCCCACGCCCGGACATTTTTGTCGCTCAACCGCCGCTTGATTGTTTCGTTCATATTATAAAAGTCGTTGTTCTGGTCTTTGCGCGTTTTGAACTTGCGGTACTCGCCCTTGTTGCTGACGCCGTTGGTAAAGACCACCATGCTGGCCACCACGTCGCTGCCTTGCATGTGGCTGATGTCGTAGCCCTCGATGCGCGCCGGGAACTTGCCTAGCCCCAGCAGGTCCACCAGCTCGGCCAGGGCGTGATCTTTACTGATATCCAA
>Ga0070690_100001910_pt1 | contig 11063 bp, 5 predicted proteins | sample KBSS33HmetaG_FD_64671 | JGI IMG/M metagenome (GOLD analysis project Ga0070690, IMG submission 64671) | Switchgrass rhizosphere microbial communities from Kellogg Biological Station, Michigan, USA - KBS S3-3H metaG | ecosystem: Host-associated > Plants > Roots > Rhizosphere ...
CTGACCGAAGCGATTGCGATGGCCCGTTCGTACATGGGCCGCAACGCCGAGATAACAATGCTCCATCAGCCTGTGATCGGGCTGTGTAATGTAACGGATTGACGCTAATTCGGTGCCTAGAGACAGACGGAAGAAACGTGATATTCACGCCCTAAACAAGAACGGAATGGTTGCTTGTAATCCCCGTGACGCTGAAGCCGCTCACAGGGTTGCGGTGGGAGATATTGCGACCGCTGAAGGCAACAGTGTTACATGTCGAACGTGTTTGGATTGGGTTTTACATAACCGGCGTCGAGTCAGGCAAGAAGCGATTAGGAAATGAAACTTTCACCAACAGAAATATTTAAAGGTAAGAAGATCTTCTTCATCGGCGGGACCGGCTTTGTGGGCAAGGTTACGCTATCGATGCTGCTGCACAATTTTCCGGACATCGGGAAAGTCTATACGACGGTGCGGGCCCGGGACGAGAATGAATCGAAGACGCGCTTCTGGACGACCATCGTGACTTCACCGACGTTCGATCCGTTGCGCGAAAAATACGGGGACGGCTTCGACGATTTTATTCGCGAAAAGGTGATACCTGTAAACGGTGATGTTGGCAACGAATTCCTCGGCCTTGATGAAAAAGAAGCGAAGAAGATCATGCAGGACACCGACATCATTATCAATGGTGCCGGTAACGTGACCTTTAATCCTCCTCTTGAGAGTGCTCTTCGCACAAACGTCGTCGGTTCGAACAACATTCTTAAGATGGCGCGGATGATGAAAAAGCCGCGGCTTGTTCACGTCTCGACATGCTTTGTCGCGGGAAAACGGAGCGGAGCGATCTGGGAAAATGAGCCGGTTGTTGGCTATTTCCCGCGAAAAAACGAATTGGTAGGGACGGTTTTTGACGTTAACCGAGAGATCGAGGATTGCGCGCGCTTGAGCGAACAAGCCCGGCAAGAGGCCGATGACGCCGTGCAGATCGCCAAGTTCCGGGAAGCGGCTCGCAAGCGGTTCACCGACGAGGGCCGCGATCGCGACGATGAAGCCGAGCTCAAATCGGCGATATTCCGCGAACGAAAGATGTGGATACGCGAGAGGACAACGGAGCTTGGTGCGGAGCGTGCGGAATATTGGGGCTGGACCAACATTTATACCTATTCGAAATCCCTCGCCGAACAGATTATCGCCCAGCAGGACGACGTCATAAAGATCCTCGTGCGGCCCTCAATTGTAGAATCGTCGCAATCGTATCCGTTTCCCGGCTGGAACGAGGGATTTACTACCACTGCACCTTTGATTCTCATCGCCCTTCGCGGTCAGCCGATAATTCCTGTCAACGAAAAGTTGGTCCTCGATATCATCCCGGTCGATATGGTGGCCGGAGCTATTCTCGGTGCTGCTATGAATGCCCTTGTTGACGATAAGCCGCCTTTGGTTTTTCAGGCATCGTCAGGCGATTCGAATCCGAATGACATGAAGCGGATCGTCGGGCTTGTTGGTCTTTACAAACGGCAGCATTTCGACCAGAAAGAAACAGGTAACGCGCTTGTGAACAAATTCGCGGGTGCCATTGAGGCGATGCCGGTCAAGCAGCGAACATATGAGATCGCGTCGGCTCCGATGTTGAACAGACTCGCGAAACGGGCCGATGTGTTTCTCGAAAAGGCTTCCCCCGACTGGGGCGGCGGCCGCATCGGCAACATCGTTTCGGATCTGCAGAAATCGGTAAAGAGTTTTGAACGGACGACTCAGGAAACGATGGACGCTTTTGCAATGTTCAAGCCATTCATGATCGATAACGAGTATCTATATCGCTCGGACAACGTGCGTGCGCTGATGTCGGTCGTTAAGGAAAAGGAAAAACATCTGCTGCCGTGGTATCCGGAAAAACTGGATTGGTACGACTATTGGCTAAACGTTCATTTTCCCGGCATGCGCAAGTGGGTTTTGCCTACATTAGAAGAAGAGCTCAAGATCCAGGAAAAACGTTCTTATACCTACAAAGACTTGCTTGATCTCTTCGATACGTCGGTAAAGCGCTTCTCCACGCGTGTCGCAATGCGCATCGAGCGAAACGGCCGAAAAGAGCAATACACGTTTGAGGACGTCAGGGAGCTAACGCTCCGCGCAGCCGGATTCTTTGCGCACAGCGGCATAAAACAGCCTGATCGCGTGATCTTGTTTTCGAACAACATGCCGGAATGGGGACTAACCTATTTTGGGATCCTTAAGGCAGGTGCGACCGCCATACCGATCGACCCCGCGAGTTCGGTCGCCGAGATTGTCAACTTCGCGAGAGCCGGCGAAGCCTCTGCGATCGTGCTAAGCCCGAAACTTGCGGAGGAGAATCCAGTTCTCGCCGACAAGCTCGCTGAAGCCGGAATTGAGCTGAAAGTATGGACCTTTGATGAAGTGTTCGAAATGCCGAGCGAGATTGAAGAAGCAAAGAGGCTTGCGCTTCTCCCGGCTAAGGTTACATCCAACTCCGTCGCTTCGCTTATTTTCACGTCAGGTACAACGGGCACGCCCAAGGCTGTGATGCTGTCGCACAGGAATTTCACCAACATGATCTCGATGCTGTCGAGCGTTTTGGATATGGACATTACTGACGGCGTTCTGTCCGTGCTGCCGATGCATCACACGTTCGAATTCTCCGCAGGTTTTCTGACGCCTTTTTCCAACGGCACTCAGATCACGTATCTCGACGAACTTACCGCTGACGAACTGGCGCGAGCGATCGAAAACGGGCATGTAACCGGAATGGTTGGAGTTCCAGCATTGTGGGAGATGCTTCATCGCCGGATCAAGAGCCGTCTTAGAGAGCGGGGCGATTGGATCGCCGATCTGGCGGACAATATCATTGACTTCAACGCGTGGATACGTGACAACACTCCGTTCAATTTTGGCCCGGTCGTTTTTTTCCCGATCCATCAGGGAATGGGCGGAAAGATGCGCTATCTCATCTCCGGCGGTTCCGCTTTGAGCGAAAAGGTACAGAAGGACCTGCATGGACTTGGGTTTACCGTACTCGAGGGATATGGCCTTACGGAAAGCTCACCGGTTTTAACCGTTTCGCGACCCGGAAACAAATTGCTAAAGGGAAGCGTCGGAAAACCGCTTCCGGGAGTCGAGGTCAAAATCGATAGCCCAGACGAAACTGGTGTTGGCGAAGTTCTTGCTCGCGGGCAAAACGTGATGCTCGGTTACTACAACAACGAGGAGGCGACTGAGGCCGTCTTACAAGACCGCTGGTTGCGGACCGGCGATCTTGGACGTATAGACGAGGACGGAAATCTGTATATCGTAGGCCGTTCAAAGGACGTGATCATCGATTCCAATGGCAAGAATATTTATCCCGACGAGGTCGAAGACCTTTATTCAAAATCGGGCTTCATAAAGGAGATGAGTGTTGTTGGCCTTACTGATGAAGACGGCGGCGAAAAGATCTCCTCACTGGTCGTGCCCGATTATGAACATGACATTGCCCTCGCACGAGCCGAGGTAAACAAGAAGGTCGAGGAACACTTTCGCGAGGTTTCGGCATCGCTACCCTTTTTCAAACGGGTAAAGGTCTTGCATATCACGCCCTTTGAGTTGCCCCGCACCGCAACCAGAAAGGTAAAGCGCCCGGAGGTTGTCGAGATGCTGCAGGGAATGGAGGAACGAACGAGGACCAGGACCAAGGCAGTTGTCGAGTCGAAGGGCGACGACAATATACTTTGGATAAGAAAGATCGTTGCGACTGTTTCAAACCGGCCCCTTTCGGACATCGCTGTCGAAGACAAGCTTGCCGACCTCGGTTTTGATTCGCTGATGTTTGTGGAGCTGCAGGCGGCCGTCGAGGATGCCGGCGGACGAGTTCTTTCGCCTGATTCCCTGAACGAAGTTCAGACCGTTCGGGAACTGCTCGCGGCGGTTCAACGTGTTGATAAGTCGAAAAAACTCGCGGATGAGCCGAAAATTGAAGAGAAAAAAGAAGACGAGGAGATCTTCATTCCTTCGATCGTTCGCCGGGTCGGGAATGCCATTGTCGACCTTGCCCAGGAGACACTCTACGAAGGGGTTCTAGACACACATATCGAGAGCGAGTTTAACGTTCCGCAACACGTAAACTTTATTGTTGCTCCGAATCACACGTCGCATCTCGACACCGGGCTCGTCAAAAAGGCACTCGGTAAAGATGTTGCGGAACAGACAGTTGCTGTCGCAGCTGCGGATTATTGGTTCGATACAAAATACAAACGCGCCTACATGAACAATTTCACAACGCTTGTGCCGATCGAACGCACTGGAAGTCTGCGGCAATCGCTTCGCCATGTTACGCAGATCCTGAACGAAGGCTATAATGCGTTGATCTTTCCCGAAGGCGGACGTCAGGAATCGGGCCAGATCGCGGAATTCAAACCTATCATCGGCTATCTTGCATTGAATCAAAAGATCGGAATTTTGCCCATCTATATTTGGGGAACATACGAAGCCTTTCCAAAAGGCCGAATCATTCCGAAGGGAAGCAGCATTGGTGCGAAAGTCGGTGCTAAGGTCGGACGATTTCTTGAGTATGACGAACTCGCTAAAATGACGGACGGAGTTCCGAACACCGAGGCATATCGTCTGATCGCGGCCCGAGTTCAGCATGAGATTGAAAATATGCGCGACGGCAAACGGGATAAATTCGATGTTACCGCCGTTCGTAAAGCCTGGAAAACTGAACGCCGAAAATCGCGGAAACAGGAGCCGGTGATCGATGAATAAATCTTTACCGCAGAAACGCAAAGACGCTGAGAAATTGAAGTGGTTTGTTCTAGCGGCTTTTGTATCTTTCACATTCTTTGGAGGGCATAGGAGCCTTACTGCTCAAAGCGTCGACAAAGTAAAGCTTGCGGAAGGCGTCAAATCTGAATTTCTTCATGCCTGGACCGGCTACAAAAAATACTGCTGGGGGCACGATGATCTCAAACCGCTAAGCAAAACGTGCCGGGATTGGTACGGCTCGCCGATACTGATGACGGCGGTTGATTCGCTCGATTCGCTTTATGTCCTTGGATTCAAGCAAGAGGCGGACGCGACACACGAATACATTACTAAGAATCTCTCATTCGATAAGGACATCGAGGTACAGAACTTCGAGATCACCATTCGTATTCTTGGGGGATTACTCTCGAGTTATCAGATCACGGGTGACAAACGGCTCCTGAATCTGGCGGACGATCTCGGCACACGTCTGTTGCCCGTTTTCAATTCGCCGACTGGATTGCCATATCGTTTTGTAAACCTCAAAACTGGAAAGACAAGAGGAGAGATAAGTAACCCGGCCGAAACGGGCACATTACTTATCGAGTTCGGCACATTGAGCAAACTAACGGGCAAACCAGTCTATTACGAGAAAGCGAAACGGGCCTTGGTAGAGACTTACAAACGGCGTTCGCCGATAGGGCTTGTCGGAACTGAGATAAATGTTGAAACCGGTGCCTGGACGAATACCGACAGCCATGTTAGCTCGGAGATCGATTCTTACTACGAATATTTGCTCAAGTGCTCGATCCTGTTCGGCGATCAGGATTGCAAAAAGATGTGGGACGATTCGGTTCCAGCGATTCACGAATATTTGTCGGATGACGTTCGCGGTGAGCTTTGGTACCGCCACGTTGACATGAATACCGGCAAGATGACTGCGACTACCTTTGGAGCTCTTGATGCATTTTTCCCCGCTGTTTTGGCATTGTCGGGCGACGTTAAGCGCGCCGGCAGATTGCAGGATTCGGCCTTCAAAATGTGGCAGGTCGCGGGAATCGAACCAGAAGAGATCGATTACACAACGATGAGGATCGGCAACGGCGGATATCCGCTGCGGCCAGAGATTGTAGAATCGACTTACTATCTATATCACTACACTCACGACCCGAAATATCTCGCAATGGGCAAGCAGATGTTCGATGATTTCGTGAAGTATTGCAAGACCGATGAGGCATATGCGGGACTGAAAAATGTAGAAACAAAAGAGAAAACGGATTACATGCACAGCTTTCTCTTTGCGGAGACATTCAAGTATTTCTACCTCCTTTTTGCGTCCGAGCAAACCCTTGATCTCGGCAAGGTTGTATTTAATACCGAAGCCCATCCGATCAGAAAGACCTGGAAATAGATTTAAATGGCAAAGAAGATACCGACCAAGACCAAGGCTATAGCCAAGACCCCGACAAAGAAAATATTGATCACCGGCGGAACCGGATTCCTGGGGACACACATTGTTCGCCAGTTACTAGACGCGGGTGAAAAGAACCTGCGTGTTATGGCATCCAGTGTTCCGGAATGGATGAAAGATGCGGGCGTCGAGGCGTCGGAAGGCTCCGTTACAAATAAGGAAGATGTTTCTTCGGCTGTACAGAACGTATCGGCGATCTTTCACCTGGCGGGCAAAGTGTCACGCGATAACTCAGATGCCGCGGTCATGAACCGTATCCATCTCGAAGGCTCGCGAATTCTTTGCGAAGCTGCGAAAGGGGCCGGCGTCAAGACGATGATCCTTGCCTCGTCGAGCGGCACGATCGCCGTCAGTGAGGATGAACAAATATTCGATGAAACGTTTCCGCCGCCCGTCGAGATCATTTCTCAATGGGCCTATTACGCGTCGAAATACTATCAGGAACGCACGGCACTCTCGAATTTTGATGGCGATGGCTGTAGGCTCATCATCGTGAACCCATCTTTGCTGCTCGGGCCCGACGACGAGCGACTCAGTTCTACGAAACCTGTTCTCGATTTTCTCGCACGAAAGATCCCATACTGTCCGAGCGGAGGTTTGAGTTTTGTCGATGTCCGCGATGCTGCTTCTGTGTTTATTTCAGCCCTCGAAAAAGGAAGGCATCAGGAAAAATATCTCCTGGGTTCTGCGAATATGACGTTCGAGGATTTTTTTGGACGGCTTGAAAGGCTGAGCGGGGTACGGGCTCCGATGATAAAGGTGCCAAGAAAACTTGCGATGGCCGGTTCGTCGCTTGTGGAGTCAGTATTCAAACATTGGGGTAGGTCGTCGCCCGTTGTTTCAAAAGAGGTCGATCAGGCAGAACATTTCTGGTATTTCGATTCTTCAAAGGCCCGGGACGAGCTTGGTTTTTCCGCTCGGGATCCGCAGGAAAGCATGCAGGATACGATCTCTTATCTTCGCAAGAATTTTCTCGGCGAAGGCGTTTTCTCATGAGATCGCCTGTTTTCTAAAAAACCTGCCGACAAAATAGATAACTAAACCGATCGCGGCCAGGACGATGATCGGTAATCCCTCCTTCGCGAAATCGACATTGGTCAGAAGCCAGATGATAAGCGCGAGCGAAAGGCTCGCCGGTACGATGCCAAGCGGATTCAGAAATCCGGCCTTTGGGGCGTCTTTTCTTGCACGAAAGATCGGCAGGGAAATACATGTGGTCGCGTAGATCAGAAGACGCGTGATGGTTGCGACTGCGAGAGCTGACAGGAATGAGGATTGGATAGTCAGGACCAGAATTACTACGGCCTGCAATATTACTGCCACATAGGGCGTCTTGAAACTTTCATGGGTTGTTGCCAGAAAATTTGGCAGCTCATGTCGTTCGCCCATTGCGTATAGGATTCGAGAACCTCCGAAAAGCCCGACGTTCAGATTTCCAAGGATCGATACCAGTGCTCCTGCGGCGATCAGCGAAGCTCCGACCGGGCCGAGGAAACTACTGGCGGCGTCCGCAAGAGGCCTCTCGGATGCTGCCAGACCGGGGAGCGTGCCAATGCTGACCACCTGGACGAGAACGTAAATAACCGTAACAGCACATAGACCGACCAGCAATGCAAATGGATAGCTTTTCTGCGGGTCTTTTACTTCGCCTGCTGGAATGACCGCAACTTCGAAGCCGACGAACGCATAGATCAGAAGCAGCACTGCGCTTGAAAATGATGAGTAGTTCGGAGCTTCGCCAAAGGTGAAATTCTCAGGCCTGATGAAAAATAGTCCAATGAGAACGAATACAAGAAGCGGAATGAGTTTACCGATGGTGAATACATTGGTCACTATCGCTCCCTTCTTGACGCCTATTATGTTTGCTATCGCTAGGGCAAATACGACGGCGACGATCACAATGATCCGTAAAACAGGATCGGTCGCAGACGGCCAAAAGAATCCGAGATAGGTAACAAGCAGGTTGCAGTTTGCCGCAAAGGTGGCTACGCGGACGATCCAGTAGAGCCAACCAACCTCAAACGCGATCAGTCGGCCCTGGGTCTCCCGCGCGTACAGATATGGGCCGCCGGTAGATGAGAACCGGCTCGACACCTCTGCGTAGCAGAGGACGATCAAGCCGATAATTACCGAGCAGAGAACAAAGGCGACGAGGCTGTAGGACCCGATCAACGCGAACACCTTGGAAGGCAGTCCGAAGATCCCTGCGCCGATTATCGTATTGACGACAACGGCTGTCAGATCCCACCGGCCAATACCGCGAACCAGTTTTTCATCATTCATTAATGCTATTGGACGAGAGCTTTTTTGGGGAGCGGTTTTCGTCTATACTCATAAGACTTTATTCCGCAAATATTTCAAAGGTACTCTAAATGAAACTCCTGTTTTCGACAACTGTCGTCTTCCTTATTTCGATCTTTGTCACCATACCCGGACTCGCTCAAAAAAAATCGGGTAATAGCGAAGTAATTCCGCCAAAGGATTATGTTCCGCCGATCTGGCAGGCCTCGCCGCCGCTTCAGGCCTTATTGACTTCTGCTATTGATCAGACACTTGCGTCGTATCCCGCCGGCTCATTTCCGAGGACCGATATCGCGGCCACGTTAATAGATCTTAGTGGTTCGGGTACGCCCACGTGGGCTGGCGTCAGGGCAGATGAGCGGATCTATCCCGCCAGCGTTGTAAAAATGCTTTATATGACGGCGCTCGAGCGACAGTTGGAGGATGGAAAGGTTACCGACAGCAAAGAGCTTGAACGCGGCTTGCACGACATGATAGTCGATTCGTCGAACGAGGCGACTCAGTACATTCTCGACGTCATAACCAACACATCGAGCGGAGCGGAATTGCCCGCAGTGGACTTTGCTAAGTGGCAAAACAAACGAAACCGAGTCAACAGGTTTTTTTCGGCGATGGGCTATACCAATATTAACGCTAATCAGAAGACATTCTGCGAGGACGCGTACGGCATCGAGCAACAATCGCGGAACTATCAGGGCCAGAACCGCAACATGCTAACGACCAACGCGGTTGCCCGCCTGCTCACTGAGATAGCTCTCGGTCGTTTGAACACTGCGGAGCGAAGCAGGCAGATGATGGACCTGATGCATCGTGATCCTTTCTCGCCGGACAAAGGTGACCCGGACGATCAATCACACGGCTTCACGGGCAGGCTGTTGATCGACCGCAAGATGACCGACGCCAAACTCTGGTCGAAAGCAGGATGGACGAGCACAGCGAGGCACGATGCGGCCTATATTGAAACAGCCGATGGGCTAAAGTTCGTGCTGGTCATATTTACCGAGCATCACGCAAACGAAAAGGGAGCGATACCTGCCATCGCAGGCCGCGTGATCGACGGGCTGCGGAAGCTCCGGACCTAGGTGTTCAATGTTCAAGTGTTCAGGATCGTTCAATTTGTTCGAGGCGTTCAACGTGTTCAATTCCGTTCAATCTAATTGATAAAAAGGGGTTATTTGTATGAAAACAAAGATCTTATTGCCGCTACTAGTATTTGTCTTCTCGATCGGGGTTTTTGGCCAGGGCTCTTATAAGAAACCGCCGAAGGAAGTGTCGGACGTTTTGAACGCGCCGCCGATACCGTCGACGACTGTTTCGCCGGCGGGTGATAAGATCGCGATGTTGACGCCGCTGAGGTATCCGCCGATCGCAGATCTCGCACAGCCGATGCTTCGGTTGGCCGGCGAGCGCGTCAATCCGAACAACAATGGTCAGCACCGCCAACCGTATTTTCTTAGTCTGACATTTAAGAATATCTCGGACGGCAAGGAAACAGCCGTCAGCCTGCCCGCCGGAGCAAAGATCATGACGCCGCAATGGGCGCCCGACGGAAAGCACCTCGCATTTGGCAATATCACACAGACAGGCATTGAACTTTGGGTCGCCGATACCGCGACGGGAAAGGCATCAAGACTCTCGAAAGCTTATATCAACACAGCCTTTGGTCAATTTGGCTGGGAAGGCTCGAACGAGCTTTCCGCCACGCTGGTTCCGGCAAATCGCGGCCCGGCTCCCGCATATGAAAATATTACGCCGACCGAGCCGAGCATTCAGGAAACGAGCGGACGAACGGGTGTGATCCAGACATTCGAAGACATGCTTAAAAGCCCGAATGACGAAAAGTTGTTTGATTACTATGCGACCTCGCAGTTTGCTCTGATCAGCCTCGACGGAAAGGTTAAGAACATCGGCCAGCCCGCGATCTTTGACTCGGCGGAGGTTTCGCCTGACGGCAAATATGTGCTCGCGACAACGATCCATCGGCCATATTCCTACCAGTTTCCGATGAACCGCTTTCCAAAGAAAGTCGAGATCTGGGATACGTCCGGAAAATCGGTGCATGCCATTGCCGACTTACCGCTTCAGGATAATCTTCCGGCGCAGGGCGTTCCTGTTGGACCAAGAGCGATAAATTGGATACCGACCGAACCGGCAACGCTGATGTGGGCCGAAGCCCTCGACGGCGGCGATCCGCGTAAGAAAGTGACGCCGCGCGATCATTTGTTGACGCTCGCCGCTCCGGTCTCATCGCAGCCGGCGGAATTGCTGAAGGTCGAGCAGCGATACCAGGGAAGGCTATTCGGCGAGAAAGACGGCCTAATGCTCTATTACGACGTCAACCGCGACACCCAGCATCGCCGCGTCTTTTTGCTCGATTACCGCAACGTTGCGTCACCGAAAATGATCTCCGACCTCAACGTCAATGACCGATATCACGAGCTCGGGCAGCCGGTAACAAAGATGCTGCCGACGGGCAGCAGTGTGATTCGTCAGAATGGCGACAATATCTTTCTGACGGGGGCGGGTGCGTCTCCAGAAGGCGATCGGCCTTTTCTGCGGCAAATAAATCTGA
>Ga0070690_100001912_pt1 | contig 11054 bp, 7 predicted proteins | sample KBSS33HmetaG_FD_64671 | JGI IMG/M metagenome (GOLD analysis project Ga0070690, IMG submission 64671) | Switchgrass rhizosphere microbial communities from Kellogg Biological Station, Michigan, USA - KBS S3-3H metaG | ecosystem: Host-associated > Plants > Roots > Rhizosphere ...
GTGCTACGGAAGCTGGTAATCTGCCGGAAAAAACCGCCGCCAGTTCCCGAAGCCCATGAGCTCGCACTTTGAATCGGGGAAACCATCGCCTGCACAAAGCCCTTGAAGGCTTGCTGCTGAGTGAAGCGATCTCGCGCGTCTATTGCCATCACAACAAAATTCGCAAACAGCAGAATCACCAGCCAAATCGGCGCCCGTTGACGAATTTCTTTTTGTGTGCGGCTAGCAGCCATGGGGGTCGTGAATCGCGAATCGGGAATCGTAAATCGCTACATTCCGCTCGTCATGGTGTTTTCCCACCTGACTCGCTTCAGTAGATCAAAGTCGGAAAGCATCTTGCCGGTCCCCAGCACCACAGATGCCAGCGGATCATCGGCCACAGAAACGGGCAATCCGGTTTCAATTGATAGTCGTTTGTCGAGGTTCTTGAGCAGTGCGCCGCCTCCGGTCATCACGATGCCTCGCTCCACAATGTCGGCAGACAATTCTGGAGGCGTACGCTCGAGAGCAACGCGCACGGCATTGATGATAGTTGCGACCGAATCCGCGAGCGCTTCACGCACCTCTTCGTCAGTGATGGTGATCGTCTTTGGAATACCTTCGATCAAATTGCGTCCGCGCACTTCATAAGAGAGTGGCTCATCAAGCGGGTAAGCTGAGCCCAGCTCGATCTTGATCGCTTCGGCAGTTCGTTCACCGATCAGCAGGTTATATTTCTTCTTGATGTACGAAATAATCGCTTCGTCCATTTCATTACCGGCCACGCGCACCGCGCGCGAGTAAACGATGCCACTCAGACTGATCACCGCAATATCAGTCGTGCCACCGCCGATGTCGACGACCATGTTGCCGTGCGGCTCTGTGATCGGAAGACCGGCGCCAATTGCCGCCGCCATCGCTTCTTCTACTAGATACACCTCCGAAGCCTTCGCGCGGTAAGCGGAGTCTTCTACAGCGCGCCGTTCCACCTGAGTGATTTCTGATGGGATCCCGATGACTACTCGCGGACTGACCCAGGTCTTGCCGTTGTGCGCCTTGCGAATAAAGTGCTGCAGCATCTTCTCGGTGACTTCGAAGTTCGCAATAACGCCGTCTTTCATCGGACGAATCGCCACGATGTTGCCGGGCGTTCGTCCCAGCATCTCTTTGGCGTCGCGTCCAACCGCTTCCACCTGATTTGTTATTTTGTTGATTGCTACTATCGAAGGTTCGGAAACAACAATGCCACGCCCCTTGGCATAGACGAGTGTGTTTGCGGTTCCGAGATCTATAGCGAGGTCACTCGAAAAAAGACTGAAAATGGATTTAAAGGCCATCTACTTTGATTCACTTCCCGTGTATTTAGAATGAGAACTTCCGTGGAATGTGCAGTCGGGTTGGTAATACTGTCTCTGCGTAAAACCGATGTGGGCAGGCTCGCTGCCTCATCCACTCTAAGAACCACCCTCCGAAACAAATCACCGACAACTCGAAGCTCTTTAAGATACACCGAATCACAAATATTCTGCTAACGAGAAATTTGGATCACTGACGGAGGTAATTTCAAGACCGCACGTCGCTCTCTTCAGAATCTGAGCGGGGAACGGACATGGGTGTCGGGAGTTGTGATGCGTCGTTTTCAAGTTCGAGGGCCGAGTCGTTTGCAGGGGGAGGTTCGGGAGGTTTGTTTGTTGCCGTTGCGAACCGGACGCAGTTCTTGTTAGCCGCCTTGGCTTCATACATCGCGGTGTCGGCGCAGGCTATTAGTTGCTGAGGGGAGGAAGCGTGAAGAGGGAAGGTCGCAACGCCGAAGCTTGCTGTTAGAGCGAGCTGCAAACGCCGTCCGCCATTAAATTCGTACTTGCCAATCTTCGTGCGGATGCGTTCGGCAACAACCCCGGCCAGTTCCGTATCGGTGTCAGGGAGGACGATAACAAATTCGTCACCGCCATAACGGGCCACGGCGTCGGTGTCGCGCACTGAAAGGAGAATGACGGCGGCGACCTCCATGAGCACATGAGAACCGACCAGATGCCCGTGGTGATCGTTTACCTGCTTAAAATCGTCGAGGTCGAGGAAGAGGGCAGCGACACTCGAACCGTAACGACGCGCACGCCTGATTTCATTCAACAGGAATTGACGCATGTAGCGCGCGTTGTGAAGCTTGGTCAGATCGTCTGTTTGTGAGAGACGCTCCGCTTCAGCGATGCGCACTGCGTTCGCGAGCGCCGACGCGAGGGGAAGGGAGAGCGCATCGAGAAGTAGGACTTCGGATCGCTTGAAGGAGCCTTTGTAGCGAAGTCCTTCAAGTACGCCGAGGATACGTTCGCCACAAATCAGAGGGACCGCTACGACATGGTTTCCTTTTTCCTTCTTCCTCGTAGTGCCCATTCCTGCTGCTGCAAGTTTGGTGGCGTGGGATTCCTGAACGTGTTCGCTGCGTTCCGCTGGTCCAAAGCTGTGTCGCCAGTCGTGCGATTTGTTCTTCTGTGATCCCGGTTCGCGGACGGCGATTGGATCAAGTCCTGACGATTCCAAGCCCTTGCCCTCCCCGATCAAATAGATGGTCCAGCGATCGGCATTCACCAGTGGTTCGAGTCCTACAAGCGCGGTCTCCGCTGCTCCAATTTGATCCCCGATGAAGTGCAACGAGGAAACAAAGTCGAATGCGTCGCGCAGGCTCTTTGCTTTGAGGTTCGACGGCAGCGAAAGCGAGGTTGGTTCGGCGGGCTTTTGAATGATCTCCGGAAGTTTTAGCTCGCCGGTTGCCCCATGACCCTCGATTTCTCGTAGCAAACCGGGCAATTGCGCGGCCTTATCAGCGATGGCGCGAAAACCCAGTCGTTTCAGAGTGGCCCCATCCAGACTGCGCAAATCCATTCGATGATAGCCGCTTACCTGACGTCGGCACGCGATGAGTGGTGCACCCGGCCAGAAAGCGCGCGCATGATCAGTGGCCGTTTGCAGTTCAACCATATCTGCGCCCGGAACTACTTCGTACAAAACGGCGAGCGGTGGCTCGCCAAGTTGCTCGATCACTCCGTAACGCTCGTGTCGTTTGGCCAACTCCAGTTCGGCTTCTACTTCGCGAAGACCTTCAATGAGTGTCTTCACGCCCGCCGCTCGCAGAGCCTCAATCAGCTCGTACGCGGGGGCCTCGTGCGCGTCGGTGAGTAGAATTACATGTCTGGACATAACTAATGACTAGCTAATCGCGTCCGCGACCCCCGCCGCCAAGTGCTAAGCGGTAGTTGCTACTGTTCCCCTGCACGTCCATCGCCTCGATCATGATTTCTCCAAGACCGGGTGGCGCTGTAATTTGAATTCGAAACTCTTTGTCGGTCGCGACAAGACTCTCGCGGCCGCCCGCGCGAATTGTCGTTCCGGGTTCAGCTCGACCGCGAATGAGGTAGATGTTTCCACCAAGCAGTTCGGCGGTCAGATTTGACACCGGGACCTGCGAAGCGTTGCCTCTCGTAGCTACGACGAATTTTTTGGGATCGCTCCAGTCACTGGTTTGACCAGACTGTGCGGTAGCTCGCACACGCCAGAAGTAAACTCCGGGGCGAAGATCGCTGGCATTAAATTCTGTTGCGGCCAACTGATCGCGTTCGATCACCTTTCCATCAGCAACAAAGAAAGGCGACGTGGCAACCTCGACGCGGTAGAAGGCAGGTGAGCCGGTTTGCGGACGCAACCATCGTAACGCGATGTTGGCGGACCCATTACCGCCGACGAAGACCTTGTCGAGGTCCCGCGGTTCAGAGGGAATTGGAACGTCAAGAAGTTTTTGTGGCCGTGAGACGGTTCCTGAAGGATTAACTGAAACGTATTCGCCGCCCTTCAATGTCGTTGTCTCGCCCTGGTGGTTTGTAGTTTCCACTGCACCTACGTTCACGCGAATCTCTTCAGTGCCTTCAGGATTGACGCCGAAACTGGCTCCCGTCTGCTGGCCAAGTTTGTTCTTAGTCTTTGGCGTCTCGACGACGTTGTTTGTCCCTTCGGGTTGTTGGTCAGTGCGAACGAACATCTGCCCGCTATCAACAACTACATGGACGTTGCCCCGTTTCCCGTCATTGGCGCTGGCGTTATCGCGGACGATGATGATGCTGTTAGGACGGACGAGCAGCATCGAGCCATCAGCCATTCCGATGCGGGCGCGTCCGTTCGCCTGCGTCTGTACCGTGTCGCCGGGATAGAGTTCCGTGTCACTGTTGACGGTGAGTGACTGGCGAGTCGCGGCACGAATCACCCGCACGTCGCCTTCAAAAGAGATGAACCGGGCGCCGGCTGAACTTCGAAGTTCCGTGCCGACGTTTTTCAGCGGGTTACCGAACTTCCAAACGTAGAGCGCAGCACCGCTCGCGAGGATGAGAGCGATGAGCAGGGCGATGCCGAGGTAGATCGAACGCTTGGAAACGACCCACCAATCAAACATAAACCGACTGGTTCTGGTGGCCATATTTTCTAATCAGGGGCTATGACTGAGGACAAATTGGGCGAAAAGCAATGGGAAGATGGGCAGATCTGGGAACGCAGCGGCTAATCCGAGCTTTTGATGTGAAGGTTCAGAAGCGTTGACGCGGCCTGGATAAGGCCGGCTGACGTTAAACACGTCAACCTGAGATCAATGCAAAATTTAACACATCGGCTGAGATGGGTACAAGCAACTTATTCAGAAATGGGTGTTTTCGGGTTTGTAATCGTCCCAATGGCTTAGTCGATTCGTGATTTCAGGCTGTTCCAGTCACAAAAGAGCGTAACGCTTCGATGTTGGGCTTGTTGTCGGCTGGGGTTACGTAAGGCGTCTCCAGGATGAAGGCAGCTCTCGCGAGCTTTCGTTGTTGGGCAACCGTCCGCAACGCATCCATTCCGATATGTCCCTGGCCGATGTGCCAGTGACGATCGACGCGCGAATGATAAGGAACTTTGGAATCATTGAAATGGATTGCCTTGACGTTTTTGGCGCCAACCTCCCGATCAAGTGCCTGGATCGTCGCCACTACGCCGTCCTCTTCACGAATGTCGTAACCGGCGGTGAAGGCGTGGGCAGTATCGAAACAGATGCCTATGGGAAGGTTGCCGCAAGCTTTCATGATGGCACCGAGGTGTTCGAATCGATGTCCGATGCATTCGCCCTGTCCGGCGGTGTTTTCAAGGAGTATGCGAAACTTGCTCAAATCCAAACCGTCCGCCGCTACCTTTATGCTTTCAGCGCAGGTTGTTATGCCGTCAGCCTCACAGGCACCACGCGCGCTCCCAGGATGTACCACCAGGTAGTCGGCGCCTAGACGAATGCCGCGTTCCAACTCTTCACGAAACGACTCGCGTGACTTCTGCAACATGACTTCATCGGCGGCGGCGAGATTGATTAGATAGTTTGCATGGATCACAACCGGAGAAATCTTCGTCTGGCGACGTACGCGCTTGAACAATGCAACTTCTTCGTCGCCCAGGATCTTTGCTTTCCAACCTCGAGGATTGCGCGAGAAGATTTGTACGGTTTGGCAGTTGAGGTCTCGTGAGGTGAGCAGAGCGTTGTGCAGGCCGCCCGTAATGGGCGCATGAAAACCTATGCGAGGAATTCTTATCGACCGATTGAGCGATTGAGACATTGAGTCATTGGTCCTAACGTCTCTTCGCGGTTATCTGGGAAGCTGCAAAAATCGAGAGGAGTTCGTTTGCTTCTTTCAATAAACTATCCAGCTTTGCCTGCGCGATTATGCCTGTATCGATCAAGAGCTCCAGCCAGAACACCGTTTCATCTGCCTCTTCAACGACAACACCGATTTTGGCCACGAACTCAGCATTTGACCGCGCCCGACAGAGGACTCGGTAGTTTGAAGCGACTGATGTGCCCGACCTCAATAGTTGTCTTCCGATTGTCCGAGCGTCATCTGACTTTGGTAAAGAGCGAAACAGCCTAACAATTCTTATCGCAAATTTCTTTGTCCGTTCACGAACTTCGGCAAGATGTAATTTCAGTGAGGCCCCACATCGTAAGCAAAATCGGTGAAGACCTTTCATAAATGCCTGAATGTGAATAACACACAATGACTCAATGACTCGATCATTCAATGACTCAATGCTCGACTTCTTCCATCACTCGCAGCATGTTGCCACCGAGGATCTTATGTATGTCTTCTTCAGAGTACCCACGTCGTAACAGCTCTCGAGTCAGGTTCGGCAAAGCGGCAACATCAGGGAGGTCGCTCAACGTCGATTGCACGCCATCGAAGTCCGATCCGATTCCTACGTGATCTATTCCTACCAGCTTCACAATGTGATCGATGTGGTCTACCAAACGCGAAACGGTAACCGGTGGAAGTCGTTTGGCGAAGGTTTCCCGTCGTACGCGATCGCGGGCCATCTTTTTATGGACCGCGTCTCCCTTTTCTTCCTCCGAAGCACGCTGGACTAGAGGCGCAATCTCGGCGTCGACCTTCTTCTTTTTCTCAGACCAGCCCGGTTCCAAGTGTTCGGGATAGAAAATCACGTTAACCACACCGCCGGTGTTTGCCAGGCCCTTGATCATTTCGTCGCTTAAGTTTCTTGGCACATTAGCAATGGCGCGACAGCCGGAGTGTGTTGCAATCACCGGCTGGGTTGAGGTGTGAACAATGTCCCAGAAGGTGGGATCCGAAACGTGGGACACGTCCACCATCATTCCGAGCCGGTTCATTTCGCGAATCACTTGTTTGCCAAACTCACTCAAGCCCCTGGTGGCACCGCTATCGCCAGAAGATCCTGCCCAATCCGTGCTGACGGTCCACGCCGGGGACATGTATCGCACACCCATCTCGTAGTAGCGCGCAACATTTTCCAACCTGTCATCGATTGCATACCCGCCCTCAAGGCCTGTAAACGCGGCCATTTTCCCTTCCGCAGCGATACGACGCGCATCGGCCGCCGAAGTTGCCAGTTCCCATAAATCCGGATGTCTCTCGGCTAATTGCCGCACGGCATTGATCTGATCGTCAGCCCGCTTAACGGCTCGCGGCCCGCTGCCGCCGAAGAGCTGAGGTTCAACCCAGATCGAAAAAAACTGCGCATCCAGCCCGCCTTCCTGAGCTCGGATCGAGTCGAAATGACCATCGGCGAGCCGCTGCGAAAGATCGACCTGCTCGTCGAGAAGGCGTTGCGTAGTATCGGCGTGCATATCGATGGCGATAGCCCGACGATGAATTGAGAGAGGATCCTGTTGCGTGTTTGGGTTCTGCGGCGGGGCGGTGGATTCAGGTTGTTGAGTCATGCGACAGTCAGTGAAAACAACTAAGAGTAAAAGAGCGGCCGGTACCACAGCAGAATATCTTCTACGTTTGGCACCTCTCACGGGAATCCGCCGTTGATTAGTAATCTCTGCTAATTGAGAGAGCATTTGGATGTTACGTCGGCGACTTTACGAGAAGCAAGCGTGCCTTGCCAACCCGCTCAAACCTACTGTATTGTGCCGTTTTAGTTAACCTGCAAAATGCGCACTGAAAATGACCGAAACTATCTCGCAAATAGGTTTTCGCGAAATTCTGCTCGCGACTGAGTAACTCTGGCCCCTCGCCGTTTTCTGTAGCCGATTTTTCCTGAAGGAGTAAAAGAAATGTTCTCAAAAGATGGCAAGGTGAAAGATGTGCATACACCACGTATTTGCGACGTCGTTTGGCATGATGGCGAGTTTATCAAATGGAACGACGCGCGCGTGCACGTGATGTCTCACGTTCTCCACTACGGCTCGAGCATCTTCGAAGGCATCCGATGCTACGACACCAAGAGCGGGCCGGCGATCTTTCGTTTGAAGGAACACATGCAGCGGTTTTTGAACTCCGCGAAGATCTACCGGATGGAGCATTCCTGGACACTCGATCAGTTAGTTTCAGCTTCAGTCGAATTGGTGCAGAAGAGCGGTCTGAACCAGTGTTACATCCGCCCAATTCTGTTCCGCAGTCTTGACGAAGAGCATCCCGCGTTCGGAGTCAATCCGTTTCCCAATCCCCTCGCTTGCTACATCGGCGCCTGGGACTGGGGCAAGTATCTCGGTGACGAAGCGATTGAAAAAGGTGTCGATGTCTGCGTCTCGACCTGGAACCGGCTGACGCCAAACTCGATGCCGGCCATGGCGAAGAGCGGTGCGAACTACATGAACTCGCAGCTCATCAAGATGGAGGCTCTGCTCAACGGGTTTGCCGAAGGCATCGCTCTCGACGATCGCGGGTATGTTTCTGAAGGATCAGGCGAGAACATTTTTGTGGTTAGCGGAGGCACTGTGATGACGCCGCCGCTATCTTCGTCGATACTTGCGGGCATCACGCGCGACAGCGTGATTCAGATTTGTGAGGAGCTCGGACTTACGATCAAGGAACGCAGCATCCAACGCGCAGCGCTATACGTCGCCGATGAGGCTTTCTTCTCAGGAACAGCTGCCGAGATCACTCCGATACGTTCAGTTGATCGCATCACGGTCGGTAACGGAGGACGTGGAGAACTCACCACTAAGATTCAGGAAGCCTTCTTCCAAATCACGAAGGGCGAGCGACCCGCTCCGGGTGATTGGCTGACCTACGTCAACGCAGCCAAACCGGCAACTGCGGACAACAATGGTCACAAGGTCCAGGAGGGAAGCGGTGCTTCACCTTCTCCAGTCTCGGGTCCGGGAACTGAGCCGGCCCTCAACTACCACGCAGCCGGAACTGACTAGATCCAAACCTTAAACGACACTCAAGACAGCGAGCAGAGTTCGACTTTGCTCGCTGTTTTGCTGTTGTAAGGAATCGTGCTGACTAAAATTGTTAGTTTGCGCACAAGCCGATAAGTGGCCCAAACGAGGTAATCGTTGACGGTCGTTCTGCGGATTAGCTATTATCTCTGAAGAGTTTCTGGGCCGATCCAGCCCGAAACTACAACCCCAAAGGGACCGGACCACGGGTTCCGAACTCACCAAAGATTCAGAAATTTCCTGCTCCCAGCGAATTCTCTGTTCACCTAAGAGGTATCAACTCCGACATGTCCGTAAGAATTGACGATCTGCTCCGCGTGGCAACCAGCCACGGCGCTTCTGACCTCCACCTGAAAGTCGGCTCCTTTCCAGTCATGCGCATCGGAGGTGAACTTCACCCCATCAACGACGCGCCTCGCTTGAAACAGGAAGACTCGCTCGACCTGGCATTCTCGATGATGTCGAATCGCCAGAAGCAGCGCTTCAAGGAAGCTTCAGAAGTTGACATTGGCTACGGAGTTGCTGGACTGGGCCGTTTTCGCGCCAACATCTTTCAGCAGCGCGGAACAGTCAGCATTGTTCTGCGTGTCATTCCCGAACAAACCAAAACCACAAGTGATCTCGGCTTGCCGCCCGTCATCGATAAGATTGCCGAAGAGCGACGTGGACTAATACTCGTCACCGGCTCGACTGGGTCAGGCAAGTCAACGACCCTTGCGGCAATGATTGATCGCATCAATGCCATGCGCAGCGGGCACATTGTCACGATTGAAGATCCGATCGAGTTCTTGCACCCCGACAAGATGTCTTTTGTTACTCAGCGTGAGGTGGACGTTGATACGCGTTCATTCTCAGAAGCGCTGCGTGGCGCGCTGCGTCAGGATCCGGACGTAATACTCGTCGGTGAAATGCGCGACTACGAAACGATTGAAACCGCTTTGATGGCTGCCGAAACGGGCCACCTGGTGCTCTCGACCCTCCACACTCTCGACGCTACCGAAACAATCACGCGCATCGTCTCTTCGTTTCCTTCCCACCAACAGAAATCAGTTCGCATTCAGCTTGCGGGAATTCTCAAAGGCGTGATTTCTATGCGTTTGGTTCGCGCTGCGAAAGGACCCGGTCGCGTGCCCGCCGTCGAGGTAATGGTCTCAACCGGTCTGATTCGCGACTACATCGTCAACGAAGAAAAGACCTATCTGATTCGCGAGGCAATTGCGGCAGGTACATCTCAATACGGGATGCAGACCTTTGATCAGTCACTCTTTAATCTGTTCCAGTCAGGATTGATCTCGCTGGAGGAAGCGTTGCACAACGCAAGCAATGCAGATGAGTTCAAGATGCGCGTTTCGGGAATTCTTTCGGCGGAACAGGCGATGAGCAATAGCATGAGTTCACGCATTGATCCAATCTCGTCTTCAATTCAAAAAGAGTCGGACTCGGTTTTCGTAAAGCATTAGGAAGCAACATTAGGCCGCGGGTAAGCGCGTTCATCCGCGGCTAATTGTTTGTTTTTGGTGTGTTGTCAGCAGAGGCAGTGAGTCTTGAGAGCGGCGGCATCTCCAGACCAAAGTTCTGCGGATTCTCACCGATGATTGCTGCGGCAAAGAACATCGGCACATAACCAGCGCCTTCATTGCTAAACGACTCGCCCAGGCGTGCTCGATTCCTGAAGAGCGTCCAGAACGTACGCTCGTAGTCGTCCGAATCTCGCAATTCACGCAGACTACTGCGGACCCACGTTGCGCCGCGATTGTAGCTAAGCAAGACCAGGGTCATGCTCTCCGCGTCGTCCCCAAGCTCAGCCATGTGATCCGCGATGTAGTGAGCTGCCGCCGGCGCCATCTGCTTCACATCGCATCTGTCATCCGGTGATACGCCGTACTGTCTCGCAGTCTGCGGTAAAAATTGGAAGAGTCCTCGTCCTCCAACGCTACTCGTTGAACAGGAGCGATACTCCGACTCAATCAGCGGCAGATAGATCCCGATAATCGTGGGCACCTTGCGGGCCTCAAAGGCGCGCGCGATGGTTGGCAGGTAGGGTTGGGCGCGGGAGTAGATCACACGCAGATTTTCCTTGCCCTCTTCGCCAGAACTACTGAGGCGTCGTTTGTCGTAGAAATCAACATATCGCTTGATAGCTCGCAACGCGTCCTCGTCGAGTTTTCCTGGCCGATCTCCCATCATCGCTGAGATGCGTTGCTCTTCTTCGCTAATGAAAGCGAGTTGTTCTGCTTCGCTCATGTCTGAGTAACGTTTTCCGGAGTTGACCACGGGGACCGTGGCGCTCGATGTCTGACGGGGCGGGGCGATCCGATTCTTGTAAACGAAAGCACCGGCGAGAATTCCCACGAGTAGAACTGTGAAA
>Ga0070690_100001914_pt1 | contig 11053 bp, 11 predicted proteins | sample KBSS33HmetaG_FD_64671 | JGI IMG/M metagenome (GOLD analysis project Ga0070690, IMG submission 64671) | Switchgrass rhizosphere microbial communities from Kellogg Biological Station, Michigan, USA - KBS S3-3H metaG | ecosystem: Host-associated > Plants > Roots > Rhizosphere ...
CGCCCCGACGAACAGGAACAGCGCCGCCCAGAACGCGACCGGCTGGCCCAGCCACAGCGTCTTCGTCAGCCCGGCGGCGCCGCCGATCTCGGGGATCGACAGCGTCCCGGTGTACTGGAACAGCAGGAACATCCCCAGCAGGAAGCCGAAGTCACCGATGCGGTTGGTGATGAACGCCTTCTTGCCCGCGTCCGCGTTCGCCGTGCTCGAGTACCAGAAGCCGATCAGCAGGTAGCTGCACAGGCCGACGCCTTCCCAGCCGATGAACAGCACCGGCAGGCTGTCGCCCAGGACCAGCACCAGCATCGCCCCGCAGAACAGGTTCAGGTAGGCGAAGAAGCGCGCGTAGTCGGGATCGTCGGCCATGTAGCCGGCCGCGAACACGTGAATCAGGAAGCCGACGAACGTGATGACCAGGCACATGACGCCCGACAGGGCGTCCATGCGGAACGCGAGATCGATGTGGAGATCGCCGGTGGCGATCCAGGTCGTCACGACATCCTGCAGGCCCGCGCCGCCGGCGTCCGGAAGCTGGAAGAAGAAGGCGTCGACCGAGACGACGCACGCCGCGCCGATGGCCAGCGCCGCGACGATGAACACGGTGTCGCGCGTCCACCGGCGCCCGAACAACATGAGCACGGCGGCCCCCAGGAAGGGGAGCAGCGGAATCAGGCCGAGGTTGAAGTTCATCGCGGCGTCGCTCCGTCAGCGCTTCATCAACGTCGCTTCATCGAGGTTGATGGTCTGGCGGCTGCGGAACAGCCCCACCAGGATGGCCAGGCCGACCGCGGCCTCGGCCGCCGCGAGCGCGATGATCAGGAATGCGAAGACGTGGCCCTTCTGATCATTGAGCTGGCGCGAGAAGGCGAGCAGCGCGAGGTTGCCGCCGTTGAGCTGCAGCTCGATGCCCATCAGCACGATCAGCGCGTTCCGGCGCAGCAGCACGCCGGCGGTGCCGATCAGGAACAGCGCAAACGACAGGATGAGGTAGTGGTCGGTTGGCATGGCGGTCAGTGGTGGCCTCCCCCGGCGGCGGCGGCGGGCGGCCCCTCCCCTGGATAGTCGTGCTCCGCCAGCTCGTGGACCTGCTTGCGGTACTCGGCGGCGCGCATCGCGGCGACCTCTTTCTGGTGCGAGCGCGACACCACGACGCCACCGACGATGGCGACGAGCAGCAGCAGCGAGATCGCCTCGAACGGGTAGAGGAACTGGGTGAACAGGATGGCGCCGATCTCCTTGACCGTCCCGTAGGTCTCGGGAAGAGCCGTCGGGACCTTCTCCGTCCCCGTGTTGACCCCGACGACGTTGGCGAAGACCCACAGCAGGTACGCCGTCCCGAACACGCCGAGCAGGCGCATGGGCCGCAGCGCCAGCGGCGCGACCTCCTCGCGGTTCAGGATCATCACGACGAAGATGAACAGAACCATGATCGCGCCGGCGTAGACCAGCACCTGGAGGACGGCCAGGAAGTGCGCCGACAACGACGCGTAGATCGCCGCCAGGCCGAAGAACGTCGCGACCAGCGACATGACCGCCGTGACGGGATTCCGGCGCGTGATCGTCAGCAGCGCGAAGCCCACCACCCACGCCGCGAGAATCGCGAACAGGACCGTGTCGCCCGGAGAGGCGGAGGTACCCGCGGCGGCGGCGTTCACGGGATTCATGCGCGCGCCCCCAACCCGCCGGCCGGGGCCGTGGCGGCGTTGCGCGCCTTCGGCGACTGCGCCAGCTTCGCCTCGAAGTCGGCGCGGAACTTGGTGATGAACCCGAGCATCGGCCAGGCGGCCGCGTCACCGAGCGCGCAGATCGTGTTGCCGCCGATGCCGTTGGCGACGTTCGCCAAGAGCTCGATGTCGCCGTGCTCGCCCTCGCCGCGCGCGAGGCGCCGGCAGACGCGCGCCAGCCAGCCGGACCCTTCGCGGCACGGCGTGCACTGCCCGCACGATTCGTGCGCGTAAAACTCCATGATGCGGGCGCACAGCGCGACGACGTCGGTCTTGTCGTCGAACACCACGACGCCGCCCGAACCGGCCATCGTCTTCAGCTTGCGCCCGCCGCCCAGGTCGAACGGCACGCCCGGCTTGACCTCGACGTCCTTGATGCGAACGTCGGTCATCAGCGCGTCGAACTCGATCGGGACGTCGAGCTCGCTCGCGTCCAGCGGCGGCATCGAGCTGCCGCCCGGGATCAGACCCTTCAGCGTGCGCCCGTTGGGGATGCCGCCGCAGACGTCATAGATGAGGGCGCGCGACGAGATCCCCATCGGCAGCTCGTAGACGCCCGGCTTCACGACGTGGCCCGACACGCAGACGATGCGCGTGCCGCCCGACTTGCCCATGCCGACGCCGGCGAACCACTCGCCGCCCCTCTGGACGATGTCGGGGAGGTTCATGATCGTCTCGACGTTGTTGACGACCGTGGGCGCGTTGAACAGACCGCGCACCGCCGGGAACGGGGGCTTGAGCCGCGGCCAGCCGCGCTTCCCCTCCAGCGAGTTCAAGAGGCCCGTCTCCTCGCCGCAGATGTACGCGCCGGCGCCACGGTGCAGCGTGACGTCCAGCTTGAACGTGCCGGCGGCGGTGGAATGGTCCTTCCCCAGCAGCCCGGCCGCGTAGGCCTCGTCGATCGCGTCGTCGACGATGCGCGCCTCGCGCATCATCTCGCCGCGGATGTAGATGTACGCGTGCTTGCAGCCGAGCGCGTACGACGCGATCAGCATCCCCTCCAGCAGGAGATGCGGGTCGTAGGCCAAGAGCTCGCGGTCCTTGCAGGTCCCCGGCTCGGACTCGTCGGCGTTGACGACCAGGTAGACCGTCTTCGCCTCCTTCGGGATGAACGACCACTTCATGCCCGTCGGGAATCCGGCCCCGCCGCGGCCGCGCAGGTTCGACTTCTTCACCTCGTCGACCAGCGCCGCGGGCTGCATCGACAGCGCCTTCCGGAACGCCTGCATGCCGCCACGCTGCTGGTACACGGACAGCTTGTGGCTGTCGGCGACACCGAAGTTCTTGGTGACGATCTTGAGGCTGGCGTCCATGGCCATGTCGACCGGGCGTCCTTTCTCTACGCTTTCGCCCCGGGCAACGGCCCGACGCCGTGCAGGGTGCTGCTGCCACCGCCGCCGACCGGCGACATCTTCTGCTGCTCTTTGAAGCGCCGGCGCAGATCGTCCAGGATCGCGTCGACCTTCTGCGGCGTCAGGTCCAGGAAGTAATCCTGGCCGCAGATCATCATCGGCGCGTTCGCGCACGCCGCCAGGCACTCTTCCTCGACGAGCGTGAACGCGCCGTCGGACGTCGTCTGGCCCGCCTTGATACCGAGCCGCTGCTCGATGTGGTGCAGGATCTCGTACCCGCCGCGCAGCATGCACGAGATGTTCGTGCACACCATCAGCTCGTTCCGCCCGTGCCGGGCGCGGTGGAACATCGTGTAAAAGGTGACGACGCCGAAGACGTGCGCCGGCGACACGTCGACCGTCTTCGCGACGAGCTCGACGACCGGATCGGGCAGGTGCCCGAACTCGTCCTGGGCGATGTGCAGCACGGGCAGGAGGGCGGCCTGCTTGTTCGGATAACGCGAAAGCACCCTCTCGATGCGCTGCTTCGATTGCGCTGAGAACTCGAGCGGCATGATCCTTCTAAACCGCCGGCAACCTACGGAAAACTACGGATGGTGTCAACCAGGACGCGGCCGCCCGGGACGCCGCTACGGACCGAAGGTTTTCACGTAGGCGCCGTCGTCGTTGCCGCCGCCGTTGACGGTGTAGACGATGACGTCGGAACCGGCCGAAGTCGTGACCGCCCACGAGCCGACCTGGCCGCTGACCATCGACGCGGGATCGGTGGAAATCGCGCCCGCGGACAGGTTCTGGACCTTCATATTGGCGGTCCCGCTGACCATGTCGAAGCCGTCAAGGAACATGATTCCCCGGTCTCCGATGGTTTCGACCCCGACGATGTTCGAGGCGACCGTCATCTTGGTGCAGTCCGACAGCCGGGTGAACTGGGCGGCGGCCGCGCTGGTCGCCTGTTGGATCCAGCTGACACCGGCGGCGCTGGTCGTGAAGCCGATGTTGCCCGGGAAGGCGTCCGTGGCGGTGGTGAGCACGCACGCGCCGGTCCCGTCGATCTTCTTCACGCTGAGGTCGATGCCCGAGAGCATCCCGGCCGAGTTGCGGAAGAGCTTCTTCACGTACGCGGCGTGACCCTGGGTGCTGAGCGCGATCCACCCGAGCACGCCGGTGTCGAGCGACACGCTCGTCGTCGGCGCCCCGACCGGATCGGCGAACGACAACATCTTCTTCGTCGTCGTGTTGTCGACGGTCAGCAGCGACGTCGGCGTCGGGAAGTCGTACTGGATGACGCTGGCGGCGATCGTCACCGGGCTGGCGCCGCCCGGGAAGGGCGCCGATTGCAGGGTCCCCGCGCCGGTCGTGTCGCTGACCGCGCTCAGCCAGTACCAGCGCGTGCCGTCAGGAGACGTCGTCCACGAATTGACGCCGGTGGCGACCGTGACGCGGCTGGCGTCGTTGCCGAGGGTCTGCGTCTTCAGGACCTCCGCCCCGGTGGCCGACACGCGGGCGGACCAGGCGATGAGGTCAGGCGTCGGGAAGCTGACCTCGAAGTGATTGACGGCGTTGTCGGAGGAGGACGCCGAGATCACCGTCTCCACCTTGACGAGCGGTGGCGACGCCGCGTCGTCGACGTGCCCCGCGAGCACATCGCTCAGGAGAGTGTGCGTCGGGTCGGTCTGCATCGCCGTGGGCAGGTCGCGCAGGCAGAAGACGGCGGTTCCCGTCAGCGCGGGCGTGCAGAGAACAATGTTGAGCATGTTCGCGTCGGGTACGGCCAGCATGCGGCCGGCGGTCATCCCAGGGCGCCACGCGAACGGCGTGCCCATGAGGTCGTAGTAGACCAGCGTGTTCCCGCCGAAGAACGACACATGCACGACGGGGCCTTGGGTTGGATCATCTTGGCCGAAGTTGTCGGTGAGGCGCAGGCAGTTGGGATCGGTGAGTCCGCAGGTAATCGACGTGCCGGCCGCCGCCTTCGTGACGTTGACGACGAACAGATCGGCGTGGCCGGGGTTACTGACCGACGTGGCGACGAATCCACACCAGCGGTCGCCAGTCCCGCCGTCGACGCCCGCCTCGTCGCCGCTGCAGGGCGGGCCCTGCGTCAGCAGCTGCGCGCCGCTGCCCGTGAACACGAGCGAACCGGTGGGCATCGCCGCGCCGGCGGTGCCGGCGCCGGCCGTGCCGGAGCCGGCGGCTCCGCCCACGCCGCCCAGGCCGGTCAGGCCGCCGGAGCCCGAGCCGAGGTGGGCTCCCGACCCCAGGGCGTCCATCGGGGGGCCGGCGTCCCTGCGCGTGGTGGAGCTGCCACCGCCGCAGCCGATGAGCACGCAACTGGCGATCACGAACCGGGCATGCCGAGGCATTCGAGGCCCCCCTTCGTTCGTTGTGCTTGAGGAAATCTCATTGGACTCCAGCGGGCGCGCCGCTGCAAGCCCGATGTAAAATCACCGGCATGTGCGAGCTACTGGGGATGGAGTGCAACGTCCCCACCGACATCGTCTTCTCGTTCAGCGGGTTCGTGCTGCGGGGCGGAAAGACGGGACCGCACGCCGACGGCTGGGGTCTGGCGCTCTACGACGGCAAGTTCGCGCGCAGCTTCCTGGAATCGACGCCCGCCCACGCCAGCGCCATGGCCGAGTTCATCCGCAACCACCCGATCAAGACGTTGCTGGCGATCGCGCACGTCCGCCGGAAGACGCGAGGGCGCGCGTCGCTGGAGAACACGCATCCCTTCAAGCGCGTGCTGTGGGGGCGTCACTTCACGTTCGCGCACAACGGCACGCTGCCCCACATCAAGCGGCGGCGACTGCGCGTCGAGCACCCGGTTGGCGAGACCGACAGCGAGCACGCGTTCTGCTGGATGATCGAGCAGCTGCGGGCCGCCTTCCCGGACGGCTACCCGAAGCAACGGCGGCGACTGTGGAAGGCGATCGCGGACCTCGGCCGCACGCTGGGCGCGGAGGGGAAATTCAACTTCCTGCTCGCGGACGGGCGCCACCTGTACGCGCGCTGCGGAACGAAGCTCTGCTACATCATCCGCAAGGCGCCGTTCGGGCGCGCGACGCTGCGCGACGCCGAGCTGCAGATCGACTTCTCGGCAGTGACGACCGCGCGCGATCGGGTCGCCGTCGTCGCGACCGAGGCGCTGACGCGCGACGAAAAGTGGCACCAGGGGACGCCGGGAACGCTCTGGGTCTTCGACCGCGGCGCGCTCCAGGCGACGCTGCCCAGCGGCAATCGCCTGGACGAGCTGCCGAAACGACGCCCGGCGATCCCACGGATGCGGCGCGCAGCGTAGCTCTACCCGTCCTCGTCGAGGACGGGTAAAGCACCGGAAATGCTAGGCTGGCGTCGTGAATCCCTCCCGGCGCAAGTTCCTGAAGCGCGGTCTCGTCGGCGGCGGAGCGCTGGTGCTGGCGGGCACCCTCCCCTTCGCGTTCCGCACGACGGCGCTCGGGCGGCGGCCGCGGCGCGAGCTGCGCCTGCTGAGCCTGGAGCAGCACGCGGTCCTGGCGGCGGCGTGCGCGCGCCTCGTGCCCGGCGACGGCGCCGGACCGACCTGGCCCACCGCCGACGCCGTCGACTGCGCCGGCAAGATCGACGCGCTGCTGGCGACCACCCATCCCGACGTCGGCGGCGACTTCAAGCGCCTCTTGCGCCTGTTCGAGAGCGGCTTTTTGGGGACGTTCATCGCCGCCTCGCCGCGCCCGTTCACGCGCGCCACGCCCGCCGAGCAGGACGCGCGCCTGGAAGCGTGGCGGCGGTCGCGGGTCGCCCTCCTGCGAAGCGGGTACCAGGCGATCAAACGCCTCGCGCACGCCGCCTACTACTCGTCGCCCGAGGTCTACGCCCGCGTTGGCTACCCCGGCCCGCCCGAGGTGCCGCAGGTGCCGGCATGAGCGCGCGAGCGGCGGGTCGCATCACGCCCGGCGCCGAGCTGCCGGCGATGTCGGCGCGCGAGGTCGACTACGCGATCGTCGGCAGCGGCGCGGGCGGCAGCGTCGCCGCCGCGGTGCTGGCGGCTGCCGGCGCGAAGGTGGCGGTCGTCGAGGAGGGCGGCCACTACACGCGCGCCGACTTCAACATGCAGGAGGCGTGGGCTTACCCGGCGCTCTACCAGGAGCACGGCAACCGCGCGACGGAGGATCTGGCGATCATGATCCTGCAGGGGCGCAACGTGGGCGGCGGCACGACGGTCAACTGGACGTCGTCGTTCCGGACGCCGCCCGCGACGCTGCGTCTGTGGGCGGAGCAGCACGGCGTCGCCGACGTCGACGCCGCGACGCTGGAGCCGCACTTCGCCGCCGCGGAGGCGCGCCTGGACGTCGGCGCCGGCAATCCCGACGACGTCAACCGCAACAACCGCAAGCTGCTCGACGGCGCCGGCAAGCTCGGCTGGAACCCGGAGCTGATCCGCCGCAGCGTCAAGGGCTGCGCGCGCCTCGGCTACTGCGGACTGGGGTGCCCGCTGGACGCCAAGCGGACGTCGCGCACGACGTTCCTCGCCGACGCGATCGCCGCGGGCGCCGACGTCTACTCCGACTGCCGCGTGAAGCTGATCGAGACCGATCGCGGCCGCGCGCGCGCCGTCATCGCCGAGGTGCTGGACCGCGCGGCGGACCGCCCCCGCGGCCGGTTCGTGGTCTACGCGCGCAAGGGCGTCGTGCTGGCGGGCGGCGCGATCAACACGCCGGCGCTGCTGCTCCGTTCGAAGGCGGGCACCGACAGCGGGCTCGTCGGGAAGCGGACCTTCCTTCACCCGACCGTGCCGATCGTCGCCTTCTACGACCAGCCGATCGAGGCGTTCTACGGCCCGCCCCAGTCGGTCTCCGTTCACCACTTCGCCGATCGCGGCGCGCGCGTCGGCTACTTCCTGGAGACGGCCCCCGTGCACCCGATGCTGGGCGCCATCGCGTTGCCCGGCTTCGGCGACGCGCACCGCAAGATCGCGGAGCGGCTGCCGTACCTGCAGGCCACGATCGCGCTGCTGGTCGACGGCCACCACGACGACACCGGCGGCGACATCTCGGTCAATGAGAGCGGACGCATCCGCCTGCGCTACCCGCTGCACGCGTCGCTGCGCGAGGCCGCCGTCGACGCGCTCGGCAACATGGCCCGCCTGCAACTGGCGGCAGGCGCGCGCGAGGTGATGACGCTGCACGAAACGCCGCTCGTCATTCGCAGCGAGGCGGACATCGCGCGCATCGCCGACGCGCCGTTCGTGCCCAACGGCCACACCATGTTCTCGGCCCACCAGATGGGAGGCTGCCCGATGGGGAGCGATCCGCACGGCTCCGTCGTGAACACACGCGGCCGCCACCACCAGATCGAGAACCTCTGGATCGCCGACGGCTCGGTGTTTCCGACCTCGCTCGGCGTGAATCCGCAGATCTCCGTGTACGCGCACGCGCGGCTGTTCGCGACCGAGATCGCCCGAACGGCCGGAACGACCGCCGGGGCCACGCAGTGACGCTGGCTGTCCGCGACGACGTCCCGCTGGCGCCGCTGACGACGCTGGAGCTGGGCGGAAACGCGCGGCACTTCTTCGAGGCCGGCGACGACGCTGCCGTCGCCGAGGCGCTGCGCTGGGCGGAGGCGCGCGGCGTGCCGACGTTGATCCTCGGCGGCGGATCGAACGTCGTGATCGCTGATCGTGGCTTCGACGGCCTGGTCATCCGCGTCGCGACGCGCGGGCGCCGCTTCGTGGAATCGGGCGACGTGGTCGAGCTGACCGCCGCTGCGGGCGAGCCGTGGGACGAGGTCGTCGCCGACAGCGTGGCGCGCGGCCTCGCCGGGCTCGAGTGCCTGTCCGGGATCCCGGGTCTCGTCGGCGCGACGCCGATCCAGAACGTCGGCGCCTACGGCCAGGAGGTCGGCGACACGATCCGGTCGGTGCGTGTCGTGGAGCGCGCGGGCATGCGCGTGCACGAGGTGCCGCCTGCCGCCTGCGGGTTCGCGTATCGCGACAGCGCCTTCAAGCGCGATCCGGATCGCTTCGTCGTCCTCGGCGTGACGTTCGCGCTTCGTCCGGGCGGCGCGCCGACGCTGCGTTACCGCGAGCTGGCGGACGCGCTGGCCGGCGACCAGCGCCCGGCGCTGGCGGACGTGCGCGGCGCCGTGCTGGCGCTGCGCCGGAAGAAATCGATGGTGATCGTCGACGGCGATCCGAACCGGCGCAGCGTCGGATCGTTCTTCACGAACCCCGTGGTCTCGCCCGCGAAGGCGCAGGACGTCGCCGCGCGCGCGGTCGCGCTCGGCGCGATCGCGGCGCCCGACGAGATGCCGCGCTGGCCGGCGGCCGACGGCGGCGTCAAGCTGTCCGCGGGCTGGCTGATCGAGCGCGCCGGGATTCGCAAGGGCCATCGCCGCGGCGCCGTGGGCATCTCGACCGCGCACGCGCTTTCGCTGGTTCATCTGGGTGGCGGCTCGACGGCCGCGCTGCTCGAGCTCGCCCGGGAGGTGGGCGACGCGGTGCATGCGCGGTTCGCTATGACATTGCTGCCCGAACCGACGATGATCGGAGTCGCATGGCCGGCCGTGAAAAGCTGACGAAAATCGCTAACCCCGCGCGTTTGAAGGCTGGCGCGCGGGGGTTATGATGGCCGGTCGGCGCGGTAACCCCTGGAACGGTGCTTGCTTTTCTGGGTGTCCGCGCCGCGTCCGTGTCGCCAGAGTGATCCTCAGATGGCCGTGCTGAAAAGTCTCGCTTCCGCCAGGTCGGCGCTCGTCGGATCACTGTTCGTGATCTGGCTCGCGGGCGGCTGCGGGAACAGCGACAGTGCCGGCATCATGCCAACTGGGGCGGCCGGCACCAACGGAACCGCCGGCGACAGCGGGGGAACCGGGACAGCCGGAACCATTGGGGGAACGGGAACGGGCACGGGGAACGGCGGTACGGTCGGGACCGCCGGGACCACGGGCGGCGCCGGGACGACCGGCCTTGGCGGATCGACGGGCGCCGCCGGAACCATCGGTTCCGCCGGAACGACCGGCAGCGGCGGCTTCGGCGGATTGGGAATGGGCGGCGCAGGCGGCGGATCGGCCGGCAGCGGCGGACTCATGGGCGGCGGTGGAGCGGGCGGCGGCGGCGGGGGAGCCGGAGCGGCCGGCCGCGGAGGAACGACTGGTTCGGCCGGCCGCGGAGGATCGACCGGTTCGGCGGGAACGATCGGAACGGCGGGGACGACCGGTTCGGGCGGCACGACCGGCACCGCGGGCACTGTCGGCACGGCGGGCACGACCGGCGGCGCGGGACGCGGCGGCGGTGCGGGAGGAGCGGCTGGTTCGGGCGTGGGCGGCTCGGGCGGCTCCGGCACGTGCGGCGGCGCTGCCAACCTGACCTGCGCGTCCACCAGTCAGTTCTGCGAGATGGCGATCGGCGCGTGCGAGATGACCGACCCGACCGGCGTCTGCACCACGAAGCCCACCAACTGCGACCTGACCTTCGATCCGGTCTGCGGCTGCGACGGGAAGTCCTACACCAACGATTGCCAGCGCCAGGCCGCCGGCATCGCCAAGTGGTACGCGGGCCTCTGCTCCGCCTCCACCTGTCCGGCGACTGCGCCGACGCCCGGGAACAGTTGCTCGCAGGGCAACATCAGTTGCGTCTACTCGATCACGACCGGCCCCGACGCCGGCTGCGTCGAACGCTTCAACTGTTCGAGCGGCAGCTGGCTCGCGCCCGTCGTCGTCTGTCCGTCCTGAAAAGATTGCGCTCCCACCGTCGGACATGGAACACTGGCGCATTCCATGCGCTTGACGATCGCTTTCCTGGTGGTCCTATCGCTCTCGCTTCTCGGATTGCCCGGCCTCACCGCGGGATCGGCCACGATGGCCTGGGCCGCCCCGGCGCCACGCGCGGCGCACGGCGTTCAGGCCCGCAAGAAGAGGCGCGCCTCGCGCCCGAAAAAAGCGAAGGCCGCCAAGAAGACCGAAGAGCCTAAGAAGAAAAAGAACGACCGCGGCTTCGAACTCTGA
>Ga0070690_100001915_pt1 | contig 11048 bp, 7 predicted proteins | sample KBSS33HmetaG_FD_64671 | JGI IMG/M metagenome (GOLD analysis project Ga0070690, IMG submission 64671) | Switchgrass rhizosphere microbial communities from Kellogg Biological Station, Michigan, USA - KBS S3-3H metaG | ecosystem: Host-associated > Plants > Roots > Rhizosphere ...
AGGGGTGGCCCGAAGGGCCGGGGTGGAGCGAAGTCGAAATGAATGACGAAAGAGACGGAGAGTTATTCGATCCATCTACCACCCCGTGGCTGCGCGACACCCCTCCTGTTCCAGCAGGGGAAGTTGGTCCTCCCTTTTCTCAAATTATCGAGCCCAGCCTTTCAGCGTGTCGGAGACTGCCTTGGCCCAGATTTCGTAACCTTCGGCCGTGGGATGCAGATTGTCTGGCCGGAATCCGATGAGCTGGCCCTGCGGGTTGAGGAACTTGTCGTTGATGTTTGTGAAGAAGACGTGCTTGCCGTCATCCAGCTTGGCGATGATCTTGTTGGCTTCCTCGTTCTTCACACGGTTGGCGTCGGTGGGTCCGGCTCCGCGCGGGAAGATGGCCAGCAGCATGATTTTGGCGTCGGGAAAATCCTTGCGTAGTTCGTAGACGACAGCGCCCACGCCTTCCGCAATCTCCGGTCCCGTATTGCCTCCCGTGTTGTTGGTTCCGATCATGAGCATCACGGCTTTTGGCTTGCGGCCCTGACCTTCGCCATTCTGCAGTCCCCACAGCACACCCTGCGTGGTGTCGCCGGCGACTGCGAAGTTCGCCACTTTAGCGTCGCCGAAATATTTCTTCTGAACGTCGGTGCCTCCGTTTGGCGCAGCCTGCTGCCACCAGTCCGTGATGGAGTCGCCAGCGAAGAGAATATCGAAATCGCCGTTCTTTGCCGTGTCGACGAAACCGTTATGGCGTTCCGTCGTGCGTACCTGAGTCTGCACCGGAGCAATGGCCGTGTTGGGTCGCGGCGCAGGCACATTGATCAGGTCCGCATACTTCTTCAGCAGTGCACTGTCTGCAGAAGTATTGGTGTCCACAAACCGTTTCAACGCGGCATTGATTCTCGCCAGTTCATCGGCGGCCGGACGTTGGATCGCGACTTCGGGAGGAACCGGCGCAGGAGGACCAGCCGGCGCTACCGGTCCGCCTCTTCCGCCAGCGCCTCCGGCCCCTCGGCCAGGGCCCTGGGGTTGCGCTCCGGGGGGCGGACCTTGCTGATAACCCGCAACACTGATGTCCGCGATGAAAAGTGACAATGCGACAGCGAAGGCGAGACCAAAGACGAATCGTTTCATATGCGCTCCTTTTAAGAAATAGCGGACACATATTATGCGATGAACGCAGTCTGGCGAAATCCTATTCCGGGCGGTACGATAGCGGACGATGTGGGTTGAGGTCTGATCGATATCAGCGTTTCGGCAGATCAGGGCAGAGGCAATTCGGAGTCTTAGACAGACTCAGTAGATGTACGACAGCCATGGCGGTTCATTTCAGCTCGCCTTGCTCAGAACCAGCGCCACGGAGCGGAATCACAGATCTGGGTATCGTCGGCAATTGATACGAAACCTTTGTGCCTTCGACTTTCACGTATTTCTGTTTCAGCAAGTCCCTGTAAATTGCCTCCGATTTTAGCAGGTGCCACTTCCTTGCCGCATCTTGCGTGGATCGTACTCAGAAGCGTTTTTACAGTGCGGGGTTTTGAAATTCCTCGCCTGGCAAGATCAACGATCACATCATGCACCATGTCTTTAGAACCCCGTTTGGGTTGTGCGTCCACTGCGTCATTTGACTTCTTCGGTGGAGCAAAACACGGCATCGCTTCGATGGATTCCGACCGAGCCGAAAGGATTCCCTTCGTCTTCAGGTGACTGACGAGTGGGTCGTACCCCTTATCCCTGGAAATGATGTGGAAGTATGCGGTTGGATCGGAAATGGCCAATCCGCCCATGTAGTACGCGATGTGGAAATCGAGTGCATTTTTGCCGGAACTTTCCATCACAATGTATTCCGCCCTTTCTCCAAATCCGTGAAGAGCAACGGCGATCGCTGTATCCAGTTTGGTGTTGCCGGGACCGAGAAATAGCCGGACTCGAAACTGCTCGGCGGTCAAAAGACTCAGCGACGAAACACTCACATTCTCGCAGTCGATCAGCACATAGTTGGTTCTCATGAACACATCCTATTGCAAGGACACGACCCTGGTCCCAACGTTGCAAGAGACTGGAGCCGAATCGAGCTACGCGAAGTAAGCCGCCTCGACAGAGAATGCAGGCCGGGCGATAATCGGCACGGAACGCGCCTGGTCGGTTCACGCCAGGATAATAAGTTTTCATTGCGCCATCGCGACGGTCAAGCAACACTGTGCCAACCGAAGTGCCTTCGTGTGCGTCGGACACGGTTCGGGAGGTATCTGTGAAACTGCGTTTGCTCGTTGCACTTCTTACTATTTCCCTGTTGGCCGCAAGTCTGCCCGCTCAGCTCGCGCCGCCGAATCGCCTGCCAGATCAGCTTTCCGACCAGGAATTCTGGAGCCTGATCACGGATTTCTCGGAACCTTCCGGACCGTATTCCGCGGACAACTGGATCTCCAACGAGTCCAGCATCCAGGACGTGATTCCGCAGGCGAGGCAGCTCACCAGGCCGGACGGTGTTTATCTCGGTGTCGGCCCCGAACAGAACTTCACATACATGTGGGCGCTGCAATCGAAGATGGGATTCATCATCGATATCCGGCGGCAAAACATGCTCGAGATCCTGATGCTGAAGGCGCTGTTCGAGATCTCTCCGGACCGCGCGGACTACCTCGCGAACCTTTTTTCGCGAAAACGCCCTGCAGGGTTGGATTCGACCTCCAGTGCGACTGCGTTGATGACTGCCTTTTCTTCGGCACCGAGTGAGGGACTGCAGAAAAACATCGAGGCAGTGAAGAGTACACTGGCCAAACACGGATACACACTAAGCCCAGAAGACCTGACTCGCATTTCTTTCGTTCAGGATGTGTTCAACCGTGGCGGCCTCGTGATGACGGCGGAGTTTCAAAGTCCCTCGGCCGCCACGGCTGGTGGCGCAATTCCCGTCCCGTTTACGCAGCTGATGACCGCAACAGACCGGAATGGTCAGGCTTGGAGCTTTCTGTCCTCTGAAGCGGCATATCAGTATGTAAGAGAACTGCACCGGAAAAATCTCATCATTCCACTCGTCGGAGACTTCGCTGGGCCATCGACAATTCGCAAGGTCGGCGACTACCTCAGGCAGCGGAGTTCGAATGTCGGCGCATTTTACGTGTCCAACGTGGAGTACTACTTGAATGGGCCGACCATGCGGGCCTTTCAGAACAGCCTGGCCAGCTTGCCGGTCGATTCTTCGAGCATGCTGATTCGCTGGTCGCCACGCTCCACCGCCGGAAACCTGCAGTGGACAACTGCGGTTGCCGGCGTAGCCACGATGCTGCAGCCGGCGTCCGAGTTCATCGATCTTATCAAGGCAAACAGGGCGCCGCTGACGTGGGCGGACGTGCTGAAACAAAATAAAGAGGCCGACTTCTATGCCGCGTCCGCCCAGGATCCCTCACTGCGCAGGGTGTCCGGGCGCGTCGCCGGTATTACCGGACTGAAGCCCGGAGAAATTGTTCGAGTCCAGTTGAGCGAAAGCCTTCGAGCCGGTGCGCTTATCGCCTATGCAGATGTCGCAGCTGACGGGTCGTTTGAAGTGAGAAACGTTTCAGCCCGAACATACCAGGCTGTGGTCTTGGTGACCTGCCGCGCCTGCACCACGTCGAGAGTCGCCGCGGCGCCAGTCAACGTTCTCGTCGGCGACAAAGACGTCTCCGACGTGCGCATTACATTCGTTGCGCAATAACGCGGAATTCTGGGGACAGCCCCCACTGCGCCAGAGATGTCCGCTCATGCCGCGCCTTCGGCCGGCGACCATCCGGACACACGTTACGGAGTTCCTCGTTGAGTCGATGGCCCAATACTTATTTATCCTTTAAGTTTGTACGGCAGTGTCCGAGATTCGGTTCGAATGTTTCGACAGATTGCGATGGATTCGACGGCGCGGTAGGGATTCCGGAGATTCTGGCCCGCGTGTCCGACGCTTATGGGACGCTGTTCGACTTCGCCATCGCAACGACGCATTGTCGCGACACGCGTGCGACTCAGCCCTAATGGGGAGACAGCCGCCTGAGATCTTCGAACCAGTTGAGAACAACCTGAATTTGAAGGGGCGCGGTTTCAGAAGAAGCTTGATTGGCAAGGTGAACGCCGAGGAGGTGGTTGCCATCGAGCACGTCCCAAAACCGAGGATACGAGTCGGGCTTTCGATTTTGAAGTCCGTCCGGCAGTGACGTTGGAACGCCGTGGGCGATAGGCTGGGTTTTGATGCTGACGACTGAGATGCGTCCCGCACCGGCATTGTAAAAAATTTCGGGTCGGGTTTGGTCTGTGGACCAAACCGGGTGGCCTCCTGCAATAAGGGGAGGATATTGGGTGCCCGCGTTCGGAAATGGTTGCACGTATATTTGACTCACCTTACTGGTTTCATCGGACTGATAGGCGAGCCAGTGGCCGTCCGGCGAAAACGCGGACCTTCCGATAAACGATCCGTCTTTCCTGGCAAAGACTTTTGCCTTCCGGTCCTGAACGGAGTAGGTCCACACTTCGGCTTCAGCTCCTTTGATTGCGGTATATGAAAAGCACTCGCAGGCGTGAGACCACGAATCCGGAATATGTTCAACTCCATTTTCGGCTCTGGTCAGGCGTACCGCCTTATCCTTACCATCGGCGCGTTGCCAGAATATGCCCAGATCGCCCTCTCGATCCGACTGAAACATGATCCGTTCCCCGTCATCCGACCAGATTGGATACCGATTCATGCCCCCCGAAGTCAGCTGCCTCGGTGCGGTTGTGCCGTCACGGTCGTAAATCCACACATTCGACTTGTTGCCATCCTCCGTTGAAAAAGCAACGCGTCTGCCCTCCGGAGAGACTCTGGGGTACCCGTACGATTTCAACGGGAATTTCAGCAGGTCGAGGGCCTCAGGTTCCGTGCGACTCATCACGGCAAGAGAAAACTCCGCTCCTGTGACCGGTCCGGGAATATAAATCAGAGTTCCCGTGCTGGACAAACTGAACTGCGCTACGCCGGATAGGCCACCTCGCAGGACACCCTCGACGACCGGTACCTTTCCGCCCGTTCTTTGAGGCTGTCGTAGATCGAATGGAACTGCGTACAGCCTCCCTTCGACGGCATAAACGATGTGACCTGTAGACACGTAGCGGGCATCGCTCCCACCCTGGAAGAGGAGTTTAGGCTCACTGCTTCGATTGAGTGATTGCACGAAGACGCTGGCATCATCCCATTGAGTTCCGGTGTTGCCTGCGGCGAGCGTGTACAGCAGAGTCTGTCCGTCAGGCAGGACTTGCGGGCTACCGGCGAATTCGCCGGATTTGACGCCTACGAGAACCTCCGGGGTGCCGCCATCTTTCGAAACTCGCATGATGCCTTTGCTGCCCTGGCCAAATACAATTCCGTCCTCCCCCCAACTGATACCAAAAGGATTTTCGGCACGACACAGCGGCACTGCGGGTCCGCCGCTCACCGAAATCTTCATGAGCATTTCGTTCTTTACTGACCAGAAGACAAGGAACCGGCCATCGGGTGAAAAGGCCGGGTTCACCGCACCCTGCCAAATTTCAGTTCCCGTGATGGGCTTGGCCTTCGGCTCCGACATCGCCTTGCGGTACAACCGTCGATCCGCGACGTAAACAACTTGAGTGCCGTCGGCTGAAATCGTGACAAGCGAGCGCCCTGCATTTGTGAATTGCTGGTCGTCCGTAAGGGGGATAGAAAAACGCGTGACCTCCATCAGCGGCAACGGCCTGAAGTACCACATCGAGACACTCGTGATTGCCGTGGTTAAGACTATCGCTGCGAAGACAGGAATGGCGCGTTTCCACAGCGGCTTTGGCGCTGCGGTGCGCTGTTCCTCGGCGACCGCCGCACGAGGATCCGCGAGTATAGTCTCCAACTCCATGCGCAGATCGCCAATGGCGTGCCAGCGGCGTTTGGGATTCTTTTCGAGTGATCGGCGGAGCAGAGTATGAATTTTCGGATCCATTTGCGGCATCAAGCCAAAATCCGGCTCTCGCGCCAGAATCGAAGCCAATACGTCCGAAACGCTATCGCCCTGGAATGCCTGCCGCCCTGTCAACATCTCGTAAAGAACGGCGCCGAAGGAGAAGATATCGCTGCGTTGATCCGTGTTGAGACCTTTGGCTTGTTCAGGAGACATGTACGCTGCTGTGCCAACAATCATTCCGGCCAGCGTGGCGGTCATTTGGATTGCCGGTGCTGGCGACAGGTTTTCATTCGTTGGTTTGGCTTCCAATGACTTCGCCAATCCAAAGTCGAGCACCTTCACAATGCCTTCCGGCGTGATTTTCACGTTTGCCGGTTTCAGGTCGTGGTGGATGACGCCCTTTTCATGAGCGGCCTCCAGCGCGCTGCAAATATCTTTCGCAATGCGAAGAGCTTCCTCGACGGGAAGGGCGCCGTGCCGGATGCGCTCGGCGAGCGTTTCGCCTTCAACCAGTTCGAGGACTAGAAATCGGGAGCCATTGGCTTCGCCGACATTGTGGATCGCTGCAATATTCGGATGATTGAGGACCGCAAGCAGGCGCGCCTCGCGCTCCAACCGGCGGAGCCGCCCCGGGTCGTTCGAGAACAGCGTCGGGAGGATCTTGATGGCGACCTCACGGCCTAGCGTAGCGTCGCGTGCCCGATAGACTTCACCCATACCGCCCGATCCGAGCCGCGAGACGATCGTGTAGATCCCGAGCTTCTGGTGGGCGTTGAGGGCGGGACTGCCTGTTGCCTGCGCTGTCATGGCGAGCGCAGGCGTTTCGAGAAACCCAGCGGCGTTACTCTCGTGCGCCAGCAGCACCTCGACCTGATGACGCATTGCGCCGTCTTCGCCACACTCCCGATCAAGGAAGCTGGTGCGATCGTCTCCATGGAGGTCTCGCGCTGCGTGAAAGAGTCCTTCGATGGCTTGCCATCGGTCATTCTGCATCAAAGTTCTCACCGTTCATCGCCGCGTGGAGCCATGCCCTGGAAAAGTTCCAATCGCGAACCACCGTCAGACGCGAGATATTCAGCGCTTCGGCGGTCTCCTCAACCGAGAGGCCGCCGAAGAATCGCATCTCCACCACTCCACTCTTTCTCGGGTGGATCACCGCCAGCCGTTTCAACGCCTCGTCCAACGCAAGCAACTCGATACCTTTCGACTCCGAAACCAAAGCAATCTCATCCAACGAGATCCTGGCCCTGTCCCTGCCTCCACGCTTTTGAGACTGCCTCGCACGAGCGTGATCGACAAGGATCTGACGCATCATCCGAGCGCACATCCCGAAGAACCTGGCACGGTTCTCCCACTGAGTGTTGTTCAAACCCGTCAGGCGGACATAAACCTCGTCCACCAATGCGCCGGACTGCAAGGTGTGGTTTGGGCGCTCTTGGGCCATGTGGCGCCGGGCGAGACGCTTCAGCTCTGCGAATACCAGCGGCCAAAGTTTTTCCTCGGTGGTGCGGTCGCCCGCGCTCCACGCCCGGAGTAGGCTCGTGACGTCAGCTTCCACATTCGAGTTCATAGATGTGACCATGCGCTCAGGAGTTGGAGATGTTACCAGTCCTTTGCGGTTTTCGCTTTCACAAATAGGGACAGCTGTCGTTGGGGCTGCGAAGGTCGTTCCTAAAGAGAAAGGCATTTGGATCAACTCCACTACTTACGAGGACACAATCATGAAGACATGGCAGTATCGGGTAGCGCTAGCGGTAATTCTTGGCATCGGCGTGGCACTTTCGACTTACATTTCGATGCTCGCCCAGGGAAACGGTGCCACGAAACTCGATTGCGACAGCACCCCATGCGACGAAGTGGCGCGGGGCCGCGCCGCGTTTAATGACGGCAATTTCAAACAACTCGGCGGGAACGGACGCGCATGCGCCGACTGCCACGTGCCGTCGGACTCGTTCCAGCTCTCTCCGGCGGTTGCCAGGGCCCGGTTCGAAGCGTTATTGGCGAAGCTCGCGTACAACAAGAACGCGGACGATCCACTTTTCCGGCCGGTTGACGCCGACGACTTTCGCGTGAACGGGAACAACGCGAGAGACTTCTCGAACCTCGTGGAGAATGGGCTTGTTCGCGTGACAATGCCGTTGCCTCCTAACGTCAGGCTCATCGATCCAGTGACCGGTCAGATTTCCAATGAGACGTCGGTCGATCTCTGGCGTGCGGTAATGCCCGTATTCAACGTCGCAATCACCGGACCTGATAACGTCCCGCCGATATGGGCTCCGGCTGCACAGAACCGCGTCCCCATCCTAGGTCAGGACCCCAACGGTCCCAACAGGCAGGGTGGGTACCAGCACGATGCGCGCTTCGCCACTCTACAGGAACAGGCGCGCGGCGCGCTCGTCGCGCATGCACAAGTGACAGTGGAACCGCCGACGCGCCTTCTGGATGACCTGGCAGCGTTCCAAACGACATTGTTTTCGTCGCCCGGAGTCGAACTCCTGGCGAACGCGATCCGTTCCGGCTCGAGTTTCTTTCCGGACCCAGACCCCGAGTTGAATCAGCTTGAGCAGGTCGGAAAGAGAGTATTCAACCGCGCCTGCGCACAATGTCATGGCAGTCCGCTGCATCCAAGTACTTCCACGCCGGATGCCACGCTCGTGCGTCCCATTGCCGGTCGATATCACCCCATCCAGACTGCGTGCCCCCGGCCGGCCAGCGACGGCTTTGTGGCGTGTCCGGAGCGGCTCAATCGCAATGCGCGCACATATCAAATCATGTCCGCCAGTAGCCCCATCCAGATTGTGACGACTTCGGACCCCGGACGATTGCTCCTCACCGGCCAACCCTTGGACCTTGGCGTAATGGAGATTACTCAACTCCGCGGAATTGGCAAGACCGCTCCCTACTTCCACAACAACTCCGCCGCGACACTCGAGGAAGTGCTCGACCACTACGACGCTCTCTTCAGGAATGCTGCGCGGCTTAATGCGCCGCCCAGATTGCTTCCGGCGATTCTTTCATCCGACGGTCGCGTTCTCGATCGCGGTTTCGTGTTACCGGAGGAACGGCAGGCGCTGCTTGCCTACCTCCGAAAACTGTAGAGATCCCTGTGGTATGACAATGTGTATAAGGAGTCCCATGCGTCACAAACTTCTCCGCGTATTCTTGATCTCCTTCACGTTCTTCGCCGTATCGTCGGTGGGCCTTCTTCCGGCGAAGAAGCTCAGCGATGGCGCGGAACTCTTTCGAGCGATCCGCGAAGGTAACATCGACGTCGTCAAATCACACCTGACGAAGAGCGATTTGGCGGTACGGGATGGCCGCGGCGCCACACCGCTGATGCACGCGGCCGCTTTTGGAAATCTCGAGACACTGAAGTTATTGCTCGACGTGGGCGCTGACGTGAACGCACATAGCGATTCTGACGCGACCGCACTGTTGTGGGCGGCACGCGATCCTGAGAAAGCGAGGTTGCTCATCGAAAGAGGAGCCGACGTCAATGCCGTATCGAAACAAGGTCAGACACCGCTGATCTCAGCCGCATCCCGTCCGGATGGATCCGCGATTGTCGCATTGCTCATCGCGAAAGGCGCCAACATCGATTTTCAAGATGGTCGGCGCAACTCCACTGCGCTGAACGTCGCGGCGGAAGCTGGCGACATCGAATCCGTACGACTTTTGATATCCAAAGGCGCAAGCCCTGACATTGCGAATCGTACAGGTATGACGCCTCTCGGCAGTGCCACCATGGGACGACGCGTCGAAATTGCGCAGCTGTTGATCCAGAAGCGCGTAGACATCAACGCAGCGACCAGCAGCGCAGCAACCCAACGACATGGACCGCTCAACCGACTACAGATCACTCCGCTGCACAATGCTTCGGCTTTCGGACCGGTGAAGATGGTCCGCAGTCTTTTGAAAGCCGGTGCGACTGTGGATGCTCGCGACAGCCGCAGCTTGACTCCGCTCTTTTTCGCCCTGGCCAGCGAGTATTCATCCGTCGAAATGGTGGCTACCTTGATCGATGCCAATGCAGACGTCAACGTGCATGACAATACCGGAGAAACGCCCCTGGATTGGGCGGAAAAGTTCGGTAATCCTCAAGTTATCCGTCTGCTGAAGGCAGCAGGGGCGAAAAAAGGCGTGGTCTACGAAGCGCCCCGTCTGCCCGCTGCCGAACGGCCGAAACCGGCTACCGCCCTTGCTCGCAGCCTGCCTCTCCTGGAGACATCCAGCGGTGAATTCTACAAGCAGAGCGGTTGTGTGAGCTGTCACCATCAACCGTTGGTCGCACGCACCCAAGCGATGGCAAGGTCGGTGGGTATCCAAGTCAACGGAATAGCGGAAAAGGAACAGTTGTCACAATTGACAGCACAGTGGGTTGGACCTCAGGAAGAATTTCTTCAAGGGCTTATGCCGGGCGGTGGAGCGAACCGTCTCGCGGAAATGCTCCTTGGGCTGAAAGCCAGCGGGTATCCCTCGGACACTATCACGGATTCGGCAATCGTCGCCGTGGCTGAATCGCAGGAACCCGACGGCCGTTGGGCTCAGCGCGAGATCCAGTTGCGTCCGCCCTTAGCCGAGAGCGATGTTGCTTCCACAGCGCGAATCCTCCGCGTCCTTAAGGAGTATGTTATTCCAGCCCGGAAACAGGAATTTGCCAAACGTGCCCAACGCGCGCGGATATGGTTGAAACGTGTCAAGGTGATCAGAACCGAGGACGCGTCCATGCGACTCGCCGGATTCACCTGGTCGGACGCATCCGAAGCGGAAATAAGAGGGGCAGCTAAAGCGCTACTCGCGCTGCAGCGCGCAGACGGCGGTTGGGGTAACAATCCAAACATGCCGAGCGACGCATATGAGACGGGAAACGCTCTGGTTGCTCTCGCGGAATCTAAAGCGATCCGAGTCACCGATATCGCTTATCAACGAGGTATTCAGTACCTGCTTTCCACGCAATTCCCGGACGGCTCATGGCACGTACGGAGCCGCGCAATCAAGTTTCAACCGTACTTTGAGAGCGGCTTTCCATTCGGGCATGATCAATGGATTTCGGCAGCGGCGACCGCATGGGCGGCACAGGCAATCGCGCTGAGCATCCAACGCTAACGCGCCCTCGCCTCCCCCGTGATCATCGGGTTACTT
>Ga0070690_100001916_pt1 | contig 11047 bp, 2 predicted proteins | sample KBSS33HmetaG_FD_64671 | JGI IMG/M metagenome (GOLD analysis project Ga0070690, IMG submission 64671) | Switchgrass rhizosphere microbial communities from Kellogg Biological Station, Michigan, USA - KBS S3-3H metaG | ecosystem: Host-associated > Plants > Roots > Rhizosphere ...
GGGACAGCAGGGTCGTGGCCGGGGCAGCGTCGCCGGCGAATCCGCCGATCTCGCAGCCGATTCCCGTCGGGATGATGCTGACCACCACGGCCGGCCCACCGGGAGGCGCCGGCTCCGGCTCGGCAAGCGCGGGTTCGAGCGCCCCCCGATACTCGGTGGACTCCACGGTCAGCCGCCATGGCTCCGCCTGGCTGATGAACCAGCGCAGCGGCTGGTCCTCGAAGACCGCCTCGATCGCGGCCATCACGTGTCCCGGGCGACGGTCCGAGCCAATCTCCACGTGGTACCGGCGGTTGACAATCATCACTGTGACTCCTTCAGCAGCGCGGCCAGCCTGCTCACTCGTTGTTGTAGTTTGCGGTAGGTGATGGCGCCGGATGCGGACACCGCCGCCAGTGCCTCCGGACGGTTACTCGCCATCGCGGCAAACCGCTCCGGCACCGTGGCCGGCCGCGGACCCCCGACCGCCCGGGGCGGCCCGGACGGCGCCACGAGGCGTCGCAGCTCGGCCTCGTCGAGCGGCGACCATTGCCCGACCGTCGGGTCGCGGCCGGCGGCGATCGTCGTCACCAGGTGCCCGAGATGGCGAAGCAGCGCCGCCACCCGGGGAGGCGGCAGCCGGCGGGCGTCGAACACGGCCCGAAACATCAGTTGATCGCCGGGGAAGATGAACAGGGTCAGGGGATGGTTGGCCCGACCGCCGATGTAGTGCAGCTCGCCGGCCTTCGTCTTTTGCCCCCACCGCCAACCGGCCGGGTCGAGCGGATAGTTCTCGAACACCAGGGCCGTCTCGAACAACGGCTCACCGGCGGCGAGGTCAGCGCAGTCACGAATGCTCACCAGCGGCAGCCATTCGTAGTCCTGCCGGCCCAGCTGGGCATTCTGAAAGGCGGAGAGCCACTGCCACACCGGCAGGTCCACCGGCACGGTCACGTGGACCGGCAGGGCATTGATGAACATCCCGACCATCGCCTCGATCCCGGGCAGGGAGGCCGACCGGCCCGAGGTGGTCACGCCGAACAGGACGGCGTCGCGGCCGGTGTAGGCCGATAGCAGCCTCGCCCAGGCCGCCTCCACGGCCGTGTTCAAGGTGACTCGTCGCGCCCGCGTGCGCAGGGCCAGCTCGGCGGTCACGTCGGCCGGCACCGCGAACTCGGCCTCGGCGTAGCGCTCGACGTGTCGGTCCTCGCTCGGTCCGACCTCGTCGATGCCGAGCGGCGTGGGCTCGCTCAGCCCGGCCAGGGCCTGCCGCCAGTATCCCCGTGCGGCATCGACATCGCGCGTCTTGAGCCACGCGACGTACTCCCGAAACGGCGGTCGTCGCCGCGCGGGCACGGGCTCGCCGGCTGCCAGGCACCGGTACGTCTCCGCGAGCTGGTCCACCAGCAGTGCCAGTGACCAGCCATCAATGAGGAGGTGGTGGAACGTCCACAGGAGACGGTGTCGGTCGCCCGGCAGGCGCACCACGACGAGCCGCATCAGTGGACCTCGGGTGACGTCGAACGGGCACAGACGTTCCCGCTCGGCCAGCTCGTCCAGCTGCGCCGGCAGGCCCGCCGCCGGACGGTCGGACCAGTCCACATCGGTCCACGGCAGATCCGCCTCGCCGCGAACCACGAGCAGCGGCTCTTCCATGCCTTCCCAGACCACCTCGGCGCGCAACAGGGTCTCCCGGGCGATCAGCACCTGCCAGGCTCGCCGCAGGATGTCCGGCCGCAGCTCACCCGTGAGGGTCCAGCACAGCTGCTCGGTGAAGGTGCCCGCCTGCGGCCGGGACAGCGCGTGCAGCAGCATGCCCTGCTGGGTGACGGTGAGTGGATAGATATCCTCGATGTCGTCGGCCATTACCGCTGGCTCCCCGGGGCTGGACGGACCTGCTTGAGCAGGCGGCCCAGGCTCTTGCGATCGAGGCCGGCGAGCGGGAAGTCCGCCGGCGTGTAGCTACCGTTCTCGTGAGCCCGGCAGTGTGCGATGGCCCGCTCGAGCGCGGCCATGGTGGCGTCGGCCAGCCCGTCGACCACCTCGTTCGGGTCGCAGTCGGGGCTGTGGGTCCACTCCAGCACGAGACACCCGCTCGCGACGTGCGTGTTGATCTCCCAGCGATACGGGCGCTGGTTGGCCGCCGCCCGCATCGGCCCGGCGCCACCGTCGATCAGCCGGAACATCCCGCCGGGCAGGTCCATGCTGCCGAGGTGGTTCAGCGAGATCTCTGCCTCGGGCCAGCCGGCCGCCTCCGCCTGGCCACGCAAGAGGCCAAAGCCAGATCCATCGCCGGGTGCGGCCCGCGCGCATTCCTTGACCGCCACCAGCTCGCCGCCGATGTCGCCGGCCCCGACCGCGCCGAGATCAACCATGATCGGCACGAACCGGGTGAACCAGCCAACCGTGCGCGACAGGTCGACGTCCGCGTCGCGGCCGTGGCGTTCCAGGTCCACCCGCAACTGATGGCTTCCCCACCGACCACGCAGCGCGGATGCGAGCGCGGCCAAGAGCATCTCGTCCACCTTCATCCGGTAGGTCGCCAGCGCTGGCCCGAGCAAGGCGGTCGTGTCGTCCGGACCGAGCTGACGGCGCACGGTTCGCGCCGCGCCCTCGGATATGTCCGGCTGCCGGACACCCGGGACCGGCAGTCGGGGCATCGGCTGCTGCAGGTGAGCCGTCCATCGCGCCAGGTCGCGCGCGGCTTCATCCACCCGAGTTGGCTCCGCCCGCGCCCACGTCACGAACGACACCGGCACCTCGGGCAACGCCGGCGTGCCACCGGCCCGCGCCTGCTCGTAGGCGATCTGCAGGTCTGCCAGCAGGACTCGCCAGGACACGCCGTCGACCACCAGGTGGTGCAGCACCAGCAGGACCCGGTCCGGTCCGTCGCCGCGGAACAGGACAGCCCGGGCCAGCGGGGCCTTGCCGAGATCGAGCTCGGCGTTCGCGGCGGCGACTCGGTCGGCGACCACACGTGGCCGATCCGCCGCCGGCAGGCCGGAGAGATCGACGATGGCCAGTGGGATCGGCTGGGCCGGCGCGAACTCCTGGCGCCATCCGCCCGCGGTGCGCTGTTCGGTGGGGTGATAGCTGAGCCCGAAGACCTGATGGCGACAACCCACCGCGGCCAGCGCGAGCTCGAACGCGGCCGGCTGCACCGGCTCCGCCAGCTCGACCAGGACCGACTGGTTGAAGTGGTGCGGGGCGTGCGGATCGTGCCGGGTGAACGAGAAGAACCAGCGCTGGGCCGCGGTCAGCGGGACCTCGCCGGGCTCGTCGGCGGCCCCCGACACCGCGGCGCCCAGGGTCACTACCTGCGCCAGCTCCGCGATGGTCTGGTACTGGAACAGGTCGCGCAGCTGGAACCGCAAGCCCTGCTGCGCCGCTCGCGACATGATCTGGATGCTGAGGATCGAGTCACCGCCCAGCTCGAAGTACCGGTCGTGGATGCCAACGCGGTCGATGCCCAGCACCTCGCACCAGATCCGGGCCAGGATCTGCTCGACCTCGCTGGACGCGGCGACGTAGTCGGCCGCGCCGCCGATCCGGGCCGAGCTCGGCGCGGGCAGCGCGGCCCGATCCACCTTGCCGTTGGCGGTCATCGGCAAGGCGCGCAGCAGCACGAACACCGACGGGACCAGGTACTCCGGTAGGTTCGCGCTCAGGTAGGTACGCAACCGGGGCACCAGCCGGGTCCGAAACTCGCCCTCGGCGGGGTCGTTGGCGTAGCGCTCCCACGCCGCGTCGCCCGCCGGGTCGGCCTGGTCGACATCATGCTCCGGTGCCGTCGGCGGCGCTGGCGCGAGCGTCGTCCGTTGCTCGGGTGAGTCGATCTCTCCTCGAGCCTCTCCTCGAGCCTCTCGTCGAAGCACCAGATCGAAGGCGCCGGGGTCGCCGGAGCGCGGCCAGGCCGCCTCGGCCGACCAGCCTCCGCTGGCGGTCATCCGGCTGACCACGTCGGCTGGGTCCACTCCCCGGTCGGCCACGTCGACGCGAGCTCGCAGGTCAGCCACGGTGCCAAGGCTCGGCTCCGCCAGCGCCGCGACCGCGGCCAGCGCCGTGGTGACGCGTGCGTTCGGCAGGTCGGTGACCACGACCTGGCGCGCCCCGACCGCACGGGTCGACAGCTCGGTCAGCTCGGTCAGATCCGTGCCCCAGCGGAGTGTCCGGACGGCCTCTCGGTCGTCCATTCTCGGCGCTCCTGCCACGGTCAGGATCACGTCGTAGCGGAACGCGGTCAGCTCGTTGACGGCGGCGCCAGGCTTGAGCAGCACCGCGGCATCGGTGATGGCCGGGAGCCGGCGGCGCAGCTCGGCAAACAGCGCCGGGTCCACGGTGAGCTCCGCTTCCCGGCTTTCCTGTTCGTCCACCCGGTGGCGTAACGCGTCCACGGGGAGCGTGGCGGCCGCCTGGTCGAGCTGCACCGCCGTGTGCATCGCCCGCAGGAGTGCCCGGTTACGCAGGTCGCCGAGGAAGATCACGCCGCCCGGCGCGACCAGCGTGAGCGCCTGGGTCACGACGTCGATGAGGTACCGTACGTGGGGGAAGTACTGCGCCACCGAGTTGATGACCACCAGGTCGAACCGCTCCGCACCCAGCGTGCCGAGTTCGTCCGCGCCCAACCGGTGCAGGACCACGCGATCCTCGGGAAGCGCCAGGCTGGGCAGCAGCCGCTCGCGCACGAACGCCAGCGCCTGCGCTGACATGTCGGTGCCGACATAGCGCGTCGCGCTGGGGGCCACGCGGGCCAAGAGGAGACCGGTGCCACAACCGATCTCGAGCACGCTTTGGTGCGCAACGGTCAATAACCGCTGCACCGTGCCGTCCACCCACTCACGCATCTGCTCGGCCGGAATCGCCGCCCCGTGGTAACTGTCGGTCCAGCCGGTGATGTTGAACGCCGCGTCCTCGGGGTTCGCCTGCGCGTACACGTCGTCGAAGACCGTGCTCCATCGCTGGACCAGGCCAGCATCGGTTGGCTCGGCCGAGGTGAGCTGGGGCACCACGTAGGCGACGAGGCGAGGGTCGGTACGACCATCCGCATCGGCCACGACGAGGGCTTCCTTGACCGAGGGATGCCGGCTTAGCAGGGTCTCGACCTCACCTGGCTCCACCCGGAACCCGCGGATCTTCACCATGTGGTCGAGCCGGCCGAGGAACTCGATCGTCCCGTCTTGCCAGAACCGGGCCCGGTCGCCGGTGCGATACATCGTCGCGCCGGGCCGGGGGCTGTGCGGATCAGGCACGAACTTGGTCGCGGTCACGGTCGGCTCCCCGCCGTAGCCGACCGCGAGGCACTCACCGCCGATGTACAGCTCACCGGGCACCCCGACCGGGCAGGGGTGGTACTCCTCGTCGAGCACGTAGTAGCGGGCGTTGGCGATCGGGCGGCCGTACGGGATGCTGGGCCACGCCGGGTCGACGGTGCCCACCACATGGAAGTTGGACCAGATCGCGGCCTCCGTGGCACCGCCGAGGGCGACCACGGTCGCGCCCGGGAACCGGGTCCGGATCTCGTCGGGCAGCGTGACCGGCACCCAGTCCCCGGACAGGAAGACCAACCGGAGGCGGCTGCTCTCGTGTGCCTGCGCAGGCAGCAATGGAACCACCCGCCGCAGCGCGGCCGGGGCGGAGTCCCAGAACGTGATCCCACCGCCGGCGAGCAGCTGCCCCAGCACGACCGGGTCGCGCACCTCGGCGTCGACGGCGACATGGATCGAGCCACCCGCGGCCAGCATCCCGAAGATGTCGTAGACCGACAGGTCGAAGCAGAGCGACGTGACGAACAGCATGCGGTCGGCCGGCCCGACCGCGAACGTCTGGTTCACCCAGGTGATGAGGTTGACCACGGGGCGATGGGTGACGACGACGCCCTTCGGCGTGCCGGTCGAGCCCGAGGTGAAGATCGTGTAGGCGACATCGCCGGGGTTGGTGCGGCGGGGCGGGTTCTCGGCCGGTAGCTCCGACAGGTCGTCGGCGTCGAGGCAGACCACGTGCGAAACGCTCGGAAAACGCTCCCGGTCGGAGAACAGCTCGGCGTGGCGCTTGTTGGTGACGACCATCCGCACACCCGTCCGAGCCACGATGTGCGCCACGCGGACCGCGGGGAAGCTCGGCTCCATCGGCACGTAGGCGCCGCCCGCCTTCAGCGTGCCGACCAGCGCGGGGATCATCTCGGCGCCGCGGTCCAGGACGACCGCCACGTTCTCACCGGGCCGGAGCCCGCGGTTCATCAGCCACCAGGCCAGCTGGTTCGACTGCGCGTTGACGTCGCGATACGACAGGCGGCGCTCGCCGCACACCACGGCCGTCGCGTCCGGATCGCGGACCACGGCGGCCTCGACCAGCGCCTGCAGGCACACGTCGGTGTCGTAGGGGACCGTGGTCGCATTCCAGTCCTGGAGCATCCGGGTCGACCGGGCGGCACTCAGCAGCGAGTGCTGGGATAGCCGGGCATCGGGGTCGGCGACCGCCGAGGCGAGCAGGATCGTGTAGGCCTCGGCGAGCTGGGACGCTGCCGCACCGGTGAACAGATCCGTATTGTACCGCAGCGAGCCCAGCATCGACTCGCCGTCGTCGACGAGCCACAACTCCAGGTCGAAACGGGCCAGTCGCTGGGGCAGTGCGATCGACTCCAGCGTCATGTCACCGAGGGCGACCCGGGCGCCCGCCACGCCGAGCACGAAGTACGCCAGCTGGGGTTCTTCCGCGCGGGGTGGCCGTTGCACCAGGAACGCGGCCTGGAAGATCGGGTGCCGGCTCGCGTCCCGATCCACCTTGAGCTCGTCGACGAGGACCGAGAACGGATACGCCTGGTGCGTCAGTCCGTCGAGCACGTCGGTGCGGGTGCGCCGGACCAGGGTCCGGAAGCTCGGCTGGCCCCGCAGGTCGGCGCGCATCGCGACCATGTTCACGAAGTAGCCGATGGTGGCGGCGTACCGGGCATCGTGCCGGTTTGCGGTCGGCGATCCGACCACCACCTCGTGCCGGCCCGCGAACCGGCCGAGTAACGCCTGGTACGCCGCGAGCCCCACGGTGTACAGCGTCGTGCCCTCCGCGCGAGCGAACTCTCGTACCGCGCGGGCGATCTGCGCGGGGATGGGGAAGGTGTGGTTGTCCCCGTCGTAGGTCTGCACCCGAGGTCGCTTTCCGGCGATCGGGAGGTCGAGGACAGGTAGGTCACCGGAGAGCGCCCGATGCCAGTACTCACGGCTGGAGGCGCCGTCCGGTGAGTCGAGCCGCCGGCCCAGGTCCGCCAGGTGCGCGAGGTGGCTGGGGACGGGCGGCAGCGCGGCCGGGCGACCGCTCCGCGCCGCCGCATACAGGTGCCCAAGTTCGCTGACGAGCAGACCGACCGACCAGAAGTCCATCACGATGTGATGCGTGCCCAAGAGGAGCACCGTCTCGTCGGAGCGCCGAAGCAGCAGGACCCGAACCAGGGGGCCGTTGCTGAGGTCGAACGGCCGATGCGCCTCGCCGGCGAGCCGTTCGTCCACTTGCTCCTGGGGCCAGCCCCGTGCGTTCACATCGGACAGATCGACTGCGAGATCGGCGTGGACCCGCTGCCGCGGCGCGCCGGCCATTCCACGGGGGGCTTTGCCCCCCGCCCCACCGGCAAAGCCGGCCGGGTCCCCTCCCTCCATCACCTCGCTTCGCTCGGCGATGTCGTCGTAGGTCGTGCGCAGCACGGTGTGCCGGCGGACGAGGTCGCCGAGCGCCTGCCGCAGCGCCGGCACGTCGACCTCGTCGCGGGTGCGGGCGGCGAACACCTGGTTGTAGGACGAACTCTCCGGTGCGAGGCGGTACAGGAACCACAGCGAGCGCTGCCCCGGCGACAGCGGTGCGCTGTCAGGGAGCGCCGTGGGAGCTGGATCCGGGGTCCCGGCCGACGGCACCGTGTCCACGGTCGCCGCCGGCGCATTCGCGATGAGTGCGGCCAGCTCACCCACGGTCAGGTCGGCAAGCACGCGCACCGGGGACAGGGTCAGTCCGGTGTCGCGGGCGACGGCGTTGGTGATCCCGATCGCGGTCAGCGAGTCGACACCCAGCGCCACGACGGGTTGCGCCGGGTCGAGCTCCTCGACGGGGTGGCCCAACAACTGTCCGAACAGGACGCTCAGATAGCGCAGAGGATCGTGCACGTCCGCCGGCTCGGCATCGTCGGCCCCATCGTCAGCCCCCTCCGGCCCCTCCGGCGGCGCCTCCGCGCCGTCTTGCCGTAGCAAGACCTCCAGCTCGCCGGCGAGCAGTCGCTTCGCGCACAGCCGGCGCTGGATCTTTCCGCTGGACGTCTTGGGCACCTCACCCGGTGCGACCAGCACGACATCGTCCACGCGCAGGTCACACTGCTCCACGACCGCGGAGCGCACCGCGCTCACGGCCATGCGCCACGCCGCCGCGCCGGCGGACGGGTCCGCCTCCTGGACGACCACGATCCTATCGATCTCACGGGGGAGGACCCCCGCCCCGCCGGCAGAGCCGTCGGGGGCCCCACCCCCCGCGATTCGGCTACGCCGATCGATCCCACGGGGGAGGACCCCCGCCCCGCCGGCAGAGCCGTCGGGGTCCCCACCCCCCGCGATTCGGCTGCGCCGATCGATCCCACGGGGGAGGACCCCCGCCCCGCCGGCAGAGCCGTCGGGGTCCCCACCCCCCGCGATTCGGCTGCGCCGATCGGGCTCGGTCAGCGCGAAGGCGGCCCCGCATCCGGGGCGCAACGCGGGGTGGCTGCGCTCCGCCGCCCGCTCGATGTCCTGCGGGAAGTAGTTACGGCCCCGCACGATGATTATGTCCTTGGCGCGCCCGGTGATGAACAGCTGTCCATCGTGGACGAAGCCGAGGTCCCCGGTCCGCAGATAAGGGCCACTGTCGCCGAGTCGCGCCTGGAAGATCTCCGCGCTGTTCTCGGGGCGTCGCCAGTAGCCGCCGGCGACGCTGGGGCCGGCAACCCAGATCTCACCCACACGCCCGTCGGGCACCGCGGCCAGCGCCACCGGATCCACGATGCGAACCTCGTGGTCAGCCGCGACGACACCGCTGCTCACCAGGTCCTGCGCATCATCGGGGGCGGGTGGCCGGGCGGTCCCGTCGCCGAGCCCGGACCGGCGGAACGTCTCGATCCGAGCTGCGCCCGACCGGGCCGCCGTCACCAACAGGGTCGACTCGGCAAGGCCGTAACAGGGGCGCCAAACCGAGGGGCGGAAGCCGACCGGGGCGAACCGCTCGGAGAAGCCACGCAGCGTCTCCGGGCGCAACGGCTCGGCGCCGTTGAACAGCAGCTGCAGGCTGGACAGGTCGAGCTGGGCGAGGTCGGCATCGGAGATCCGCTGCCGGCACAGGTCGTAGGCGAAGTTGGGCGCGCCGGTGTGGGTCGCCCGGAACCGGGTCACCGCTGATAGCCAGCGCACGGGTTCGGCCAGAAAGCTCAGGGCCGACATCAGCACGGCGCGCAGGTCACAGAAGAGCGGCTGCACTACACCGCCGATGAGCCCCATGTCGTGATACAGCGGGAGCCAGGAGACGAGCGTGCCGCCCGTGTGGAGGTCCATGCTGCCGGTGATGGCGGCCGCATTGGCGGCCAGGTTCCGGTGCCGGACACACACACCGCGCGGCGAGGCGGTCGAACCGGATGTGTACTGCAGGAACGCGATCGAGTCAGCATCGATATCGGGCCGTTTCCAGGCGTCGGCATCGCGCTCGCGGTCGCTCGCGATCCAGCGCAGGGCAGCCAGGCTGGGTACCATCGAGAGCTGGCCGCTGACCGAGTCGATGAGTGAGCTCGGCGCCAGGACCGCCTCCGGCCGAGCATCATCCACGATGGACAGCAGTCGCGGCAGTGTGCGCAAGAGCCGCTTCGGGTTGGGCGGATAGACCGGCACCGCGATGGCTCCGGCGTACAGACAGCCGAAGAATCCGGCGATGTACTCCAGCCCCTGCGGATACAGCAGGAGCACGGGCTTGCCCGCGAGACCTTCTGCCTGAAGGCGGGCCGCCACCGCGCGGGCGCGCCGATCCAGTTCGCTGTGGCTGAGTTCGTCGATCGCGGATGCGGCCGTGTCATCCAGAAACGTATACGCCACGCGGGCGGGTGCCTCGGCTGCCAGGGTTTGCGCACGGTCGACCAGCGTGGCCAGGTCTCCCATGAAAGCTCCCCTGAAGGCGAAAGCTTTGCGCGAGGATGTGTCGTTGCCTTTCATCTTTCAGGGGTGGCGTAAGGTCAGGGTACACATCGCGTAGCATCCTTTGCCACACAGGCGGAGTGAATCTCGTCGAGGAGCGCTTCGGCTTCGTGCTTCGGCGTGACGAAATTGCGCGACAAATATACTTATGTCGGTATCACTGTCAATCATCGCGCTCGCAGTCTGGACCAAACGATATTCATGGATGTGTCCATGCGTGTGAACGTGCTTTGCGAGTGCGAGGGTTGCGCGTAGGTGAGACAGTTCGACCAGGCAACGCTGCTCCGACGGAGTGAGGGCGCAATCGTATTAGAACTTGGCAGGTGAGTGATGCGGTTTGAGGCCGGCTCGGCAACATCAGGATATGCGCCAGTGAGCTAGTCCTATCGCCCGGGTGGATCGCCTGATACGATCATCGGCCGCGCCAGCGCGCGAACAGCGCCGGAGTGAGCCGGGCCTCGCGTCACCTCGGGGTAACGTGTCCGGCTGAAGCGAGTTCGCGGCACGGGCGTCGGGAATGGTGTGACAGTCAACGCATAAACGTTCAACGATGTCACGGCGGGGTGATTCGTCACAGCACCTCTCAGCCGCCGCACATCGCGCACACGGCACGGCAGATACCGACGCCATCACAGGCAACTCCGGGTGGTCGACACATTGACACACTTGCCTTGGCTGGCTATACCGGCAGACGCCGGTAGCATGCCTAACGAGGGGGACAGTCGCTTGCCCGCGGTGTTCGAAGTTCACGCGCTGACGAAGATCTATCCAGGTTCGTCCGTGCCCGCCAACGACGCCGTCACCCTCGAGATCTCCGCTGGTGAGATCTTCGGCCTGCTCGGCCCGAATGGTGCCGGCAAGACCACGACGCTCCGCATGGTCGCGGG
>Ga0070690_100001917_pt1 | contig 11047 bp, 9 predicted proteins | sample KBSS33HmetaG_FD_64671 | JGI IMG/M metagenome (GOLD analysis project Ga0070690, IMG submission 64671) | Switchgrass rhizosphere microbial communities from Kellogg Biological Station, Michigan, USA - KBS S3-3H metaG | ecosystem: Host-associated > Plants > Roots > Rhizosphere ...
CGCCGCGGGCGGGGCCGCGGCGTGGGTGTCGGTCCATGGCTTCCCGTCGCGATCGGACGAGTCGCCGGCCGCGGCGCCACCGCGTGAAACCCAAAGGCCGCGCGCGGTGGCCGAAGTTGCGCCCGCGCCCGCGCCGCCAAACGAGGAGAAGCCGGCGACGGGCGCGAGGGTCGCGACCCGGCACGCGGGCGTCAGCGAGCGCGCCAGATCGCCGCGGACGTCGCTCGCCACGGCGGCGGCTCCCACCGCAGCCGAGCTGTTTGCCGACGCCAACGCCGCGCGCCGCGCGCTGGATCTGAAGAAGGCCACCGATCTCTACCTGGCGCTGGACGTCCAGTTTCCCGAATCGGCGGAGGCGCCCGTGGCGCTGGTCTCCGCGGGCGATCTTCTGTCGCGGCTCGGCAAGTCCGCCGCCGCGTTGCACGCATTCGATCGTTATCTCAATCGATGGCCGGACGGGCCGCTCGCGCCGGAAGCGCTGTTCGGGCGCGCCCGGACGTTCCGGCAGCTCGCGCATCGCGAGGACGAGATCGACGCCTGGCGACGGCTTCTGCGGGCGTTCCCGGGATCGGTCTACGAGTCGGCCGGCCGCCAGCGTCTGGGCGAGCTGTTGCGGTGAGCATGGGCCCACGGTGGGCCGCGCGCGTCGCCTTCTTCGTCCTGACGGCCGCCATCGGTCGAGCGGCGGCGCAGCCGATCGAGCGCGTCCAGGTCACGCTGGTGGGCGGCTCTCCGCCGTGCCCGCCGTCATTGCGCGATGTCGTCGCGGAGCAACTCGCCGACCTCACACGGGATCTCGTCTGGACCTGCCGGGAACGAATCGATCCGGAGGAGGCATTTCGATCCGACGGCGCCAAAGAGGGCGCGATCCGCATCGCCATTGAGCTGCGCGCGGAGACGGAGGCGCGGCTCACGCTCGGCGACACGCGCTCGGATCGATTCGTCGTCCGCCGCGTACCGCTTCGAAACGGGCTCGACGAGGTGGGGCGCGAGCAGCTCGGGCAGATCGTGAGGTTTTCGACGCTGGCGCTCCGATCCGGATCGAGCCAGACGCTGAGCCGGACCGAGGCGCGCGCCGCGGTCGCCAGCTGGACGGCGCCTGTTGTCCGCGAAACGCCGGTACCTCCCGCCGACCGGCGGCCGCGCGGGCCGCTGTTGGCGGTCGACGTCGGCCCGATCTGGTCGGTCTCGGCTTTTTCGCGCGAGATCCCGGTCGTCCAGGAGCTGGCGCTCGATGCGGCCGTGCGTGGAATCGCGTCGCCTCTCCGGGGCTGGGTCGAGGCTGGATACCGTTTCCCTGCGAGCGAGCAGGCTGATCCGATCGGCGTCGAGATCAGCGCCGCGTCGGCGCGCCTCGGTTTCGCGGTCGGACAAACGGGGACGCGGCCGCTGTCGTTCGGCGGCGGCGCCGGTATCGGGTTGGACCGCGTGCGATTCAAACCGATCGACGCGGCGTCATCGGTGCAGCCGGCCGCGCCCGATGCGTTCTGGAGCGCCAGCGCCCGCCTGATGGTCGGCGGCGAGTGGCGGCCGACCGCGCGCCTGTCGATCGGCGCGAGGCTCGCCTGCGACATCGCGGCGGCCAACGTCCACTACGACTTGCGCGGCGCGGACGGCAGCGCCCGTCGCGTCGTCACCGCCTTTCGCATCGCGCCGGGCCTCGGCATCGGCGTCGCCTGGCGGCTATGAAAGATTCGGTGGCGATGACCCGTTTTGCGCGCCGGAGAAACATAGTGAGCATGACTTGTATGGGCCGTCGCCTCTCGATCGCCGCGTCGCTATCCGTACTGTCGCAGATGTTCGCCGGGGCCTGCGGCGACTCCGCGCACACGCTTGGCAAGACGGGTGATGGGGGCAAGGGCGGCGGCAGCGCCGGCGTGGGGGGGACGACCTCTCAGGGCGGCGCGGGAGGCGGCGGGACCGGCGGCTCGGGGGCTGGCGTCGGTGGGACGAGCGGCGCGGCCGGCGCAGGGGGCGCCGGCGCGACCGCCGGGGGTGGCGGCGCGGGTGGCGCGGCCGGTGCGGCGGGCACGATTGGCTCGGCGGGCCGAGGGGGAACCGGCGGTGCCGCCGGCACCGCAGGAAGCGCGGGCCGCGGCGGCACCGGCGGCATGGGCGGCGTCATCGGAGCGGGCGGCAGCAATGTCATCGCTTGCCTCCAGGTCCCGGCGCTCGATCGATCGTGCACGACGGACGCCGACTGCTTCGCGGCGTCGAACATCGCCGACTGCTGCGGGCGGCTTCAGTACATCGGCCTGCACACGACCCAACAAACGATCTACACGGGCCTCGAACAGCAGTGTCAGGCGACCTGGCCGGCATGTACCTGCGCGACGGGGCCGACGACCACCGACGACGGTTCACAGATCAAGAACGGGATGTCGGTGGGCGTGAAGTGCCAGCAGGGCGTCTGCACCACGTTCGTGCCCGCCTGCGGGGGGCCCTGCGCCACCGGCACCACCTGTTTCAGCTGCCAGATCCCGAGTGGGCAATATGGGGTTTGCACCAAGGCCTGCACCGACGTGACCTCGAGCAGCGACTGCACGAACCCGGCGCTGCCGCGCTGTCAGATGGGGACGTCCGGTAACGTCGACGGCACCTACTGCACCGCCGCGGGCGCCATGTGCAATAGCCGCACGACCCTCTCGGACTGCACGACTGTGGTCTGCACGGCGACTGAACAGTCCGTGAAGGTGCGGAACCCGGCACTCGGCACGACCCAGTGCGCGTGCGTCCCGATTCCGGCCGCGGGCCGCTGCGTCGACTGCACGTGTGGAGAGCCGATCTGCCAGCAGTATCTCGGGCACTGCACGGGATTCGCCCTGGAAGGCGGACTCCTCTGCTCACTGAACGGCTGACGCAAGCGTCGCGCAGCCGATCAGGGCGCGCCGTGTGCCGCGACGGTCTGCTCCAGGCGCGCTCGCTCCGCCGCGGGGATCTGCAGCGTCGTCGCCGCCTGCAGGGCGTGCGCGAAGTGGTCGGCGGCCTCGGAATCGGCGGACATCGCGGCGGCGGCGTCGCCAGCCATGACGTAATAGCGATAGGCCTTCGCGTTCTCGACCGCGGCGGCGAAGTGCTGCCCGAGCCGGTGGGCCTGCTCTTCGATCGCGTCGGTGAACAGGGTTTCCATCGCCTCGCCCACCTGGCGGTGCAGCTCGCGGCGGCGTCGCAGCAGGATGGTGTTGTACGCCGCGTCTCGCGCCAGCTCGTGACGGAACATGTATTCGAGCCCGGGCTTGCGCCCCACCTCCCTCACCAGCTCGACCCGTTGCAGGGCGGCGAGCTGCAGGTCGATTGACGATGCCGACTCGGAGACGGCCTTCAAGATCCGCGCGTCGAAAGTCCTGCCGATGACCGCCGCGAGCTGCAGCGTCGCGCGCGTCTCGGCGTCCAGCCGGTCGATGCGCGCCACCAGCAGCGCCTGGAGGCTGTCGGGGATCGCGATCTCCTCCAGCTTCGCCGCCGACTTCCAGCGCATCCCGTCGGGCGTCTGGTACACGATTCCCTGCTCCATCAGGGAGCGCACGACCTCCTCGATGAAGTAGGGGTTGCCCTCGGTCTTCTGGATGATGAGCTGCCGCAGATCGCGGGGCAGGTCGGCGATGTTGAGCAGCGCCGAAACCAGAACGTCGGTGCGCTGTGGGTCCAGCGGGGACAGCACGATCTCCGTGTAGACGTCCGCGTATTCGGCCTGCGCGCGCAGCTTGATCTGCCAGCCCGGCGACTGGCGCTCCGGCCGCATCGCGCACAGGAACAGCATCGATCCCGTATTCGTGACCTGGAATAGATGAACGAGCAGGTCCACCGAGGCCTGATCCGACCAGTGGACGTCGTCGAACACGAGGACGGTCGGGATGGCCGACGCGTTTTCCCACGCCTTCAACGCGATCCCGTACAGGTCCTTCTTGATCTCCTCGGCCCGGTAATCCGTCATGTCGCGGATGGCCTTGAAGGCGATGACGCGCTCCATGGTCACCTTGCACATGGGAATCGCCGTCGGTACGACCGAGAACCCGTTGGCCACTTTCTCGTGAATCACCTCGGGTGGATCGTCGAGGTGGATGCCAAACATGTCGCGCGCGTACTTCTGGAACAGGCCGTAGGGCCGGGCGGTGTCGTAGGCGCTCCCCTGCGCCCCCTCCCAGGAGTAGGTCGGGTTTCCGAGCAGCCACGCCTTGCGGGCCTCCTCGACGAGGCGGCTCTTGCCGAGACCGGCGTCGCCGATGAGACAGACGATCTGGCCGCGGCCCTGCTGAACGCGGTCCATCACCTCGCGCAGCTGCGCCATCTCGGGATCGCGTCCAACGAGCGGTGCGCTGACGCCCTTGATTCCGCGCAGCCGTTCGGGCCGTTCCTTCGCTCCGAGCACGCGGTAGGCGCGCACCGGGGCGCTCTTGCCCTTCACCTCGATTCCGCCGAGATCTTCGAGATCGAAGATCGGCGCGACCAGCCGCCGCGTGTCTTCCGCGATCTGGATCGTGCCGGGCTCGGCCACCTGCTCCATCCGCGCGGCGAGGTTCACCGCGTCTCCCATGGCCGTGTATTCGGCGACGCGCTGCGAGCCGACCTCACCGACGACCACCGGACCCGTGTTGACCCCGACGCGCACCGCGAAGTCGAGGCCGTACTGGCTCTTGATCTGAGTCGCGAACGGTTTGATGTCGTTCTGGATCTCCAGCGCCGCGAAGACGGCGCGCAGCGGATCGTCCTCGTGCGCGGCGGGTGCGCCGAAGAAGGCAAGGAACGCGTCGCCCATCAGGCGGGCGACCGTCCCGTCGTAGCGCTCGATCGGCCCCGTCAGGATGGCGAACGCCCGGTTCATGATCTCCCGCCACTCTTCCGGGTCCATTCCCTCGGCGAGGGCGGTCGATCGGACGACGTCACAGAACAGTGCGGTGATGATCCGCCGCTCTCCGGGCGCGGGCGCCGCTTTCGGGGCGCGCAGGATGTCGTGGAAGAGAGGAGACTCGGGAGTCGGCGCCGCCAACCCGAGCTGGTGGCCGCAGTTATTGCAGAACCGGGCCTCGGCGGCGTTGTTCGTCTGGCAGTTGGGGCAAACCATGTCGTGCGGCAGCGGTCGCCGCGGCCGCAATATAGTTCCAACCCCGCTCACCGGAAATGGTCGGTCGGCTCAGAAGGTGCCGAAGATGACGCTGGTGCGGGCCACCAGGCTGCTCATGCCCTCGCTGTTCGGACCGGGACCGCTGCCGGCCACGGCGAACCGGTACCCGACGCCGGTGGCGACGCGGACGTGTTTGGCCACGTTCACCTCGAGGTTGGCGGCGGGCTCGAACACCAGGAAGTCGCGGCCCGTGCAGCCGTCGCTCTCCTTGCTGATCTCGACGCACCAGCGGCCGCTGCCGATCGTCGATTCGAGCGTGGCGTGGAGCAGGCGATTGGACTGCACGACGTACTCGAGCAGCAGTCCGCCGTAGCTGCCCACGTTGCGGACGGGGCTGCCGGAGTAATAAGAGTCGTCGTTGCCGATCGCGTTCGCGGCGACGCCCACCGCCACGCGCCGGTTCAGGAAGATCCCGCCCCGGATGCCCGGGCTGTACGCCAGCGACCCATCGAAGCTGGAGGTGGTGAATGTCGGCGCCACGAACCAGCCGCTGATCTGCATCGGCCCATTCCGCAGGCCACCGGTCACGGTCTGCGGCTCGTCCTCGACGGGCGTGGTGGCCGCGGCGGGCGCCGCGGGTGTGGTGACGGTCTGGGCGAAGGCGCTGGAACCGATCAGCAGCGACAGCAACGACGTGACGGTGGTGAGTCTCATGACGATCTCCTTGGCTTGGGTGACCAGGCCAGGAGTAGCAGCGGACGTGCCAGCGCCCGCCCGACGGCCGATCTCCCGCCGGCGCGCGCACTTAGGGGCCACGCGGCGGCGCGGACACTCGTGACGACCTCACGAACGGACAGGTGTCCGCCGTCCGCCGCGGACACCTGTCTGGATCAGGGCGGGGTATGTTGCGACGGTGGCGCAGGATCGGCAGTTTCGCGAGACGCTCGCCGGCGTTCCGGCGCGTGAGCGCGACGCCTGGGTGGACAGGGCGTTCGGCCTCGACGAGTTGCCGGCGGACGGCCCGGCGCTGCCGAGCGGGTGCGTGCCATATCTGCCGTGTCCGGTCGATGCGCTGTTGCGGTTGCTCGAGCATGCGCCCGTGCGCGCCGCGGACGTGTTCGTGGACGTCGGCTCCGGCGCGGGGCGCGCCGCCGCGCTGGTGCATCTGCTGACGGGCGCCCGCGCCGTCGGCCTCGAGATCCAGCCGGCGCTCGTGGCCGCCGCGCGCGCCCTCGCGTCGCGCCTCCGGTTGCCGGACGTCTCGTTCGTGGAGGGCGACGCCGCGGAGCTCGCGCCCGCGCTGGCCTGCGGGTCGGTGTTCTTCCTTTATTGCCCGTTCAGCGGCGACCGTCTCGACAGGTTTCTCACCTGCCTCGAGCCGATCGCGCGCGCCCGGCCGATCCGCATCGGCGCCGTCGACCTGCCGCTGCCCCCGCGCGACTGGCTCACGCTCGCGTCCATGCCGTCGCCGGAGCTTGCGATCTACCGGAGCACATGAGCGCACATGCACCGGGCACAGGCGCGGCGTCAGACAGCGCGGCGAAATAGGGCGCACGGATAGGCCGAGCCGCGGACATAAACGCGTATGAGGCCGAGTCGGGCCCGACACGTGTTTCGGCGACGGCCGCGGCTGCTGCCGTTCCTGGTTGGATTGCTGGTCCTGGTGGTGGGGTGCCAGTCCGGCGGCGGCGGAGCGCCCGGGACAGGCGGTGGACCGGGTGCTGGCGGCGCGGCCGGCGGCAGCGGTGGCGGCGGGATCGGCACCGCCGGCGCGGGCGCGGGCGACGATTACGTGTCCGGTGTCAGCGTCGCCGTCAGCCCGATGGTCAGCACCATCCTGATCGTGACCTGGACGCAGGCGAAGGCGGCCGACCAGGTGTTCCTCGAGTTCTCTTTCGCGGGCTCGGGGCTGATGACTTCGCGCGCGGTTGCCGGCGCAACCGGCTCTCATCGTGATGTCGTGCTGGGCGTGCCCGGCGCGACCGCCGTGACGGTTCGCATCGTGAGCCGCCAGGGCGGCGTCGACTACAAGACGAGCGACTACCAGGGCACCACCGGCGCGATTCCGAGCGGTATGCCGCTGCCGACGGTGATGACCTACGAAGCCGCCCTCGCCAGTCCCGCGCGCTACATGTTCGGGACGGTCGAGAACGCCGGCGGTTGCGCGAACGATTCCTGCTATTTCATCGGGCCGTACTGGGTGTACATCATGGACCGCCAGGGGCGGATCGTCTGGTACTACAGCGACCCGACGACCAACGCGGCGACGTCGATGCCGCGCATCGCGCGCGACGGCGAGTACATCTGGATCGACAAGGCGCGGACAGGCACCCGCTCGGTCCTCAAGACGACGCTGGACCGCACCACGTACACGGAGACCGTCCCGGTCTCCGGACTGTCGGACTCCATCGACGTGACCACCGACGGCAGCCTGATCTACGACACGAACGCCGAGCTGCGCGAGCTGCCGCGGTCGGGCGCGAGCCGGCTCATCTGGAGCTGCCGGGCGTCGCTCGGCGCGGGCTACAACTGCTACTCGAACACCATCAACTGGAACCCCGCCGACGACACGATCCTGATGTCGTTTCCTGAACCGAACACGGTTCGGCAGATCAACCGCCAGACGGGCGCGGTCGTCGCCACCTACGGCGACGCCGCGGGGAGCTACACGTTTTCGCCGTCGACCTGGTCGTTCGAATGGCAGCACTACGCGAACATCACGCTCGACGGGACGCTGCTGGTGTCCACGCACCTGTCCGCATTTCCCGACGGGAGCACGGCGGGCGCGAACCAGCACGCGTTCGTCGAATTCACCATCGACCGCACCAACCGGCAGCTGGTCGAGAAGTGGAGCTACATCGGGGCGTACTGGCCGCTGTCGCGGGGAATGGCGATGCGCCTACCCAACGGGAATACGCTGGTGAACTACGGGACGGGCGGCGTCATCCAGGAGCTGACCGCGGACAAGCGGATCGCGTTTCAGGTGAAGTTCGACAGCGCGACGCCGAGCAACGACTTCTTCAACAAGATGGTCGGCAACAACATCCTCATCGACGATCTCTACGCGCTGAACGGCGGAGGCCCCCGCTGACCGGCTGGCCCCCGCCGCCTGGACTGACTGATCAGAACCCGGTGTTGCCGCCGGAGTCGCTGACGACCGCGAAGCCGAGCACCTGGTTCGGGCTGATGACGGCGGAATTTCGAAGCTCGCCGTGCCCGTGACCGTCGGCGGAGACCGCGAACCCACCCGGACCCGGGCCGCCACCCACGACGCTGCCGTTGACGATGACGTGACCCTGATCGTGGATGACGATCCCCGCGGTGGTCCCGAAGATCACGCTGTTGTTGATGGTGACGTTGCAGTTACCGGACACCGTCACCGCGACACCCGTGCTCTGGATGTCCACGTTGTTCAGCGTGAGCGACTGGTTTCCCGAGCACGAGCGGGGCGTCCCCACCGTTCCCTGAACGACGACGCTGTAGGTCGCGTTCTGGGTCGTCCCACACGCGGCGGACGACGCCTGGATGTGAATGTTGTGCGTTCCGGCGCTGAGGGGCTCGACGTAGGCATAGTAGCCCTCGTCAGCGGCGGGGCTGAGCAGCTGGGGAGGAACGCCGAACACGTTGTTGGCGGGAAGGTTGACGGAGAACAGGGTCGACTTCTCGAGCAGCGCCTGCGGATTGGGGATCGCCACGCCGTCGACGGTCAGGGACAGAGTCGGCGCGTTTTCGACGCAAGTGATTTGCGAGCGCACGAAGGCCTCCGTGCGTTGCTCGGGCGGATCGGTCTGCTGCGCGAAGAAGGCGTTGTTCAGGATCGGGATCAGAAACCCGCTTCCGACCGGAACGGTGCAGTTCCGGAACACCGTCGATCCGTCGAAGGTGCCCGCCAGGAAAAACGTGCCCGGGACGGGCTGGCCGACGGCGCAGTTGGCGCCCGTGGTGTCGAGCACCGGGTTGTTCGGCGCCGGCGTGCCCACGGCCCATTGCCACCAGAGCGCGCCGTAGTTCGAGTAGGTCTTCAGGTGCGGTGCGGTCGGCGGCGGCGGCGCAAACGTCGGCGCAGCGTTCGTTGTCGCTGCTGCCAACGAGGCCGTAATGAGCGTTAGCGATGCGATTGTCAGACGGGACATTCTCATTTGAGCTCCTTCTCCTCGGTACGTGACCCTCTCCGCGCGCGCTAACCTTTGCGATCGCCACGCTCGGCGCAAGTGCCTTTTTTGCGACGTCGGGTCTCGACCGTACGTAAACAGCCGCTCTGTAGTCCGCATTGCGCAGTTGATCCAATCAATGTTGCCATTGTTGGAAATGCGGTCTCCAGCCGGCGTTCCGTAAACTCTTGCCGCAGGCGCGACGCCCACGGCGGGCCGCTCGGCGCCGACCCAACCCGCTGAAGGGCGATATTCCCGGCAAAAAACGCGATCCGGCTACGGCGCGCAGGCCGCGCGGCCCCGAATCGGCCTCAGTACTCGCGCTTGATCACGAAGAACGAGCCGCGGATCGTCCCCGCCAGCTTCGACTTCTGCCGTGCGAACTTGAAACGCGTGGCGAGCTCGGACGGGACCTCCATGCCGTCGGACAGCTTGAACCCGACGGCCCGCTTCTTCGCATCCTTGATGGTGTACATCACGTTGATCGAGAGGCCGCTTTCGTAGAACACGTAGGCCATCCGGATGTTGTCGACCTCGAAGCGCGTCGCCTCGAGGGGCCGCGACTGGATGACGAGATCCCGCTCCTCCTTGAGGATGCGATGCACCCAGTCGACGACGTCCTTCGCCTTGGCGGCGGGTTCGACGCTGAAGACGTGGCCGTACTTGTTCTTGAAGTAGCGGGCCTCGTTCGCTCGCAGGCCGGCCAGCGCGGCGGCCACGGGCGACGACTCCAACCCCACTGTCGACACGGTCTCGAAATCAACCACCTGGGACATGCGCCCGAGATTAGTCCCGGCGGCCGCCGCCGAAAAGACCGTTACCAGACGTTCTCACAGGGCATCATTTCGTGATGCAAAACAAAAGGTCGCCGATCCAGAAATCGGCGACCTCGGGACCGCCTGCTCAGGGCCTGCAGGTGAACGTGCTGATGATGGACGCTCCTCCCGACCCGTCGGCGTTCCGGGGCGTGGCGGTCAGCGTGACGTTCGCCGTGCCCGATGGCACCAGCGTCACCTCCTCCAGCACCGCCGAGGGGGAGATGTTGTCGGGCGGCGCAACGGCCTGCTCGACCATCGACGCTCGGACGCCCGTGAGATCGATCCGCTGCCATTCGAAGCCGTCGTTACGCACGAAATCGAAGCGCACGCTCTGCAGGGTCTCGCCCGACGCCACGGCCGAAAGCAATTGCGGGCTCGCCCGGTCCGCGGCCTTGGTGAAGCGGAAGGCGGTGCAATGGGTGGCGCCCGATGTTCCCTTGTTCACGTCCGAGTAGTAGCGAATGGCGTCGATGAAACCCCGGAACGCGTTGCTGAGCGAGTCCCCGATGATGGGGGAGCCGTTGGCGCCGATGATCCTGACGAAGAATTCGACCTGGCCGGAGGCCTCGAGGGCGTTGACGGTCGGGTCGGGCGCCGGAGACCCGTCGGGGGCCTCCGTGCCGCAGGCCGCGGCCGCAGAAGCGAGAACGAACAGACACGAAAGTTTTCGAAGCATGGTTTTTCTCCAGTGGTTGACAGACGTGGCTCCTCGTAGCGAGGTTGAATCGTTCCGTCAAGGAACGATCGCGGCCGGTAGTGTGCGGCGATCCCTGGAAACGCGCGCGGCGAAAACTTGCCGCAGGCGCGGTCGGTTTACTGCGGGTTGCGCGTGCGCCACTCGGCGTCACGAACGCCCGGATCGAGATTGGTGCCGCCGACGTCCGCGGAGCCCGCGCGTTCTTCGTTCGCGACAACGGCGCGGGTTTCGACATGGCGGTGGCGGACAAGCTGTTCACCGCGTTCCAGCGTCTGCATTCGGCGAGCGAATTTCCCGGCACGGGCATCGGCCTGGCGAC
>Ga0070690_100001918_pt1 | contig 11045 bp, 9 predicted proteins | sample KBSS33HmetaG_FD_64671 | JGI IMG/M metagenome (GOLD analysis project Ga0070690, IMG submission 64671) | Switchgrass rhizosphere microbial communities from Kellogg Biological Station, Michigan, USA - KBS S3-3H metaG | ecosystem: Host-associated > Plants > Roots > Rhizosphere ...
TGCACCGCCGCGCCGGCGATGAACGCCGAGCCCTCGAGCGCGTAGCGCAGCTCGCCGGTCGCCAGCTGCCAGGCCACCGTGGTGAGCAGGCCCGAGCGCGACGCGATCGGCGCCTCGCCGGTGTTCATCAGGATGAACGCGCCGGTGCCGTAGGTGCACTTCGCGTCGCCCGGCGCAAAGCACGCCTGGCCGAACAGCGCCGCCTGCTGATCGCCGGCGAGCCCGGCGATCGGGGTGCCATCGGGGAGCCCCGGTACGTTCCGGGTCACGCCGGCGGGCCCCGACGACGCGACGACGCTCGGCAAGACGCCGCGCGGCACGCCGAGCAGCGCGAGCAGCTCGTCGGACCACGCGAGCTCGTGGAGATCGAAGAGCAGCGTGCGCGACGCGTTGGTGACATCGGTCGCGTGCACCGCACCGCCGGTGAGCCGCCACAGGAGGTACAATCGACCGTGCCGAACGCCAGGTCGCCGGCGCTCGCCGCGGCCCCCGCGCCGGGGACGTGGTCGAGCAGCCAGCGCAGCTTGGTGCCCGAGAAGTACGGATCGAGCGTGAGGCCGGTCAGCTCGCGGACCCGGGCGGCGTGGCCGGCGGCCGTGAGCTCGGCGCAGCGCCCGGCGGTCCGGCGATCCTGCCAGACGATCGCGTTGTGGATCGCCTTGCCCGTCTTGCGATCCCACACGACCGTGGTCTCGCGCTGGTTCGTGATGCCGATCGCCGCGATCGACTGCGGGTCGATCCCGGTCAGCGCGGCCGCGAGGGCGGCGCACACCGACGCCCAGATGTCGTCCGGATCGTGCTCGACCCAGCCGGGCCGGGGATAGATCTGGCGAAACTCCTGGTAGCCGCGCCCGCGCACCTGCAGGCGCTCGTCGAGGACGAGCACGGTCGAGCCGGTCGTGCCCTGGTCGATCGCGATCACATGACGCATCACAGTTCTCCCGGTTGGCTGGCCGCGTGGTGGCGAAGGAAGGCGCTCACCTCGGCGGCGACGAGGTCGCGCTCGACGTCGATCGCGATCAGGTGGAAGCTGCGCGGCAGGATGCGCACGCGGCGGGCACGCGCGAGCTCGGCGATCCGTGCGGCACACGCGACCGGCGCGGTGTGATCGCGGCGGGCGTGCACGACCAGCACGGGCGGTGCGATCTGCGGCAGCACGGCGTGGACGACCTGCATGAAGTCGAGCAGCTCGCCGAGCGCGCGGACCGGGATCCCGTCGTAGCCGGGGTTCTCGGCGCGCGCGCGCCGGTCGCGGACGTCGGACCCGCCGAGCTTGGGGAGCATCCGGACCCGCTGGCGAACCGCCTGGTGGATCCGGCCGCCGCTTGGGCCGGTGAGCCACCGCGCGACGTACCCGGACAGGCCCCCGAGCCACAGCGGGGCGGCCAGCGAGGCGACCGCGGCGAGCCCGGGGCGGCGGGCGGCGAGGTGGAGCGCGAGCAGGCCCCCGAGCGACTGCCCGACCACCGCCACGCGGCGGCACCGCCGGTGCATCGCGTCGACCTCACGCTCGACGGCCGCCGCCCAGTCTTGCCAGCGGGTCCGCTCGAGGTCGTCGAGCGAGGTTCCGTGCCCGGGGAGCAGGGGCCCGCGGACCGTGGCGCCGGCCCGGGCCAGCGCGGCCCCGAGGTAGTGCATTTCGTAGGGCGAGCCGGTGAATCCATGGACGCAGATCACACCGACCTCGCCATCACCGACGAGGTCGAAGGGATCACCGGCACCCACGTCGCGTGCGTATCATACCGCCGTATACATTGACAGGTAGCGACGCTTGCGGTGAGACTCCGAAAGCAGCGCGATCACGACAGCTTGGATCGCCCTTGGCGCTCGATTGGCACATGAGCGAGTGGAAGACACGCATTACGAAGGTCCAGGTCGTCAAGCCGGCCAAGGAAGCGGGCGAAGCGTGCCTCGTGCTCATCTATCCGCCGGGCCCCGACATGGGCAAGCGGTTCCCGCTGTTGCGCAACGAGATCGTCCTCGGGCGCGGCGCCGATTGCGACATCCAGGTCGACCGCGACTCCGTGTCGCGGCGCCACGCGCGGGTGTTTCGCAGCGGCGAGGCCTGGTCGGTCGAGGATCTCCAGTCGACCAACGGCTCGTACGTCAACGACATCCCGGTCACCAAGTCGGTCTTGCGCGACGCCGACTTCCTGAAGATCGGCGCGGCGATCTTCAAGTTCCTGTCGGGCACCGGCGTCGAGGCGAGCTACCACGAAGAGATCTATCGGATGACCATCGTGGACGCCCTGACCGGCGCCCACAACAAGCGCTACTTCCTCGAGTTCCTCGAGCGCGAGATCGCCCGCTGCGCTCGCTACCGGCGCCCGCTCTCGCTGCTCATGTTCGACATCGATCACTTCAAGGCGATCAACGACAAGCACGGTCACCTCACCGGCGACTACGTGCTGCGCGAGCTGTCGCGCCGCCTGCTCGCCCGGGTCCGGCGCGAGGAGCTGCTCGCGCGTTACGGCGGCGAGGAGTTCGCCGCGGTCTTGCCCGAGACCGATCTGACCGGCGCGCGCACCTTCGGCGAGCAGATCCGCCGCATCATCGGCGATCAGCCGTTCGAGTACGAAGGCGATACCTTCCCCGTCACGATCTCGGTCGGCGTCGCGACGGTCGAAGGCGAGGACATCGATGTCTCGACGTTCATCAAGCAGGCCGACGACTACCTGTATCGCGCCAAGCGCGAAGGCCGCAACCGCGTCGTCGGCTGAGGGACGCTTCCAACTATTGAAACTATCGAGCTGTAAGCGCCTGAGTTTCCTGGCTAACGGCCGGGACCTCTCGCCTAGTTTCAATAGTTGGAAGCGTCCCCACTAAGCCAGCGCGAAGAACGACCTGATGCCGCGCAAGATGCGCTCGCGCTCGGAGGCCTGCCGCTCGCGCTTTCCATGGGCGTCGAGCCCCTCGCGCGCGGCCATCAGCTCGACCCGCCGGGTGGCGAGCTTGTCCGACAGCTCGGTCGCGATCTCGGGCCGGCCGAGCAGCACGGTCTTGAACGTGTCCCGGCCGAGCCGGAAGCAATCGACGTCGCTCGTCGCGACCACGTCGGCGCTGCGCGGCTCGCCGGTCATGAGGCTCATCTCGCCGAAGAAGTCCGGCGCGGTCAGCTGCGCGACGATGATCCTGTGCTCGGGCTGCCCGCCGGGGCCATCCGGATCGATGCGCGCGCGGATCTCGGCGGTTCCGGAGGTCATCACGTAGAGCCAGTGCGCGATGGCCCCCTGGCGCGTGATGACCTCCCCGGCGGCGTACATCACGTGGCTCATGCCGGCGGCGAGCGTGCGCAGCTCGTCGTCGGTCAGCGTGCGGAAAAGGTGCACGGTCTTGAGCGCTGCGAACCGATCGTCGAGCTGGCGCTCGAGCCGCTTGGCCGTGCGGGACTCGTCCTTCAGCTCGACGAACGCGGTGTGGGCCGGGACCGCGAGCGGGATCTGGGCGCGCTGCAGCGCCGCATAGATCCGCGCACGCACCCGCGAGCTGGTCGGATCGTCGGTCGCGAGATCCTTGATCCAGTAGCGAACCGCATACGTCGCGAGGCTCTCGCGCATGTCCTTGGTGAAGTCCATGCACACGACGCTGGGCTTGGGGTCGTCGGCGACGTTCTCGATGCTCGAGGCGTGGAGCGCCTCGGTCACGACCTTGACGACCCGGCTCGGCGCGAACCGGAAGTCGACGTTGAACCACACCCACATGCGCTGCGGCACGGCGCGGCCGTCGCGCTTGCCGAGGATCGTGATGCTCGTGCCCAGGAGCTGGGCGTTCGGGACGATGATCGTCGACCAGTCGCGGGTCTCGATCACGGTGTGCCGCCAGCGCACCGAGCGCACCTGGCCCTGCTTGCCGTTCTCGAGCTGGATCCAGTCGCCCTCGCGGATCGAGCCGTCGAGCTGGAGCGCGACCCCGCCGACGACGTTGCCGAGCGTGCTCTGCAGCGAGATCGCCAGGACGGCGCTGACCACCGCCCCCGAGACCAGGGCCCCGGTCGGGTTGACGCCGTGGCGTGACAGGACGACGAGCGTGACCACGACGTAGCCCAGGCCCACGATCAGATCGCTCGCGATCATCGGCAGCTCGACGCCGACGGCCGGCAGCATGACCGCGAACATCAGCGTCGCGGACAGGCTGACCAGGGTGAACGCCTGGAGGATCTGCGCGGCGACCAGGCAGCCGGACGACCAGCTCGTCAGGTCGGCGGCGCGAAACCCGATGCCGGTCGCGCTCGCGGTCGCGAACAAGAGGAACACGGTGACCAGCCGGCGCAGCCGCGGGCGCTGGGCGGGGCGAAACCGGTTGACGAGCGCCGCGGTGAACACGACCGCCACGAACAGCCCCAGCACCCAGAACAGCTCGTTCGCGTACTCGCCGAACACCCGGTCGTTATAACCCGCGCCACCCGGGCCGAGGCCGGGCATCGCGTCCATGGCGCCCATCAGGTCGGCTAGCACTTGCCGCCGTGAATTTGACCGGTTGGCAAAACAATCTAGCCGCGAGGACGGCCCCGCGTCGCCAGCGCGCGTGTCCGCGTCCTTCGCGAGCTCCGCGACCGATCAATACATACGTCGCGAAGTAGTAGGATCAGCGCGTGGACAAAGGCCGGCTCGAAGCATTCTCCGACGGTGTGATCGCCATCATCATCACGATCATGGTGCTCGAGCTCAAGGTGCCGCGCGACGTCGGCTTCGCCGCCCTGGGGCCGGTGGTTCCGACCCTGGGCAGCTACACCGTCTCGTTCGTGTTCGTCGCGATCTACTGGAACAACCACCACCACATGCTGCACGCCGCCAAGCACGTCAACGGCAAGGTGCTGTGGGCGAACATGCACCTCCTGTTCTGGCTCTCGATCCTGCCGTTCGCGACCGGCTGGATCGGCGAGCACCCCGAAGCCGCCGCGCCGACCGCGCTGTACGGCGTGGTCTGCCTGGCCTCGGGCGTCGCGTGGCTGATCCTGCAGACGGCGCTCCTGCGCCTCCACGGCGAGGACTCGGTGTTTGCCAAGGCGCTGGGGAGCGACGTCAAGGGCAAGATCTCCGCGGTCGCGTACCTCGCCGGGGTCGGGTTCGCGTACGTCGCGCACTGGATCTCGGTCGCGCTCTACGTGCTGGTCGCCATGATGTGGTTCGTGCCGGATCGCCGGTTCGAGCGTGCCGTCCACGCCGAGCTCAAGTAGAAGGCCGCTCAGGAGTTCTGCGCCGAGGCTTCGCGCAGCGCCTTGTCGCGGATCCGCTTGTCGAGGAAGTAGTCGCGGCCGCGCCAGAACTCGGCGAACACGCCGACCACCGAGACCACGGCGGCGAGGATCGAGAGCGGCCCGGCCAGCGCCGGGACCAGGAGCGCCGCGCCGAGCAGCACGCACACGCCGAGCACGCGGCCTCCCCAGGCGAGCGCCTTGGTCGCGCGCTTGTGGTGCGACATCAGGTTATCGAGGCCGCCGACCGCGAGCTCGAACGCCAGGACGACGAAGATCGGCCACGCCGGGCCGGGCCCGACGAGCACCTTGTAGAGCACCATCGGCAGGACGAGCGCACCGACGATCCGCACCGCGTCGGCGCGCGCGAAGTCGCCGCGCCCGCGCAGCTGCTTCCAGCCGACCACGAGGTAGTCGAGGCCGCTGAACCAGGTGATCGCGACGATGTAGAACATGATCGCGCGGATCGTCAGCTCGGGATCGCCGTGGAGGTGAAACGCGAGGATCGGCACGAACGAGCCGGACATCACGAACGCCCCGCGCCACAGCTTCTTGCGGATCACCCAGAGCGCGACCATCGCGACCAGCGGGCTGGCGACGCCCACGACCAGCAGCCAGGTCAAGAAGCTCGGGTTATCGACCAGCGGGAAGAGCAGCATCATGCCGATGCCCTGCATCTGGGACCAGGTCTTGACCTTCGCGAGGTAGCTGGTCTTGAGCGTGAGGCTGCGCTGCTCGTACGCCGAGCGCAGCGCGGTGACGAAGAACTCGCGCTGGAACATCAGCGCGACCGTCCACCACGGCACCAGCGGGATCCGGGCGTCGACGAACGGCGTGTACGCGAACGCGATGAAGATCTTGTCGGCGATCGGATCGAGCAGGCCGCCGAGCACGGTCGGGCCGTACTTGCGGGCGAGCAGCCCATCGATCCAGTCGGTGCAGCCGATCAGCGTCCCCGCGATCAGCGCGCTCCACATGTAGCCGTTGTCCTTGTAGCCGAGATCCGCGCCGCGATAGAGCAGCCAGCTGAGCACCGGCATGGGCACCAGCCGGGCCAGGGTCACCTGGTTGGCGGTGATCAGCGGGCGACCGGCGCCGGGCACGGACGCACCCTATCACGCCCGGATGCTGCTTCGATCCTCGTGACGCTTGGCGCCGGCGTCGCCCGGCGCACGCCGGTTCGTCCGTTCGTCATCTCGGTGGCTCGGGTCGCGGGTTCGCACACGCTGCCAACCTCAGGGGACGACGAACACCACCAGACCGAGCTGGGTCGTCTGGCTCGGCAGCACCATCGCCGTTTGTGGCGGTGCGGTGGTGATCGTTCCCGCCACGCCGAGCAGCTCGAAGCTCAGATCATAGGTTGCGGGAAACAGCGCACCACTGACGGCGGTACCGAGCAGGCAATCGAACGAGGCCGAGGCGTGCTCGCCGCTCACTGCGTCCGCGATGTTGACGCGCACGATCGTTGCATTAGCCTGCGCACAGGTGAGTAGCTGCTGGCTCGCCGTTGTGAGCGACCACGAGATTTTGAACGAGCCCGGATGTTGCGGAGGCGGCTCTGAGGCATCCGGAAATCCACCGCCGTCGCCGCACGCCGCGACGGTACATAGACACAGTAGGGCCCACGTCACTTCGCGACGACTGCACATTCGACCTCGACGGTGGTACCGACCGCGGGAGCCTGGGTGCGCTCGAAGTTCAGCTCAAGGCCGGTGTCGGGCGCGGGGCAGCTCGTCGGGTTATTGTCGACCCACCAGCACGGTCGCGCGCCCCCCGCCGTCGGGGTCATCGCATCCTGCATCTGGCACGCCGGGATCGCCGTGGCTACTGCATTGGGGGTGCCGGAGTTTTGAACGTCGCTGACCGTGCACTGCAGCTGGGTGCCCGGGTTCTGCGGATCGGCGTCGGCCGGATCGACCGGCCCCTCGAGGCACGGGCTGATCGCGTTGAACAACGTATTGCCGATGTCGGTCAGCGCCGCCGAGTAGTCGGCCTGGCAGATCGAGTAAAACTTCCCACGATCGCCGAAGTTTTTGATGAAGCTGGCGAGCCGTACGGCGGGCCGACCGACCGCGGGGTTGCCGTTGATGGTCGCCGAGCAGGACGGCAGGAGGGCGAGTGCTTGCGTGTTCCCGTTGAGGGTCAACGGGCCCGTCACGATGTCATTCGACATGGCGGTCTGGGGTGGACTGTCGTTCGTCATCAAGCCCGGCGGGGGGGCCGCGATCGCCGCCACGACGATCTGGGCGGGGTCCTTCACGGAGCTCAGGAACTGGTCATAAAAGTTTGGATCTTGGAGGTAGGAATCGGTTCGAGGCGTGCAGTTCGTGTAGGTGCCGCCCTGGGTGGCCGAGATCGGTTGATCGCACCTGTACGCGAACAGCGGCTGGACTCGAAAGTCGTTGCGGCCACCGACCTGGGTGTCGGGGAGGTTGAACACCGTCTTATCCTTTACCGATGCGTCGTCCTCGTCGGTCAGGAAGATGACCGCGAGGTACGCGCCGTTGCGGATGAAGCCTGCATTCTCCGGCCGTGAGCCGTTGAGGGAACGCTTCATGGCTTCGAGTGGTGCTTCGAACCCACAACCACCCGCACCAATCTGGGCAATACAAGGCAGCTCTGTTTCGAGCGTACCGGTAAAGTTTGTTGTTCTCACCCCGGTATTTGCGTCCTTGATGTCGCTGAGGTATTGCCCGGTTGGCGCCGTACAGGTGCCGCGTGGGGTGTTCTGAAACAGGCCGTCATCGGCGGGGTCCGGCGAGGGACATCCGCTGAAGCCCGGCACCCCGATATCGACCGTCGTGTCGACCACCGCGATGTGGAGGTTCGGGCGGCCAGTTGGAAACGCATCGAGTGCCTGCACGAACTTCGGGAAGTTCTGTGCGAAGATCGTTTGCTTGTCGCCCGTCGACGCCGAGCTATCGATCACGAACAGGATGTCGATGTCGGCGCTCACGGGGATGTGCTTGCGGACCGCGCCCTGCTGTTGAGGCACGACCAAGCTGATCGAGCGATCCGGGCACGCTGCCATCAGCAGCAGGACTGAAACGAGAGCGGTGCGCTTCATGGGGTTATCCTCGGGCGTTGGTGCGGGGCAAGGAGAGGTTCCGTCACAGCAATCGCGACGCTAGGGTTCCGGGTCAAGCGATCTAGGTCCGTGGCCCCCTGGTGACCATATACCGAAGCCGCTGGCGATCGCCAACGGCCTGGCCGCGAGCAGAACGTGCCCGCGATCGGTTGGTTGCGACCCGGCGAACTACGGTGACGTGGCGCATGACACATCTTCAAAGCTCGCTCAGCATGGAGCAACTCGTCGGCCAGGTTGAGTCTCCAGCAGTTTCAAATACTTACTTTTCACATGACCCACCTCGCTGCCAACTCAGTTGGCGATCTGGATCGTATGTTGGCGGCAGATTCTGGAGGAGTCCCAAATAGTTGGCGGTAGCGATGAAACCGGCTGCTTAGGCGATCGTAGGCACATGGACGCGAATGGCGCAGCGTCGGGTCACGCGAGCGCGCCATGCTGGCAGGGTCACCGGCGAACGCGCGCGCCCCGCACAGCGCGCGCAGATCGCAAGGGGCGCGGCTTTCGATTCGCGCAGAGTTTCCGACGGCGGTGGGGAGCTCGCTCCGTCGAAGCGCGGCGTGGATGCGGCGCATGCTTGTGCTAGCTTCGATCGTCGTGACGATCGGGATCACGGACGCCGCCAGTGCCTCGCGGTCGGTGCATTACGTCCTGCTGCTGGGGACCGACGATGACGCACGCCGGGCGCTGCACGTGATGCTCGATCGCATCGGCAAGCACGTGGCCGCGGTGACCGAGCTCGACGCGGCGCGGAGCTACCTCCGCAAGGATCCCGAGTGCGACGCGGTGATCGCGACCGGGGAGCTCGCGGCGCGGCTCGCCAAGGGAGGCGGGACGCCGCCGGTGATCGCCGTGGTCAGGCCGCGCGACGTGACGGTCTCGATGTCGCTGCTCGCCGCCGGGGTCGACGATGTCGTGACCGATCCGATCGACGAGCTGGCGCTGGCGCTGGCGCTGCGCCACGTCGCGACGCTGCCGCGGCGAACGGCGATCGCCGCGCCCCCGGCCCTGATCGGCGACGGCGACGTGATGCAGCGGCTGCGCGAGATGATCGAGCGGGTGGCCGGGACGCGGTCGACGGTGCTGATCCTCGGCGAGAGCGGGACGGGCAAGGAGCTGGTCGCGCGGGCGATCCACGACGCGTCGCCGCGGCGCACCCGGCGGTTCGTCGCGATCAACTGCGCCGCGATCCCGGCGACGCTGCTCGAATCGGAGCTGTTCGGCCACCGCCGCGGGGCGTTCACCGACGCGGTGCGCGACAAGCGCGGGCTGTTCGAAGATGCCGACGGCGGCACGCTGTTCCTCGACGAGATCGGCGAGCTGCCGCTCGCGCTCCAGGCCAAGCTCCTGCGCGTGCTGCAGGACGGCGAGATCCGCCGGGTCGGGGACACCGCGCCGATCCGGGTCGACGTCCGGCTGATCGCGGCGACGCTGCGCGATCTGGCCGACGACGTCCGCGCCGGCCGGTTTCGCGAGGATCTGTACTACCGGCTCAACGTGCTGCCGGTGACGATCCCGCCGCTGCGCGAGCGCACCGAGGATATCCCGCAGCTCGCCCGGTTCTTTGCGCGGCGCCACGCCGCGCGCCACCAGCTCGGCGAGGTCGAGCTGTCGGACGTCGCGATCGAGGCGCTCGTCCGCCAGCCGTGGCCGGGCAACGTGCGCGAGCTCGAGAACGTGCTCGAGCGGGTCGTGGTCCTCGCCGATGCCCCGACGCCCGGACGCCGCGCCCGGGTGATCGATCTCGACTACCTGGGCACCGTCATGAACGTCCAGGCGCCGCCCCCGGCGATCCCCGACGCCAACGCGCTGTCGATCAAGAAGGCGACCCGCGAGATCGAGCGAGATCTGATCCGGCGGGCGCTCGGCGTAACGCAAGGGAATCGCACGAATGCCGCCAAGCTGCTCGAGATCAGCCACCGCGCCTTGCTCTACAAGATGAAGGAATACGGCATCAGCTGAGGACCAGTGATGCATGTCAGGCACGGGTTTTTGGAGATCCGCCCGGAACACCCTACGATGTAGGGGCGGCGTCCCGGGGGAGCCCGGGGAGATCGGGTCGCGAGAGGCTTCATGGCTAAGCAGTGCATCGGGCTCGACATCGGCTCCAGCAGCGTCAAGGCGGTCCAGCTGCGCCGAAAGGGCTCCGGCTGGGCGCTCCAGGCGTTCGGCATGCAGCCGCTGGTCCCGCAGACCATCGTCGATGGCACGATCATGGACCAGGGCGCCGTCGCCGAGGCGGTGCGCCAGCTGTGGAGCCGGCTCAAGCTCAAGCAGAAGGAAGTCGCGATCGCCATCGCGGGGCACTCGGTCATCATCAAGAAGATCTCGGTGCCGCACATGACCGCGGAGCAGCTCGCCGCCAACATCCGCAACGAGGCCGAGCACCACATCCCGTTCGGCCGCGACGACGTCGAGATCGACTACCACGTCACCAACCCGGCGAACGCCAGCGGCCAGACCGAGCTCCTGCTCGTCGCCGCCAAGAAGGAGGTCGTCTCGGACTACGTGCAGGTCGTGCGCGATGCGAACCTCTTGCCGCAGGTCGTCGACGTCGCGGCGTTCGCCGGCCAGAACGGCTTCGAGGCCAACTACACGCTCGATCCGCGCGAGACGATCGTCCTCATCAACATCGGCGCGGCGATCTCGAACATCAACATCGTGCGCAGCGGGGTCTCGCTGTTCACCCGCGACGTGACGATCGGCGGCAACGCGTTCACCGAGGAGATCCAGAAGCAGCTCGGGATCGCCGCCGACGAGGCCGAG
>Ga0070690_100001920_pt1 | contig 11042 bp, 7 predicted proteins | sample KBSS33HmetaG_FD_64671 | JGI IMG/M metagenome (GOLD analysis project Ga0070690, IMG submission 64671) | Switchgrass rhizosphere microbial communities from Kellogg Biological Station, Michigan, USA - KBS S3-3H metaG | ecosystem: Host-associated > Plants > Roots > Rhizosphere ...
CGGTCAGCGGGGTGCGCCTTGCCGGAGAACACGATCTGCAGCGGCCGCGCCGGGTTCGTCACCAGCTTCTTGAGGCGGGCCATGTCGTGGAAGATCAGGCTGGCGCGCTTGTACGTGGCGAATCGCCGCGCGAAGCCGATGGTCAGCGCCTCGGGCTCGAGCGCCTCGTTCGCCGACGCGATCAGGTCCTCGGGATATTCGTTGCGGCGCCGCTGCTCGGTGAGCCGGCGCCGCACGAAGCGGACCACCGCCGCCTTGAGCACGCGGTGGGTCTCCCACAGCTCGGCGTCGGGAACGCTGTCGACCAGCGCCCACATGCGCGGATCGGCCAGGTGGTCGCGCCAGTCGGCGCCCATGTATTTCGCGTACAGGTCCTGCATCGCGGGCGCCAGCCAGGTGCGGACGTGGACGCCGTTCGTGATGTGGCCGACCGGGACCTCGTCCTCGCGGTGATGCGGCCACAGCACCTGCCACGACTTGCGCGTGATGCGTCCGTGCAGCGCGGAGACGCCGTTCGCGTAGCGCGACATCTTGAACGCGAGCACGGTCATGCACAGCGCCTCGCGGTGATCCTCCGGGCGGATGCGTCCCAGGCCCAGGAACTCGTGCTGGGCGAGGCCCAGCGACCGGCGCAGCGGCTCCAGGTGGTCGTCGACCAGCTCGGGCGGGAAGCGGTCGTGGCCCGCGTCGACCGGCGTGTGCGTCGTGAACACCGTGCTCTGCGCGACCTCCTGGGCGCAGGTGCGGAAGTCCGCGCCGGTCAGCTCCATCAGCAGGCGCGTATATTCCAGCGTCGCGAACGCGCTGTGCCCCTCGTTCAGGTGCAGGCCGCCCCAGTGGATGCCGGCCGCCCGCAGCGCGCGCACCCCGCCGACCCCCAGCAGCAGCTCCTGCCGGATGCGGATGCGCTGGTCGCCGAAGTAGAGCCGCGCGGCAAGCTGGCGGTTCTCCTCGGAGTTCCCGTCCACGTCGGTGTCGAGCAGGAGCAGCTTGTTGCGGCCGACCGCAATTTCCCAGACCTGGGCCCGCAGCGTCTCGCGCGACAGCGGGACCTCGATGACGATCTGCTGCCCGGCCGGCGTCAGCGCGGGCCGCGCCGGCAACAGCTCCGCTGGCGAGCGCTGGTACTCGGCGTGCTGCCAGCCGTCGCGGCCGATGCGCTGCCGGAAGTAAGACTCCCGGTAGAAGAGGCCGACCGCCACCAGCGGCAAGCCGAGGTCGGACGCGCTCTTGAGATGGTCGCCCGCCAGCACGCCCAGGCCGCCCGAGTAAATCGGCAGCGATTCGTGGATGCCGAACTCGGCGGAGAAGTAGGCGACCGGGCGGACGCGCAGGGGGCCGGCGTGCACCGAGCCCCAGGTCCGGGCGGCGCCCAGATAGTCGCGCAGCTCACGGAAGGCGCTGTCCACCCGGGCGCGCAGCGCGGCGTCGCGCGCGAGGTCGTCGAACCTTTCCGGAGAGAATCCGGAGAGCACTGAGACGGGGTTGTGATTCGCGGCCCGGAAGCCCTCGGCGTCGAGATCCCGAAACAGCTTGATGATGTGCGGATTCCAGGCCCACCACAGGTTCCCTGACAGCTCCGTGAGCTGACTTTTGAGCTTCTCACCCGTCGTCATGGGGCAGCGACACTATCACGTCTCCGCAGGTCCTCACCGGCGGGAAATGTGGTTATAGTTCCGCCTCCCTAAGGCGACAAGACAGGGCGCAAAGACAGGGCACGCGAAGACAGGTCAATGGACGGACAGCAGCGATTCATTTCACTCGTGATGGCCGGCGGCAAGGGCTCGCGGCTGTTCCCGCTCACGCTCGATCGCGCCAAGCCCGCGGTTCCATTCGGCGGGCGTTACCGGATCATCGATTTCGTCCTGTCGAACCTGGCCAATTCCGGGATCCGGTCGGTCTACGTGCTGACCCAGTACAAGTCGCAGTCGCTGGCCGAGCACGTCCAGCGCACCTGGGGATCGCGCAGCGCGCTCGACAACTTCGTCACCGTCGTGCCGGCGCAGATGCGCATGGGCGAGTCCTGGTACCGCGGCACCGCCGATTCGGTGTTTCAAAACCTGCACCTCATCGAGGAGTACCGGGCGGACGCCGTCCTGGTCTTCGGCGCGGACCACATCTACAAGATGAACATCCGGCAGATGACCGACTTCCATTTCCAGAAGGGGGCCATCGCCACCGTGGCGTGCCTGCCGATCAAGAAGTCGGAGGCGTCCCAGTTCGGCATCGTCCAGGTCGACGAGGACTGGCGCATCATCGGCTTCCAGGAGAAGCCGGAACACGATCCGGTGACGATCCCGGGCGATCCGGAGTACTGCCTCGGGTCGATGGGCAACTATGTCTTCTCGCCGGGGCCGCTCATCGAGGAGCTGCGCGCGGACTCCGAGCGGCAGTCGCACCACGACTTCGGCCGGAACATCCTGCCCGAGATGCTGAAGAGCCGGCGCGTGTTCGCCTACAACTTCGGCCTGAACCGGATCCGGGGCGTCTCCGACGAGGTCGAGAACGCCTACTGGCGCGACGTCGGGACCATCGACGCGTACTTCGAGGCCAACATGGATCTCAAAAACGTCGTCCCCAGCCTGAACCTCTATAACTGGGACTGGCCGATCATCACCGCGAACTATCCCGACCCGCCCGCCAAGCTGGTGTTCGACGACGACACCCGGCGCGGCGTCGCGCTGCAATCGGTCCTGTGCGGTGGCTGCATCGTCGCCGGCGGGTTCGTGAAGGACTCGGTGCTGGGGCGCAACGTGTTCGTCGACGCGGGCGCGCGCGTCGAGGCGTCGGTGCTGTTCGACAACGTCTACGTGGGGCGCGGCGCGCGCGTCAGCCGCGCCATCGTGGACAAGAACGTGCGGATCCCCGACGGCGACCACATCGGTCACGACCTGGCGCGCGACGCGATCCGCTACACGGTGAGCGAGGGCGGGGTGACCGTGGTACAGAAGGCCAAGGACACGCTGCTTACCCGCTCGCGGAACTTTTGACCAAGCCCGCCGCCTCTCCGATCGCGCTCTGCTTCCACGGCCATTTCTATCAGCCGCCGCGGGAGAATCCGTGGACCGATCAGGTGCCGCGCGAACCGTCGGCGGCGCCGTTCCACGACTGGAACGCGCGCATCCATTCTGAATGCTATCGGGCCAACGCGTTCGCGCGCATCAACGACGGCGATGGACGGATCGAGGCGATCGTCGACAACTACGATCGGATTTCGTTCAATTTCGGGCCGACGCTGGCGCGCTGGCTCGGCCGCCACGACCCCCCGGTCGAGGGGCGGCTGCGCGAGGCGGACGCCGCGCAGCGCAGGCGGCTGGGGCGCGGCGGCGCGGTCGCGCAGGCCTACGCCCACCCGATCGTGCCGCTGTCATCGGCGCGCGACGCGCGGACTCAGCTGGCGTGGGGCCTGCACGACTTCCGGCGCCGCTTCGGGCACGCCGCGGAGGGCCTGTGGCTGCCCGAGACCGCGGTGTCGCCGGCGACGCTGGAGACGTTGATCGAGCTGGGCGTGCGTTACACGATCCTCGCGCCCGAACAGATCGCCGCCGTGCGGCCGCTCGGGGTCGACGAATGGACGGCGGTCGACCGCGACACGCTGGACACCGGGCGCGGCTATTATTGGCACCATCGCGACGGATCGCGCCGGACGATCGCCCTCGGGATCTTCGACGGCCCGCTGTCGCGGGCGGTGGCGTTCGGCGAGACGGCGAACCGCGCCGACAGCCTGCTCGACGCCGTCCAGACCTCGGCGGACCGTTCGAAGGGCCACGAACCGCGGCTGGTGCTGTGCGCCTCGGACGGCGAGCTCTGGGGGCACCACAAGAAGTTCGCGGATATGACGCTCGCGTTCGCGACGCGCATCGAGGCGAAGCGGCGCGGGATCGAGGTGGACAACCTGGGCGCGTATCTGGCGCGACATCCGCCCGCCTGGGAGGTGCAGCTGGCGGAGGGCCCGGACGGCGAGGGCACCGCGTGGAGCTGCGCGCACGGGCTCGGCCGATGGAAGCGCGACTGCGGCTGCAACATGGGCGGCGGACCGGGCTGGAATCAGGCGTGGCGGGCGCCGCTGCGCCGCGCGCTGGACATCGTGCGCGACGCCGCCGCCGAATTCTACGAGGACGCGGCGTCGAAGTTCTTCTCCGACCCGTGGCGCGCGCGCGATGCATACGGCGAGGCGGTCGACGACCCGCCGCCGGCACGGGATCGGGTGCTGGCGCCGCTCGCGGGCGCGCGCTGGAGGGTCGGCGGCGACAAGATGCGGCTCGCGGCGCGCCGCCTTCTGGAGCTTCAGCGCGCGACGTTGTTGATGTACGCGAGCTGCGGCTGGTTCTTCGACGACGTCGCGGGGCTCGAGGGGTCGCTGGTGATCCGGATGGGCGCGCACGCGCTGGATCTGCTGGCCGAGGCGGGGGGCAAGCCGCCGACGCGTCAGGTGCTTGACGTGCTGGCGGAAGCGAAGAGCAACCGGCCCGAGGAGGGCACGGGCGCGGATGTGTTCAGGCGGGTCTCGGGTGACCGCGTGACGGTCGCGCATGCGGTGGCAGGCGCGGCCCTGTGCGACGCCGTCGGTGCGCCGCGCGTCGACGTCGGCTGGGATGTCGCGCTGACGCCCGCCAAGCGGAGGCGCGGAACGCACGCGTCGACCGGGGTTGCGCGCGCCACCCATCTGCGGACCGGCGCGATCGCGATGACCCGGTACACCGCGCAGGTGGGACCCCAGGGGGGGGCTGTCGCCACCGTAGGAAGGCAGCGGCTGACCATCGACGATCTGGACGCGGAGACGAAGGGCGCCCTGGTGATGGCCGAGCTGCCGTCGCTGCTGCGCGGGGGCGTGGACACGCGGATCGTCGAGCTCGCCGTCGCTGCGGCGCGCGAGCTCCCGCCGGACGGCGAGACGCCCGAGGGCGTGGCGCGGCGCGCGACGCTGACGCAGGTCCTGCTGGGCGCGCTGGAAGGCACGCCTTCGGCCGCGAATTTGCGGCTGGCCGCCGAGCTCTACGACATCGTTGCGCTCCCGGACACGGCGACCGAGCGGCGCGTGCTGGAGGAGCGGGTCTGGACTCTCTGCGCGCACGGGCGCCCGAGCGCGCCCTTGCGCGCCCTCGCCGAGAAAGTCGGCGTCGTCGTGAAAACGAACGGCTAACCGCAGGATTCGCGGACTGCGGACATAAGTCTTGAGCTATGCTGGCTCGCCGGGCGATGAGACGGTCGCGTTTGTCCGCCGCGCTGCTTCATGGGACGTCCGCCGTCTGCCTGGCCCTCGCCGGCGCCTGCGGGGGCAGCGGGTCGCTCAAGGTCACGAAGATCGCCGTGGCGGCCGACCAGCCGTCCAACGTCGCCATCTACCTGGACGTCAAGGACAAGCTGGATCGGCCGATCCCGGGGCTGGCCGAGAAGAACTTCCGCGTCTACGAGGACGGCAAGCTGGTCACGACCTCGAAGGGCAAACGGGCGCTGCTGGAACCGAAGGAGTTCGACAAGCGCTACATGCTGCTGCTCATCGACATGAGCGGGCCGATCGCCGATTCGGAGGATCTGCCGGACTTGATCAACGCGGTCGGCGGGTTCATCGATCACGTGGGCGCGACGCACGAGATCGCCGTCGGTGTGTTCGACGGCAACGATGAAGTGGTGCCCTTCCTCGGTTATGCCGGAACAGCGGAGACGAAGAAGGTCATCGATGCGATGCGAAAGTTTCGCCCGCGCAGCCGCAATTCGAACCTGAACGGGGCCGTGTACCAGGGACTGCACTCGCTGCGCGATCGATTGAAGGAAGCCAATGTTCCGCAGAAGTCGGCGACGCTGGTGGTGTTCACCGATCGGGGCGAGCTGTCGCACAGCGTGAGCCCGGAGACCCTGAAGCAGGGGATGAAGGAGACGCCGGCGGATATCTACATCATCGGCGTTGGCGAGGGGGTTCACCGCGAAGAGCTGGCCGCCCTGGGCCGCGCCGGCACCTTCTTTTCGAGCAACCCGAAGGCTTACAAGGACGGCTTCAAGGAGATCGAGAAGAAACTGACGGTCAACGCCGACGGACGCTACGTGTTTTCGTACTGCTCGCCCAAACGCAGGGGCAGTCACAAGGTGGAGGTCGAGGCGGTGACGTCCAAGGATCGTGGCCGCGTCATGATCAAGGTCAACGCCGACGGATTCGGCTCCGGCTGCTCGCCGACGAGGAAACTGGACCTGGCGCCGCCGACCGCCAAGAAAGAAAAGAAAGAGGCCGAGGGCGAAGACGAGAGCTGAGGGGCTGTGATAGCGTCTTTGCACGGCCTTTGGCCGACGGAGGGCGTGCCATTCACTACCTCGTGATGATTGCGGTGGGAACGCTGGCCCTGGCCAGCCGCGACGCGGGCGAGTTCCAGCTTCGCGACTCGGAAGCGCCGAAGGGCGCGCAGCAGGGCCCGGCCAGGGGCAAGATCAAGGCGACGAAGACGGAGGCGGCGATGAAGTTCACCGTCACCGACAAGGAGAGCGGGCCGATCAAGGGAATCGTCATCTGCCTGAACTCGCCGGCGAGCACCGAGTACTGCACGGACGAGACCGACGCCGACGGTTACGCCGAGGTGCTCGTGCCCGTGGGACAGAAATATGACGTCACGTTCCTGAGCCTCGGCGGCAAAGACGTCGCGTCGACGGTCGACGTGACGAACGAACCCAAGCAGAACATAAAGCTGACACTGCGGTACAAGCGGCCGCCCCCACGGACACCCTTCGTCCTGAAAGGCGTCAACTTCGACACGGGGACCGCGGTCCTCCGCCACGAGTCGCAGATCCGGCTGGACCTCGTCGTCGATTTCATGAAGCGCAGGAAGAGCACCGTGGTCGAGATATCGGGCCACACCGACAACGTCGGGAACGCGAAGACCAACAAGACACTCTCGCTGAAGCGCGCCCAGGCTTGCCGCGACTACGTGATCTCCAAGGGCATCGAGGGCAACCGCATCACGGCCGTCGGCTTCGGCGGCGACCGACCGACCGTCCCGAACGACAGCGACGAGAACCGGCAGAAGAATCGCCGGATCGAAGTCGTGGAGGTGCAGACGCCGCCGGCCGGCGCGAAGGGCGCGAAGCCCAACTGACGCGCGAAGCCTGATTGACGATGGAGGCGTTCGCGACCGCCAAATTCTTGCGTGGACGCGGTATTCTCGTAGGCAATGAGAAGACGATCTGAGCTGTTCGGTTGCTGCCTTGCGCTCTTGTTGGTGGTCGGATGCAGCGGGAAACCACGCGACGCGGCTCAGCGCGCGACGGATAAATTTCGCGCGCGCTGGGTAAAGGGCGCGTTCGTCGAGATCTATGACGCGTCCGAGCCGCCGTTCAGGGCATCGCTCACGCAGGAACAGGCGACCAACTGGATGATGGCGGTCAGCAGCAGGCTCGGAAAGTGGAAATCGGCCGAGGCGGGGCCCTGGTCAATCAATGACGGGAGCGACGGGAAGACCGTGATGCTCGCCTACAAGTCCACGTTCGAGAACGGCACCGCCGACGAGACGTTTGCCTGGCGAATCAAAGAACCAGAGCCGGCGCTCGTCGGCTACCACATCAACTCGCCACTCATTCGCCTCGACGACCTGCGAACGAAGTGACGCCGCCGCTGCGTGGGCGGCTCTACTGTTTTTTCAGGTAGAACGCGCATCTCAAAACTCCCGGAGGGAGTTTTGAGATGCGTTCTAGCCGCTCCCGCGCGAAGCGCGGGAGTGCGGCTACCTGAAAAAACAATAGGCGCACACCGCGCCTACGGCGCGGAGCGCCTAGAACCGCGTCTGTAGCAGCGACAGCCGGTAGGTCGGGACCGGGTCGCGCGGAAGCTGCGCTCCCGCCGCCCGGTCGGCGCGGCTTTCGTCGGTGAAGATGTTGATCAGACCGACGCCCGTTCCCACGAGCACGCCGCCCGCCGCCCAGTAGCCGACGCGCTCCGGATGCTCGCGCGGCGTGTCCAGGAAGTAGATCGCGCCGCCGATCAGCGCGCCCGCGACCGCGCCCATCAGCGCGCTCACCGCGATCGTCGCCATGTAGTTGTGCGGCCTGTCCTCCGTGACGTACGTCCGCTGCGGCGCCACCGGCACCTGCTGCACCGGTTGCACCTCGACCGGCGCCGGCTGAACCTGCACCGGCTGAGCCGCGGGCGCGGTCTGCCCCTGGGGCGTGACCACGACGTTGTCCGCCACCGTGCGCTCCGACGGCAGCGGCGTCACGACACCCGACTGCGCCGCCGCCTTCGACGGCTCTGTCACCTTCGCAAACGCGGTCGAGCCGCCCAGCGCGACCACCACCACAGAGATTCCCAGTAGGTTGATTGCCTTCATGATCCCTCCGTTCAGCTCCTGGGCTGCACCGGTCATGCCACCAGGTGGAGGGCGGATCTGGATTCTCGTTGGCGCCCGAGTCGCGCTCCGCCGGCCGCGCCGGCGTTACGGCGTCGTGACGGGCGGCGGCGCCCTGTCACCATGCAGGAAGCTGGCGAGGTCGGTCTCGCTGACCTCCGGCTCGCCGGGAGCGACGTTGTCGAGCTTGCCCGCCAGCATCCACTGCTCCAGCTCGGTGACCAGCGCGAACAGGTGATCGAACGAGTCCACGATGAAGAGCAGCGGCTGATAGTGGTCGATCTCGAAGGCCTGGTTGACGACCCACTCGATCTGGAACGGGAAGCGCTGCACGTCCGGCGAGTCGATCGCGTGGGCGATCTCGCCGAAGGACGACAGCAGGCCGCTGCCGTAGACCTTCAGCGCCCCGTCGCCGCGCGCCGATCGCATGAGGCCGAATTCGACGCTGAACCAGAAGAAGCGCGACATCGCGCGGATGTTGCTGGTCAGGCGGCGGAGCTTCTCGTGCTCGTCGGTGATGGTCGACGCGCGTCGGGCGGCGGACGCGGCGCAGTCTCCGAACCGGACCAGCGCCTGCGCGAAGGCCGGGTCAGTGTGCATCGGCACGTGGCCGCCCACGTCGTGGAAGATGTCGGGCTCGGGCAGGTACTCCAGCTGCGCGCCGTCGCGGATCGTGATGGTGGTCGGGAATTCACGGCGGCGCAGGCAGTCGAAGAAGATGTACGACGGAACGTACCCGCTGACGGCCCGCGCGCGGAACCCGGTCAACGCCTGGAGGAAGCGGTTGATCTCTTCGAGGCGGGGGATGCGAGACGGCGACAGCTGCAGCTTCTCGAGCCCTTCCAGAAACCGTTCGTTCGCGTAGCGTTGCCAGCGCTCGTGCATGCGGCCGACCAACCGCGACCACGTCGCCTGGTTCTCCGGCGAATACAGCTCGTACGGCTGGTGGATGTAGATGTCGCCGTGCGACCGGGCGTCCTCGATGAACGGGGCCTTGGTGGTGGTCAGGCCGGGCGGCGGCCCGGCCGTTTCGGGCGCGAGAGCCATGACGAGCCTCTCTCAATGATAACGGCTGAACCGCTGATGGGCTAAATCACGCAGTGCGACTGCTACTTACAATGGACAGGGCGACGGCCCGGGTAGGCCAGGCGGGGGCCGGCCGGGTCCAGCAGGCGCGGGTTGTCGGGGTCGAGAGGTGTCGTGCGCGCGCGCAGCAGGTCGGCCATGACGTCCCGGATCGTGGCGCCGCCCGCCGGGGTCGCGTGCGCGCGGACATCGGCCGACAGGATGCCGCCGCCCCCGGTCGCCAGGAACTCGCTGGTCACCAGGGTCAGCCGTTCGGCCGGTCCGATGGGCCGGCCGTCGTTCCGGGTCAGGGTCACCTGCAGCTTCGGACCTGCGCACGCCGCCCGTACCCTGACACCCGAGAGCGCGACGATGCCGCCCGGACGCCCCAGGTTGCGGGCCACGGTGGCGGCCAACGCCTCGCCCGTGACCGACAGCGTGACGAAGCGATCGTCGAACGGGAGCGCCTCGTGCAGCTGGCCGTAGGTCAGCATGCCGACCGGCAACACGGCGCGCAGCGAGCCGCCGCTGGTCAGCGCGACGTCGGCGCCGGGATTCGCCGCGCGCATGAGATCGGCGAACAGGTTCCCGAGCTGGGATTCGGCGTCGTACGCCGGCGCGATCTCGCGGGCGATCTGGACGCCGACCTTCTCGTCGCGTTTGCTGCGCGCATCGGCCTGCGCGGGCGCGATCGCGGCCTCGACGGCGGGATCGGGCGCCAGCGGCGCACCCTCGTAGGTGCCGTGGAACGGTGTTCCCGGTTTCGGCACGTCCTGCGGCGGAAAGATCTTCGCGCCGATCACGGCGGGGAGCGCCTTCGAGCGCGCTCGGCCCCGAAACAGGTTGACCGAAAGATCGATGCGGCCAAAGGCCTGCCCCTTGTCCTGGGATTCGATGATCGGGATGCCGGCGACCCGGTGGGCGATGCAGGCGTGCGTGTGGCCGGCGACGATCGCGTCGATCGTCCCGGCGGGCAGGGCGCGCGCGAGCTTGAAGATGTCGCTGTCGCCCAGACACGACGACAGATCGTCGGGCGCGCCGAAGGTCTTGCAGGAGCCACCGATGTGCGCGACGACGACCACCACGGATGTGCCCTTTTTACGCAGGTCCCGGGCAGCGGCGACGACGGCGGGCGCGTCGGGCAGGGCGCGCAGGCCCGCGAAGTTGGCGGGCAGGGTCATGGTCTTGGTCCACGGGTTTGCCAGGCCGATGACGCCGATCTTCACGCCGGCGACGTCGACGATCGTCGTGCCTCGCACGTTGGTCCAGGCCGGCGGCGCTCCCGTGGCGGCGTCGACGAGGTTGGCGGCGAGAAAGGGGAAGCGTGCTTCCGCCGCCCGCGCCTTGAGCGCGCCGCGCGGATCGTCGGCCGGCCCACGCGGCCCCGGCGCCGGCCCGACCGGCCCGAAGTCGAAATCGTGATTGCCGATCGCGATGGCGTCGTAGCGAAGGACGTTGTACGCGCGCACGACGGCCGCGCCTTCGTTCATGTTCGACTCCAGCGTCCCCTGAAACATGTCGCCGCCGTCGAGGAGCAACACGCCGCCGCCGTCGCGGGCGCGGGCGCGGCGCAGGTTCGCGAGGTAACCGCCCAGGCGCGGCAGCGTCTCGATGTGGCCGTGGAGATCGTTGGTGCCGACGATCGAGATC
>Ga0070690_100001923_pt1 | contig 11040 bp, 6 predicted proteins | sample KBSS33HmetaG_FD_64671 | JGI IMG/M metagenome (GOLD analysis project Ga0070690, IMG submission 64671) | Switchgrass rhizosphere microbial communities from Kellogg Biological Station, Michigan, USA - KBS S3-3H metaG | ecosystem: Host-associated > Plants > Roots > Rhizosphere ...
TGCGCCAGCGCGACCTGAACCTGTTGATCGGCAATTCCAGCGTCGCGCACATGGGCTTCATCTTCCTCGGCATCGCCAGCTTGAACCTGATCGGCATCACCGGCGCGGTGTTTGTGATGATCGCGCACGGGTTTTTGGCGGCGTTGACGTTCGCGTTGAGCGGATACGTCTACCAGAAGACCGGGACGCTGGAGATGAGCGAACTCGGCGGCCTGTGCCGGAAACTGCGGTTCATCGGCACGGCGTTATTGATGGCGGCGATGGCCGGATGCGGTCTCCCCGGTTTCGCGAATTTCGTCGGTGAAGTCTCCATCTTCTTCGCGTCGTGGAAAATGTTCCCGACCGTCACCATCCTGGCCGTCTGGGGCGCGTTGGTGATCGGCGGCATCTATATGACCCGCGCCGTGCGCACGATCCTGCACGGGCCGTTGCCGGAAAAATATGAAAACCTGCCGGATGCGGGCCTGTGGCGGAAACTGCCGTACGCGTTGCTGCTGGCGAGCCTGTTCATCTTCGGCTGTTTCCCGCGATTATTGACCGACCCGATCAAAACGGATGCGGACAAGATCGTGGCGATGGCCAATGCCGGGACCGAAAAGCCGGCGGCGGTCTCTGAAATCAAAACTCCTGAAGTTCGAAACTGATGAATTCATCCCTGATCGCTCTGGAAATCTGCGTGTTGGCGCTGGGAACGGTGCTGATGCTGGCGGATTTTTGGATGCCGGCTGAGCGCAAGAAATTCCTGGCGTATTTCGGCGCGGTGGCGCTCGCCGGCCTGTTGCTCGCCGGCTTCAGCGGCGGCAGCTTTTGCAACACGTTCGGCACCGCCTTCAATAGCGCGTTCGTCGAAGACGCCTTCGCGTTGTTCTTCAAGCGGTTCTTCCTGGTCGCCGCCATCCTGGTCCTGTTCGTGACGGCGGAATTCTCCGATCGCGTCGCGGGCGGCATCGCCGAATTCTATTCGCTGATCATTTTTGCGCTGGCCGGCATGCTGTTCGCCGCCTCGGCCAATGATTTCGCGATGCTGTTCGTCTCGATCGAACTGATCACCGTGACGTTCTACGTGTTGACGAGTTTCCAGCGCGACCGGATGCGTTCGCTCGAAGCCGGCGCCAAATACCTGATCATCGGCGCGTTATCGTCCGCGTTCATGGTGTTCGGCATCGCGCTGATCCTGGGCACGACCGGCAAGTTGAACTTCACGGACCTGGCGCAAGTGGCGCCGCAATTCGCGGACAACAAACTTTTCCTCACCGGCGTGGTGTTCCTGCTGGCCGGCCTCGGGTTCAAGATCTCCATCGTGCCGTTCCAGGTCTGGACCCCCGACGTCTACCAGGGCGCCCCGACCCCGACGACGGCGTTCCTGGCGATCGGTTCCAAGGCCGCCGGGTTCGTCCTGCTCCTGCGCTTTTTGTTCGCGGCGATCCCTGATATCGCGACCAGTCCGCACTGGGTCAATATCCTGATCGTGGTTTCCGGCGTGACGATCCTGTTCGGCAACCTGTGCGCGATCCCGCAACGCAATCTCAAACGGCTGCTCGGTTATTCGAGCATCGCCCATGCCGGCTACCTGATGCTCGGCGTGGCGGCGGTCAGCGCTTCCGGGCAGGCAGCCTTGATGTATTACCTGGCGGGATACCTGTTCACCGTCGTCGCGGCGTTCCTGGTGATCGCGCTGGTGATGCGGCATCTGGATGACGAAGACGTTTCGGCGCTGGCCGGATTGAACCAGCGTTCGCCGGCCCTGGCTTTGACGCTGACGTTGGCGATGGTCTCGCTCGCCGGCATCCCGCCGCTCGCCGGTTTCTTCGGCAAATTCCTGCTGCTTAAAGCCGTCGTCCAACAAGGACAGGCGACGGGCAATCACGGTTATTATTGCCTGGCCTTCACCGCGCTCGCCGGTGTGCTGATGTCGTTTTACTATTATCTCAATGTCGTCCGCGCGATTTATTGGAGCAAAGAGGCCAAAGACCTTTCGCCCATCCCGCTTTCCGGGGCGGCCAAATTGACGATCGCGATCTGCGTCGTCGGCATGATCTGGCTCGGTCTCTTCCCGAACACGGTCATGGACGTCGCCAACCAGGCGGCGGAAGTCTTCAAGCACGTGATGCCCGCGTAGTCGTCGGGATTTGGCTTGTCTTTTCAAAGGCCACAGCGCATTTAGCTGGCGATGGCTTTCACCACCAGGCTGCGACTTCTGGGCTTTTTAGGGATCGTGGGCCTGTTCATCGGGTTGCGATGGAACAATTACAATGCGCCCCTGATCCGGGATGAAGGAGAATACGCATATGCCGGCCAGCTGCTGGTCCAGGGCATTCCGCCTTATCAGGAGGCGTTCATCCAAAAACCGCCGATGGTGGTCTATAGTTATGCGTTCACCCACCTGCTCCTGCCGGATTCCTTTTGGGCACCGCGCCTGCTCGCCGGTTTGTTCATCGCGCTGACGACGCTCCTGTTGGGCTACATCGTCCGGATCGAATTCGGCGAAGGATTTGCCCTGCCGGTGACCTGGCTGTTCACCCCGATGATCCTGCTGCCCGGGTTGAGCGAATACCCGGCGAACGTTGAAATGTTCCTGCTTCTGCCGTTGATGGCCGCGATCGCTCTCTATTGTCGCGCCCGGAAAAACGGGCACGCCGGGAAATATTGGTTTTGGACCGCGTTCCTCGCGATGACCGCCCTGCTCTACAAATATACGGCGTTGCCGGTGGTCGGGTTCCTGTTCGTCGCCTGGTTCATCGAGGCCTGGCCGAAAGCCGGGAGAATGAAATGGTTATCACAACGGATGACTTTGGTCATCGGCGGCGGCCTGGCGGCGATAGCCCTGGAACTCGGGTATTTTTTGGTGCATGACCATGGGACGCACCTTTGGGAATGCACCATTTTGTTCAATCGATATTACGCCGGTTCGGAAAATTTCGGATTCAGCTTTTTTAAAGTCATGGCGGAGATGTTTTGGGTGCATTGGTGGATCCTGTTCTTCGTCCCGATCGCAGCGTTCTTCGGCGATCGACGGACCTGGTTTTGGGCCGGCCTGTCCGCGTGTTCCCTGGCCGCGACCGGCCTGAGCATTTACAGCCATTATTATGTCATCCTCATCCCGTTCTGGGCGTTGTTGGGCGGAATCGGTCTGCGGAGGTTGTCGGTGCGGCTGGCCGATCGATTGAAGTGGCCGGTCGGATGGTTGACCGGCGGATCGACCGCCCTCGTCGTGTTGCTGCTGTTAAAACCGGATATTTCGTGGATGACACTGTCGCCCGCGCAATTCGCGCAACGGAAGGCATCGGATCAACCGTTCGTCGAAGCATTGCAGGCGGCGCACCAGGTGGGGCAGATGGCGGCGCCGGACGATTTTGTTTTTGTCGCCGGATCAGAACCAGAGATCCTTTGCTATTCACAACGGTACAGTCCCTCGCGTTTCATCACGGTTTATCCCCTGATGATCCCGACACCGATGGCCCGTGGCTTTCAACAGGAAGCGATCAATGACCTGCAACGGCATCCGCCAAAACTGATCATCGTCGTCAAAGCCCCGTTCAGCTGGCTGTTGCAGCCGGATTCGCCGCCGGATTTATGGGACTTCATAAAAAATTCCCTGCAGAAAGACTACGCGATGGCCGGCGCCTATGTGAATGGGCCAACGGGAGTTTATTGGACCGGCACACCGGACGAAAAACAAATGGCGGATTACAGCCTTTTGTTCTATCGCCGAAAAGAATAACCGCCGGATCAAACCGTCCGCATCTGGACGGCATCGACGATCTCCGTGCCCACCGAAATGGCGCCGATGATGACCACGGTGGACCCGGGCCGCAACCGGCCGCTTTCCACCAAGGTCTTCAAAGAAGTCTCGATGGTGTTTTGCGGGTTGATGAAATCGAACGGCATGACAAAGGACGTGACGCCCCAGCTCAACATCATCTGGTTGGCCACTTTTTCCGTCTCGCACATCGCGTAGACCGGTGAATAGCGCGGGCGCATCCAGCTGGCATAATGCGCCATACTGCCATGTCGCGTGAACACGACGATGGCCGATGCCTTCAATTCATTCGCCATGACGACGGCGCTCTTGACCAGTTTCTGGCGCGAGGTCGTCAGTTCCGCCGCGTCATGGAATTGCGCGCTGCCGCTGCGCTCGATCCGGAGGGCGATCCGGTCGAACACTTCGATGCATTTGAGCGGGTATTTGCCAACCGTCGTCTCGCCGCTCAGCATGATGCAATCCGCTTCCTCGAACACCGCGTTCGAGACGTCGGTGACTTCCGCCCGGGTGGGCATGGGCGATTCGATCATGCTTTCCAGCATATGGGTGGCGACGATGACCGGCCGGCCGACCCGCAGGCAGGTCTTGACGATGCGGCGTTGGACGATGGGAAGTTCTTCGTAAGGGATCTCGATGCCCAGGTCGCCGCGGGCGACCATGATGGCGTCGGCTTCATTGATGATCGCTTCCAGGTTCTTGATGGCTTCCTGGTCTTCGATCTTCGCGATGACCAGCGGCTTTGAATTGCCTTCGCCAAAAAGTTCCTTGAGCTGCATCAGGTCGCGGGCTTCACGGACGAACGATAACGCGATGAAATCAACGTCGAGTTCCAGGCCGAGTTTGACGTCTTTGATGTCCTTGGCCGTGAGCGCGGGCAGGCTGACCTTGACGCCCGGCAGGTTGATATGACGGCGGCTGCCCAGGGTGCCTTCGGTGAGCACTTCGCATTCGACCTTGTTGCCGGATTTGGCCAGCACTTTCATCTCGATCGCACCGTTGTCGATCAGGACAACGTCGCCAACGCTGATGTCATTGACGAAATTTTCATAGTTCACGTCGACGGAATGTTCTTCCAGGTCGCGTTCACCGCGAACGGTGAGGGTAAATTTCTGGCCGGGCTGCAGGTCGAGCGGCACACCGATATCACCGGTGCGGATGGCGGGGCCCTGGGTGTCCATCATGATCCCGACGAATTTTTTCCGGGCGACGGACGCGGCGCGGATATCGGCGACGACGCGGCGCACCCAGTCATGCGGCGCGTGGGACATGTTGAGGCGGAAGATATTGACGCCGGCATCGATCAGTTTGCCGATCATCTCGGCCGAATCGGTGGCCGGGCCGAGGGTGGAGATGATCTTGGTCCGGCGGACGGTTCCTCGTTGCATGGAAAAAGGCTAAGCGCTAAAGGCCGGCCGCTAAAGTCTAAAATGCGACCTGCCGGGCCATTTCGGCCCTAATCTTCAGTGTTTAGCCTTTAACTACATGCTTGCCAGTAAAGCGGATTAAATCCATATTTTCTGCACAAATTTATGGCAGACGCAGCGAATAAATATCCCGAGAACGTGGGCGGCAAATATTACGTGGACAATCAGTGCATCGATTGCGACCTGTGCCGCGAAACGGCCCCTGACAATTTCAAGCGCAATGACGACGGCGGTTATTCGTTCGTCTATAAACAGCCGGCCTCGCCCGACGAAGAAGCGCGTTGCAAAGAAGCCAAGGAAGGCTGCCCGGTGGAAGCGATCGGCGACAACGGCACCTAGACTTCGATATCCCTTTTCAAATATCCCTTTTCCAAAAAACTCGCAGGCTTGCCTGCGAGTTTTTTCTTTTCTCAGATCGCCGCCGCCATGGACGATTCGATCGGCAGGATGACCCGCACAAAACCGCTGTTGTTATTGTTCCCCGGTTGCGGCCGGACGATCTCCAGGCGCCCGTGATGCGTCTCGATGATCTTGCGGCTGACGGTCAGGCCCAGGCCCAGGCCGACGGTTCGCGTGGTGAAGAACGGTGACGGGACTTTTTCCGCCGCTTCCGCCGTGAAACCGGCGCCGTTGTCGGAAACATCGATCAACAGGTCCTGCTCCGTGCCGGTCGTCTCGGCCGAGAGCCGGACATGGATCGCCGGGGCCTTGGGATTGGCCTGGAGCGCGTTGAGCATGATTTCGGCCAGGGCATGTTTCAACGCCGGCCGGTCGCCGGTCACGACCATCGGCTGGATATCGCTCTCGAATTTCAATTGCGTCGCTTCGACGGTCTGGTGCTTGCGCGCTTCTTCATAGGCCTCTTCGATCAGTTTTTGCACCGCGATGGCATCGTGTTCGACATAGCTGTCGCGCGCGAGGAACCGCATCTGGTTGATGAGCCGGGTGACGCGTTTGACGCCGTCGGTCAACGCGTGGTCGAGAGATTCACGGAATTCCTTGTCCTTGTAGCGTTCGGACAACAACTGTTGGTGCGTGGACAGCGGAACCATGGTGTTGCCGATCTCGTGCGCCAGGCGATCGGCCATGGCTTTGATCAGGCGCAGGTTCGCGGCTTCGACCTCCAGGCGTTGCAACTGTTCCGCCTGCGTCAGGTCGTCGGCGGTCAACAACGCGGACACCGGCACGATGGAATCGCCGCGTTGGAACGGCACGACACTGATCGTATAGATGGTGCCGGGCGCATTCTCGGGCTCGTAACGGAACGGCCCCACGGCGGCGCCGGTCTTGAGCACCTGGTAGATCTTGGCGCCGAGCGATTGCGGAAGGTCGCTGAACTCAAGCTCGCCGCTGCGTTTGTTGCGATGGCCAAAGTGCCGGCGCGCGGCCTTGTTGGCGTGCAGGACTTTCAGGTCGCGACCGACGACGATGCACGCGCTGCTCAATTCACGCAGCACGTCGGTCATCATCTCGTGGTTGCCCGCGAGTTGATCGTGCAACCAGATGTTGCGCAAGGCGAGGCCGACCTGTTCGAGGAGGTGAAAGATCAATTCCAGTTCGACATTGACCAGCGGCTCGCCGGTGACCCGTCCGTCGAACACGGCCACCCCGGCGATGTTTTCGCGGTCAGGAATGGGCACGGCCACCTGTCCGCTGAGCAATTCGAATTCTTTTTGCGTCTCGCCATCGGCGCGCGCCTCGTCGCTGTCGCGCCGCAGGATGCGGCCGAGCTTGGCGATCTGGCCGCCGATACCCGAATCCAGCGACAGCTCGAAATGTTCGAGCAGGCCGGACGACAAGCCGATGGCGGCGGCGGCGCGAAGACGGCGACCGTCTTCGGGCGACAGGACTTCGGTGAGCGGCGTCACGGGCCGGTTGAGAAAGATCGCCGCCCGGTTGACACTGAGGACTTCACGCAAAAAGATCAGGAACTGTCGCAGCATCGCTTCGGCGTCGAGGGAATGGGTCAGGATGGCCGAAAAATCCCGCAACATGTCGAGCGTCTGGCCCGCGCTGCCGAAGCGGTTGACGGGGGCGGCTTCCGGGCGGAACAACGCCGTCTGGACGGGCATGGGTTGCTGCGGCGCTTTCGCCATGGACGGCGTCAACCAAAGCCGTTCCAGCAATGAATTCAACAAGCGACCCCGGACCGGCTTGGTCAGCACATGGGTGACACCGTGCAGGAACGCTTCCTCCTCCCATTCGGATTGGCTGTAAGCCGTGTAGGCGATGAGCGGAAGCTTGGCGGCGCGGCGACGGAGACGTTCGATGGCCCAGATGCCTTCCACGCCCATGAGATCGATATCCAGGATACTGGCAGCGGCGAGACCATGGGTCAGCAGCGGTTCAGCTTCTTCAACGCCCAGGCGATGCACGACGCGATATTGTTCGGGGTTAAGACTTGAGCGGATGGTCTCCGCGAAATCCGGATGGCTGGAAAGGACTAAAATCGTTTTCATCGGTTCCTCTGTTAGAATGCCTCAAAACCAAAAAACCTCTTCACTTGAGCGTCACTTAATCATTTAACAGCTTTCGCCCCTGTTTCAACGGAAACTTCCTGCAAGTTGTCAACAAGTTGTTAACCACCGGAGATCAGTTTCCGCCACAGCTCGTCGTTCAAGACCACCTTTTGCAGGAAATCCGTATCGCCTTTCTGGGCGGGCGCTTTTTCAGGATGCAGCGGCATGCGCATGGTGAAGGTATTGCCGCGGCCCTGCTCGCTCCGCGCGTCGATCTTGCCGCCGTGATGATGAACGATGAAGAAACAAGCCATGAGGTGGACGCCGTATTCCGACTGCACCGGGTTCTGGACGACGAACGGGTCGAACACCGCCCGCAACGCATCTTGTGGCAGGCCGGGACCGTTGTCTTTCAAAGTGAACACGATCTCCGGCTTGGCTTTCTTGGAATTCAATTCGCCTTCCAGGATGATCCGGCTGCCGGCCGGCAAGGTATTGAGCTCTTCTTTGAACAGCAGTTCGAACAGGCGGGTGAACTTGGCTTTATCGACGTGCAACGGCGGGAGGTCGGCCGGGATATTGTTCTCCACCTCGATCCGGCGTGCGGCGAACTGTTCTTTGAACGTTTCGTGCGCGCTCTCCACGGCCCGCCGCAACGGCAGCTCGTCGGCGAACGGAATGTTCGAGCTTTCCGAAACCGTCGACAGATCCTTCAACAGGCTGTTGATCTTTTCGATCTGCGACTGGACGTTCTGGTGATAATCCTTCCAGAAATCAGGATTGCGCAGGCCGTTGGTGCCCGCGCGTTCCTCGATCATCTTTTTCGGGGCCAGGTCGAGGAACGTTTTCACGGCGACGAGGGAATTCCGGATGTTATGGCTCAGCCCGGCGGCGATCAGGCCCAGGCTCACGACGCGATCGGCGATCATCATGTTGCGCAACACCGACATCTTTTCGTGGAGCAACTGGTCGCGCTCGAGCTGTACCATGAAGAATTCCAGGGCCTGCCGAAGGGTGACTTCCAGCTGGGGCGGATCCCACGGCTTGCTGACATACTTGTAGATGGCGCCGCTGTTCACGGCCGCGATGGCGGCGTCCATGTCGGCGTAGGCGGTGACCAGGATGCGCAGGATCCGCGGGCGGACCTGGCGCGCGCGTTCGAGCAGCCAGACGCCTTTTTCACCCGGCATCCGCTGGTCGGTCATCAACACCCCGATATCGTCGGCGTGTTTTTCCAGCAGCTTGAAACCATCCTGCGCGGACGCCGCCGTCAGCACCCGGAAATGACTGTTGAAGGCACGCGAAAAATTCGCGAGCGACCTTTCCTCGTCGTCCACGTAAAGGACCGCGAATTTCTTAAAGTCGTATTGGTTCTCCATTTTGTGCCTCCACCCCCGACGGTTTTTCTTTCGCGTGCAGTTCGATGGTGAATTCGCAATGCTTTCCCCGCTCGCTCTTGACCGTTATCTTGCCACCATACCCTTGCAGGATGCGATAACAAATACTTAATCCCAATCCCATCCCGCGGCCGACTTCCTTGGTGGTGAAGAACGGGTCGAAGATCTTGTCCATCACCTTGGGATCGATCCCCGGCCCGTTGTCCCGCACCACGATGAAACTCTCGTCGCCCTGGACGCGGCCTTCGATCCAGATCGTGCGCTGCTCGTCGCCGGTGAATTGTTTCTCCGTCAGCGCATCGATGGAGTTCTGCAACAGGTTGACCAGGACGTGGATCAATTTGTTGCGGTTCGCCCAGACGAACATGTCCGGCGGCAGGTGCTTTTCCAGGTGCACTTTGCCGCGCCATTCGCCGGCAAGGAACCGCAACGCGGCCTCGACGGCATCGTCCACCTCCACCATCTCGCCCAGCCCGCCGCCCGGGTGGGTGAAGGTGGGCAGGTCGGACACGATGTCGCGGACGCGTTTGATGCCTTCTTCGACGTCGTTGAGGATCTCTTCGTATTCGACGCGTTCTTCGGGCGAAAACTGTTTACCTTTGCTGCTCAGCGCGTACAGGCCGGTCAGGGTGAAGTTCAGCGGATTGTTGATCTCGTGGATGATGCCGGCGCTCAGCCGCCCGAGCGACGCCAGCTTTTCCGATTGCACCAGTTGCATCTCCGTCTCCTTGATCTGCTCGATCGCCGAGGTCAACGCCTTGTTCTGCGTCGTAAGCTTGCGCTGGTAATGATGCGATTCGATGAGGTTCTTGATCCGCGCCTGGAGTTCATTGGAGGAAAACGGTTTGGCCAGGAAATCGTTCGCGCCCATTTCCAGCGCCTCGAATTTCGTCTCTTCATCCGCCCGCGCCGTCAGCAGGATCACGGGGATCTTGGCGGTGGCATCGCGCCGGCGCAATTCGCGGCAGACATCGAGGCCGTCCATCTCCGGCATCATCATGTCCAGCAGGATGATGTCCGGCCGGAATTCTCCCGCCTTTTCGAAGGCTTCCAGGCCGTTGACGGTCTCGACCAGGTCGTAGTCGTCTTCGAGTTCCGATTTCAGGAACCGGCGCATGTCGGGCTCGTCGTCGGCGATCAACACGACGGGACGGCGCCCGGTGATCTCACCCGAGCGCGGGGTGCCGCGCGTGGCTGCGACCGCGGGGAACAGTTCGGCCCGACGGTACAGGTTCGCGAGCCATTCGTCCGAATGATCGACCTGGCCCGGCGGCAACGGTTCCGTCGTCTCCCGCCGGGGCGGCAACGCCGTTTCCAGGAACGGCAGGCGGACGGTGAAGGTGGTGCCCGCGCCTTCCCTGCTCTCCACCGCCACGGTGCCGCGCATCATTTCGGTCAATTCCTTCACCAGGGCGAGCCCGATACCGACACCCTGGAATTTCCGTTTCGACGAGCTGTCGGCCTGCCAGAAACGGTCGAAGACGAAGGCGAGATTTTTTTCCGCGATGCCGATGCCCGTGTCCTTGACGACCAGGACCAGGTCGGCGCCCTGTTTTTCCACGCGCAACTCGATCCGTCCCCCGGCCGGCGTGAACTTGAGCGCGTTGAACAGCAGGTTGAGGATGATCTTTTCCAGTTTGTCGCGGTCGGCCAGCACGGCGTTGACCGAAGGATCGATGTGTGTTTCGAACCGGATGCTCTTGTTCTCGGCCATCTGTCGCACGGCGCTGGCCAGGCCGTGGACGAACCCGGCCACCGCCAGCGGTTCGCTCTTGATCTGCATGCGGCCGGCCTCGAGGCGGATGAGTTCGAGCAGGTCGTTGATCAATTTCAACAACCGCATGCCGTTGTTCTGCATCGTCAACAATTGTTCGCGGATATCGGTCTCGAACGGATATCGCTGCATCAGGGTCTCGAGCGGCGACAGCAACAGGGTCAACGGCGTGCGCATCTCGTGGCTGAGATTGGCGAAGAAGCGGCTCTTCAGGCGGTCGAGT